>Ga0126373_10000185_pt1 | contig 42063 bp, 31 predicted proteins | sample PanSoiMetPlot_11_FD_92545 | JGI IMG/M metagenome (GOLD analysis project Ga0126373, IMG submission 92545) | Tropical forest soil microbial communities from Panama - MetaG Plot_11 | ecosystem: Environmental > Terrestrial > Soil > Tropical forest > Bulk soil | place: Panama | collected 2016-02-17 | reverse complement strand
CTGCGAGAAAGAGACCAGCGCTCTCGATCAAGTATGGTCGAGGGTACAGAAACGACAACTCGGCCCGCGCCGGGGCCGGCACCGGCGCCGGTCGAGCCCGAGCCACAATTGCCGCAGGGTGTTGACCCCCGGCGCTTGCTCGAACAAGCTAAGGCAGCGGGCTCTCTTGACGGACTATCGCTAGACCATTCCAGTACGTCCGCTCTCAGCGAAGACCAAGTAGGTGCGTTGCTTAGCAGCCGTCTCGGCAATTCGGTTTCTGCTTTATCTTCTTACTTGGGGAACACACGCAAGCCGGATTCCGCGGTCTCGAATCTCTCAAGCTCAGCGCTGATAGACGGCAATTCGAAACTTACGCTGCCCCCGGCCGATCCGGTGAGCGACAGAAGCCTTGCACCGCAGAGTACGGCCACAGCTGCGAATCCATCCCGCGGCGACGAAAGACTCCCGCCGGAAAACAGGCAAGAATCTCGGCCCGAGCGGCCGGACCTCTGGCATCCTGCGAACCCGTACGCGAACGTTCCTTCTCTCTATGATCTCTACTCTCAGTACCTGGGGCGGCCTCTCCCCCTGGAGCGCTTTGGAGCCGAAGTTTTTCGCAGTCGTACTTCGCCCTGGAATCAACTTGCGATGGATTTACCGGTCGGGCCCGATTATGTAGTCGGACCTGGCGATGCCTTGAGCATCGATTTATGGGGTGGCGTTTCGCAACGCCTCGACCGGCTTGTCGACCGGGAGGGTCGATTGTCGCTTCCGGAAGTTGGTTCCGTTCAGGTGACCGGGCGCACTCTGGGCGATGTGCAACAACTGATCGAAACCGTATTGCGAACCCAGTTGCGCGGCATCAAGGCCGACGTCACTATTTCCCGCCTGCGGACGATTCGAGTATACGTCGTGGGTGACGTGGAACGGCCTGGCGCCTACGACATCAGCTCCCTCTCCACTCCGCTGAATGCGCTCTACCAGGCGGGAGGGCCCACATCAAGAGGCTCGCTCCGAGTGCTAAAGCATTATCGCGGCCAGCAGCTTGTCCAGCTCGTGGATGTCTATGACCTTCTCTTGCACGGCGTGCGTGCCCAAATGCAGAGCCTGCAAACCGGAGACACCATCCTGATTCCGCCCATCGGGCCCGAAGTCACCATCGAGGGCATGGTGCGCCGGCCGGCAATCTATGAGCTGGATGGGGAAAACAGTCTGGCACAGGCGCTCGAGCTGGCCGGAGGGATTTTACCTTCTGGCACCCTGCGTCACCTCGTGGTTGAGCGAATCCAGGCGCACGAAAGTCGCACCACGTTACAAGTTGATATTCCCGATATGAAGAATCAGGCATCGGTTACCGACGCCTTGGAAAGGTTCCAAATTCAGGATGGAGATCGAGTCAAGATCTCTTCTATCGTCGCCTTCGCCAACAAATCGGTTTATCTCGATGGTCACGTCTTCCGGCCAGGGAAGTACGCTTATACCGATGGGATGACGGTCACGGACCTCATCCATTCTTATGATGACCTTCTCCCTGAGCCTTACCGGAAGCATGCAGAGATCATCCGCCTACAACCGCCCGACTACACCCCCGAGGTATTGGCCTTCAATCTCGAGGACGCTCTCGCGAGCAAAGCTGCCAGCCCGGTTCTGAAACCCTTCGACACCGTACGAATTTTTGGCAGATTCGATTTCGACGAACCGCCCGTCATCACCCTTTCGGGAGAGGTGAGGTATCCCGGTGACCATGTCACCAACGGCGTAACGTATCTCAGGGACGCGATTTATTTGGCGGGCAACGTAACCGAGACTGCAGAACTTGACAACGCACAAGTCTTTCGCCGAACCAGTGACGGTAAGCTTAAGGTTCTCAGTGCAAACATCGGCAAAGCGCTCACCGGCGACGCTACAGAAAATATCCTGCTTCAACCGCAAGACCGCATCTTCATTCACAAGAATCCCATAAGATCTGATCCGTCTAAGGTGACCATCAAAGGAGAAGTGGTGCGGCCCGGGAGCTACCCCCTGGGCGAGGGTATGACTGCCGCTGACTTAATTCATTTGGCGGGCGGCCTGAAGCGTTCGGCGAATACGGAGCAGGCTGACTTGACTCGATTCAATGTGCAGGAAAGCGATCGCGTCATCAGCACGCACATCGATATCGCTTTACCAAAAGCCATGGCGGGTCAGCCGGGCTCCGATATACGCCTGCATGATGGCGACTTGCTCACCATCGGCCAAATCGCCGAATGGAACGACATCGGTGCCAGCATCGCAGTAAAAGGAGAAGTCTTGCGTCCTGGTCCCTATGGAATCCAGCAAGGAGAAAGGCTGAGCGATGTACTTGCCCGCGCGGGCTGGTTTCTGCCCGACGCTTACCCCTACGGCGCGATTCTCGAGCGACAGCAGGTTCGGGAACTCGAACAGAGACATCGGAACGAGTTGATCAGCGACGTGGAGCAACAGGAAGCTAGTTTGAAGGGTGCTCCCGAAGGCTCCGCGCAGTGGAAGAGCACTTTGCAAAAACTGCAGGCGTCAACGCCTCTGGGCCGTCTCGTCATCCATGTATCGAGTGACGTAAAGCGCTGGGCCCACACTTCAGCCGACATCCAGGTCCAGGACGGCGATATTTTGTTCATCCCCAAGCGCTCCAATTTCGTGTTGGTGGATGGAGCTGTCTATAACGCTACTGCCATCACGTATAAGCCAGGGAAGAGCGCGCGTTGGTACTTAAGTCAAGCGGGCGGACCTACTGCCCGCAGCGATAAGAAACACATCTTCATTATTCGCGCCAACGGGCAGGTGGCTGCCGGCAAGGGCACCATGTTTGGCAGCGGAGCTCTTGACGCGGTGCTTCAGCCGGGAGACATGATCATGGTTCCGGAAAAACCCGCAAGCGCTGGCGGATTCCGGTGGAGAGATACTCTTCAGGTGGCGCAACTCCTCTCTTCGGTCGGGGTTCCCGTGGCGCTGGCCATGGGGTTGTAGTGAATTACCGGCAAATTGCGTGTGGCGTCTTGTTCCTCGCCGCCCTCTCCACCTCTTTAACGCCAACCACGGGCATGGCTCAGGAAAAACTCGGCCCAGACTCCGAAAACGTGTCGGCAGGCAAAGCTACCGCGATTAGCGAGACGGGGCGAAGCCAGACTCCCATTGCCGGAAACGATTTGCCATCGGGCACAGGCCGAGGAGGCGAATTGCCGCACAATCCCAACCGCATGGGCTCTCCCTACGTGCCCCTGGATAGCTGGATCTATCCCGTCTTAGAACGACTTATCGCCCTCGGCTATATCGAAGGAGCACATCTGGGTATTCGCCCGTGGACCAGAATGGAGTGCGCAACCATGCTCGGAGAGGCCGCGGATCGAGCTGACGCGGACCAGGATCGCGACCTCGACCAGCTATGGGAGGCTCTCGACGACGAATTCCGTCCCGAGCTCGAAACCCTCGATGGCGCCCGGAATCTGCGCCTGCGGGTTGACTCGGTGTACACGCGATTCATGGGCATTTCTGGAACTCCGCTTCGCGATGGCTACCACTTCGGCCAAACCGTTACCAACGACCTTGGGCGACCGTACTGGGAAGGCTTCAATGACATTACCGGTATGAGCGCAGAGGCTATGGCTGGACCGCTGGCCTTTTACGTTCGCGGTGAGTACCAGCATGCTCCCGCCATGCCCTCCTATCCTTCTTCTGCACTGGCGGCCGCCGCCGCGGCGGATTTTACCCCAACCCTTCCCAATGGCGAGCCACAGAAAAACCAGTTCCGGCTGCTCGATGCCGTGGTCGCGGTCAGGGTTAACCAGTTTCAACTTTCATTCGGCAAGCAGAGTGCGTGGCTCGGCCCCGGCCAGGCAGGGCCCTTGCTGCTCAGTGACAATGCCGAACCCTTTACCATGTTTAAAATCGATACCGTTGTCCCGATGAATCTTCCGGGAATTTCAAAACTTCTGGGTCCAGTTCGCGCGCAGTTTTTTGTCGGGCAATTGTCAGGTCAACATTGGGAGTACTGCGGAGCAGCTAGCTGCGCGGCAGTGGCCAATGCGCAAGCCGTCGTGGGGCCTCAGATTTCGCCACAGCCCTTGATTCACGGAGAAAAGCTTAGTTTCAAGCCAACCAATAATCTCGAACTCGGCGTGGGTGTTACGGCGATGTTTGGAGGACCCGGGCTGCCGGTCACCTTCGGTAATTTCTTCCGAACTTTTTACGCCCATTCCTCGAATGCCGTAACCAACCCAGGAAAGCGTACCACTAGCTTTGACTTCAGCTATCGGGTCCCGGGATTACGGAATTGGCTAACCGTTTACACGGATTCGTTGGCGGTGGATGAAATCTCTCCCGTGGGATCCACCCGGCCTACCTTGAATCCAGGAATTTATCTTCCCAAAGTGCCAAAAGTGCCGAAGCTTGACTTCAGGGCGGAGTTTCTGAGGGTGGCGCACACCTCGGAATTTTCTCCCGGATTCGTGTATTTCGATCTACGCCGTTACCGTTCCGGCTACACCAACGACGGAAACTTACTTGGCGACTGGATCGGTCGCGCCGCTCGCGGCGGACAAGCCTGGGCCACATACTGGCTGTCGCCGCGCACCAATGTGCAGCTGGGATATCGGCTGCAAAGCGTGTATAAGAACTTCATTGAAGGAGGCCGCCTGGTTGATTTTTCGGCCCGTGGCGAGCACATGTTGAATTCGCGACTGGGCTTGGTCGGGCTGCTGCAATACGAAGCTTGGCGCTTTCCCGTCCTGGCACCCGCTACCCAATCCAATCTGACGACATCTCTCGAACTCACCTTTTACCCGCATTGGCAGCTGCAAAAATTCTAAAGACGGAAACAGGACTTTCCGTCTGGGTTGTGCCGAACGATAACCAATGCATACCCAACTGGATCTAGTTACCCAAACTGCGAAACGCACAGCCGGCGCCACTCTGCCCGAATTGTGGCCGAACCAGTCCCTGGCACGCGCCGGTACGGTCTCAGGTTTTCGTCGCGCTGTCGTGGCCGCGGAGGCACTGGCTGATCTTCTAACCATTACGTTCACCATTACGGCAGTTTGCCGGTTGGGGTACCACTGGCACTGGATGGGGAAGAGCCAATTCTATGGTGTCGCCGGCCCTGCCCTCGCCTGGGCCGGCATTATGGTCCTTATGTTGAAGCGGGCGGGAGCTTACGGGCACGCCAATAGTTTGCTGCGGGTTCGAGAGACTGAGCAGGTATTGTGGGTTTCAACGGAAGTATCCGTCGCTGCACTGGTGGCCACTAGTTTTGGTCACTTCCTCTTTCCCCGATCTTTGCTCTTGCTCTGCTTCCTGCTCGTACCGCTTCTCTTGTTTGCCCAAAAGGCCCTGATGTACGTGCTGGTGCAGAACCTGCATTCGAGAGGGCATGGCATACAACGGGTGCTTATCTACGGAGCCGGCGCTACCGGCAGGCGCGTTTTTTCCCTTCTTAAGCGCTCGCCCAAACTTGGCCTGGACCCCATAGCTTTCATCGATGACGACTTTTCGAAGAGCGGCAACACGGTATTCGAGATGGCATACGACCGGCGCCGTTATGCGCCCGTGGTGCACGGGGCAGTAAGCCGGAAACTCCTCGAACAATATCGGATCGATCTGGTAATCATTGCCATTCCCTCCATAGGGCGTGACAACTTTACTCGCACGGTACAAGAGGCTTTGGCCAGCAATGTTCGCGTTTCCTTTGTGCCCAGCCTTTTTCTCTCTTCCGATTCTTTGCTCGATCATCAGGACCTCGACGGAGTTCTCCTGGCGTCATTTGGCCAATCCACAGGAAGTCGTGGCTATGAGGTGCTGAAGCGCTCGTTGGATTTCGCCGGCTCCCTTGCCCTCCTGGTGGTGGGCGCTCCCCTGCTGATAATGATCGGCTGCGCGATCAAGGTCGATTCTTCCGGGCCGCTCCTGTTCACCCAGAAGCGGGTGGGGAAAAATGGAAAACACTTCACCATTTACAAATTTCGTACCATGCACGTGAACGCGCTGCCTTACGAGCTTTCACCCAGTTCGCCCAGCGATCCCAGAATTACGCGGGTGGGGCGTTTTCTGCGCCGTACCAGCTTGGATGAGATTCCGCAGCTGCTGAATGTGCTCAAGGGGGAAATGTCTCTGGTAGGACCTCGGCCGGAGATGCCTTTTATTGTGGAACGGTACAGCGCGCGTGACTGCCAGCGCCTGCAGGTAAAACCCGGGCTAACCGGACTCTGGCAGTTGAGCGGCGATCGTGCGTTCCTGATTCACGAGAACCTGGAATACGATCTCTACTACATGCAAAACCGCAACCTGTTTATGGATCTTGCGATCCTGCTACATACCGCAATCTTCGCCATGCGCGGCATTTAGGCTGAAGATTCACGCCTTCCCACATGAAGGGTCTAGCACAAGATTCGCTGCTCGAGTTCCTGGCTGCCGTCCAGAGTTCGCACGTCGCTGACGGGAACGGTACCAGTGAACCGGTTCCGCGACCAGCCAGGCCACGTGCGCTGAACCTGCAATTAATCTGGGAAAGACGGGGCCTGTTGAAGAGAGTAGCCGTCGCTACATTTGCGATCAGCGTGATTGTCGCCTTGTTGCTTCCTCATGAATATGAGTCAAGCGTGAGCATAATGCCGCCTGATTCGTCGAGCGGCTTGCTAAGCATGCTGGCTGCAGTGACGGGGAAAGGCACCCCGGACCTGGGCGCCTTTGACAGTTTACTGAGTCTGAAGAGTACCGGAAGTTTATACATCAGCCTCCTCGCGAGCCGCACCGTCCAGGATAGGATCATCGACAAGTTGCAGCTGCAAAGAGTTTATCGGGCCCGTTATATGGAGACTGCTCGCAAGACACTCGCGCGCCGCACCGAGGTCAAAGAGGACCGAAAGAGCGGAGTCATCTCGGTAATTGTCACGGACAGGAGTCCGCGGCGAGCTCGCGACATAGCCCAGACTTATATCGATGAGTTAAACCATCTGCAAGCCGAGGTAAGCACTTCTTCGGCCAGGAGAGAGCGCATCTTCATTGAACAACGGTTGGTTTCGGTCAAAGCTGACCTCGAAGATGCTGAAACTCAGTTCAGTGCATTCGCCAGCAAGAATTCCACCTTGGACATCAAAGATCAGGCCAAGGCCATGGTGGAATCAGAAGCGGTGCTGCAAGCCGAGCTCATTGCCGCTCAGTCAGAACTACAGAGCCTGAAACAAATTTATACCGCCGACAACGTCCGCGTTCGCACGGTTCAAGCCAAAGTTGACGAACTGAGGCAGCAGATGCAAAAGCTGAACGGGACGGATACTGCTCTGGCATCCGGCGGCGATGCTTCCGGGGATCTTTACCCTCCCATTCGAAAGCTGCCACTGTTGGGCGTCGAGTGGGCCGACTTATATCGGAGGGTCAAAATTCAGGAAACCGTATTTGATCTGCTCACCCAACGATATGAAATTGCCCGCCTGCAGGAAGCGAAGGAGATCGCCACGGTCAACGTAATCGATTCTCCGAACATTCCGGAAAGAAAATCGGGACCGCATAGAGTTTTAATTGTTCTTGGTTGTACGCTGTTCTCCATCGTTGGCGCCCTCATGTTTATTGCCGGGTCAGCCAGGCTGAACGAGCTCGAAGCCGATGATCCGCGAAAACTCATCGTGCTTAGCGCGGTCACCAGGGCGACTCGTGCCCGCGACCTTTACCGGCGGTATGTTGGCTCAAATGGAGCTAAAGCGCCTTCCGCCGACGCTGCGGACGGCGTGAAGCGACAAACGTCGGATTCCGCTGCTCACGACGGCTCTCGCTAAGTCGCCACTCCGCTAAAGTAAAGTGAAACCGTAATCGTAGAGGCAAGCTGTTGGGGCGGGGATCCATTCCGCGCGATGCGCGCCTTACGCACGAATCTTGGGAATGCCGGATACGGCCTGGTCGACTATGTCGTGCAGCCCGCGGCGATGATCGTTGGTGCACGCTTCCTGGTGCACCGTCTGGGGCTCGAGCAGTATGGAATCTGGATGCTGGTGAGCGCAGTAGTGGGGGGCGTGGGAATTCTCGGCGCCGGTTTTGGCGATGCCACAGTGAAATATGTGTCCGCCTACCGCGCACAAAACAACATCGCCGGCGTCAAACAGACTATTCGCGCCACTCTGACCATGAATGCGGTGCTGGGCGCCACGCTGGCCACGATCGTATGGGTTATCGCACCTTTTCTGGCACACCATATCTTTAGAGTTGAGCCGCAGTCCCAGCTGCTTACGATTCGATCGACTCAGATCGGAGCAATCATTTTGTTCCTGCGGTCAGTCGAAAGCGTTTTTGTAAGTGCCCTGCGAGGATTCGAGCAATATGCCCCGACCGTCAGGATCAATGCCGTCGTGCGTATCATGACCGTAGCTTCCGCTGTGATTCTGGCGGCGCTTAGCCGCGGTGTGGTCGCGATCATGTTGTCGACCCTGCTGTGGTCGACCATAGCGGTCTCATTGCAGCTTCGTTCGGCACGCCGAGTGGCAGGGTGGTTCAGCGTGTTGCCGACACTGCGCTACCCCGCGCTGCGCGAGGTATTTGCGTTTGGCGGCTTCAGTTGGCTGCAGGCGTTGGCAGGGCTCGGCTTCAATTACGCCGACCGGTTTCTGGTGGGGATGATGTTGGGTACCGCTCCCGTCGCCATCTATGTTTTGTGTGTTCAAGCCAGCCAGCCAATTCATGGATTATGTGCGGCCATCTTCAATTTTCTTTTTCCGCATATCAGTTCTCGTCATGAGCGCGAAGGAGCCGGCGCGACCGAACGCATCTTTCGCGTGGCCTTTTGGTCGAATCTCGTAGTATCCCTGGCCCTGGCGGCTCCTCTCATGTTGTTTGCCAAATCCATTCTCAGGCTGTGGATGGGCGCACACATAGCCGGCGAGGGCGAGCTGAGCTTGAGGATCCTTGCGCTCGCCTACGTGCTCCTGGCTTTTAACGTCGTACCTCACTACACCCTCCTGGCTTTGCGCCAGGCAAAGTACGTTTCCATGGTCAACCTTGCCGGAGCCGCACTCTCGATTGCAGCCGCCAGCCTGCTGATACATTCCTGGGGTTTAAAAGGAGCCGCCGTCGCACGGCTGCTCTATGGCGCTGTGACCCTTGTCTTGTTCTTCCGAGTAAAGAAAACTTTGGCTCCGTTATCGAAACGGTACCAGGCCGCAGATGCTGTCCTGACCTACTGAGAGATTCGGCATTCTGGCGAAAATGGTCATTGTGTTCGATCTAGAGTGACATCATGAACGGGTTCTCCATAAGACAGGCGGTGGGTGGGGCCGATCTGCGCTCGGACGTGTTTTCTTTTTTGGCATTCACGACCTGGTTCGTCTCCGCCTTCAATATCGCCACCATATATCTGTTCTTTCAGTCAGCGCCAAAAAACGGGACGGCGGTTTCAATACTCTCAAGTTGTGTCATGCTGATATTGGCGCTGCTGGCACGATTGATCTTTGGCGGGCGCACGGAAGAATTGTGCTGGTACTCCCCAAGTAAGTGGATCCTTTGCTACATTGCCTTTACCGGCTTATCACTTTTCTGGACACCATCGTCCGCACTGTTTAGCGCCTTCGGCTACTGGCTCGAAGTGAGCGCAGATGCGCTGGTGGTAATCGTTCTGCTTGGCTCCGAAGAGACAGCGAAAGTCGGAATTTCTTCGTTGCAGGGCTTCGTCTATGGAACCCTGGTGGTTGCTGTTGTCGCATGGTGTGCCCCGGGTACTGGCGATTTTCGGCTCGGGCAAGAGGACTTTCTCCACCCCAATGGAATCGGCTATGAATTCGCAATCGCAACATTGTTTTGTATCTACCTGGCGTTGCGATACGGAGAGACTCGGTGGAAGCTGGCTGGGGTCGGGCTGGCGTTTTCCTTACTGCGCACACTAAGCAAGTCTTCGATCATTGCGTTTATCTGTGCTGTCACCCTTTATATGTTCAGCCGGACCAGGGCGCGGGCCCGCACTAAGCTCAAAATACTCTGTCTCGGGATATTGATGGGCCTCCTGTCATGGGGATTTGTAAGCCGGTACCTGGACATCTATTATTCTCAGGTAGCATCCGCCGAGACACTCACCGGAAGAACCGCCATTTGGTGGGTAAGCTGGGATATCGCGCGCGATCAGCCCTGGCTCGGGCATGGATTCTATTCCTATCGCTCAATTGTTCCCTATTTCGGTGTTTTCGAAGCCTGGCAAGCCCATAACGAGTGGTTACAACAGTTCTTCAGCTACGGCGTTGTCGGCCTTTCGCTCGCCATTGTGGTCTACGTATCTTTTTTCAGACATTTGCGACGTTCAGGTCCGACTCCGGAGCGCACCCTGGCCTATGCCTTGTTGGTTTTCGCGCTCGTACACGGCCTGACTGAGGCCAGCTATCTTGATCTCGAACTGCCTACACGCCTGATGCTGCTGCTGGTGATTTGGTGCGGAGGATCAGCTCAGTCGCGAGTTTTGTCCTGGGCTTTGCCGGTTCCCGCGGCGATTTCATGACCTCTGTGAAGCGGCTTATCCGGCGTTCACTGCATAAATTAGGCTGGGAATTAAGCCGGTTTGACTGCTTTTCTTCGCCATCGCTGCAGCTGGTGCGGCAGCTTAGGACCCACCAGATTACGGTTGTGCTCGATATTGGAGCTAATGTCGGTCAGTTCGGAGAGCGGGTACGAGATGCGGGTTTTCCGGGACGTATCATATCGTTCGAAGCTTCTCAAGATGCCCATAGGTGCCTGAGATGGCGGGCGAACGGGGATCACAGCTGGATCATTGCTCCCAGAATGGCTATCGGTCAGCAAGATGGAACTGCGACTCTGCACCTGTCAGCCAACAGCGTCTCCAGCTCATTGCTTCCCATGCTGCCAGCCCACATTGCAGTTGAGCCAACCTCGGTTTATGTCGGCTCCGAGAGCGTGGAGATGCGCCGGCTGGATTCTGTGGCCAGTGAGTTCTTATCGGATACCGATCGCGTGTTCCTGAAAAGCGATGTTCAGGGCCTGGAGCTTCAGGTGCTGCGGGGAGCGACTGGTCTGATGGAGTCGACCATTGGGGTCCAGATGGAGCTCTCCCTTACTCCGCTTTACGAAGGCGAGCCTTTGTTCGATGCGATGTTTCACGAGCTCGAGGACCGGGGCTTTAAGCTTTGGTCGCTGGTTCCTGGCTTACTCGATCGGGATACCGGTCGCCTCCTCCAAGTGGATGCGATTTTCTTTCGTTCCTGATGTCACGGCGGGCAAGAATCGGAAGATCAACCTGCTTAAGCGCAGAAGGTCGAGACTGCCCGGTGGCACGCTTCTATGCGGGGCGTCGGTGATGAGGCACGGCAAACATTTTGAGAAGGTTCCCCCGGAATGGGCCTTCGCGTGTGTCGACTTAGAGCCCCCGGTGGAGAACGACGGCGATGCTCGCGCAGGTGAGGCGTTGTCAATCTCTCCGGTTTTACACGGAGCTGGGTCTCGCGAAACGGCAATCGTATCGGAATCACCCGCCGAAATATCAAGAGCGCTGAATGTAGTATTTGTCACGATTGCGGATCTCCCCGAAGGAGGAGGCAATACCACGCGGCTGAAGATGTTAGCCGCTGCGGTTTCTGATTGCGGTCACCAGGTTGTGATGCTCAATGAACATGGGCTGGGGGTGGCGCCGCGCGAACTGCTTAAGACGGCCGGACGGATTGGCGCCGTCGAGTACCGCTACATCTTGGATTCGATTGACCGGCGGTTCGGATGGAGAGCGATAGCGCCCAAGCTGGGAGCGGTACTGTCGCTGGCTCGGGAGATTTTGCGCCGTCATCGCCAGAGGTCGATCGACGTGCTGTGGTTTAATAACCTCTCGTTTTACGACATCTACCCATTAACGCTATTGGCGCAGCGCTGGGGAATTCGCACCATCCAGTCTTATGAAGATGAGCGACTGGAACTGGTAACGCCACACCGTTCACTCTCCCAGAGGCTGTTCGCCGTGAATTCTAAATGCGCTGATCGATTCTGCCCGCAGATGGCAGATGCTGTGGTCGTCATCTCGCAATACTTAAAACATAAGTATCAAAGGCGCGCGGCACGCACCTACCTCGTACCCACCATCGTCGACTGCCACTACTGGGAGGTCGGACCCGAACCCTGCACCGACCCCCCGGTTTTGCTCTATGCCGGCTGTTTCGACGAGCAGGAAGAATTGCACAACCTGATCGCAGCCCTGGCTTTACTGCGTGACCGCGAGCGTCGTTTCCGGGTGGTCATGGTTGGAGCCCATCGCGAAGCCAACCGTGTGGGAAGCGTTTTGTCCGCCATCCACGAGCGGCGATTGGAGACTCAGGTGGAGGTGCGTGGATTTGTTCCTCTCGATGAGGTGCGAAACAACGTCGCGCAAGCGAACATTCTGCTCAATATCCGCCGTGACGGAATCTGGAGCCGGTCGGGTCTGTCCACCAAGCTGAGCGAGTCTCTTGCCTCGGGTCGCACCGTCATATCGACCGACCTGGGTGATGTCTCACGGTACTTGCGACACAACCACAGTGCTCTGCTTGTGCCCCCCTCAGCCTCGACTGAGCAAATTGCCTCGGCTATCGATCAGGCATTGGCCTCGCGCGAGCTTCGAGTGAGGATCGGGGGGGAAGGGCGCAAAGTTGCTCGCCGGCACTTCGATATTGCGGTAGTGAAGAAGACATTGGATGTGATTATGCAGGCCATTTACCTGCCCGTCGGCTGCGAACCGCGTGGTAACACGTGAGGACTGCCGCCTCGGGACGAGTATCCCGCGTTCCAGGGAGCCTCTAGCTGCCTCGTGATGTGTCCACGTCCAAAATCCCGAATGCTGGTTCTGGAACTGTGGGGGCTGGGCGACCTGGCGCTCGCTTCCGCTTTCCTCCGTGCGGCTAGCGAAAGCTACGACGTCACATTGCTTGCCAGGCCTATGGCGGATGAGCTGCGGGCCCGTTTTTGGCCCAAAGTAGAGCTGATCAAATTCAATGCACCCTGGACCGCATTCGAACGGAAGTATCACATATGGCGGTGGCCGGCAAAGACGATCCACGATCTCCTGCGACGGATTCGCAACCTGGAATTTGAAATAGCGGTATCGGTTCGCTCCGATCCGCGAGACCATCTTCTGATGGCGCTGGCGGGGGCTACGCGCCGGTTGGGGTTTCCACGCTGGTATAGTCGGCAGCTCCTGACCGAAGTGATCCCATGCCCCACTGGAGTTACCCATCGCTTTGCGCGATGGGAAAAACTCGCGAACGCTCTGGGTCTCGAACTTCGGTCGAAACGAGAATTGCCTGGCCTCAGAAAGGTTGGGCCAGTTGTCATTCACACCGGCGCAGGACAAGAGATCCGAGTGTGGCCGCTCGAGCGTTACGCCGGCTTGGTCCGCAGATTGCGTAAGGATGATTATTTCGTGCAGGTAATTTGCGATGCCGATCAGCTGGGCTTTTGGTTAGGGCAAGGCGAGATGGCCGTAGTTCCTCGTAGCCCAGGCGAACTACTCGATCTTCTCGGCAGTGCTGCAGTTGTTGTCGGTAACGACTCCGGCCCCGGACATTTGGCGGCACTGAGCGGCATCCCCACTTTCACTATTTTTGGTCCTCAGCTGCCCGCTTTGTTTGCGCCCGTTCATCCCGCGGCCGAGTGGATCGAAGGTGCCCCCTGCCCTTACAAGCCTTGCTACGACCAGTGCCACTTTCGAGCCGCGCATTGCTTGCTTGATCTTGATGAGGTAAGCGTATGGAAGAAGTTGCAGGGGTTCGTTGCCCGATGGGTAGCGATTCCCGAACTAATCAAGCCAAGACTGGTCTGAGGACAGTCGTCGCCGATCACGTTGCTGTGATGCTGCAGTTGGAAGCTCTGGAACCCCAACTGGAGCAGGCGGCGAGAAAAATGACCTGGGCCTTACGTTGCGGGGGAAAGGTGCTATGGATGGGGAACGGGGGCAGCGCCGCCGATAGCCAGCATCTCGCTGCCGAATTGGTGGGACGTTTCGTGCGGGAACGTCCAGGACTCGCCTCCATCGCACTCACCACAAACTCCTCGTTGCTAACTGCGTTGTCGAACGATTTCTCCTTTGAAGATATCTTCAGCCGACAAATCGAAGCTCTGTGTTGCCCTGAGGACGTGGTGGTCGCGATTTCAACCTCCGGGAGAAGCCGCAATGTGATAGCAGGATTGTGCGCGGCGCGGAGGCGGGGTGCTTTCACCATCGCGCTGACCGGCAGTAACGGAATCATGGAAGAAAACGCCGACCTTTGTATTCGCGTACCCTCCGATTGCACTGCGCGGATTCAGGAAGCGCATATCTTAATCGGGCACATCTTGTGCGACTGGGTCGAAGCCGACCTGGATTGATGACAATGTTTCGTGATCTACAAACCACGATCAACGCAGTAGAAGCCGGTTTTGGAACTCCTCGTATTTTGGTGTTAGGTGACCTGATGTTGGATCGCCATTGGTTCGGCGCAGTCGAACGGATTTCGCCGGAGGCGCCCGTACCGGTTGTGCGATTGCGCCGTCAGTCCTGCGCTCCCGGGGGAGCAGGAAATGTGGCCCGCAATCTGGCTGGCTTAGGTTGCGCCGTCAACCTCGCGGGGGTATTGGGAGATGATGGGGCGGGTAAGGAGTTCCTCGAGTGTATGCAAACCGACGGGGTCAATACCGCTGCGGTCCTCATCGACCCCAAGCGCGCCACCACCGAGAAGACGCGGATTATCGGGGGTCACCAGCAAATCCTGCGTCTAGATAGAGAAGAAATGGAACCCTTGGCTCCGCCACTGCGCGAGAGTCTGTCGAAACTGCTCGCACCACAAATTCACCGCAGCTCGGTGATCGTGCTATCGGACTACGCAAAAGGGGTGCTGGGAGAGGAGATCTGCCGATTCGTGATTCGGGAAGCACGCCAGCATTCCATTCCTGTCCTGGTAGACCCCAAAGGCGACCATTACACCCGCTACCAGGGCGCGACCATGCTGTCGCCCAACCGAACAGAAATCGCGGCCGCGACCCACTCGCCGACGGCTGACCTGGGCCGTGTCTTCGAAAGTGCCGAGACACTACGTAAGAGCCTGGGCGTGGAATTTCTCGCCATCACTTTAGGTGAGCTCGGCATGGCGCTTCTTGAACCCGGTAGCATTTATCGCTGCCCCGCCAGGGTGCGTGAAGTGTTTGATGTTTCTGGAGCTGGCGACACGGTGATGGCGGTTTGGGCGGCGGGGATGGCTGCCGGACTCGACCGCCACGACTGCGCCAATCTGGCCAACGTTGCCGCGGGAATCGTGATCAGCAAACTGGGCACAACTGCAGTATCAAGACATGAGTTGCTGGCGAGCTTGTCTGATCAGAAACGAAAAGCATCCACGGCTAAGATCTGCACCCTCGAGCAACTCCAGATGCAAGTGACTAGTTGGCGCGCGAGAGGAGAACGCATCGTTTTCACCAACGGATGTTTCGATCTTGTCCACGTCGGCCACATCGCGCTCCTTGAGCGTGCCAAGCTGGAAGGGAATCGTCTGATCGTCGGCTTGAACAGTGATGCCTCGGTTCGGGGCCTCAAAGGGCCGGCGCGACCGATCGTCGGAGAATATGAGCGCGCCCAAGTGCTGGCGTCGCTCGCCGCGGTAGATGCGGTCATTCTGTTTAATGAAGAGACTCCCCTAAAACTCATTACGTCTCTATATCCCGACGTGCTGGTCAAAGGGGGAGATTATCGAGAGCACGAAGTGGTCGGAGCTGATGAGGTTTCTAGCTGGGGAGGGAAAGTGGTACTGGTGCCGTTAGTGGAAGGCCAGAGCACAACTCATTTGCTCAGCAAAGCTCGACGCAACAGCTTTCCCGTTCTGTCATGAACCACCGGCCGATTTGCCGCTGCCTGCCACGATGTATTTCTGTACCCCTTCGAGGAGTGATTCACAGGCAAATTCTACGTGGATGCCTTGTCCCGCGAGATGTGACAGAATCGGGTCGCATTCATCGCCGACCAGGACCTTGCGACAGCCCAGTCGATCTGCGGCTGTCATATCGGTGATGGAATTGCCGACTACGACCATTGCCTCGGGTTCCATGGGCGGCAGTTCCCGTAGCGCCTGCTCGAACATTCCCGTGGCAGGCTTCCGGCATTCGCACTCCCCAATGCCATGAGGGCAGTAGTAGATTCCGTCCAATTTGGCTCCACGGATGTTTAACTCTGCCTGCATTCGCCGGTGCAGGTTCTGCAAGTCTGATTCCGAGTACAAACCAAGGCTCACTCCACGTTGATTGGTAACGATGACCACAAACGTCGCATGTCGATTCAGCAGGCGAATGGCTTCTGCCACCCCCGGCAAGAACTGGAACTCCGCCCACGACCTGACAAAACCATCATTCGCTGGCTTGCGGTTCACAACCCCGTCTCTATCAATAAACACAAGTTTGGTGACATCGTGCATAAGGGAGGTTGGGCTCTAGCTTACAACAGTGGCCCGATCCATCTGCATGGAGCGCAACGTTTCACTGTAGTTTGTCGAAATCGCGTTTCTAGGACGCCACCCATCCTGGCGTCGTGAGGGAGGACCGTTGAGCATTGCGATCATTACCGGCTCGGCTGGACTGGTTGGCTCGGAGGCGAGCCGCCATTTTTCATCTCGAGGCCTGGACGTTGTAGGCATCGATAACGACATGCGGGCACTTTTCTTTGGGCCAGAGGCTTCGACGGCGTGGCAGCTGGAAAGACTCCGAAAGGAGATTCGAACCTATCGCCACGAGTTTACGGACATACGTGAGAACGAAGCTATTCAGAGAATTTTCAAGCGTTATCAACGAGATATCTCACTCGTCATACACACGGCCGGCCAACCTTCTCACGAATGGGCGGCGCTTCAGCCGGTCACGGACTTCACCGTTAACGCCAACGGTACGCTTGCGCTACTTGAGGCCACGCGGCTTTATGCCCCGGAGGCTGTATTTATCTTTACTTCGAGTAACAAGGTATATGGAGATCAACCGAACCTCCTGCCGCTTGTAGAGGGGCCCGAACGATGGGAAATTGATCCCTCCCATCCCTACCGCACCGGCATTCCCGAAAGCCTGTCGATCGACGCTACTTTGCATAGCTTGTTCGGGGTTTCAAAGCTGGCCAGTGATCTATTGGTGCAGGAATACGGCAGATATTTCGGAATGCGAACCGTCAGTTTTCGTTGCGGATGCCTGACCGGCCCTCTGCATTCGGGAACCGAATTGCATGGTTTTCTCGCTTACCTGATGCGTTGCGCGGTTACCGGCGCCAAATACACCGTGTTTGGGTACAAGGGGAAGCAGGTGCGCGACAACATTCATAGTTCAGACCTGGTGCGGGCTTTCGATAGGTTTTTTGAAAACCCTCGCTCTGGTGAGGTCTACAACATGGGGGGCGGGTGGTTGAGCAATTGCTCGCTCCTCGAGGCCATTCATGCGTGCGAGGCAATCACCGGACGGGACATGAATTGGGAATATGCGCCGCAGAACCGGAAAGGGGACCACATCTGGTATATCAGTGACCTGGGGAAATTCCGGGCTCACTACTCTGACTGGAATGTGCGGTATGACGTTCCGAGAATTCTCGAACAGATCTTTGAGGAAAACCGGGATCGCTGGCTGGCCCAAGCGGCGGTAATGGCGTGATCGACAGCGGCAAATATAACGTACTAGGAATCCTGGTCAACGCCATCGATTATGAGGCTGTTGTCGGGCAAATCATGAGTGCGGCGCAGGCCGGTAAGCCGCTTGCGGTTTCCGCCGTGGCGGTTCACGGTATCATGTCCGGTTTCTTAGATGCGCGGCAGAAATACCGGCTGAATTCTCTCGATTTCATTGTGCCTGACGGTCAGCCTGTGCGGTGGGCGCTGCAATGGCTGCACAACTCGCGTCTGCGGGATCGGGTCTATGGACCACGCCTCATGCAAGCAATCTGTGCCGAAGCTGCCCGCCAGAAAATGCCAATTTATCTGTACGGAAGCACCAAGGCGGTGGTCATGAAATTGGCAACTCAGCTTGATAAGAACTTTCATGGCATTCGCATCGCGGGGGCCGAGAGCTCCAAGTTTCGCACCCTGGACGCGCACGAGAGAGAGGAACTGGTAGCAAAAATCGGACACTCCGGCGCCCGTCTGGTATTTGTAGGTTTGGGTTGTCCCCGGCAGGAGGCCTGGGCCTATGAACTCCGCGACAAACTGCCCATGCCCATTATCGCCGTGGGTGCGGCCTTCCCGCTTCTTGCCGGTGTCAGCCGGCAGGCCCCAGCCTGGATGCAACAGTATGGCTTTGAGTGGCTGTTTCGTTTGCTGTCGGAACCGCGAAGGTTGTGGAAGCGCTATCTCTGCCTAAACCCGCTCTTCCTGGGATCGGTAGCCCTTCAATGTGCGGGGCTGCGGTTCAGTGCCTGCGGGCGAAGACCGAGCAGCGAGCTTCGCTACGGATAGGAGTCGCGGCTCGGATCTTACTCGCCTGTCCTTATGATCTCCAAGTTGCCATCAAGCAGTGCGCGCGCCGCCGCGACGGTCCTGCTCCTGGTCGCTATCCTTTATCCTGATGGATTGCGCGATATTGAACTGCGGCCGCTCCCCCGCACCATAACTTCTCGCTTTTTTGGAATGCACGTCCACCGCGCCGTTGAGGGCACCGCCTGGCCGGCAGTGCCGTTCGGCAGTTGGCGCCTGTGGGATGCCCACGTAACCTGGGCCGACATTGAGCCTGGCCAGCGCACCTGGAATTGGACTCGTCTGGACGCTTATGTTGCGCTGGCCCAAGCGCACGACGTTGAGATCCTGCTTACGCTCGGCATGACCCCGCAATGGGCTTCCTCGCAACCGAACCTGCAGGCAGATACCGGGTTGGGTTATCCCCAGGGCGCGCAGGCGCCACCAGTTCGCCTTGAAGATTGGACAGACTATGTGCGCACGGTCGCACTTCGCTATCGAGGGAGGATTCGATATTACGAGATTTGGAATGAACCAAATCAATCGGCTTTCTACCGCGGAAGCCCACAACAAATGGCCGAATTATCTAAAGCTGCGTATGGTGTCTTAAAAGCCGTCGATTCCGCTAATGTTGTTGTCTCTCCTTCCGCCAACTGCGACGAAGCTGGACGGCTTTGGTTAAGCAGGTTCCTTGCCGCTGGTGGTGCAACCTTTGCCGACGTAATAGGCGGACACTTTTACGTGATGCCGCGCGGGCCTGAGGCCATGGTGCAGGAGATTGAGCAGGTCCAGTCTTTGCTGCGCAGCTTCCATCTTCATAAACCATTATGGAATACCGAGGCGGGTTGGGGACCACCAAGCACGTTTTCTTCAGAATCTGAGGAGGCTGCGTTCGTCGTGCGAACCTTATTGCTGAACGCCGCCGCGGGTGTGGAACGAGTCTACTGGTATGCCTGGGATAACAGCAATTGGGTGAGGCTAAAACTGGCCGATCCCTTAACCGGGAAAACCCGGGGCGCTGGTCTCGCCTATGCCGAACTGTATCAACGCCTGGTTGGCGCTCGGGTTGACGAATGTAGAGCCCGGGGTTCGATTTGGTCCTGCACCATTCAGGCGGATGACGAGCGCTGGCAAATCCTGTGGAGCGATGTCAAGACAATGCTATGCACGGTCGCGCCCCGCACCCAAGATCTCTCCTATTTTCACTGCGCTAATGGGAACGTAGGGCACCGGGCGGAAGTCGAGATCGGTACTTGTCCATTGGTGTTCAAGGAATCTCCTTAGCACTCGCCATCCCGAAGTAGCGGGTGGTTCAATCCTTTTCCTGTGTGCGGCAACAACTCGTGCAAATCGAAATTGCCGACTTCAACCCACCCACTAGTCGACCCAGTTCATGTTCATGGCGCAAACCTTGAATTCGAAAGTCGCTGATCGGAATACAAGTTCTCCGAAGGGCCGCTCGGGGCTAAACGCGGCAGACTTCGGCGACTTCCTGAAGAAAGCAGCACAAACCCAGCTTTGCGGCTATTTTCGAGTTTGCGGCGTGGTCTGGCAGGTTTGGACCAACTCTTCCGATATTCTAAAAGCCGCCGGTGAAACCTTCGATCGAATCGATACGCCGCTTGCCACCCCGACTTTTTGCCTCAGATTCTGGATGGACAGCAGGACGACCGTCAACCCGCCGTGGCCTAAGCCTTATGTCAGAGGGTTAGGCCATCTGGTCTTCGCTGGCTTTGCTTGCGGCAGTTCGGTGCTGATCGATCTCGCCGGTCGCCGGCTTGCCGGCCGGTTTTCGGAATCCATGGCCAGGGACCAGGAATATTGGAAAACGGTCATTTTTCCCATTTTGTTATCTATTGTGGGAGGCTCGTCGGGCGTGGTTGAGATACACGGCGCATGTGTCTCCCTCCGTGGCCATGGGCTGGTTTTGGTGGGTCCGTCGGGATCTGGCAAGTCGACGTTATCGCTGGCCCTGGCGCGGATGGGTTTTCAGTTCTTGTCTGACGATCGGACGCTTTGCTGGCTAGAAGACGAGCGTGTGATTGCACGGGGAACGTTGGCGTTGCCCAAGCTGCGACCGGATGCCGGCAGGTGGTTTGAGGAGGTTAAGGAAGATCAACGCAACAGCAACTGCGAACTGCGCTTCGATCCTCAGAAACGACTCGGCATCCTTCGAGCCAGACTGTGTGATCCGCGAATGGTCATATTTCTTGAGCGCTTGCGGCATTCCTGCTTCCATCTGACCCGGATGACACCTAAGCAGGCAAGTGTCCGTCTTGAGCAAGACTTAATGGCGGAATCTCCAGAGGCAGTGAAGAAACAAAGAGCAATACTCCAAAGTCTAGCCAAGTTGCCCCGGTGGCATCTCCAGTACGGAGGTCCGCCGACGGTAGTTGCCCACAACCTGCGCGTACAATTTGAAAAGGCGCGTCACTCACGGCGTGGTCATGCGGCGCTCTCTTGCGGCGTGAGGGCGTGCGGAACGGTTGTGCAGAACCGAAACCGGTGGAGAGGTCATCTGGGGCCGGGTACTCGCGATACTCAGGTAAGAAGTCGACGTCTCGATCCGCTGCGTCGCTTCCTCGCAACTCCTTACTCGAGATCCCTGCCAATCATGGGGCGCACGGTACGCCTGGCAACCAATGACAAAAAGATCTTGGAGCATGTGACAGAGTTGTTCGTGGGCTATCCTGGGTCAGCGACCGGCACCCCAGAATTTTTATGGAGGATCGTGCGGCAAAGCCGTCGGGAAGGGAACTCGTCCTGGCCAAAACGCTTCGCTTTTTCTATTGCAGGACTTCGGTTTGCCCAGTTCGGACACTGTAATTTCGTCGCTGTCGATCTGGACGCGCGAGAGGCCGCCGGCTTTTTATCCAACGAACTTGTAGAGGATGATGTCGGTCTCACTAGCCCCATTCTGGACAGTCTATTTTGTATGACGGTCGGCAGCCTGCGATTGGTCCCCTTGAGGGCGAACTGCGTCGCACTCGGACAGCGAGGTCTTCTGGTTTTTGGTCTACCGAACAGCGGCAAAACCACCGCATGTTATCTGGCCAGAAAACTGGGGCTGGAATTTTATGCAGACGACGGGGTATTCCTAGAGTCAAAAGGAGCGGAGCTAGAGGCCTGGGGAGGTTTTTGGCCGGCAGCTTTCCGTCCGGAAGCTCTGGAGTTCCTGCCGGAGCTGCGCAGTTGCACTCGGCCTTTCTTCTATCAACATTTCACTTTCCATCATTTAAACGGCCATCCATTTCGATCGAATCAACGGTACCCAGTAACGCCAGTGGGCTGTGTCTTTCTCGATCGGCAAACCACCGACGATCCGACCCTATCACCCCTCATCCACAACGAACGGCGAGCGCGACTGGTTGATAATGTCCTCTTTAAGGACGATGACCGTTTTCGAGCGCAGCAGGCAAATGTATTCAACCGACTCGCGAAATTGCCCTCTTATCGCCTGCTTTACGGCAGCAGCCCTGAAGTAGCTGCCCTGTCTATGAGAAGACTGCTAGAGGACTATAACTCTTTACCAGAGGTCTAGAAACGGACAGGTATCTCGCTAACTGCCTCGAGCTCCAGGAATCTTTGCCCTGGTAGCCTTTACCCCGGTATTCGCCAGCGTAATAGCCTGACTTTTTGCTGCTGCATGGATGTACCCTCTGATTCGAAAAATCGCGATCGAAGCGGCACATCTTCGACCAGTGTCCGGCGCTACCTACGAAGCATGCTCGCGAAAGACCGCAAGAGTACTTCCCGGCATCTACTTAATGAGCTAAGGCGACTGGCTTTTGCACACTTCGCAGCATGTGATCTCGACAAGGTTAAGTTAATCCTATAAAGCCCAAGCAGCAACTTAGGTGTGAATGTCAGTCGCAAAAACCACTGCGGTAGATACGAGTGATCACAACAGCCTGACTCGACCACCAGGTTGGCACCCGGCGGTTGGTACCCGTCAGTCCCGCTTTCTGAGGACAGGCGAGTGGGTATTACTTGTGTGCCTGATAACCTTATTCCTGCAAGGTGGTTTTCTGCCGGGATGGCGCGCTTTGCGGAGTGAGTTCCCTAACTATTATCTGGCATCGCTAGTCCATCGGAGTGGGGACTCTCTGGAGCGCTCCTACGAGTGGACCTGGTTTCAGCGGGAAAATGACAAGCTGGGCGTATATCAGGGACTGGTAAGCTTTGCCCCCAATCCTCCCTCCTCGCTGCTGCCGCTTCTGCCTCTGGCAAGTCTGCCTCCCCTGGCTGCCAAGCGGGTGTGGTTGTCGGTGAATGTGATTTTTCTAATTGCTTCGCTCTGGATATTAAGCCGGGCAACCACGTTAGGCTGGCGGCGACTCGCGCTGATAGCTTTCACGTGCATTATTCCGCTTCGCGTTACCTTCCTCTACGGTCGGTACTACGTGCTCATCCTGTTGCTAATCAGTGCTGCCTATTATTCTGCCCATTGCGGACGCGCACTGACTTCCGGGCTGCTGTTGTCCGCGGCAGCCGCGCTGAAGCTGTTTCCCGGTCTCTTCCTGCTGCTTTTACTGTGGAAGAAGGACCGGCGTGCCGTAGCCGGGTTCGTTATCGGTGCCGTGTCTTTCCTGATGACTTCGTTGTTTATATTCGGCCTCGAAGTCCACCGGTTGTTTTTCGATGAAGTCCTCAGCCAGATTGGCCGGGGAGATTGGCTCGGTCCCTATGAGCTTTCCAGGAACACCTTCATTACACTGTGGAGTCATCTCTTCCTGATAGAGCCCGAACTCAATCCTTCCCCTTTTATCGACTCGCCGACTTTATATGCCGTAGCCCAGGCAGCCACAGTAACCCTATTGCCGTTCGCTCTTCTGATATCGGTGGACCGCGATAATCATGCACCGTCTAGGGCCCTTGAGTGGGCCGCCGCGATCCCGTTGACCCTTCTTTTGTCGACGACCACGGGAGCGGATCACGCTTGCGTGCTGATCGTCAGCGCGGTGATTTGTTTCGACACGCTTTTCCGCAGCGACCAGAAAGCGCGAGCCCTGACTTTGTTACTGCTATGTGCTGCGGTGTGGGTTCCGATACCAGGAAGAGTGCTGGGCGCATTCCCGCTGGTTCGTCTGCTAGCCCTGAGCGCGTTCTACCTGCTTACTTTGCACACGCTGCGCGGCAAACAGAATTCTGCAATGCGTTCCCGGTGGCTGGCGGCCGCAACCGTGTGCTTTGCTCTCCTTGTGACCCTCAACCTGCGCACCGTTCGAAATCGAAGCGAAGACTTCGACAGGCGCCTACCCATGTCCGCTGATAGCTACCGCGCAAGCGGCCCATCTCCGATACCCGGCGGGCTGGCTTTCGTCGAAATGCATCCGCACGGCTATAGGGCAGAGATCCTTAACCATGCCCGAGATTTTGACGATGTCCCCTTCCCGGGAGATGTGCTGGCGGTTGCTGGTGCGGAAGACCATGCCGGGTTGTACTTGGAACTGGCCGGCCGTCAACCCCTGATTGCCCGACTTCCGCTTGAGCGGCGCGATGCCGCCCCTCAAGATTTCATTGCAGGCCAAGAGCCTGTACTCTCGTCCAACGGTGAATGGCTTGCCTTCATCCGGGAAGAGCACGGCCGAAGCGCCCTATGGCTGGTGCCTACCAATTCCACTTCAGACCCACAGATGGTTTTGCCGGAGAGTTATCACCCCATAGAGGCGACTGTGAGTGGGCAGGGAGATCTGGTTGCGGCAGTCGGCAAAATGAGTCATCCCCGTTTGCTGTTGATTCGTCGGGCGACAGGAGCCGTCGAACCCCTGCGGGGATATGTAAATCCGGCGCGGTACCCGGCAATTTCGCCGGATGGCAAGCGATTGGCATTCAGCCAACGCGAATATGGCTTCTGGCATTTGATGGTGCGCAACCTGAGTACGGGCTCAGAACAGAAGCTGACCCATGCGGAATGTAACGCGACCACACCTTCTTGGCAAAATGTCAAAACATTGTTATACGCCACCGATTGCGGAAGAGGCGTGGGCCTCAGTGTCGTGGCCCGAATGGTTCTACCTGAATAGCTCCGCACAGTTTTCGGATAAGTTTCCGACGTAATGGGAGGTTGGCATGCAACCGTCGAGGGCAAACCCCCTGCCCGCGTTCTTTGCTCTTCTGGGATACGCGGTTTCGAGCGGCGTGATTATCGCGGCATTATTCGAGCTGGGTTCATGGCTGGGATGGTCAATGTATGACCGAGTTCGCCCGAGCTTTCCCGAACTGCGCAAGGCAAGTCCGGTTTATCAAGGCGAAGGCTGGGCGGCGGAGTACTGGCGGGAGGAATTCGCAAGGCAACGGTCGCGCCAGACCTACGCGCCATTCAAATTGTGGACTGCCACCAGTTGGCACAGTACGTACATAAATAACGACAGGAGTGAGAGCGGTACCTGGCGTCGAACAATGAACCCTCCGAGCAGCGATTGCGTGAGTAGACGCATTCGAACCGTGTGGGTGTTAGGCGGGTCTACGGTATACGGAACCGGCGTGCCCGACTGGGCGACGCTGCCCTCTTACTTGGCACACGCCTTGAACGCTGCTGGATCGGATTGCTGGATGGTGACGAACTTAGGCATCGAAGGATATGTCAGCAATCAGGAATTGCTGCAACTTTTCGAGCAATTGAAAACCAACAGACAACCTGAGATTGTAGTCTTCTACGACGGTGTGAATGATGCCGCCGCGGCAGGAGCCGGGCCCGGTCCTCCCGAGGCTCATTTCTATTATGGAACCATCAAGAACCGAGTAGAAGGCTCCATGTCGGGCAGGCTCGACTTCATTCGGCAATCGTACGCCATGCGCACGATCATTAGCCTGCTCAGGTCGTGGCATAGACAACGAGGGTCGGTAATTCCGGCCGAACAATCGCGAGCCAAGGTTCTGGCCACGTTGAATAACTACGAGGAGAATGTGCGGATCGCCAAGGCACTTAGCGAATCCCTGAACTTTGAGTTGTTCTGGTTTTGGCAGCCATCGCTTTATTACGGCCACAAACCAGTTGTCCCATTTGAACAACAGGTGTTTGAGGTCAATGGAAGCGAGGAAAATAAAAGATGGTCCAAGGTCATAGCTCAGGTTTACCAAGAAGCCGAAACCCGCGCCAAGATCGGCGATTTTGTTTTCCTCGGTGGACTGTTCGACTCCGTCCATGAGCCCCTATACCTTGACGAGGCACATCTCGGGCCCCGAGGGAACGAGATTGCCGCCAACTTTATCGCCGATTACATAATGAAACATTCTAAGGAGTCGAGGGCGCAGGTTTCTGAAACCAAGGTTCGGCGGGACGCGCTGCCCCCATGCGGCTGGGAAGACCCTTCGGGCAAACCCCGGCCGGTGGCTGCGGCTTTTGGCGTTCCTGCCCCCAGGCAACCGCAGCCAGGAGATTATCTTCCGGCGCCCAATAACTGATCCGCCGGGAGTCATAGTGATGAGACTGTTCCGAAAGGCCGCACAAAATCTGAGAGTGGCTAGCCAGCTGCTGTCATTTTTTTGCCGCAACAAGCGCTGGTGGCTGGTGCCGATGCTGGTCATGCTCATTATGCTCTCAGGGCTGATAGTGCTCGCTCAGAGCTCGGCGGTTGTGTCGTTCTTCTACACTCTGTTTTAATCTGAGGCTTAAAGAATGAATCTGCTCAAGCGTGCCTGGCGTTGCCAGAAAAGGTTTGCGCGCCAACTGGGCAACTTCCAGGCGCGGGTACTTTTAACCATTTTCTATTTTGTGCTGGTCCTGCCCTTTGGCTTAGCCGTGCGCCTCCTGGCCGATCCTCTTCGAGCGAAAAAGCTGCCCACACAGTGGCTTGAGCATCCGGAAGACCGTTACGACTGGCAGTGGGCGCGCAGACAGTAAAGCCTATGTATATCCTCGGAGTCTCCTGCTACTATCACGATGCTGCCGCCGCTTTACTGAGGGATGGCGTGTTAGTGGCGGCAGCAGAAGAAGAGCGATTCTCGCGAATTAAACATGACTATAGCTTTCCGCGCCATGCCATCCAGTTTTGCCTGAAGCAAGCCGGAATCGAGCGATCGGCTGTTGATTATGTCGTCTTCTTTGAGAAACCCTTCCGCAAGTTCGACCGCCTGCTGATGACCGTTTTGCAAACCTATCCGCAATCGTGGAAGGTATTTCGCGAATCCATGATCACCTGGATGGTCGACAAGCTCTGGGTGGAAACCACTTTACAATCGGAATTAGGTCTCCCGAAGAACAGAATTCTTTTCAGCGAGCATCATCTCTCTCATGCGGCCAGCGCCTTTCTATGCTCTCCCTTTGAAGAAGCGGCGATTTTAACCGTGGACGGGGTAGGCGAGTGGGTGACGGCTACCTATGGAATCGGTCGGGGTAACGAAATCCGGTTGCGAAAGCAAATCGAGTTTCCCCATTCGCTGGGCCTGCTTTACAGCGCCTTTACGGCCTTTCTGGGCTTTGCGATCAATGAGGGTGAGTACAAGGTGATGGGCATGGCAGCCTATGGGGAGCCCAAGTACCTGGACCGAGTGTGGAAGCTGGTACATCCGAATCAAGACGGCTCTTTCGCCTTGAATATGGATTTCTTCAGTTTCCATCGTTCCACGGAAAACACCTATAACCAACGATTCTTAGGATTGTTCGGGGAACCGCGGCCTCCTGAGCTGCCATTTTTTACAAAAGCCAGCGACTTTCCCACGCCGTCCTATCTAACCGATGACAATGACGGTCAGCTAGCACAACGAAACCAGTATTACGCCGATGTGGCGGCTAGTATTCAACGGGTCACCGAAGAGTTGCTGTTGGCCATGGCGAACCAGGTGCACCGGGAAACAGGACTAAGCCGTTTGTGCATTGCTGGTGGCGTTGCCCTGAACAGCCTGGCCAACCGACGCATCTTGCTGGAGACGCCGTTTGAGGAACTTTATGTTCAACCGGCCGCCGGGGACGGAGGGGGGGCCTTGGGTGCCGCGTTATGGGCCCATAACATGCTGCTTGGCGAGCCCCGAACATTTCAGATGGATCACGCATACTGGGGGCAGTCAAACTCGGACGCAGAGATTGCCGAATTTCTCGAGCGCAACAATATTACCCACCGTAAGTTCGATAACGCCGATCAGTTGCTCGATACCGTGGTCAAGGATCTGGTCGATGGCAAAGTTGTGGGTTGGTCTCAGGGGCGCTTTGAATGGGGACCGCGCGCCTTGGGGAACCGATCCATTTTGGCCGACCCGCGCGACCCCGGGATGAAGGACATTGTAAATACCAAAATTAAATTCCGAGAGCCGTATCGACCTTTTGCTCCTTCGGTATTGGCGCCATGCGCGGGAAAGTATTTCGAATTGACCGATGCGACAAGACACCACCCGGCCAGGTACATGTTGTATGTGGTTCCGGTAAAGCCTGAGTTCCAAGCGACCGTACCGGCGGTGACTCATGTAGATGGGACGGCGCGGCTGCAGACTGTATTCCGCGAGCAAAACCCGCTTTATTACGAGTTGATCGAAGGTTTTGCCCAGCAAACCGGCGTACCCATCCTGCTCAATACGTCCTTCAACCTGAAAGGCGAGCCCATTGTGAACACGTCGGCGGATGCTTTTAGCACTTTTATGAGAAGCGAAATGGATACCCTGGTGCTGGAAAACTTTGTGGTCGAAAGAAGTATGGTGCCAGCGAAATCCTAACGGGCGACTTGGCAAACGGTCTTTGCTAGTTTGCATTTTGCGAAATCTTGACAAATTCGAGACAAGTCGACCCTCGCGAGATTGGATAAATTTCTTTCGACGCTTTCCGAACCTACATCTCGTAATTGAGCCGCAAAAGTGATCCTGTTCTATAACCCGAAGGCAACGCGCTTTCGCAATCGGCGTTTTCCTCTATCCATTCTGTCGATCGCGGCCATGATCGAAGGAAAGGAAGAGTACGCCATAGTCGATGGAAATCTCGATGCCAACCCGACCACCAGCCTTATCACCCGTATCCAAGAGCAGCAGGTAGAGGCTCTCGCGGTAAGCGTAATGCCCGGCCCGCAAACCGTCGGCGCCGTGGCCACTTGCCGGGAGATCCGGGCTCGCTTTCCCAAGCTGCCGATCCTCTGGGGAGGATACTTTGCCTCGAACTACACCGCCGCGGCCCTGAACGCCCCGTACGTGGACTTCGCGGTGCGCGGCCAGGGAGAACAGACGTTTGTGGAATGGCTGGAGGCGATTCGAGGACGCCGGGAATTAGCCAGCATCGCGGGTCTCTCCTACAAAGACGCTGACGGCGCGCCCCGGCACAACCCCGAGCGCCCGATGCGGAGCCCGGACCAGTTTCCCTGGTATCCCTATCATCGTATTCCGGCGGAAAAATACCTCCTGCCCACATTCCTGGGCCGCCGCACCGCGGTCCACCAGGCCAGCATCGGATGTCCTTTTCGCTGCAACTTTTGCGGAGTAGTGACCTTTTCCGGTAGCCGCGAGAAGATGGAATCGCCCAGCCGCACCGAGAGTATCCTGCGTCACCTAGTCACCGCCTATGGCGTGGACGCGGTCCAGTTCTACGACAATAACTTCTTTCTTCGCGAAGATCACACCCGCGAACTGGCCGATCGTATCGCTCCTTTGCACTTACGCTGGTGGTGCGAGGGCCGGGCCGACATCATGATGGGATATTCCGACGCTACCTTGGAAGCCCTGCGCCGGGCTGGTTGCACCATGATCTTCTTCGGGGCCGAGTCGGGCTCAAACCAAAACCTGAAGGAAATGAATAAGGACCTTTGTGTCGAGCATACCTTGGCATTGGCTCCCCGGATTCGCAACTTCGGGATCATTCCGGAATTTTCCCTGATCTTCGGAAACCCCAGAGATCCCGAGGGCGATACCCGGGACTGCATTCGCTTTATCCGTCAACTGAAACGTCTGAACCCCGCCGCCGAAATCATCGTGGAACACTACACACCGGTTCCCCAGCGGGCGCGCATGTATGGGGGAGTAGAGGACAAGATCAAATTTCCCACCACTCCCGATGAGTGGGCCAGCGATCGGTGGCAACGCTTCGCCACGCAAAAGGACCCGCAAACCCCGTGGCTGAAACCTAGAACCAAACGGTTGATCGACAACTTCGAACTGGTGGTGTCTTCCCGTTGGCCAACCGCACAAGACATCCGCCTTCCGAATTGGGCCCGCTTTGTACTGAAATGCTTAGCCAGCTGGCGCTATTTCCTGGGCGTCTATTTCGCGCCTTTTGAACTGAAGTGGGCGCAGCAGCTGATTGCCCTTCGTAAACCGAAAGCGGAAAGTCTTTAACTGCCGCAGAGCCGCCCTTGCGGAACCTGCAACCGATTTGGGACTGGTTGATCGATCAATAGTGGATTGATCGTTGCTCGGCGCGGCGCGGGACCTCTTTCGCCCAGGCCGTGAATGATTGTCCGCGAGTGTGCTGGCGCTCGAGTGCAGGTGGTTGATCGGGGAGAAATAACGAATTTTTGACATTTTCATGACGCAGGTGGGCGGTGTTTACCGTAACTTCTGAGCTGCTCGGCAACAATCCACTGAGTTCTTGCGCCGGTCTACTCGACGCTGGACTCGAATTCAGGTTGGATATGGTAGCTATGAAATCGGTCGAACAAACCATTGAGGTTTTCCTGCTCGCGGATAATCGGCTGGTGCGCGAAGCCCTGGCCAAGGTCCTGAAAAAGAAGAGCGACATCCGGGTGGTGGCGGCCTTTGCCTTTGAACCGGAGATTACAAAACACATTGATCGCATCCGACCGAACGTTCTCATCCTGGACGCGGCTGCATCTGCGATCGGCGGTTTGCAAGTTGTGGCTTCGGTGCGCAAAACCCTCCCCGACACCAAGGTGCTGATGATCGGCATGGAGCCGAACAAGACCACATTCTTACATTCGGTGCGGGCGGGGGTGAACGGCTATCTCCTGAAGGACGCGTCCGCGGCGGAAATCGCATCCGCCGTGCGCAGCATCACGCTCGAGGAAGCGGCCTGTCCTCCCAGACTCTGCCTGATGTTGTTTGACTACGTGGCGCAGCAATGCCAGCCTTCCGGAGTGTACGGGAAGGTGCAGCCGCGTCTCAGTCGCCGGGAACAGCAACTGGTGCAGATGATCGGAGGCCTCAGTAATAAGGAGATTGCCATGCAGCTGAATTTGTCAGAGGCGACCATCAAGAATCATGTTCACCGCATTCTCCGAAAGCTGGGGGTAAATGATCGGCTCAGCGCCACCCAATACTGTCGAGAAGAGGGCCTGCCTGTCTGAATCTGCAGCGTTCGTCCTCTCTCTCGCGCATTTTCTGCGGGTCTTGCAGTGAGGCTCCGATAGCACCCATCTGGAAGCGGAGGTAAAATTTCCGTGAAATCTTCGAAAAAGATCGTATTCTTCGTCGCGTCCTTCTCCAGTGTCGAAGCGACCGCCCCCCTGGGCATACTTGCCATCGCAACTCCGCTGCTGAATGCGGGATACGACGTTCGCGTTATCGATTCGACCATTAGCCCAAACTTCAAGCGAGAGGTCTTGCGCGAAGTAAAGGACGCGCTCTGTCTGGGGATCTCGGTGGTAACCGGGCCGATGATTCGCGAGACGGTCGAAGTGGCTAAAGCCGTAAAGCAATGGGATCCCGAATTCCCGGTCATCCTGGGTGGTTGGCATCCGTCTTTGCTGCCCAAGCAGACTCTGGAGGCGGGTTATGTCGACATCATCGTGCGCGCCCAGGGAGAGGAAAGCATGCTGGAGATCGCCGAGCGATTGCGCGACGATGCTCCTCTCGACGATGTGCTCGGAGTGGGATTCAAACGCGACGGCAAATTGCACCTTACGCCCGAACGCCCGCTGAAAACTTTGGATAAGATGCCGTCCAAGGCTTATCAACTGGCCGACTTTGATGGCTATGAGCGAGTCTGCGGCCGGCGCTGGGCAATGTATGTCTCCAGTCTTGCCTGCCCCTTCAATTGCTCCTATTGCACCAATGCCGGCGTGTACGGACGAAAATGGAACGCCCTTCCGGTTGAACAAGTGGTTGCGGAAACCATTGAGCTGACCCGACGATACAACCTTGAACTACTCTGGATGGCCGACGACAACTTTCTGGTTGACCTCAAGCGCTCGCTCGAGATCGCCGAGGGGTTGGTGCGGGCAGGCGCGAACTTCAAGTGGAGCGTGCAAGCGACTACCAACTTGACGGCGCGCTTAAGTATTGAGGAACTGGCCCTGCTGCGGCGCTCCGGACTGCACCAAATCTGCCAGGGGATCGAGACCGCGTCTCCCACTGTCATGAAGCTGATGAACAAGGATTTCCAGGTGTTGGAGGATATCTACGAATCGACCCAACGTTGTATTCAGGCCGGGGTGATTCCATCCTTCAACATTATCTTCGGCTACCCGGGAGAGGGTGTAAAAGAACGGCGCGAGACGGTCAACTTTATGATGGATGTCTGCCGCCGCTTTCCGGGAGCGGAATTCTGGACCAATATCTTCACTCCCTATCCCGGCTCCCCCATCTTTCATCAGGCGGAAAAACTGGGCATCGAGGTGCCCAAATCCCTGGAAGGCTGGGTTGATTATTTCCCGCGTTACACAGTTCTGCCTTGGCTGAAGGGCAAGGATCATCGCCGAGTACAGATGATGCGCGATTACCTGCGCATCGCCTTCGATCGGGCGCCCATTGCCCTCAAGGGACCGGGCAAGTTGGCCAAGAAGATTCAGCATTTCACCGCTTACCCGGCGCGGTGGAGGCTAGATCACGATTTCTACCGCTTTCCCCTGGAACTGTGGGTGAATCGGCAATTGAAGAACATTGTGAAGCTGCCTAAACCGTCCGTGGATGCGAAACAGATGGGGCCGGAGACCGCGCCCAGTTGCCCCTGAGGTTAGGGCAGCAAAATGAAGTCCGCGCTGTTCAGGCTTGCTGGCCGAGAGGGATAGATTGCGAAGTCTTCTCAGGAATCGAAATTTTTCCCCACATCCTGCGACGCTTCCCGTGGCACAAGCCTATGAGCGCTGGGCCTTGACCTATGATCGATCTCCGAATCCCCTGCTTGCGCGCGAAGAGCGTTATCTTCTGCCTTTGCTCCCGCGGCTCCAAGGCCAACGAGTGCTTGATCTGGCATGTGGAACGGGACGGTGGCTCGAGAAACTTCACCAGGCGGGCGCTAGGGTCGTCGGAGTCGACTCCTCGGTGGCGATGTTGGATGTGGCTCGCAAAAAATCCGCGCTCCAGGGTCAGTTGGTACGGGCGGATTGCCGCAAACTCCCGTTCCGAGCGGCGGCCTTTGACTTCGCGATCTGTTCGTTTGCCGTAGGCCATTTCCGCTTTCTCGAGGTTGCAATCCGCGAGTTAGCACGTGTGTTGAAGCCAAGTTCGCTGTTGTGGATCAGCGATCTCCACCCCGAAGCCCATAAACGAGGATGGCGAACCGGGTTTAGGGACCAGTCTTGCGTGTGGCATATAGAGACTTGGCCCCGAAGTGTTCGCAAGCTGGTGAGCACTTACGCCGGTTGCGGGCTGGAAACCGTAAAGCAAGTGTCGCTCTATCTCGACCGATCGGAACAGCCCATTTTTGAACGGGCAAATAAGGCTCATGTGTTCGAAAGTGCCTGCACCGTGCCGGCGATAGTTGTCTGGCAGCTGAGGCGAACCTCGAACACGGTAGCACCGGAACCACAGTTTGCCTGACCTTGCCAAGATGCGGCAAAACCACTTCAGACCGTGACAATCGTGAAACGCGAGTTAGCCCACCACGTGGTTCGTTTTCTGAGCCTTTCCCCTGAGCGTTCCCATAGTGTCCGTTGGGATCGGTTTCGGAGTCGCGACTGGCAGCGAACGCTGCCCTGGCTTCACGAGAACGGGCTGGCTCTCTATTTTCGGCAAAGGCTCAAAGACTCAAACCGAGAAGCCGCCGTTCCGGACCTGGTATGGTCGAACCTCGAGCGGAACTTTGCCGCTAACCGAAAACGCATTACCAGCTTGGCCAACCGCTTCGAACGCTTGAACCGCGAATTTGAGCGAGCCGGCGTGACTTACGCAGCAGTCAAGGGCTTTTCCCTGGTACCCGATTTCTGCCCGGATTCATGTCTGCGGCCGCAAAGCGATTTTGATTATGTCATTCAGGAAGACTCGCTACTCCAGGCTCAGCGAGTGCTCGCAGGCGCGGGATATTCTCTCAAAGCGCAGGCTGCGAGAGATTACGAATTTCAGTTGCCTGGCACGGAATTCGTGCCGACAGCGGAAAGTCAGTACAGCTCGAGCGCGCCACACACGGTGGAATTACACCTCTCGCTCTGGGACAGCAACGCCCGCGACATTGTCTTACCCGAACCGGCTTTTTCCTCAGCTCGTACGGTGCAGCGGGAATGGCAGGGACTAAGCTTTTCTGCTTTGCGGGAAGAAGATCTATTTCTCTTCCTGGTGATGCACATTTTCTATCACATTTCAAATTATTGGCTGCGGATATCCTGGCTATACGAAATCGCATACTTCCTCCAAAGACGAGCAACGGACGAATGTTTTTGGGCGGGGGTCGCCGACTCCATCGGCGACGATCCTCAGCTGCGGGAGATTACAGGGTGTGTGGCGGAGTTGGCAGCCCGGTTTTTCGCTGCACCCTTGCCAGACGCGATAGTCGGCTGGCAGCTCCGGCCGGCCGTGAAAATATGGATTGAAAGGTATTCTGAGATATGGGCATTTGGTAAAAACCATGTTGACGATTTCAGTCTCCTGCCCACCGCCAAGCTCACCCTGTTCCTGCTGCAGCAGTACGCTCCCGATGCCAAGCGATTCATTCGTTCCCGCCTGTTCCCCGCTACCCGGCTTTCTTCGGTAGCTAGTGCGTTAAAGACCAAGCCATCCCGCCTTCTAGACAGCCAATTTCGCCGCCGTGCGCGCATTTTGCGCCGGACTTTTTTTCATACCGCGGCAAACTTTCGATTTCTTTGCGAGGCCGTGCGTTGGCAGCATCTGAACCGAATTCGCAGCTATTCTCCCGTCGCGTGACTCTTGCCGCCCAGGCGGCGAAAAACGTCGGAGCGATCTGGCTCAATCTGCTGGTCCACGGGATTGTCGGTTTCTTCCTTTCTCCCCTTATTTTGCACAGGCTGGGAGACGAGTTATTCAGCCTTTGGGTACTGATTTTCTCGCTCACCGGCTACTGTGGCCTGCTTGACCTGGGGATTCGAGCCGCGGTAGTCCGCTACACCGCCAAGTTTGCCCAATTGGAGGACCGCAGCGAACTGGCGAAACTGATCAGCACGGCTCTGGGTTTTTATGGCGGCATGGCCCTGCTCTCATTATTGTTGACCGGCATTGGCTACTTTTATTTACCAGTTCTTTTCAAAGTGCCCGCTGCCGATCTGAACGCCGCCCGGGTTTTGCTGTTGATGGCGGGTACGGGTGTCGCGCTGTCGTTTCCTCTCAACCTGTTCGCCGCAATCATCGAAGCAATGCAGAGATTCACCTATCTCGGGTTTGGGCAAATTGTAGTCACACTCTTGCGCGCTCTGGCGATCGTGATCGCTCTCGCCAGCGGAGGAAAGTTGCTGGCCATCGGCGGCATCACCGTGGGCGTTAACCTCTTGAGCTCGGTTCTTTTTACCGGCATCGCTCTGAAGATCCTGCCGATCCGGTTAAGTATCAGCCGGATTGACCGACGTTCGTTTCACAAGATGATTGCTTACGGCGCGCTGGCGTTCTTGATTCCGCTGGCGGACAAGCTCCGTTTCCAATCCGATGCCATGGTAATCGGCGCGTTTCTCTCCGCCCCGGCGATCACCTCGTTCTCGGTGGCAGCAAAGCTGGTCGAATATTCCGGCTATGCCATTCGCGGCGTAGCCCAAATCTTTACGCCTCTTTCCAGCCAGATGCACGCGGCGGGTGACTATGCCAGCCTGCGTCGAATCCTGGTGACCGGCAACTTCGCCTCTGCGCTTATAAGTTTTCCGCTTTGCGTAATTCTGCTGGTTCTGGGCAAGTCCATACTGGAAGTTTGGGTCGGGCCGAAGTACGTGCCCAGCTATCCGATCCTGGTGCTGCTGGCTATACCGCGGAGCCTGTATGTGGCTCAATCGGCGTCGATAAAGTTGCTCATGGGAATGGGGGAGCATGGCCGGCTGGCATATGTGTTGCTCACCGAAGGGATAGTGAACGTCGCTCTGAGCATTTTTCTGGTAAGGCGGGCTGGATTGTTCGGCGTCGCGCTGGGCACCACGATTCCGCTGGCTGTCACGAGCCTGTTTTTCTTGCCCTTGCATGTTAGCGGCAAGCTGCAAATGCCAATCCGCAGGTATTTGCGGCAAACCTACTTGGTGCCCGCCTTACTTTGCCTGCCGCTCGCCCTCGCACTGTGGGCTGCGGAGCGGCAGTACCCGGCTCACAGCCTGCGTGGGCTGATGGTCAAGCTTGCCTTCGGAGCAGTGATTTATGGTGCCGGCACAGGTTCGGTAATGCTCAGCCGCGCAAGGAGTTCAGGATCGTGGAAAAAGTGGGTGCAGACCCTTCGAAGCGAGATGAGGGCCTTTTGAAATGGATGCGAAGGGCGAAGCCCTTTTTTTCTTGCCCGGCTGGGCTTGAAACTCGCTCCTAAGAAGTAACAGATTTTTGACAGGTTCCTGACAACCTGCTCGGACACCTATCCTACTTTGTGAGCTTCTCGCCCGCTTCGGCCGGAACCGTTCGAGAGCAAGAACCAACTCGCCTGGAGGCGGCAACTTCGTTCGCCACCCCCTGAAAAAGACACCGCCGTGTAGGGAAAAATTTGGTCGAACAAAGAAAAGTCGTATTGTTCTACCCCCCCTACGATGGGCCGCCCCTGGGTGCGCCCTTGTGCCTGCTTTCGCTCGCCGGTCCCCTGTTGCAGGCGGGCTTTCAGGTCAAGCTTGTCGACGACGTCATTGCGCCCAATTACCAGGAGCTCATCCTTCGGGAAACCCGGGACGCCCTTTGTCTCGGCATATCCGTACTCACCGGGCCGCATATCGGCGCTGCCATCCGCGTGGCTCGGGCGGTCAGGAAACAGAGTCCGGAACTGCCCATCGTGTTTGGCGGCTGGCATCCCAGTCTCGCCACTGAGCAAACGTTGCGGGAAGAGTTCGTGGACGCCATCGTCCGCGGCCAGGGGGAGCTGACGTTTCTCGAATTAGTCGAGCGCATTGCCAATAAGCAGGAGTGGCATGGGGTGCACGGCCTTTCCTTTAAACAAGGGGAGGAGATTCATCACGAACCGGAAAGGCCGGTGGTGAATATCAACCATCTGCCGCCACCGGCATATCATTTGGCCGATCCCGGCAGCTATGCCGTCGCCTCTGGCGTACGCCAGCTCGCCTACACGACCAGTGTTGGGTGTCCCTACCAGTGCAACTACTGCACCGACCAAGTTTTTTACAAGCGTCGTTTCAACGCCTACCGGGCCGAACGGGTGGTTGATGAGCTGGCGGACATGGTCCCGCGCTACAACATCGAGCAGGTTCCGCTATTTGATTCCAATTTTCTGGTGGACCGAAAACGGGCCGTGGCCATCGCCCGCGGCATTATCGCTAGCGGCGTGAAGTTCCGCTGGGATTTCCAGACCTCCACCGATTTTCTCTCCCTGATGAGCGATGAAGAAGTGTGCCTGCTGGCGGAGAGCGGGGTTCAGCACATCGGCTTCGGGACCGAGTCCGCCTCGCAGCAGGTCCTGTTTCTCATGAACAAACGCTTTCAACATGTGGAGCAGATGGTAGAGACCGCACGCAAGGCCGATCTTGCCGGCATTCATATTGTTTTCAACATCATCCTGGGATATCCCGGGGAGACCGAGGCCGACCGCCAACAGACATTTCGCTTCATGAGCGAAATTGCCCGGCAATATTGGAACGTCAGCTTCTCGCCCAATATCTTTACCCCTTATCCCGGAATTCCCATCTGGCCGCAGCTGAAGCAGCTGGGAGTGCGCGAGCCCCAGTCGCTTGCCGAATGGGAGAGCCTTCCTCTCGGCCAAAACGTACTGCCCTGGTTGCAGGGAGACGAACTGCGGCGCCTGAAGCGCAGCCTCGCCTACTTCTTGTTGAACAACCAGATCCGCCGCGCCGCCAAGAAAGTTCCCTGGTTGCGACGGGGATTTCGCCGCGCCCTGGGAGTACCAGTTCGCTGGCGCATCGACAAGAACCGGTATTCCTTTCCCTGGGAGTTATGGGTGTCACGCGCGGTCGAAAAAACGGTGACCCGACGTTCTCTGCTGACCGGGCAGAAATTGAACGAGGGGATTGAGAAGGTTTGCTGATGCGGTTACTTCATGCTTGAGGTAGCATTCGGTGGCTGATGTTCTACTGACACATTCCTATCATCTTTATTACGACCGCAAGCAGTCGAAGAAGGCACAGCCCTATCCGCCTTTAGGTACCTTGTACGCGGCCGCGCTGCTGCGGCGAGCCGGCTTCTCGGTAGCGCTCTTCGATACCATGCTGAACGATCCCATCCAGGCGTTCCAAGATGCGCTCAACCGGCATCGTCCTCGTCTGGTCGTGGTGTACGAAGACAATTTCAATTTTCTTTCGAAGATGTGCCTCTCGCGGATGAGAGAGGTTGCGTACCAAATCCTCGGTGCCTCTCGCTCCAGCGGGGCCACGGTGCTGATTAATGGCTCGGATGCCTGCGATCATCCCTCCGATTACCTTCGGGAGGGCTTTCGCTTTGTTCTACTGGGCGAGGCGGAATGGACACTGCTCGACGTAGCCGAGCGCCTGCTGCGCAACCAGCACCTGGATCCCACCAACGTCTTGGGGGTGGCGTACCTGAATCCACAAACCGGGGAGCTGATGCGAACCGCGCGCCGTCCTGCCATTCGCGATCTCGATAGTTTGCCCATGCCCGCCCGGGATTTGGTCGATATCAAGCAGTATCGCGAGACGTGGAAGACGGCACACGGCTATTTCTCACTAAACCTGGTGGCCAGCCGCGGATGTCCTTATCGCTGTAACTGGTGTGCGAAGCCCATCTTCGGGAACGGCTTTTCCCTGCGTTCGCCGGCCTCGGTGGCGGAAGAGATGCGGCAGTTGAAGTATGACTGCGCCGCCGACCACCTTTGGTTCGCCGACGACATTTTCGGGCTCAAGGCCAAGTGGGTCCGCGAACTCGCGCTCGAGGTCGAGAAACTGGATGCCGCGCTGCCCTTCAAGATGCAAACCCGCGTGGATCTGATAAGTCCGGACACGGCCGCCGCTTTGCGGCGGGCAGGCTGCGCGGAAGCATGGATGGGCGCCGAGTCGGGGTCGCAGAAAATCCTGGACGCCATGGATAAGGGGACGCGGGTGGAGCAGATTGTCAATGCGCGGGAGTGTCTGCGTCGGGAGGGCATCCGCGCCTGCTATTTCATCCAGTTCGGGTACCCCGGCGAAAGCTGGGAGGACATTCAGAAAACCGTCGAACTCGTTCGCGCCACCCGCCCCGATGGCATTGGCGTGTCGGTCTCGTATCCCCTTCCGGGTACGGTTTTTCACGAGCGGGTGCGGACCGAGATCGGAAACAAGACAAATTGGTCGGACAGCGAAGACCTGTCCATGATGTTTCACGGTCCCTACAACGACCGATTCTATCGGACTCTGCACGATGCCTTACATGCCGAGGTTGGGCAGTGGAGTTCGCAGAATCCCGGAAACGGGACAACGGGGGGATCGGCCGCTGCTCGAGCAGGGGATGCCCGGAGGTTGTGGGAGGAGGTGGTGACACTTGAAAGAACCTGCCGCAACCCTCACCCCACAGTCATGGCAAACCTTGTAGGATCCGAATTGGTGCAGTTACAGAGTCGGTCGTAAGTCCGGAAGCATTCGTTTTCTGTCATGGAGATCCTGCTAACTCACGGCTATTTCCTCTATGAAGATCCCAAGGAGCTTCAGATCATGAAGCCCTACCCTCCCTTGGGAATTCTTTACATCTGTGGCCACTTGCGCAGTCGAGGTATCGATGTAGAAGTATTTGACTCGACGTTCGCTTCACGGCAACAGTTGTTCGACATCCTGGAGCACCAGCCGCCTGCGGTTTTAGGTGTATATGCCAACCTTATGACCCGGCCCAACGTGATCGAGATCCTCAAGGTCGCGAAGCAGGCGGGCTGGCAGACCGTGGTGGGCGGCCCGGAGCCCGGCGCCTACATTGACGAGTATCTCAAGGCGGACGCTGACGTTGTGGTCGTAGGCGAGGGAGAACTTACACTCGAAGAGCTGCTCCCGGCCTTGCGCTCGCGTTCCCGGGCTGCGCTTTACAAGATCGACGGCATCGCTTTCCGTACCGAACAGGGCGAAGTCGTTCGGACCCCGCCGCGAGAACAGATCCGGGACATCGATGCCCAGCCGTGGCCGGCGCGAGATGCAGTCGACCTTGAAAAGTACGTTGAGGTATGGCGCAAGCACCACGGCATGGGATCAGTATCTCTGATTACGGCTCGTGGGTGCCCTTACCGCTGCCGGTGGTGCAGCCACCAGGTTTTTGGCATGTCGCACCGGCGCAGAAAACCCGCCTCCGTTGCTGATGAACTGGAATGGTTGATTCACCGCTATCGGCCGGACATGGCCTGGATGGCCGACGATGTGTTTACCATACATCCGGGCTGGCTTTTCGAGTACGCTGCCGAACTCAAACGCCGCGGATTGCGGCTCCCCTTCGAGTGTATCTCACGCGCCGACCGGCTCACCCCCGCGATTGTCGACACCCTGGCGGAGATGGGATGCTTTCGGCTTTGGATCGGTTCCGAGAGCGGCTCGCAGCGAATACTCGATGCAATGCAGCGCGGGGTGACAGTCGAGGAGGTGCAGAAGGGAGTCGCGCTGTGCCGGTCCCGCGGAATAGAGTCGGGCATGTTTCTGATGTGGGGCTACGAAGGAGAAGAGCTCAGTGATATCGAGGCGACGATTCAACATGTGAAGAAATCGGATCCCGACATATTCTTCACAACCGTCGCCTATCCCATCAAGGGGACACCCTATTTTGCCGAGGTCGAGGGGCGCATTGAATCCCTGAAGAGCTGGAACACGGGTTCGGATCGGGAGGTCCGTATCCGCGGACGCCATTCGCGACAGTTTTACAGTTTTGCGGATAAGCTGCTGCGCAGTGAAGTCGAGCTCGAACGGAAGCGCCACCGGTCGGATGTAGATGCCTCCAGCATCGACGAGTTGCAGGCGAAGATCGCGGATTTCCGCACGACTCTGTATACGCTGGCGCACGAGGTGGAGGCCTGAGCCATGCCGACCACCGCCTTGAGTTTTGCCCCTTTCGATGTGCTGGCTGAAACTTACGATCGGACCTTTACGGATTCAGTCATCGGCCGGGCTCAGCGGCAAGCGGTCTGGCGGGAGTTAGCCCGGGTGTTTCACCCCGGCGACTACGTGCTCGAGATCGGTTGCGGTACGGGAGTCGACGCATGCTTTCTAGCGCGGCGCGGAATAAGGGTATTAGCCTCGGACAGCTCGCCGCGCATGATCGAGATGACGTCGCGTAGGGTCGAAGCAGGCGGTCAATCGGCCTTGGTCACGCCTTACCTTTTACCCGCCGAACAGATTCGAAACTTAGAAAATTCGGAACCCTTCAACGGTGTTTTCTCCAACTTTGGTGCGCTCAATTGCGTCGACGACCTCCATTCCCTGGCTCGCTGCTTGGGCAAACTGCTCCAGCGCGGCTCGACCGCCTTGCTTTGTCTTATGGGGCGTTGCTGCGCCTGGGAGATAGCCTGGTATTTGGCACACGGGAATGCGCGAAAGGCGATGCGCCGATTCCATCGAGCCGGTCTGAACGTGGCTTTAACCGATTCCGCCAAGGTGCATGTGCAGTACCCGTCCGTGCGCTGGCTGGCGCGCACCTTTTCCCCCGAGTTCCGGCTTCGCCATGTCAGGGGAATTGGAATCACGGTTCCGCCCAGCTACCTGGAACATCTGGCATCTCGATACCCGTTTGGGTTGCGTGCGATGGCAAGAGCCGATTCGTTTTTGGAGCGCTGTCCTGGGGTACGCGCCGCGGCTGACCACATTTTGCTGAACTTGGAACGGGTCGATGATTTCGATGGTACTCAGCCGGCGAAAAAGCCGGCTAGGGCTTGACTCTGATGAACACACTGGTGTCTATCAATGCTCCGACGACCGTCGGGTTGGAGGTGGGACGCACGTCGGAGCAGATCGATCGCTTGCCCGTGCTGGTGATTTTTCCCCACAATCAATGCAACTGTAAATGTGCGATGTGCGATATCTGGCGAATCCGCCAGGCACAGGAGATTACCCCACAAGATCTCGCGCAGCAACAGGCTTCCATCCGCGCCTTGGGTGTGCGCTGGGTGGTGTTTTCGGGCGGCGAGCCGCAGATGAACCGTCAGTGGTACGGGCTGGCGCAGATGCTGCGCTCTACCGGGATCCGCGTGACTCTGCTTACTGCCGGGCTCCTCGTGGAAGCCGAGGCGGAGAGGATCGCAACCACCATCGACGATTTGATTGTTTCGCTCGACGGTCCCCCGGCGGTCCATGATCGCATCCGGCGAGTCTCCGGGGCTTTCGAAAAAATGGCGATGGGCGTGGAAGCCGTACACCGCTTTCGCCCTGACATGCCCATTCGTGCCCGCTGCACGGTTCAGAAGGCCAATCACCAGGCGCTCTGTGAAAGCGTAGAGGCGGCCAGGTGGATCGGGTTGCTCTCGATCTCATTCCTGGCGGCCGATCTCGCCTCTGCGGCATTCAACCGGCCCCAGGGCTGGAGCGAGGAACGTCGCAACCAAATCGCCTTGACG
>Ga0126373_10000184_pt1 | contig 42168 bp, 42 predicted proteins | sample PanSoiMetPlot_11_FD_92545 | JGI IMG/M metagenome (GOLD analysis project Ga0126373, IMG submission 92545) | Tropical forest soil microbial communities from Panama - MetaG Plot_11 | ecosystem: Environmental > Terrestrial > Soil > Tropical forest > Bulk soil | place: Panama | collected 2016-02-17 | reverse complement strand
GAACAGCCTCGACCTCTCCATTCCTGTTTCGATCTTGCCACTCTGCGCCACTGCCATTCTGCCGCAGGCCGAACCCATTTTCATGAGATCTCGCGGGCCGTAGGCCTTGGATGACAGCTGAAAAACTCTGATATTATGCCGGCCGATTGAACACATGCCTATGACCTCCTTTGGGACCGCTCGACACTGCCTAACCCTGGTCACCTTCTTGTCTACGACTTGGTTGGCAGCTCCCGTCATTCATGCCCAGATTTACACCTACAATCACGCGAGCTTTGTGACCGGAGCTGAGCCTGCTGGCGTCGTAGTCAGCGACTTTAACCATGATGGCAGGCTAGATCTTGCGGTCACAAACTCCTCCGCTAGTACGGTCTCGATTCTGTTGGGAACTCGCGGTGGTGCCTATACTACAAAGACTGACTACTCGACCGGTAATACTCCCGCGGCAGTGTTGGCAGCCGACTTCAGAAAAATAGGGAAAACAGATTTGGCGGTCGTCAACCAATCTGACGGTTCGGGCGGTCCAGGGAGTGTTTCGATACTGCTTGGAAATGGGAATGGGACGTTCGAGACTCACATTGACTATCTAGTGGGCAATTATCCTGTCGGAATCGTCGCCGCTGACTTTAACAACGATGGGAAACTCGACCTCGCGGTTGTCAACGACTACGACAGCACGATATCGCTATTGTTTGGAAATGGCGATGGCACCTTCAAACCCCAGACTCTTCTTCCGGTCGGCACGGAACCGAATTCGCTAGGTAGCGGAGATTTCAACAATGACGGCAAAGCCGATCTGATTACGTCCAATGCAAGCGGAACGGTATCTGTGTTGTTAGGCACGGGAGACGGTAGCTTTACACGCATAGATAGTCCGAACGGACTGTTGGCACCCGATTTCAGCTCTCTGGTGGTGGGAGACTTCAACGGCGATCACAAACTGGATGTAGTGATCTCGAGTATATCTCAACAGCTTCTCCTGCTAATTGGTAATGGGGATGGAAGCTTTCAGGCACCTGTACCTATTCCTGGCTCTGTTCCAGACAGCGTTCATTACCTGCTATGCGCCGACTTCAATCACGATGGGATCGAGGACGTCGCTGAAGAGGGTATTGGCGGTACTCTGTTCGTGTTCCTCGGAAAGGGAGACGGCACATTTCGAAAACCTGTGCTGTCGCCGATTAGTTCTGGATGGACTGCCACGACCATGGCGACCGCCGATGCCAACGGTGATGGACGATTAGACTTGGTGGTGGCCGACACCGGCAATAATTCCGTCGACGCCTTGCTTGGTAATGGCAACGGGTCGTTTGCGCCGACTAGCAGTGCTGTCGTCGCCTCTACCCCCAACGGTCCGGATGCCACTGTAGTGGCGGACTTTAACGGAGACGGTAAACTCGATTTGGCGGTTGCAGAAACCAATTTCCCTCATGGCCGGGTTAGCGTTCAACTCGGCAACGGGAATGGCACTTTTGGCAAGCCTCTCAGTTCTCCCTTGATCGGTTCCGCGATCAATAATAACGATTTAATGGTCGCCGGAGATTTCAACGGAGATCAGAGAGTAGATTTGCTGATCGAGGACGACTATTCCAAGGGATTCACGGTTGTATTGGGCAAGGGGGACGGAACCTTTCAGGCAGGTGTCGACAATCCTCTGAATTATGCGATTCTGTCTTTGGCCGTTGGAGATTTCAATGGAGACGGCAAAGCAGATGTGGTCGTGACCAATAATAGCAATGTTCCCTATGGGGTGATGGTCCTGTATTTGAGCAATGGTGATGGAACATTTCGCTTGGGCAGCCAATACGCAGTGCCACTGTATGCCGGAGTTTCAGTGGCGGATGTGAATCACGATGGTAACCTGGACCTGGTTGTTACGAGTTTCGGGGAGGCCCTGGAGACATTTCTCGGAAATGGGGATGGTACGTTTCGAGCGCCGATTTCCGGTCCCGTGACAACCTATACATACGTCGGAAACGTGAACTTTGCAGATTTCGACCGCGACGGGATTCTGGACATCATTGCTGGTACCTATTCTGGAATCGCCTTCCTTAAAGGAACGGGGGATGGTTCCTTTCACAACCCCGTCTACTCGAATTCAACTCTTCAGTTTTGTTGTCAAATTAGCGTTGGTGATGTGACCGGAGATGGCAAGGTCGATCTCGTGACGAACGGTACGAATCAGGGCCTGGGCGTTGCCATGATGAAGGGAAATGGTGACGGCACCTTTCAGGCCCCGGTTCCACTTGGCGCGCCGGGAACGGTCTATTCGGGGACTCTAGTCCTCGGGGATTTCAATTCCGATGCCATCGACGATGTGGCCATGGCCAACCAGCCCGACTATACAGGTCGATCCTTGATCTCTTTGTATTTGAGCGAACCGACCCCGTACATCTTCCCACGGGCACTGACGTTTTCAGCACAAGTGGTTGGCACGACAAGTGCACCTCTAGTCACAACTCTGACAAACACCGGGAATTCGGTGCTCAAGATTAGCAGCATTGCTGTAAGCGGAGGCTTCTTGGAAACGACCACCTGCACGTCACAACTTCAGATCGGAGAGAACTGCACGATTCAAGTGTCGTTTAAACCCACGGTCAAGGGAAGGCGAACAGGAACGGTAACAATCCGGGACGGAGTCTTCGCGAGTCCACAGCAGATTCACTTGCTCGGAGTTGGGAAGTGAAAATTGAACGGGGCGGCGACGGCCTCGTGCGAAACATCTAGCATCTTGCGCGTGAAGTCATGAATGGCCGACGAAGAATTGCGAGGTCATAAGGAACGTTTGCTAGAAGGGTGGTGTTCTCCACTTCTCCCAGCTTGCACAGAAAGTCAAGAATTTCTTATTGGGGCCGCCGAACATTGCGGCGTAGGGTTAACCAGGAATGACTTGAAGGCAATCGTTCTAAGATCGAGTACGGCAAGGTCGGCCTCGTGCACCGAGAAAGCAAACGCGGCCAGGTTCTGGATGTCGAGTACAAGGGGAAGCGGATCGGGCAGTTAATGACTCGATAACGAAAGTTGTCGTGACATTATTGCTAACTAAGCCGCCTCTCCCCAGCTCGCTCTTCCGTTTCCATTTAGAAGCGATTCGATGTGTTTCCCCAGCGCAATTTCCAGATCACCTTTCGCTTGTGCGAAGCTATCTGCCTGAACCGTAATGGGAGCTCTTCACTGCTCCCGTTCCAGCCGTCATCTCCGAGCCAAAACTTGCATTCGATGCGCAAGCAGGGGGTAATCTTAAGCATTACAGCGTGGTTTGGCATGGCTAGCCTCCGTCTCGATAGCAGACAACACCGAAGGCCAGTGTGGAGGATTTGGTTGGTTGGCGGAACGGACCATCGCAGAGCCAGTTCTTTTCGAATGAAGAGTTATCTGTCAGCGGCGGCAGCTCCAGTTGGCTGCTGCTTCATCATCTCCTCCATTCCTTTCTTCATTTCCTTAGGGTGGGTTGCGCCTCGTGCGTACCGACCATCCACGCGTAGCCATCGGGATCAACGATGCGAGTTGATCGGCCCAGCGTCCTGCCAGACATCGACCGCGATCTTCCCAAGGTCGAATTCGTAGATCTCAGCCAGATTCGGCCTCCCATTCCCGAATACCTTCCCGTTCGCACGCACGCGCCCGCGCAAATCGACGTGGTCTTCAACCTAACCGGCAACCAGCAGCTCAATCTCACTCCTGATAGCATTGCCAGTTTTTCTCGATAGTTTTCGTCGGCCCTACGTGGAAGACGCGCTGCGCGGAGCTACTGCGCTCCTGTCGCAACTTGCGCCTTCGCAAGGCTGTGTTCGCGTGAGCGCCATTGACATTCTTCGCCCTAAAGTCGCGCTTGATCGTTATTCAGTCGACCCGGCGTCAAATCTGAACCGAATTCTGCAGGCAATCCCTAGCGTTTCGCGACAACGCCGCCGTTGACGCTCACACCCTCGTGGGCGGGACCAAGGAACGTGAGTTCTCTCACCAGTTTCTCAAAAATGTCATCGGCGACAACACCGCATGCAGCCCACAGCTACCTAACGCAGACCGCGCCATCATCGTCGTCAGGGATAGCCTTATCTTCCCCGAGGGCACCGACAGGGAACCGGTATCGCACCCCGAACATCGCAATGCCCTCTTCTTCCATGTTCGGTTCTCGTACACCCGTTTTACTAGGAGGGATTCGATGCCTACCAGCGTTACCACTTTCGATGAGGTCGGACACATGCTCGGCCCGCTTCACCCGCACCACTTCGACGTAGCCGAACCAAACGGCTCCGCCGCGCTGTCGCCGAGATCGTCAAGCACATCGAGGCCTCGACCACGGTTTCCGCAGCCCGATGATAGGCTCCAGAGAGGAAAGGGTCAGGGAGACTCCGAACTGTCGGTAAACCGGGAACAATTGGGTAGTTGGCGTAACTCAGCATTGCACTCATCACCGACAGGCAAACGAATTGTCTTCCTGTAAACGCGCCGTTTAGAACCACTACCAGCATCCGTGACCCTGGGAGCCGGGCGTAGAATCACCGGAAGTTAGGAGTCAGTTAATGAAGAAATGGCTTTTTCTTGCCTTGCTTGGGGCGGTAATTCTGCCAGCTAAGGGACAACTGCAGGAAACCTCTCCGGAAGAGTCCAAGATTCTGGCGCTCGAAAATGCATGGAACACAGCCGAGGAGCAGAAAGACGTTCGTGCGTTAGCGAATCGTCCAACAACATGTTGGTGTACGTGGACTGGGACGGTTCAAGGATGAGCAAGGCGCAATTCATAGCCAGTGTCCACCCCCCGGAGCTGCATCCAGCGCAGATCGTGAACGAGTCGCAGGAAGCCCATGTATTTGGGGACAGCGCGATTGTGACCGGAGTATATCGGGAAAAGGGCATCAACAAGGGCAAACCGTATTCGCGACGGGGCCGGTTTACCGATACTTGGATCTACCGGAACGGGAAATGGGTCTGCGCAGCAAGTCAGTCCACGCTGATCGCCCGCTGAACTCGGGGTAGCCACTGATAACTACGACGTCCGACAAGATCCGTGCATCGGCATATGCGAGCTACAACAGAACAGAGATTAGCGAAATTCTCTGCATACGCTATCAGCACGCCCTAAATGTGCTTCTTCGCTCAGGGATTGCAGGAGGCTTGCGCAGAAAAGTCGAAGCGGAGCGCGAGCCGACGGAGCTAGCAGCTAGTACCGTGTATCAAAAGCGGCCCAGAAGTTATTGATGAACGAATAGTAAAGACACCACCACCTCAACAGCCGCAGAAGCAAATCCGGTTGCGAAATCCATCCCTAGGCGTCCCGCAACCCCGCATAAACTCTACCCACCCAATCTGAAGAAACCCTTAAAACACAGGTCGGCCTCAATTCACGGCAAATTCATAATCCAGTAACGACGGCGTAACAAATTACGTCTACAAAACTTTACGTTTCCTCCCTAGGCGCCTTAACAGTTCTTCCCGCGACCAATTCACATTGAAGCGGAGGCGTCTTCGTATGCGCAGCACTTGGGTGTGTTTGTGCCTTCTGATGGTCGCGGTCGGGTTCCTATTGCCCTACCCTGCCCACGCACAAGGGGTCGGGAGGATCAGCGGAGTGGTCACTGACTCCAGCGGGGCAGTCCTGCCGGGTGCTCGTGTTGACCTGCAGCAAAGCAATGAATCCGCTGTTTCGGACAGCCAGGGCCAGTTCACCCTTCCCAATCTCCCACCCGGCAGCTACACAGTCATGGTGTCCTATGTCGGATTCGCGCGGTTCGAGACCTCTGTCACCGTGGCAGTCGGTCAGACGGCTCATCTGAATGCCGCCCTCAAGTTGGCGTCTCAGAACGACGTGGTCATCGTCACCGCCGAACGTGCCCACGGCGAAGCGGAAGCGATCAATGAGCAAAAGGTTGCTGACAATATTCTTAACGTGCTGCCCTCCAAGGTCATTGTCAGCCTGCCCAATGCCAACGTAGCTGATGCGGTAGGCCGCCTGCCGGGAGTCACTCTCGAACGTGATGAAGGGGAAGGTAAGTACGTGCAGATTCGGGGAACCGAGCCCCGCCTGAGCAACCTCACCATTGACGGCGTGGAGGTCCCCTCTCCGGAAGGTGGAGTGCGCCAAGTAAAGCTGGATGTAATTCCCGCCGGCCTCATCGACTCGGTCCAAATCAACAAAACTTTGCAGCCGAACATGAACGGCGATGCCATTGGCGGATCGGTGAATCTGGTGACCAGAAAAGCTGTCGATCAACCAAGTCTGTCTCTGTATGGGTTGGGAGGTTTCACCCCGATCGCCAACACCCGCCCGGTGTACGAATTCGGAGGTACGGCGGGCATGCGCTTCGGCGTGGAAAAACGCCTTGGAGTGATGGCTAGCGGTTCGTATGACTATAACGGCCGCGGGATTGATGATATTGAACCCGTACCGTCCACGACCCCAACAAACCCGGGTCCCGGCCCCTGGACCTATGACATCACTGGTCCAGCATTCCGACAGTACCTATATGACCGGAAGCGTTACGGCTTCGGCGCAAGTGCGGACTATCGGCTATCCGATAACACCAACCTCTACGTCCATTCCCTCTACTCCGATTTCAAAGACTACGGAGACCGCTATGAGTATGTTTTCGGCACCAACGACACCGGCATTCCTGGGTCAAACATTCCCGGCCCTTTCACCACAGAACGCCGCGACCCCGATTTTCAGGTCGCTAGCTTGTCAGTCGGTGCGAACCACGTCTTCGGCACGTCGTTGCTCAACTGGCAGTTTGCCGTCGCTCGCTCTCGCATGTTGAATCCCATCGGAGGAGGCGAATCTCATACACTGTTTACGTACTTGGAAACACAAAGCAATTGTCAGTACCTCCCTGGCGCCACGAAAAACCCGTACCTTCCTGTCTTTTCCCCGGCTTGCTACTCCGAAGCCTATAACCCGAGCGGCATGCAACTCGCGCAGATCCAGGATTCGGCCCACGGCAAAGCTGCACAGCTCAACTTGGAAGGCTCGATCTCGTACGCAAAGAACTTCAATCTTGGCTCTCACTCGAACACCTTCGAAGCCGGCTTCTACCTTCGCAACGCTCATAAATTCGATGATTCCTACGAAATCGACTGGTGTCCGACCAACCAGGCAGCTGCGCCTCTTGCAAGTCAATTTCTGAACGGCTTCCACAACTCAAACTACTACAACGGTAACTATCCTTACGGTCCCGGGATAAGCTGGGAACAGGTCCAACGATTCTTTGCCGCGAACCGTGGGCTGTTTGACACTGTCTCTGGTTTGTGTAGTCCACAGACCGCGCCCCAGGGCGGCAATAATAACAACTTTGATTTGGTCGAGCGCGTCACCGCCGGATATGTGATGGACAGCATTAGTTTCAACCGTCTCCGCATTGTTGGCGGAGTACGTTTCGAGGGAACTCAGGACGATACGCTATCGTGCAACTGCGGACTTGATCCCACTCAGCCCAATGCGGGTCCAACCACCTTCCAGGGGCACGGGTCGTACGTTAGCGTTCTGCCCAGCGTCTCGCTCCGAGTGCGTCTCGACAGCCATGATAACTCCGCTCTGCGATTCGTCTATGCCAGAGGACTATCTCGCCCCGATCCATCGTTCCTGACGGCGGCAGTTAGCGTGGACAACTCGACTACCCCTCCCACCGTGACGAAGGGCAATCCGGGTCTTAAGCCTGAGCACGGCGACAGCTTTGATGTACTCTACGAGCGATATCTGAATCCCCTCGGTGTGATCCAAGCGGGTTTTTTCTACAAGCGATTGACCGATCCGATCATCTCTGTGCTAGCCGGTCCTGAGCCGACCACGGGTTGTCCGACCACAGACTGTTACGTGAACACCTCGGGCAATGGGGGGAACGCTTACATCGCGGGTCTGGAGTTAACTTTCCAGCAGCATTTTAGTTATCTCCCAGGCCTGTTGAGCGGTCTTGGGCTCTCGGCTAACTACAGCTACGCCACTTCTCAAGCCAAGAACGTAGATCCCGGCTTCCGCATTGACAACCCGCCACTCCTGCGCCAGGCTCCGCACACATGGAACATTAGTCCCACATACGATCGCGGACGTCTTTCGCTTAGGGTTGGCATGGTTTACAACGGCGCTAACATCTACAGCTACTTCTTCACTGCATGCCAGAACGGATCTCAGGTCAATCCAGATGGAACTTGCCCTGTTGATCCTTCAACGAACACTCCACTCCCTACCCCCGGCGGAGTCCATGGACCATTTGGCGACTACACCCTTTACTCCCACTTCCAGGTGGATGCACAGGGAAGCGTCTATTTGGGAAAGGGCGTCACTGCAATTGCGCAGGGCCTGAACCTGAATAATGAGGTCTTCGGGTTTTATTACGGGAGCACGCCTTATTTCACTCAGCGGGAATATTACAAGCCGACGTATACCTTCGGGCTGCGTTGGGACCTGCATCAGAGGTAACGAGCACCGGTTGCACCAGATTCATAGTTATAGCCGGATCCAGGAGTTGGACTTGGCTTTTTCGCATGCAGCAGTGAATGGCCGCCGCCTGTGATTTCCGAGCGAATGGTTCACCTGACTCCGAACGAGAAGATCAGCCAACCCACAGCCTTTGAGGTTAGCGAGGTCGAGGGTGATGTATGCGTCTGTGTTTCAGCTAATCTTCAGGTCGGGCCGGTACAGTCGATGAACGATCACGCAACGCCCCGGGGGAGCTCGCAACCCTTGGTCTCGTGGTAAGAAGTCGACTGGAAGCCAGCGTAGAGAGTTCGGTCTCCGAGGATGTTCGATAGTTTTCAATGAATCAACACCAGGTTTCGGTTTCGCCCGCAAGAAGCCGGAGCTGCTTAAGTCGGCTCGAATAGGAGATCTTTGTTCAGTGCCACAAGTTATGAGGAAATCCAGATGAACTCACCGCTCCGGAGCCGCATCGTACTTACGTTCGCCGCAATGCTCGCCGCCGCCTCAACGCTGTGGGGGAACACAGCGGGAGACTATAATCTGGTTCACAAGTTCGAGTTTGGGGCGGCGCCGGGCGGTCGAGAATATTTCGATTACATTACGGTTGATTCGGACTCGCGCCGCGTGTACCTGTCGCACGGTACAGAGGTCCTTGTGGTCAATGCGGATACGGGTGCATTAGAGGGCAAAATTTCTGGCCTGAAGCTTAGCCACGGTGTTGCGGTGGTTCCCGCCCTGGGACGTGGATTCATCAGCGACGGCGAGCAGGGGAAGGCGATCATATTCGACCTCAAGACGCTCAAGGTCGTTGGGGTGGCAAATGCCGCGCCAGACGCCGATTGCATTATCTACGACCCAGCATCCAAACGCGTCTTCACCTTCAACGGCGACAGCCACAGCGCGACTGTCATCGATCCGGAAACGGGAAAGGATGTGGGCACAATTGATTTGGGTGGGGCACCCGAATTCGCCGTAACAGATGAACACGGAACGATCTACAACAATCTCGAAGACAAAAGTGAAGTCCTAGCGATCGACTCTCGCAGCTTGCAAGTGAAGTCGCGCTGGCCGATTGCGCCGGCCGGAGCGCCTGCGCCGATTGCGATGGACCGTGAGCACCGGCGACTTTTCGTCGCTGGCCGGGAGCCGGCAATGTTGGTGGTGATGAATGCCGATGACGGCAAGGTGGTCCAGTCATTCGCCATTAGCGGCGGCGTCGACGCCGACGTTTATGATCCCAAGACAGGACGAATCTTTGTCTCTACACGCGAGGGATGGATTCACGTATTTCACCAGGACTCGCCCGACCGATATAGCGAAGTCCAAAAAATCAGGACCGAGTTCGGCGCGAAGACCATGGGTTTTGATCCGAAAACGAACCACATCTTTGTGGATACTGCCAGCTTCGGGCCTGCCCCGACAGCGACCAAAGAGCATCCCCACCGCCCATCTCCTATTCCTGGAACGTTTCACCTGTTGGTCTACGCACAGTGAGAACCCTGAATGTTCTGGGATAGGTAATGCCCTGTTGTCGTTCCGGCTACGCACTCGCGGCTTGTTTTTAGTGGACATGCAATTCGGCTGTCTCATTCCTAGTGGACTGTCGCAGTTCACTTCACGCCCACCTATTCTTCTTGGCTCAATCAGGTCGAGATCTCGTTCGCCAAAATCGAGCGTGAGGTCATCGCACGCGGCATCTTCACCTCGGTCCCCGATCTGGCTCGCAAGCTTCGGCGCTACATCGTGAATTCGTTAGTACGTAGGCGGCGAGAAGGGTCTGAGTATTTCCATCGGATAGGGCGAGCGCTTGGCCGAGTAGGCGTTGATGGATCGTGCTGAACATGCAACTTTCTTGTGTTCCGACTTAAGGGAACCTTAAGTGACCCGGTAGTGATTTGGCATAGAATCACAAGATGGGGCGCGGGGTATCTGAATTGGGATCCTTGTTTGACGTTGTGCGATGGTCAAAGCCGGTCCTGGTGGCTGCTTTCATTTTGCTGTTTTCTAGGTTTGCGCCCTCCCTTCCCTGGGCACAGGAGAGTCTCCGCTCGTCTGACCCACAGAGCGTTCTTCCTGATGCTCCCCAGCCACGACAGACTACAGAAAAAAGTGCCTCACAGCAGACGGGCACCGGAAGCATTACTGGGACTGTCCTCGATACGAATCAAGACGTAATGCAAGGTGCCAGTGTGACACTGGAGGGTCCTTCAGGTTTTGCGCGCGCGGTGGAATCCGGTATCAATGGGGAGTTCGCGTTCACGGGATTACCACCGAACGTATACAAACTCACCGTCACGGCGCCAGGGATGAGCACTTTTACATCGCTCCAGATTCCTTTGCGTGCAGGCGAGACTCGTATTTTGCCGGCTGTCAAGCTGTCGGTTTTTGGCGGTATAAGTAAAGTAACCGTGAGTGAAAACAAGGAGCAGTTGTCTGAGGAACAAGTGCAGATCGCGCTGCACCAGCGCATTGGTCGCATTATCCCGAACTTTTACAGCACCTACGATTGGAATGCACCACCGATGCTTGCGAAACAGAAATTTCAGCTCAGCATTCGCTCTATCATCGATCCGGTCTCGTTATTAGCTGTTGCGGGCATTGCGGGGGCGGAGCAGTATAAGAACATCTACCCAGACTATGGTGGCGGAATCGAGGGATACGGGAAGCGGTACGGCGCAGCTTTGGCGAATCACGCGTCTGGTATCTTTCTGGGCAGAGCGGTTTACCCTTCGATCTTTCATCAAGATCCGCGATACTTCTACCGGGGGAAGGGGGGTATCGGGTCGCGTGCGCTGTACGCGATCTCCGCCGCAGTAATCGCCAGGGGCGATGATGGACGCTGGAAACCGAATTATTCTCGCCTGCTCGGGAACTTCTCCGCCGCAGCAATCTCGAATCTTTACTACCCAGCTTCCGATCGCGGAGCGTCGTTAGTCGTTGTCAATGGTTTGGCGAACACGGGCGCAGATGCTGCGGCGAACTTGATCCGCGAATTCATCCTGAAACGCATCACCTCACACGTTCCCCAAGGGGCGAACGGCAAGCCCTAGCATGACCTGAAGCGCGGGATTCCGTATGATGTCGGGAACCCGGCATACGTTGGGACACGGTGTCGCGCGGTTCCCGCCTTGGGACGTGGATTCATCGACGGCGAGCAGGGGAAGGCGATCAATATTCGACCTCAAGACGCTCAAGGTCGTTGGGGTGGCAAATGCCGCGCCAGACGCCGATTGCGATGGACCGTGACCATCGGCGACTTTTCTTTGGTGGCCGGGAGGCGGCAATGTTGGCGCGTCGTCGGGAACTCCTGCCCACGCCCTACGTACACATCGTCTTCACACTGCCGCCGCAACTGGCCTCGCTGGCTTTGCAGAATAAGAAGGTTGTCTATGGTTTGCTGCTTCGAGCCAGCGCAGAAACTCTACTCGAAGTGGCTTGTAACCCCGCCCATCTCGGAGCCGAGATCGGTTTCTTTAGCGTGGTCCATACCTGGAATCAGAAACTCCAGCTTCATCCCCATGTCCACTGTGTCGTCCCCGGGACTCTCCCGCGATCACACCCGCTGGATTCGATCCCACCCGCGATTCTTCCTTCCCATCGCGAGGTCTGCCTTCGACCGCGGCCACCTGCACCTGGGCGGAGAACTCGCAGCGCTCGCCCATCCCAAGTTCTTCGCTGCCTGGCTGCGTCCGCTATTCCGCAAAGATTGGGTCGTCTACTCCAAACCACCCTTCGGTGGACCTGAGTACGTCCTGCAGTATCTCGGCCGCTACCCTCACCGCGTTGCCATCTCCAACCATCGTTTGCTCGCATTGGCGAACGGCCGCGTTACCTTTCGCTGGCGTGACTCAACCCACCACAATCGGCAGAAAGTGATGACCCTCTCGCGTGACGAGTTTCTCCGTCGCTTCCTACTTCACCTGCTCCCCAAGGGTTTCGTCCGCATCCGCCACTTCGGCTTCCTGGCCAACCGAAGGCGCACCGCCCTACTGCCACGATGCTTCGCCGCTCTCCACGCCACTCCACCGAAAAACGAATCGGAAACGTCGACCACTCCTACAGTGCACCCGCTGTGGTGCTGTCCCAAGTGCGGCGGACCCATGGCCGTCGTCAAACGATTCACAGCGGCACAACTCCAACTCCGTGCTCCGCCGCTCCTGGTCACGGCTGCATGAAATCACTCACCTACACATCGCACTTTCGGCGCGCTACAGAGCGTCTCGCCGAAGTGTGTCCCCACTACAGCCAGATGTCTTCTTCCTGGCCCCGCTTTATCTCACCTCGACCATCGACTCCTGTTCGCACAGGTGCACCGGCTGCTACTCCACCTGCCGGGACGACTCCACGCGAACTTCTACAACCCCCTTCGCTCCATTCAATTTGCATAAGTCCCGCGTCCGCCACGCCAGCGGCTTCCTTCTGACGGCTTTTTCGACGCGACGCCTCAAACTTTCTTTCAGCCCTGAGCACTCATCCCGGCGTCGCGTCCGAAAAAGCACTAGCGTGACTCGGCCGGCAATCAGAATCGGCTTCTTGGAATCCCACGATTGCTCGATAAGTGCATCGGCAATTATGCACTCGTTGAGACGACCAAACAGATGTTGGTAGAAATCCTTGTCCGTGAGCCGCTTGTTGGCGGGAATCGCCCACAGGCATCCAGGCTCGACGAAACGCGCTCACGTACACGTAATCGTCAATATGCGCCGTACATCCGGATCGTGCAGAAAGGGATTCACTGCACGAGCTACTCGCTAATCAGGTCAGTTCCGTCGCCCGGAAATTACGTCGAGGAGGCTTATCAAATTAAGAGTGTGCTTCCAATGGACAATTAGAAAAGCGGTTGCTTGGCCATTCAGGTACAAATCCTGGCGCACCAAGTACCACACGGCGAGAAGATTGGTCCTCTAGGCGTTCCTTGCTCCGCTTCGTCCGGGCTGTAGCCAAATGCCTGGATGTCACTGACGATAGCTCGTTCCATAGCCAGCACTCTTTCAAATGGAGCACGAGGGCTTATTCGGCTGTCGTGATCGATTGTCATCACGCGCTCCCGGAGGTTGAGCGGAGTCCCGGAGTGACGCCACGAGCGATAGCCATTGAGCCGACGAACTGATCCAGGCAATCCCGGTCCTGCTCTCCATTAGCAGAGAGGCAAAAGGTGCGATTCGTCAGGTTCATTACGAAAACGAAAACTGCTATTCGACGAGCGAGCAAAATATTGAACACTCATTCGTACTTGACATACCAGTGTCAAGAACCGGTAAACCTGCTCAGACTGCTTTCCGGGCTTCGGGATTCTTGAGGGGAACCCAAGACTCGCCAAGGACCATAGGAAGGATCGCCTGTCCGGTCTTAGCAAGGGTGGCCTCGTTTCTGGAACCGCTGCCATTACATCTCCAATAGCGCCAGATCGCATACACGGCGAGTTGCCGAATAGCGTCAGCATCTTCCTATTCGCCTCGCAGAGCCAGCATGGGATCGGCACTCGACCCGCGTCTGGCCGGGAGTGCCGAAGCTCCCAACGCCAGCAGCATCATTGCGATGGCAGAAAACGCCAGCACACCCGGATCGAACGGGCTTACTTCAAACAGAAAGGAACGCAACAAACGTGAAGCGGCCGAGGCGCCAAGTACACCCAAGCCACAACCAACAGCCGCAAGCCTGGCGCCGGAACTTAGTATGAGCAGGATCACTGCGGAGCGCTGGCAGCCAAGCGCCATGCGAACCGCCATCTCTTGTTCGCGCAATGCCACCGAGAACGCAATCACGCAATAGATCCCGAGAACACTGAGCAGCACTGCAGCGATGGCAAACGAGGAAATCAGCACGGTATTGAAGCGTCGCGGAGCCTCGCTCTTTGATATGGCGTGCTCCATCGTCTGCATCTGGTACAGCGGCAACTGCGGGTCGGCCTTACGCACCGTTGCGCGTAGCGCTTCTTCCATGTGCTCCGGCACAATACGGGTGCGCAGAACAATCCAGCCGTCGCTGCCGCTCAATTCGCCAACAGCGGCGAGAACGCCTTCACTAGCGACCGTCTGTGTTACCGGCTGGTATACCTGTGCCATCGTCTCCACATCGCGCGATCCCTGCTTGACGTCATCGACCTCGCCCACCACTGTCATCCACGGCGTCGAGGTTTCCGGCATGCCCCGGCGCAGCAGTTTGCCGATCGGGTCCTGGCCTGGCCAGTAGTGTTCGGCCATCTTGTGATTCACGACCGCCACCAATTGCGAGTCGGCATTGTCCGACTCGGTAAAGACACGCCCACGGAGCACACGAATGCCCAGCGCTTCGAAGGGATCGCCTTCAACCAGCGACATCGCTGCCATATTCAACCCCGCGCCCTTGGGAGGAACATAGCCCTCTATCGTGAAAGCGATGCCCCAGTTATTGCCGACCGCGGGCAAGAATGAAGTGATGCCAACAAGATCCACGCCAGGCAACTGCCCTAGATCGTTGAGCAGAGTTTTCGTGAATTCGTCGATCGCGGATTGCGTGCCATACCGCTGTTGCGGCAGAACGTAGAGCGCAGCCAGAGTATTGTCGGGGCGGAAGCCCAATTTCACGTCGCGCATCTTTTCGAAGCTGCGCAGCAATAGGCCGGAGGCGGTAAGCAGGGTCAGCGCCACGGCAATCTCGGCCACCACCAGCGCCGAGCGTAGCCTGGCATGGCCGCTGCCCGAAGTTCCGGCGCGTCCGCCTTCTTTGAGCGTCTCATTCACGCTCGTCCTGATTGCCGCAAATGCCGGAGCCAATCCGCAGAGAAAGCCGGTCAGCAGCGCCAGTCCCAGTGCGAAGAACATAACTGGCCAATCCAAGCCGATCTCATTGATGCGAGGTAGCGTCTGCGGTAGCCGGCTTACGCCCACCCGCAGAGCCACAGCTGCCAGGGCCAGTCCGATCGCACCACCGGCGATACTCAAGACCATGCTTTCCACGATGGCCTGTCTGAGTAATGTGGCCGCACGAGCACCCAGGGCGAGCCGCACCGCGATCTCTCTTCTTCTGCGGACGGCACGCACCAGCAGAAGCCCCGCCAGGTTTGCACAGACGATCAGCAGAACAATGATCACTGCAAAGAACAGGGTACGCACCAGGGGTCGCGCCTGCGCCACTGTATCTTCCGGCAGCGGCGTTACCACCGCGTGAATACGAAGACTGCGCATGTAGGCCGGATAGTCGCGCATGGTTTCCCGGGCCACTCGCCCCGCATCGCTCTGCGCCTGCTCGACAGTGATGCCAGGTTTTAAGCGCCCCACCATGCGAGAGTTCCACGACGCCGCGCTGCCCGCCGTAAATTCCTCTGGCCGCAGGCTGAGCGGAAGCCAAACCTCGCTCTGGTTCACATGCCCAGGGTTGAGCGGAAACTCGAAATCGCGCGGCATCACGCCGATCACGGTGTAAGGTTTGCGGTAAAGAAGGATCCTGCTCCCCAGAACGTTTGCATCGCCGTGGAACCGGCTCTCCCACATACCATAGCTCAGCACCACCACTTGCTGTTCTTCTTCATCTTCGTGTTGTGTGAACGTGCGCCCCAGTAGTGGTGGGACTCCCAGTGCGGCAAAGACCTCGCCGCTCATCCTCGTCGCATTCACCGCCGCCGGCTCACCCACGCCGGATAGTTCAAACAATCTTCCCCGATATCCGCCCAGGTGGCTAAAGCTTCTCGTGTCGCGCATGTAGTTGCGGATGTCGGGGGCGGTTACGCTGGAGTGAGCGCAGGACGCGCAGTGCATGCCTTCGATTACATCTCCCAGGGAGACCAGACGATCCGGGTCGGGGAACGGCAGCGAACGGAGCAGTACTCCCTCGACGATGGAAAAAATCGCCGTCGTCGCACCGATGCCCAGCGCCAGCATCAGGATGGCCGTGACGGTAAATCCGGGAGACTTACGTAGTAGCCGAAACGTGTATCGAGTGTCTTGCAGAGTCTGGCTCAGTCCTTGAAACCCTCGCTCGTCGCGATGCAGTTGCTTCGCCTGCTCCACGCCTCCGTAGGCGATTCTGGCGGCTCGTCGTGCCTCTTCAGGAGTCATGCCCTGGCGCCGATATTCGTCTTCCACCAACGCTAGATGCGCGGCTATTTCTCTTGCCAGGTCCGCCTCCACTTTGGAGTTGGCGAAAAGCAGATAGAACTTCATAAGAATGCGTCTCAAGTGCTTCATGGCTAAGACTCCTCAAGCAAGAGCCGTTCCACCAGAGCCGACATTCTTCTCCACGTCTGTGTCTCCTCCCCTAAGGCTTTCTGTCCCGCCTTGGTGATTTTGTAGTATTTGGCTTCGCGGTTGCTCTCGGTTCTTCCCCACGTTCCCTTGATCCACCCGTACTGCTCCAGCCGCACTAGTGCTGGATAAAGAGTGCCCTGGTTGAGGTTGAGCAGCCGATCGGAAATTTGCTGAAGACGCGTTGCGATTTGATAGGCGTGTTGCGGGCCCATCGTCTCAAGCGTGCGCAAAACGATGAGATCCAGCGTCCCCTGCAGCAGCTGGATTGATTCTTTCTCTTTATTAGACATCCAAGTGGTCTCTCTAAGAAAGAGACTACTACGTTTCACTTGGTTGTCAAGTGGACTTCGCGCGAAATAACCCGTCGAGGAAGACCCCGCAGGTGCTGGCTGTCTGGGGCCTTAGGAAGAACACGACAATTGAAATCAGCCTCTCACATGCAGATGGTCTCCGCCTTGGTCCTGTATGTGGATGACAAAGGCAGTTCAGAGATCGTAATGAGTTTGCTGTGTGGTCGGCTTTCGGGAACTAGCTTTCGATTCTTGGTCGGCAATATCAAGGCAATGCGCTCATTGAGCCAATAGGGGACCAAGGGGTTCCGGATGGTTTGTCGCTACACGGAAGTTGCTCCAGGCCTTGGCTGAGAGTTTTTGTTCCGATACTTTCAATGCCGTAAGTCAGCCCGTGCACGTCGGTGAGACCTTCTCGGCTTAAGCGCTCCGGCGCCGTCCAATGATGGAGCGCTCTACCGTTGGGAAGTTCTCGTGCATGAACCCTACCGTGATGCCCAAGCCTCTGCAGACAGCGCGGACAGATGGCGGTGGTGATTGTTCGAGCGCCGCCAACGCCTGCCTTTCCAGCCTGCAAACGACAACCGGCCTCAGGTTGCGTCAATGCAGGGCACTTCAAAGAATCAACCCATTGCTGATGCTATCAAAATTTGCAATACCGCGTCGGTGAGCTGCGTTGTGATCGACCGAGTAGATGGCCTTCCGTTCACCAAGGAATTTTGTCGAGCGTTGCCGAAAATTCCGATACTGTTTGTCACGGACAAGTGGCCAACCGTGATTGAGGTCTATCACCGAGTGGAGATGTTTATCAGCCGCGAGGAGGCACTTGAACAACTATCCGAGTGCATTGAAGAAGCGGTCGAACGAAGTACACTGAAGTCTGTCGAAAATGAGTGCGAATCTGACCCCCGGATGTCTGATCCAGCACGCGGGACTTTGCACCAGGTATTCACAAGGTGGATGTTTCCCTGGTCAGGATTGTTGCGAACGAGGGGAGAAGTCACCCGAGCAATTTCCGACTCTTCACGGTTGCCGTGATCTGACGAGAGCACGGGTCAGATTAGCGATCGAATAATTTGGTTCTCGCTAGGGTGAGCCACTTCAAACTAGCAGCAAGAGCGAGGCGCCGAAAACCGTCAAGGATAGAAAGAACGTGATCACCATGAATCCCATCATCCTCCGCATCGGAATTCCTGCGATGGCCAATATTGGTAGCGCCCAAAAAGGTTGAAGCATGTTGGCCACAGATTCGCCCATAGCCACAGACATTGTCGTGGCAGCCATGGACGCGTGAAGGTCGCGAGCAGCAGCCACGGCAAAAGGACCCTGAACCGCCCAGTGCCCGCCTCCACTCGGAACGAAGAACGTGATCACCAAAGATGCTAAGTAAGTAAAGAAGGGCAACGTGTGTCCCGTGGCAACTCTGATGAACGCTTTTGCGATCACTTCGGCCAGGCCCGTGCCCGTCATAATCCCCATCAGCCCGCCGTAGAGCGGATATTGCAGAATAAGGGGACCGGAGACGCGCGCTGCATCCCTTATTGCTTGTACGTAAGCCACCGGCCTCCAGTGAAGCAGCAAGCCGAGAATAAGCAGACTCAGGATGACTGAGTTCAGATCCAGAGAAAGCCCCTTATGCACCCATTCGACTCCTAAGGCGAATGTTGCAAGGAGCGCCGGCGCCACGTTCAGAACCCAAGCCCGATCAAGACTCTCGCCAATGCCGTCCTTTGGCGCGGTGCTCTTGGCGATCTCGTCCTTTTTGGTCGCGGCAGAGTTCGGAATCTGCGCGTTTGCAGCCGTCGGGCGCAGGTAGCGGAACAAAATGGGAAGTGCAACAAATATGAGAAAGACCGGCGCAACATTGAACCGCGCAAAGATCATCTGGTGAAGGGGGATTCTGTTGCCAGTAACTTTTTCAACGATGTTCAAGGGAGAAGCGTGCGTGGCTTGCGAAAGAGCGATGGAACCGGAAAGACCTTCCGTGGACACGACAAACCCACTGTACGCTGCTGCAACCAGCCATCCAAAATCGATTTCGATGCGACTGGCAATTTCTCTTGCCAGCAGCGCGGAGATTACAAGTCCGAGACCCCAGTTTAACCATGATGCGGTTAATGAGACGAGCAACGTCAGGGAAACCGCAGATTCGGGCTGTTGCGGAATCGCTGCGAGCTTCCTCAAACCGCGTTCGATCAGTGGCGCCTTGGCTAGGGCGTACCCAGTGGTAAGCATCATGACCATTTGGAATGCGAAGCTGAAAATACTGGAGAATCCTCCGTACCAGGAGGCTGCAATAATTTGGATCGAGCCGCTTGGTGCCACTTGCAGCGCAAGCACCAATGCGACGAAGGTCAAAATCACCGCAAAAACATAGGGGTCAGGCAATGCCTTTTCGAATAGGAAAGTGAAAACCGAGGCCATGCGTCCGAGCGGATTTTGTTTCGTTTCTGTTTCCATTGCGAGATCGGGGGTCATATGTTTATTGCCGATACTTCCCCTTGGACGCCACACCTATTTAGCCCCATGAAGAGATAAACAAGACATTAACTTTCATTCATCAACATCGAGCTCTTCACCCAGCGGATATATAACTTTTTCGAGCGGGCTCCTGATCGCCCGGTGACCCGCTCTTTAAGGAAGCGTCTGATCGGAGGGATGAAGCGTCAAGGCGATCCCATCGATTTGACAGTAGTGAGGCTTCGATGCACGATGAGCAAGTTATGCGACTTCTGGTCGTTGAGGACGAGCGGAAAGTGGCAAGTTTTATTGCCCAAGCCCTGCGCGAACAAAAATACCACGTGGATATCGCGGAAACTGGAGAAAAAGCTTTGGCTATGGCGCGCGCCGCCGTTTACCACGCTATTCTCCTCGATGTCCGATTGCCGGGTATGGATGGGATCCAGACTTGCCGCGAATTGCGGCGGATAGGCCTTGAAACCCCAATTCTCATGCTGACTGCGCGTGGCCTCGTTGAAGAACGTGTAGCTGGGCTTGATTCTGGGGCGGACGATTACCTCACGAAACCATTTGTGCTTGCAGAACTGAATGCGCGTCTTCGGGCTTTGACCCGTCGAGGAATGCATAACCGGCGTGCGATTCTGTGCTTTGCCGACATCGAAATTGACCGCCATCGTCGGCGAGCAAGTCGTGCAGGCGTTCTGTTGTCACTGACTCCGAAGGAATTAAGTCTCCTGGAACTCCTTGCAGAGCGGGCGCCGGAGCCTGTTACCAGGGCAGAGATCATTGAGGCCGTTTGGTCCTACGGGTTCGACACAGAAACGAATCTAGTTGAGGTATACGTGAACCGACTTCGGCAAAAGATCGATTTACCCGGGCAAGAAAAACTTCTTCACACAGTTCGTGGTGTGGGATACCGAATTGGAAGTCCCGAATAATGCGGCCTCACTCGCTTCGGTTTCGGATGATTCTGCTGTTCTGCGCTGTAGTGGGAACGCTATTGGCCCTCACTTACATCGTCGTCTACGAGACTTTTTCGAATCAGACGCGTGGTTACCTGGACGATCGACTATCTGACTCCGCTCGCTTCCTTGCAACGCAACTCTCGAATCAGCCCGCCGGAACTCCGTTTTCTGCTACCGCTTCTCCAGGTCAACTTCTCGAGATGGTCCGCGAAGATGGCGAGACTTGGAATAACCCTACGGACCTGTATCGTGTTGCCGAGAGTGCAGGGCCGTTGCCAACCAGCGGGAAAACCACGTTCCGCACAATATCGCTGAACGGAAAGACGCTTCGCGTAGCAATTGTCCCCTTCATGTTCGATTCGCAGCGCGCCTGGCTTCTGCTGGGAGAATCAACGGCGGGGGTCGAGAGGATCGAGTCCGTATTTTGGAAGAAGGCGATCGCATTCTGGGCCTGCAGTTTACTGCTCACTACGATCATTGCCAGTTGGTACGTTTCCCGCAGTCTCGCGCCGCTTGTGGCGTTAAACAAACATGCCCGACACTTGACGGATCTGGCGTCAAGCGCCGCCCAGCTCGATCTTGGTGGTCGGCTGCCAGTCACAAATCCGCGGGACGAACTCGGCCAACTCGCACTCAGCTTCAATGAATTGCTCGCAAAGCTCGATGCTGCGGTCGAGCAACTACGCCAGTTCGTCTCCGATGCTGCACACGAGTTGAGGACACCTCTGGCGGTGTTGCACGGCACTACGCAACTCCTTTTATCTCAGAGACGTTCGGTAGACGAATATGAGTCGAGATTGGCCAGCATCAGTGCCGAATTAACCTGCATGGTTCGAATCGTCGAAGGTTTGTTCACACTGTCGATGGCTGACGCCGGCCAACTCAGGTTGCATCGGGAACGCTTACAACTCGATGAGGTCTTCGAGGAGGCGTGCGGTATCGCAGCCCCGATTGCGAGGAGAAAGGAAATTCGGATCGAGCAAGCTGATTGCCCCGCCATAGAGCTAGGCGGCGATGGAACGCTGATTCGTGAGGCTCTTCTCATCCTGCTCGAAAATGCCATCAAGTATTCCCCCCAACGCACAGTCATCTCGACCGGCATTCTTGTTGGTGACGGGTCGATCGAAGTTTATGTTCGCGACCAAGGCATTGGGATCCCGCATGAGAAGATTCCCCTGATCTTCCAACGGTTTTACCGTGCAACGCCGCAGCCCTCCGACGATTCGCGCAGCGGAGGTCTTGGACTGTCCATTGCGGAAGCTATAATGCGAGTCCACGAAGGACAAATCTTCTGCAGCAGCGTACAGGGCAAAGGCTCTGTGTTCACCCTTCGATTCCCTCGCCAAAAAGTCCTGGAGCCGCAGGAAACCGCTGAACCACCGACGCTGGTCTATCCAAAAGAGCCTGCTAAAAATAAATAAATTGTAATAAGAAATTTATCCCTCCCGATGATATGGTGCTGCTCCGTAGTGGGGCAGCGAGAATTCATAGCGTCCTGACCGTAGGGAGTCGGTAAAGGCACTCCCAAGCCACATCCAGGAGTGAAGTGTGAAGAAATCAGCATTTACGTTTCTGGTCTCAGTATTTGGAGCGATGGCCTTTGTTATCGCATTCGGTGCTGTTGTGAGCCGCTTTTTGCCGGTTGCCCACGCCTCGGGCGCGGATGATAAGCAACAGTTGATCGCCCTCGAAGAGAAATGGAACACGCTTGCACAGAACAAAGATGCCAATGCGGTTAGCGAGTTAATGAGAGATGACTACTACTACGTTGGAACAGAGGGCGAAATCGGAGACAAGGCTCTATTGCTGAAACATATGCGCGAGGGAGAGCCCGACGAACCAAGATACAAGTCATATCGCGTCGATCAGATTACGCCCAGGCTTTTTGGCAACATCGCCGTAGTAACCGGCCGTTGGGTTGGACAGGAAACTGAACAGGATTCATCTGCAACCAAACAGGAGCGCTGGACCGATGTTTGGGTGAAGGACGCCGGCAAGTGGAGATGTTTCGTCAGTCAAAGCACAGTCATTCCCGGCAAATGAATCAGGCCGACCGCACAAGGAGGGACAAGTTGAACAGACTCGTGATGCGGAAATTTTTGGGCTTAGAAATTGCGTGCTTGTGCACCCTGTCCTTGTGCTCAGTCCAACTCCACGCTCAGGCGGTTGGAACGATTATCGGAACGGTAACGGACCCAAGCGGAGCACTGGTAGCCGGGGCAAAGGTTGCAGCAACACAGCAAGAGACTGGATTGGCACGTTCCACCGAATCGACCGACGCAGGAACGTACAGTTTGCCCCTCCTTCCGGTTGGCACTTACCTAATCACAGCGGAGCATTCCGGCTTTAGGAGCGCATCCGTTTCCGGTGTGACCCTCGACGTGAGCCAAAGGAGGGCGGTTAATTTCAAGCTGGCTATCGCTGGATCTACGATCAGTGTGCAGGTTGATACCACGCCTCCACTCCTCCAAACTGAAAGCGGCACTCTGGAAGGACTCGTCACGGGCCAGCAGGCGGCAACTCTGCCGCTGAATGGTAGGAACATCCTCAATCTCGTCCTCTTGCAGCCAGGAATGAATGTGGAGACCAATTCCACGTTCGTTTACAACGAACCGATCTTCGCCGGCAATGGCAACCGCGGTCCGGCTACGGCCGTATCTTTGGATGGCGTCGATGCATCGGATGCGGAATTTGGGGGTGTCCAATTCTCCAACCTGAACCCGGACGCAATACAGGAATTCAAGGTGTTGCAAAACAGTTATTCGGCAGAGTATGGCCAGGGCGCCGGAACCGTAGTTCAACTTGTGAGCAAGGCAGGAACGAACCGCTTTCACGGCAGTCTTTTTGAATTCGTGCGCAATAACATCTTCGACGCGACTAACTACTTTGCGACATCTGTCCCACCGTTTCAGCGAAACGAATTCGGCGGCACGATAGGCGGTCCTGTGATTATCCCCAAGCTTTACAATGGGCATGATCATACATTCTTCTTCTTTGAGTACGCAGGGTTTCGTCAACGCTCGGGAGAACCGACCGTCGTACCTGTTCCAACCCCACAAGAGCGGAATGGGATAGTACCGATCACCGGCGCAAATGGCCAGCCGGACACCTTGATAGTGCCTTTAGACCCGGTCGCCAAGCAGGTCCTGAGTCTCTATCCGCTGCCCAACGATCCTTCTGGCCCCTACGGCGCCAATACGCTGAACGTCAACTTCAAAGTGCCGGAGAACCACGATCAATATTCGATTCGAACCGATCATGTGTTCAATGATCGTGACTCGATATTCGGCCGCTTTACGTACATAAAGAACGAGAATCTCGCTGACAACCCCTTTGTTGCTATAGAGAATCCAGGCTTTTCGACCGTACTGCGAAACAACCCGATGAATTTTGGTTTGTCGGAGACTCATGCCTTTTCCGCGCACCTTCTGAACGAGGCGAAGTTCGGCATGAACCGTTTCTACATCCGGCAAGCTCCGTTAATTCTTAACATACCTCAGACGCAGTTCAGCGACGGAAGCTTAAATCAATTCGGGCCTGATACTTCAAACATCGGTTACACGACCACAACGTTCACTGCTCATGATGGGCTCCACTGGACAAGAGGGCGGCACGCTTATGCGTTTGGCGGCGAGTACCGCCTCGCTCTCGATGATGGGTTCGGCGCTTCCAACAGCGGTCCTAACGGCTTTTTCACATTTAGCCCCGGTGTGCCAACCAACACTGCGATTCCGTCATCCAGCGGACAGAACGACATCCCCGCAGGAACTCCAAGTCCAAGCTCCCTCATCAGTTTCATGCTGGGCCAACCTTCCTCCTACGGAAGGTCAACCGCCATGCCGGGTTTTGGCAATCCTGATGGCTCCTTCAAGCCGTGGCGCATGCGCCGTTTCTACATTAGTGCGTGGATACAAGATGACATCCAAGTGACGCGAAAGGTAACTGCGAATCTGGGCTTCCGGTACGAGTACAATTCGGTCCCTTACGAACTGGATAACCGATTTGCTGCGATCATCGATGATCCGAGATTTGGACCACCCGGCGTCTTCCGACACACGGTTGTAAACCCTGAGCCGCTCTATCGTCCCGACTATAAAGGATTCGGACCGCGGGTGGGCCTTGCGTACAAGGTAGCTAGCAAGACCGTTTTCCGTGGCGGGTTCGCGATGTTCACGAACATGCCACCCAACAATTTCGCCGATCAAGCTTCCTTCAATTTCCCTTTCGCTGCGTTTAGCAGCAGACCGAATCCTCCATACTCCCTAACGCCGCTCCCTTCCAATGCGATTCCGCTGACCGATCTCAACGGCAATGTCCTGCCACCGAACAACCAGACGAAGTTGATCCCGCCGAACACAGCCGTCCTGCTGGCACCCGAGGCGACTGCCCTCGGCGGTCAAATTGAAACCAATCTCACGACTGTAAACCTCCGAAACGGTTACACCCTGGCGGGTAACGTCACAGTCCAACAGGAGTTGCCCGGCGCTCTGGCGCTACAGGTGGCGTATGTTGCCAACAATGCCGTAGAACTCTATGCCCCTTCGGTGCCCAATGGTTATACAGGGGCCCTTCCACAATATGCGCCCTATTCTGCCCTCGACCCAGGCCTAGGTGAGTTCATCCTCTTGGACAACCACGGCCACTCTACCTACAACGCATTGCAGGCTACTCTTCGAAAAGTCACCCCAAGCAAAGGCATCACATTTCAGGCGTCCTATACCTATTCAAGGGCGATCGACAATGCTTCAACGGTATTTGATGCATTGTTCGGTGGGGTAGGAAACTCGGCGGAAATGTTGAACAATCCGCTCTGCACCAAGTGCGAACGCGGTGTCTCAAGCTTCGACTTTCCTCAACGCTTCGTAGTCAATTTCCAGTATCAACTTCCATTGGATAAGGTCGAAACGCTGCACGCGGTGCCCTCGCGGGTCAAGGCTGGCTGGGGAATGTCAGCCATCATATCCGCCCAGTCCGGATATCCATTCACCGTGACATCTCCTTACGGCACGGTGCAGTTCGGAACCGATACCTTTTATGCCTATCAACCGACAAGGCCTGACCTCCTGCAATCGGTCACCTACAATGCTCGAAAGCAGCCGCAACTGTTCTCGGACGCTGTGACGCTAGATGGGCAGGCACTCTCCCAGCAGTACTTCGCCACCCCAACCTCCGGTGGCTTGCAGACTCATCCCGGTGATCTTGGCCGCAACACCTTTCGAACCCGCGGCTTCTCGAATGCCGACTTTTCCTTGACTAAGAACACAAAGATCACCGAATCCACAGCCTTGGAGTTCCGAGCAGAGTCGTTCAATCTGCTGAATCAGCATGCGTTCGCCATCCCACCTTCAGTGTTGGGATCTCCGGGGTTCGGCATTGCAAACGCCACCGTATTGCCTGAACGACAGATCCAGTTTGCAGCGCGATTTCTATTCTGACTTGCCGCGTGTACAACCATGGGCCCAACTGGAGGTGGCATCCTGATGCGTTGGAGATCGAATATCCTCCTGGTGTGCTGGGTACTTGTTTCAATACTTACCGCTACATCACAGACTCCATCGAATCTTTCATCTACTCCCAAAGATCAGCTGACACAGTTCAGCAACCTCGATACCAAGGAGACGTCAGAGCAGCTGACCCGAGTCTTGCAGGAACTGTATCAGGAGGAAGTGCAAACGGCTATTGTTTCCTTCCAATTGCAGTATGGTTTACGGGTGCACCTGCGAACCGTGAGCTTTCCCTCCACGGAATTGTCCGTCATCCCTGGCTATTTGTTTTCGCCAGCGAGCCTCGACAAAGGAAAGAAGTACCCAGGAGTGGTGCTCGTTCACGGAGGTTTTCACGGGCACTTTGACACCTACATGTTCAATTTGATCGTCGCCTTGGTCGAACACGGATACATCGTAATGTTTCCGGATTACCGTGGTAGCGCGGGTTATGGAGAGATTCATTATCAAAACTCATATGGAACCACGGATGTTGAAGACGTTCTCTCTAGCGCCGACTTCCTGGCGAAACAACCGGAAGTCGATGCGGCACGGATCGGGATTGTTGGCCATAGTCGGGGAGGAATGGTGACGCTGCTGGCAATCGAGCACGCGCCGAAGAAGTTCAAAGCTGCGGTCGAAATCGCTGGGCTAGTGGACTTCGTGGCATACATGAGTTACAAGCCTGACTTTCGCCGTGCCGAAGTCGCAAAGGAGCCCCAATTTGGCGGCAAGCTCCCTAACGCTAATCTCTCCGCGTACCTGAAAGTCTCTCCTATCAACTATGTGAACGAGATCGAGACGCCGCTTCTCGTTCTGGCTAACAACTTCGACGAAACAGTTCCATTTGTTCTGCACTCGGGTCGCTTGATCGATCTTCTCAAGGCGAACGAGAAAGTATTTGACGCTCACGTATACGCTGACGCGCCTGGCGGACACATGTTCCCGTTTGCTGATACCGAAGAGGGCCGGGACGTGTTTCGGCGCAGCTTCGCCTGGCTGGACAAATACTTGCGACCGTAGCTCCGAATCTTAAGTCACCTGATATGAGACTGCCCCACCAAACACTACCACTGCTGTTGATCGTCGCCTTTTGTTCGATCTTGTGTCATGCAGATTTTAAAGATCAACAAAACCTACAAGGCCTGATCATTACGTATAAAACCACGCCCGCTCACAGAGTTGATCTACGCGAATATATGTCGTCGGAGGGCATCTCCCATTTAAGAGAATTGCAGCACACTGGGATCATCAATTTTTACCAGGTATTTTTCAGTCGTTATGTGGACAACGAAACGTGGGACATGATGTTGATTGTTTCGTTTCCAGATGCTGCCGGCATGGCCCGCTGGCGTGAAGTCGAACTCCAATCGCCTGCGGCGTTGACGGGGCGTGGTCTGGCAACAGTCCAATTTGTGGGCACAACGCCCGTAAATCGCGTTCGAGGTTTCACTTCTGGGCAGAACTCATCCAGTTCTGTGTTTCTGATAATTCCCTACAAAGTGCTTGCTCCAGCCGTGGACTACCTTAGGTATTTCGATGGTTATGTTGTTCCTCAACTTGAAGGCTGGCGTAAGGAGAAGGCGCTCTTGGGCTACGAACTGTACACGGCTCAATATCCCGCAGGTCGCCCGTGGGCCTCGACGCTCGTTCTACGCTATACAAACGATGCTGCGTTAGCCGATCGGGAACGTATCATCTCCAAGATCCGAGATCGCCTTCGAAACGATCCCTCGTGGAAGGCGTTTGCAGACAATAAAGCGAACATCAGGAGTGAGCAGGAGACGGTGGTTGCTGACGAGTTGCATTTCGGCAGTAATTCGCCTTCGTCAAACAGCGGGAGCGCTTCGCCAACTACCGACTAGGTTCAGGAGCAGTCTGTGCACAGCGTCAATGGCATGCCCAATGGAATACCTAGGCTGAAATCGAGAACTTGCGTCACCCGTGCTTTGCGTTTGGTCATCACGCTCGCAACAACTATCTCGGCTGCCCAGACTCCCAAGCACCCCCTCGACGGCCTTACCGCACCAGAGTACTGGGCGGTATATGACACCATCAAAGCTTCGAATCGTGTGGATGCCGAGACACGCTATCCCTTTATTACTCTGCACGAACCTGCCAAGGATGAAGTGCAGCGTTGGAAGCAGGGCGAACCCTTCCGGCGAGAAGCATTGGTGGTTGTCAAGCAGGGTCCGCACACTTTCGAGGCCATTGTTGATGTTTTAGCGCGCAAGATAGTCTCTTGGAAAGAGGCTCCTGGAGTTCAGCCAAACCTGATCGAAGAAGAGATTCAAGGTTTGGATGAGGAGGTGAAGGCAAACCCAGAGTGGCAAGCGGCCATGCGCCGACGGCGTATTACTGACTTTGATACGATCTCTTGCTCCGGTAGTTCGCCCGGTTATTACGGCTTGCCTGAGGATAAAACGCACCATGTCGTGCGAGTCATTTGCTACGACCGCCGTGGCGTCTGGGAATCGGACGGCCGGCCAATCGAGGGCCTTGCCGTGGAGTGGGACCGTGATGGAGGCAAGGTGTTGCGTGTGATCGATGACGGCATAGTTCCAATCCCACAAGGCCCGGTCAGTTACGACATTGACTCGGTAGGTCCACTGCGCAACGTACCCACGCCGGTCAGAGTCGAACAATCTCAGGGACTAAGTTTCACGGTCGACGGCCACCAGGTTGCCTGGCAAAAATGGAAATTCCAGTTCCGAATTGACCGTCGTGTGGGCCTGATTGTATCCAACGTGGGCTATGCGGACGGAGAGAATCTTCGCTCCATCTTGTACGAAGGATCGTTGTCCGAGATTTTCGTTCCGTATATGGACCCCAGCGAAGCGTGGTATCACTGGACGTTCATCGATGCCGGAGAATTCGCAGACGGATTTGCTTCACCCCTTGAGCCTGGTGCTGACTGTCCGGAAAATGCTGTCTTCTTCGAACAGGTTTATGCCAATTCTCGAGCGATCCCCCAGCGTCGCCCGCGAGCTGCATGCCTGTTCGAGCGCGCCAGCGGCGACATTGCATGGCGTCACGAGGGGATGTCCGGTGTTGAGTCCCGTAAGGCTCGTGAGCTGGTGCTGCGCACTATCGCCACCTTCGGTAACTACGACTATGTCTTCGACTGGACCTTCCAACAAAACGGCCGGATCAGGGTTTCAGTCGGTGCCACCGGCATAGACTATATCAAGGCAGTTACAAGCAAAACCGCTGCGGAAGACCACGACGGCCGGGCCAGCGCCTACGGCCGTTTTGTTGGCGCACACAGCGTCGGTGTCGATCACGACCACTTCTTCTCGTTTCGTTTGGACCTCGACGTAGACGGTACGGCAAATAGCCTGGTAAGAGATCGGCTCATCGTCGAACAGCAACCGCCGGAGAATCCGCGGAGAAGCGTCTGGGTGGCGAAGCCGGAGGTAGCCCAGACCGAGCAGCAAGCTAAGCTGCGCATGAGCATGGATCATCCGGAAGAATGGCGGGTCATCAATCCCAACGTAAAGAACTCACTGGGATATCCCGTCGGATACGAGATCGTGCCGGGCGACAATGCCATGTCCCTCCTACTGCCCGAAGACTACCCGCAACGTCGCGCGGGCTTCACCGATTATCAGCTCTGGGTAACTCCCTATCGCGACAATGAGCGCTATGCTGCCGGCGACTATCCGGTTCAAAGCAGAGGAGGAGATGGTCTACCTGCCTGGACCAGCGCGAATCGTCCGATTCAAAACACGGATATCGTGCTCTGGTACACGATGGGATTCCATCATGTGCCACATTCGGAAGACTGGCCTGTGTTGTCCACAATGTGGCACGAGTTCGAATTAGAGCCGGTCAACTTCTTCGCACGCAACCCTGCGCTGGATCTCCCGGAACAGTACTGATTTCGGCAGGGTCACGGTACCCTAGGAAGCACACAGCACTTTTCAAGGCTGAGTGACGTCGCCTCGCGTTGCTTGTCGCAGCGGGTTGAGAATATCCAAACCGGAGAAGTGTCTCTCGTTGTCAGTGACCAGAACGCAATTGTTCGACTCGGCGACGGATGCAATTACCATGTCCAGAGCACTTCTCGGCTGCCCGGTCGTGGTACCTTCCGACATCAGACGTCCCCAGATGAGTGCCGCTTGTTCACCAAAGGACAATATGCGTCCACGAAACAGAGCCTGAGGTCCTTCGGGGCCGCCGAACCATGCTTCGAGTTCCCGACGCTTCTTGCCAGCTGGTTTCTCCAATATGCCGCGCCACATTTCTGCCAGGCTAAGGGAGGAAATGAACAACGTGTCATCTACTTGTTGCGCCATCCATTGGACCAGGGCTTCCGCAGGATGAGGCTTCGTGGCGTTGCTGATTATGTTGGTGTCCAGGAGGTAGCGTGTCATAGATCGATCTTTCGGCCCGTTTCAAAAGCACGCGTCGTCTTCACCTCCGCACCGACGAGCGGAGAGCGACGCAGTGCAGCAAGGATGCCGACCCTTCGCGTCGAGCCGGAAACTGACCGGATGACCTCAGAACGAATCCGCTGGGCCTCGGGATCGTCATGCGCAAGCTTTCTCGTCAGCGAGCGAATCAGATCGCGGTCGGTATTGAGAGCTAGGACCTCGAAACGTGAAAGACCTCGCTTCTTAAGGCAACGACGGTAGTTCTTAATTGCCTTTGTTTGCGCTCGATTGCTCACTATGTTCTCCTATATCCAGTAATATATCCGGTATAGCCAGTAAACACAAGTGAAACCAGAAGTACATTCGGTATCATTGGCGAGTTCCCCGGTCGTGATACAAAGAGGCCTAGCTCGAACTATCGCACGGGATTTTCGGCGGCATACTTTCAACTTGGGCTACAGAGTGGTCTTGCCAATTCCGAGCAGCCTGGCTGCCATCACCCTGTCGCCGTTAAGCTGCTGGATCGTGTTGAGGATGGTGTGCTTTTCGAGTTCGCTTAGGCACACGACCCGCGCTGCTGGTTGCGTTACCCTTTGCCCCGAGCGAAAACCAGAGACGGAACGAGGCAGGTCGGAGCTGTTTATGACACCTGAAGCAGTCAAGTACGAGCTCTCTGATTAGGCGGTTTTGGGGAGGACTGGGAATGGAGTTGCGGAATATCGGCGGGTGCCGGGGGACTATTCCGTCCCAAGCTCTATGCGTTCACTTGCGAAAACAAATATCTTCGCCGATTCGCACTGTTTCCCCGAAGGGCGCCGCCTTATGGGAGTCCGTGACCCACAGCACTGGGTAATCTGGCGCCACTGGAAACGAGTTGCAGCAAAGATCTGTCAGGTAAACGAGGCACTTCGGCTCGACGCCGTTCTCTTCCACCCATTTGAATGGCGGCACAAAATCCGTTCCTCCGCCGCCCCTGGGTGACAACTTGATTGGTTCTGAAGGGCCAAAATCTTCTACAGACTGTACCGCAGCGTCGCAGTAGATGACGCGAACCGACTCGGGCTGTGCGTCGTTGGTGATGGCGTTAATTTCTCCCGCGAACTGCTCCAGCTCTTCTGTTCCGATCGACCCGGAAGTATCCACCACGATTACGATGTCGCCCACGCCGGTTCGCTCCACTGATGGGAGATACAGGCCCGACGAGACGAAGCGGCGGTTGGGCGGAGACCACCGATAATCCGAGGGGTTTGTGGCCGCGATGAAGTCGCGCAGAATGGTTCGCCAGTCGTTTTCCGACTGCCGTGCTTGTTCAAGCGGCCGTTCAACTCCGCCCGGCTCACGACCACACGCCTTGGCGGAACACCGTGCCTGCTCAGCGTTGATGGCCCACTCGTGCATCTGCCGGCTCAACTCCGCTTGTGATGCTGGTTCTCCGTCTTCGTCCACTGCATCCAGGACCTCGCCGAAGCCGCCTGGCCGTTCAGGAAGCTGCTGACCCGATTGTCCCAGTAGATCGGACTGTTGCTGGGAGTGCTGCTGCGGCGATTGCCTCTCTTGCGATCCAGTTTGTAGTGCTTGCGCTGGATCGTCACCGCCGCCTCCGCCAGTTGAAGATTGTGCGCGCGGTTGCTGCGGGCTCTCGGCCTCGCGAGAATCTTGCCCCTGTTTCTGCAGTCGGGCATAGATCTCCTCTGCACTGAGATCAGCGAGCGAGGGATCGATCAGCGCGTCCTTCGGAAGGGTTATCCCATTCCCGATGAGGATTGGGTTGACCGCATAGTCTGCGGCCTGGTTCCACAGTTGTGCATCGCGGTCGCCGCGCCGGCAATGGTGTGCCAGAGCGCAGTGCATGACCTCGTGAGCCAAGACACCTTCTAGTTCGGCAGGAGTAAGTTTCTCGACGAAGGCCGCATTGTAGGCAAGCCGCCGTCCATCCGTGGCCATCGTGGAAAAACTCGGCATCGGTATCAGTTTCAGGCGCAGGCACAGCGTTCCGAAGAAGGGCTGATTCAGCAGGAGCTGAGTGCGGGCGCGGGAGAGCTTTTGTTCAATGGTTTGTTTTGTGATTTGAAGCATAACTTAGCACTGTAGGAAGCGTAAAATAGTACTGAGCGTGTCACTTCACCATAGTTTTGCAGAATTGGAACCATAGCTTTTCAAAACTAGGCTGAAATGCCGGGGTTCTCCGCCTGCCACTTCGAGCGGGCATTTCGACCTTGCTGTTCTTTCGCTTGCCGATTCAAAAGCGATCAGACGATTGCAAAGGTATTCTTCCAATCAGAACTCCGTGCAAAACCTATGCTTCCGCTCCCGGAGACGCGAGTGCGTGAAGTTGTTGGAAAAATGTGTTCGGGAACGCAAACCTATGCTTCCAGCCACGTAAACCTTTAAATAAAGTGACAGAGAGGATCGAATCTTTAATAGAGCCGGCGGCAGGAAGCTTAGCGTTCAGCCGTTTCCTTTGCCGCTTGCGCCACGAAGGGGATTGAAGACGTCGATAGTCGGGAAATGCTTCTCATTATCGGTGACAAGAATGCAATTGTTTGACTTAGCAATGGCGGCAATGACCATGTCGAGCGCACTCCGCGGGCGACCGGCAGCGCTGCCCGCCGCCATGAGATGCCCCCAAATGAGCGCGGCGTTTTCGTCGAATGGCAAGACCCGCCCTCGAAAGAGGGCCTGCGGACCTTCCGGTCCACTGAACCATGCTTCCAGTTCCAGGCGCTTCTTTCCTGCAGGCTTCTCCAAGATCCCGCGCCAGATTTCTGCTAGGCTGAGGGAGGAAATAAACAACGAATCGTCTGTTTGTTCCGCCATCCACTGAAGAAGCGCTTGGGAGGGGAGAGGCTTGATGGTATTGCTGATGATGTTAGTGTCTAGCAAATACCGTGTCACAGGTCAACGTTCCTGCCCGCATCGAACGGACGCTCAATCTTCAGGTCGGAACCAACGAGCGGTGAACGCCGCAGCGCCGCGAGGATTCCACCCTTTTGGGGAATGCCGGAGACAGCGCGTGTGACTTCTGTGCGAATCCGTTTTGCCTCCGTGTCATCTTGCGCAAGCCTCTTAGCGAGGGAGCGAATCAACTCGCGATCGGCATTGAGGCCGAGCACCTCGAAACGCGCCACGCCTCGCTTCTGAAGCCGACGCCTATAGTTCTTGATGGCTCGTTTTTGAGCTGGATTGCTCATCTTCGGAAACTCCTTATCCATCTATCCAGTAATATAGCCGGTATTGAGTGTAAAAGCAAGGCTCACGCTCGGATCACGTTGTGAAATGTTCTTGCGTGATCTGCCGGCGCACATCAAGCCCACTTTTGCTAGAAGACACTGCCATCTTATGATTCAGAACATTGCCATTTTGTGATTCAAGGAGACCCGTTCATGATGCTACCGCCGTCAACTGATAGCCGGCCATGTACGCCGACATCTGCCGTGCGATCCTCGCCGCCTTTATCGCGGTGTCGGCGCGAACGCTCTCTGATTTGCGTAACTCCGCAGGATCGACTAGTAGGGACGCACGCACCTGGTCGGTTAGACGTTCCAGCTCCGGGTCGTGCGTGACATTGAGTCGCGGCATCACATCCACCAACTTCACCAGGTTGGTGACGATGGAGTCGCGGAATGGATGCTCAACACTCTGCCCCGTCGTCTTATAGGTGGACAAACGCTCCGCCATATGGGAGACAGCCTCGTACATCCGTTGCCACAGTTCCCGGCCGGCGATGGTCAGCGATGCCTCGACCGACGCGGTGATTTGCCGCTTGATCCGGTCCCGCTCTTCATCGCCCAGACTGACGCGGAAGTCGTCAGCGTCGGGCAGCGGCATGACCTTGTTGTCAAACCCAAACTTGTCGCGGATTTCCTTGGATGTGGGGTAGTCCTCGGCTCGGAACAGGCCGCCCAGGCGGGAGCGCGACTCGATCACCAACTGATCGAATTGCGCCGCAAAGACCTCAACCGCTGCCATGAACTGGCGTGAGTACTCGCGCAGTTTTTCTGTGTGCTCCATGTAAACGGCTGCCGGGAGCACGCGGTATCCGTTGTCATCCCAGGGCAGGGTCATGAAGTAGTGCTCCCGCCGAGCTTCACCGGCGATCCGGTGCACTTCAGCCAAGGTCTCTTTGGGGATGAGGAGCTTGTTATAGCGGCCCACGTCGGGCTGCGCGCCATGACGGGCGGCAATCTCTTCGGAGGCCTGGCGATCGTGCTTTGACGCCGACCACTGCGAGATGGAAAGCGAGCACAGCATGGCTCGCGAGGATAAGGTTGGTTCGGGGATCGGGATAGATGACATGTTGTTGCTGCTCCTTGAAAACCTTGGTGTTGAAACCCTGGGCATACAGCGCCGAAGGATTTCCGCAGTGCGAATAGGCTCTTGCTCGTTGTGGTCGAATTCAGTTTGGCGATTCTGGGGTGGGGAGGATTCCTCTCCTTCTTTTCCCACCCGCAATTCCTTGCCCTTGCCATCCTTACTGTTGTCCTGACAGCGGCTTCCTTTTTCAGTGGTGCAAGCATCAGCACGGGCGTCAAAGAAGATCGCTCCAACCGCTGGGTAATCGGCGCGCTCAGCCTCATCGGACTATTGTTGGCCTTCTTCTCCGCGTACACTGACCGCCTCGGCTTGCTTGTCTTCGGTGGAAATACCCTTCGTTGGGCAGGCGTGGTGTTGTTCACGGTTGGCGGCGTTCTGCGCCTATGGCCGGTGTTCGTGCTGGGCCGGAGATTCAGCGGGCTGGTGGCCATCCAGGAGAATCACACACTCGTTACAGATGGAATTTACAGCCGAATTCGCAACCCAAGCTATCTCGGCCTGATAGTGAACATGCTCGGATGGGCGCTGACTTTCAGATCCGGTGTGGGAGTGCTGCTCACAGCGCTCACAATTCCAATTCTCATTGCCCGCATCACCTCCGAGGAGCGGCTTCTGCGCGAGCACTTCGGTGGTGAGTACGATGTCTATTGCACTCATACCTGGCGCTTGGTCCCCTGGGTCTACTAAACAGTTTTGGAGCCGAGACTAGATGTGCTCTCGGCGCGGAGATTATGCCGGAACGCAGTTGTGAGTCGCTGTCTGCGGGAACTGGAATGATCAGGGATTCTGTGATCTAAACCTAAAAGGCCGATTCGGGGTCGCTTCATCGTGGAACAACAGCCAAGCCATGGCGATCGAGCAATCCAAGAACAAAAGAGCTGCTCACCGGCGGCCCTCGCTCACGAGATCCTTGACCTTTAATCCCCCTAACGATAGACCAGTGGCAAGCTTCTGAATCCGCTCGATGGCGGCGATGCGCTCCTACGCGCCGGCTTCCTTTTTCACGGGCACGAGCCTGGCCACTGGCGCTCCATGCTTCGTGATGGTGATCTCTTCGCCCGCTTCAACTCTTTCAAGCAGCTCGGATAGGCGTGTTTTTGCTTCGTAAGCACCCACAGTTTTGCTGAATTCGAATGTCGCCATTCGTCCTCACACGGTCCGTATTGGCCCGGGATAGCGCGCCAGCAAAGAATCGGTCGTGAGCAGGGTTATACCTTCGACCGTCGCCTGCGCCACTAAAACACGATCGAACGGATCTTTGTGAATCGCGGGCAAGCTATCGATCTCGACCACGTGATCGCTCGCAATCGGGAGTTCGCTATAACCATTGTCCAGCAGGCCCCGCCGGAGCACTCGAGGATCCACAGTGAAGTCTTTGCGGCCTAATCCTCGTTTTATTGACACTTCCCACAGACTGGCCGCACTGAACAGAAGTTCATTCTCGGTGTCGTCGATCAGCTTGCGAGCTTCTGCGGACAGTCGGCTGGGTTCGCCGGCTGCCCAGAGAAGAAGATGTGTATCGAGGAGCAGTTTCATGCACCATGCCCAGCGAAGATCCGTTCGATCTCCTCGCGACCCATTTGGTCGAAGTCGTCTGGCACCGAAATCTGCCCGGCCATGAACCCGAGACGACGTACCTGAGAACCGGTTGGAGCACCGAGAGCCGTGACCTTGACGACAGGTTTCCCGGCTTTTGCGATCACAAACGGCTCGCCCCTGGAGGCCTCTTCTACGAGTTTTGACAACTGGGTCTTGGCTTCGTGAATGTTCACCGTCTTCATAGACTAAGTCCTATTGGTCTAGTTTATCGTACGACGCCTCGATTTAGCAACCTCAGAAAACCCTGTAGTCATTTCCAATCAAACGTAAAACTCATTCTTACAACAAGATAGAGGACTGTTGCACGGGCGATTTACGCAAGCACATGGTGGTTTTGAATGGCCCATTTGGTGTAGCCGGCGGTGTACTTGATCTTCGTATCGCGAAGTGTGGCATCGCGCACACTCAGCACGCGGAACTCGGTGGGCATGCGATCGAGATACAGGCAGATGCGATCGAAATTCGTGTCCGAGGCGCGATGAGCTAGGGCTGATGCGACTGCATACTGTGCCGCCGGTGAGTCCGGCACTGATTCTCCGGATGGATTCAGCAGAATTGCGTCGATGTTGGGCAGCTCCCGGAACATCCTCAAGAACCCCGAGAACTCGGTAGCCGCCCCCGCCCCCACAGTTCCGGCAAACATCTCATGCTCCACATCAGCATCGGGTCCGCTGTCGAGGATGCGGGAGACGAACTCCCAGGAGCGGGGGGAAGGAAACGCATTGGCGTCCCAATCGAACGCGCTTAGCAGTTGCGGTCGGAAGCGGATGAACGCAATGACCTCCGGCCGGATGCCAGCGCCGATAGCCCACTCCGACCACTCCTGCGAATCCACCTCAAAGTCGAGATGCACAAATCGATTCCGTAACGGGGTTGGCATCCGGTTGGTGTGCGCGCGATCTCCATCCCGGTTTCCAGCGGCGATGATGACCCAGTCGCCCGGAAGCATGTATTCCCCGAGCCTGCGGTCAAGGACCAACTGATAAAACGCCGCTTGGACCATTGCTGGAGCGGCGTTCAGCTCATCCAGAAACAGAATGCCGGCGCCGTCCGCGGGCAGAAATTCCGGGACCGCCCACTTGGATCGTCCCTCAGCTACGTAAGGAAGCCCGCGCAGGTCCACGGGATCGAGCAGCAGGGCGCGTATGTCCCGCAGCGAAAGATTCAGTGCTTTGGCAAGCTGAGCGATGACGGACGACTTGCCCACACCCGGCGGACCCCAAACGAAGACTGGCTGACGTGCAGCCACGAGAGTGCGGAGTGCATGTGCTACAGCAGATGCCTTCATGATGTTTCCTTTGTGCGCCGGTCAAACCGGCGAGGTGTAGTGAATGAAAAAGTCATACGAATGTGAAGTAGCGACCCACATCGGCCCCGAGTCATGCGGAGCCGCTCGCGAGGCGGCGACGAAGCGTTGACAGGGAGCGTGCGGGCCGGGTATTCAGCCGCGTAAGACATCTGCTCCGGGACGCCGACGCTGTAAAGGAAAGCGGAAGGCAGCATCCCCTGCACCGAGATCGCGAGGTGCTCGGGAGTCCGGCGCGGGTGCAGACCCCGTGCACGTACGTAAGCACCTCGCGCGGGAACCGGGAGATCCCAAGACCGCCCAGAGCAGTAGTACTGCTGGGACACATCGGGAAGTCTAAGGACGCACGCCGATGATGAACGGACCTGGGAAGTCGGACAGACCTACAGTACCTGAGAAGTCCTGGAACAACGCCGGGCAACCGGTCGCGGAAGGGATGGAGGGAAGCGGTCTGGCCAAAGGGAACCTGCCTCAGCAAAACGCGTCCCGGACACCGAGCCGGAACGACGCGCTCAGTGCGCTGGAGCGGGTACGTCAAGCAGCAAAGAAGGATAAGCAGTTGCGGTTCACCGCTCTCCTGCACCACATCTACGACCTGGAAACGCTGGGGATGGCTTACTTCTCTCTGAGGAAGGAAGCTGCGCCCGGTGTCGACAGAGAGACGTGGCGCACTACGGCGAGACTCTTGAAGACAACCTCCAGGATCTCTCCCATAGGCTGAAGCGAGGAGCCTACCGGGCTAAGCCGGTGCGTAGGGTGTACATTCCCAAGACCGACGGGCGGATGAGACCGCTCGGAGTCCCAGCGCTGGAAGACAAGATTGTCCAGCGCGCAGTGGTCGAGGCGTTGAACGCCATCTACGAATCCGACTTTCTCGGATTCTCGTACGGGTTCCGGCCAGGGCGCAGCCAGCATCAAGCGTTGGACGCGCTCTACACGGGATGGTTGACGAGGAAAGTGAACTGGGTGCTCGATGTGGACATACGCGGCTTCTTCGATGCATCTCGCACGAGTGGCTGGTGAAGTTCGTCGAGCATCGGATCGCAGATCGGCGCGTCGTGCGGCTCATCCAGAAATGGCTGAACGCGGGCGTGCTGGAGGATGGGAAACGAATACGAGTCGAAGAAGGAACGCCGCAAGGCGGCAGTGCCTCGCCGCTGCTGGCGAATATCTATCTTCACTACGTGTTCGATCTCTGTGTCCGAGCGTGGCGGCGGAAGCTGGCGCATGGTGATGTGATCGTGGTGCGCTTTGCGGATGACATCGGGCTTGGATTTCAGCAGCAAGCGGATGCCGAACAGTTTCGGGCGGAACTCGGCGAGAGAATGCGCCAGTTCAACTTGGAGCTGCATCCCCGAGAAAAGGCGACTTCTGGAGTTTGGTCCATATGCCATCGATGACCGGAAGTGGCGTGGAGAAGGGAAGCCGGAGACGTTCAATTTTCTCGGTTTCACGCACATCTGCGTGAAAAAGAGGAGCAATGGGCGTTTCACGGTGATGCGGCAGACGGTTCGCAAAAGACTGCAGGCGAAGTTGAACGAGGTGAAAGCCGAACTTCAGCGACGCATGCACGAACCCATCCCCGAGCAGGGCAAGTGGCTGCAAGCGGTGGTGGGTGGACACATGCGGTACTACGGCGTGCCCATGAACCAAATGGCGCTGGCGATCTTTCGATTCCGCGTGGGCTGACTTTGGCAGCGTTCGCTGTCGCGGCGCAGCCAGAAGGGCCGTGTCCCCTGGGATCGTATGCGGCGTCTGATTGCTCACTGGTTGCCTTTGCCTGTTGTCTGTCATCCCTATCCTCTGCGGCGCATGGGCGTCATCACCTAAGGCCAGAGCCGGATGCGGGAACCCGCCTGTCCGGATCCGTGGAGGGGATCATGGGCAACCGTGATCCCTACTCCGAGCACAACACCGTTAGGTTGGGCTCGCAGGCTCGGAGGCAAAATTGGCGTGCAGGCTATGACGCCACCGGCCGAAAGCGCCGGGACGAGGACGCAGAGTGCCACTCGTGCCTTTCTATGGCGATCCGAATCCCCGTCCCTTTCCATGGCTCTGCCAATCTGGAGAGGTTTCCACGGATATCTGAGAGTGTGTTGGGAGAACGCGATGCAGGTGAGCCCGCGTTCTGGACAGCAGGGGGTCGATTTTATCGTGGATCAATTCATGCGACTGCATCCGCCTTGAACAGCATCTCGCAAAGTGCGCGTTTCAATTCCTCGCGGCATCCTGAGTCCTCGACTCGCGGCAACGCCCGGATCGCAGCGCATAAAAGTGGTCCAAATGCGCCCGTGTTGAGTACCTGGCGATTGATCTCGCCCGAAAATAGATCGGGATTGCGCAGTGGGAACTGCAATAGTTTTCCGTTGCTCATACGTCACCGCCTACAGGCCGACAATGCTCCAGTGTGGATGGCAGCATTGTCGGCGCCGAATGAACGCGTCTGTTTGAATGGTTGTGATCTGCTTCTACTTGAGCGGACCCGATGTGGTGGACACGGGTCGAGGCTTGCTATTCTTCAGACTGATCGCACCAATCCGTTGGTTACCAAATCCAAGAACCAGAGCTGATCCACCTTGCGTAGGTCAATTTCCGAGGGTTGGTCTAGGATGAACCGGCGCACATCTTTTTCGCGGATCAGATAGATATCGCCATTCTGCTTCTCGCCACGCGCAGTTCCGCGGAGCTTCGCTTTGAGATGACCGCTCCTGATCCAGCGTGATACTGCGTGCGAATCAATTCCCAGCGCTTGCGCAAGACCATTGGCAGAATAGAAGCCGGGATCGTGCTTGAACTTCATGCGCCGCAGCTTCAGGTGAATGCCGGTTGCGCTACGCGAGTAGCCGGCAGCCTTGAGCTTCAGGCGAATTCGCTCGTCACTCATCCAGGCATAGCGCGCGAGAATTTCGAGTTCGGGCTCGCTCCAGGCCTTCTCTTTAGTCCGTGCCAAACCCAACTCGCGTGCTCGCTTCTTCAGAGCCCAGTGTGGAATACCTACCTTCTTCGCTAGTACCCGGATGCCGGGCCGTGTGTTGGCACCTGGGCGATCAAGATAAATCGCACGGATCAGTTCGTCGATTTGATTCGTGAAGACGTACTTGCGTCTGCTTCGAGTCTTGACCGGGTCAGCCTGAAGCGGTTGACCGTGGTGTTCAAGCAGTCCAGTAAATTGCTCATCTGTGTTTCTTATGATGCAAGTTTCCATAGCCTTTCATCTTTCGTGGTAGGAGTATCGGTGCCGCATGGTGCTTCTTTGCGACTGATTCAGTGGCGTCGAAGCAATTCAGAAAAGCGACAATTGGTCGGCCGAGGTCTCTCTCCGCGAAATGCGCCGAGGCAGATTGGTAGCGTCCCGAGGCGAAGCAGTCGGGGTTTGGTCAGCCATCACTGGCAATGGCTCAGGCATGTCGACCTCAGCTGGCACGTTGGCGGGTTCGGCAGAATTCTCCGAGCACGGCACCGAGGGTGCCGGACAGAGCCGCCGCCAGACCGAATCCGCCGATTCGCCAATTCCCCTGTTCTCCACTAACTCCCGAGCCATGGCAGTGAGCATATCGTCGTCCCCATCGATTGCCTGTAAACCGCCGGCGGCGAACTTGCCCTCCATGGCCAAGGCAACCAGCAACTTTTTTCCCATTAGGCGAAGACACACTTCCTGCATTGTGTCCTTATAGGCGAAGAACTTGACCTCTACCGGCCGATGTTGCCCGATGCGCCACGATCTGCGGCTCGCCTGGCGGAGCGTGTGCAACGAGTAGCCGGTCTCGTGAAACAGAATTACGGGGAAGGCGAATAAGTCGAGTCCAGTTTCCACGATCTTGGGATGACAAATCGCAACATCGATTCCGCGGCGCAACGGCTCGCGGTACCACGCTTCGCGCTTGTGCGTTGGCACACTTGCCCTCAGTACTCCCACGCGGATGCCTTCTCTGTGCATCAGAGCTTCGAGTCGAGCAATCACGTCGTGCTTGGTCGTATAGACTGCGTAAATCTGGCATTTGCGGCCGTGTGCCAGTTGAGCTTTGATTTCACTCAGGAGTGCGCGTTCTTTCGCGTACATGACACTCGTGTCCAGGTCCACCGTTTCGGCGATCACAAAGCGCTCGCGGCACTTTGTCTCTGGATTGAACTCAAACCCGTAAAGCGTGCCGAACCCATAAGGGTGGTCCGGCCAGCCGAGCAGCGTATTCAACATGGTGCTAACGACGCTGTGGTTGCCGTGATGCTCTTTCAGGCAGGCAGTAATCTCTTCCTCCATCTGCTCGTACGCGGTCTTGAGTGCCTCGTCCATGGCTACGGGTACAACCTCTTCCCGGTAGCCCGGAAGATTGGCTGAAATGTCTTCCAGGCCCACAAAGGCGCAGTGGTCCATCAGGTACTTGCCGAAGAGCAACGGCGAAGCCCCAGGCTTGCGTTTGACCGTGACCGTTTTCTTGGCTTTCTTCGAGCAGGCATTGTCCGCAGCCGATATCCGCTCGATTGTCTCGATCACCCCGAAGTCACGAGTGAATCTCTCCCGCCCCGCGGGTCCCCACTCATACCCGTCGGCGAGCATTCCCTTGGCGTTCGTGCGGAACAGCGTATTAAACAGATCATCGGCGTAGCCCGATAGCAAAGTCCCGGTCAATCCCAAAAATCGCTTTCCCGCGCGCGCTAACACGCCGAGCGCATTGCCTTGTGCGGTCAGGTTCGCCAACTGGTGCAATTCATCGGCGATGGCATAGTCCCACCACTCCG
>Ga0126373_10000183_pt1 | contig 42193 bp, 39 predicted proteins | sample PanSoiMetPlot_11_FD_92545 | JGI IMG/M metagenome (GOLD analysis project Ga0126373, IMG submission 92545) | Tropical forest soil microbial communities from Panama - MetaG Plot_11 | ecosystem: Environmental > Terrestrial > Soil > Tropical forest > Bulk soil | place: Panama | collected 2016-02-17 | reverse complement strand
GGCCCATCTTGTGAGATCGTTTCAGACTTATGCCCGAAATCGTTCTCTCACGACTGGCACGTTCAACCAAATTTTCAAAGACCGAATCACGATCCGCCTGAGCGGCGCGCATTCAGTCCAGCCAGACACACACTAGCGCGAATCTGACCGTCCTCGAAACCCTACAAACATACCGTGCAGCACATCCCTCGTCAACGCATGCATCCCCACAGAATTTCCACTTGATTTCCACAATGGGAATTCCGGACAGCGGATAAGGGGGCGGAACCTCAGGGGCTAAAGCCCGGCAAATCTCTGGGCTTCAATCGGCACGACTGAGTCGCGCCTCCCCCGCGGTCCCTGCTCATAGGAGCGCGACGGTATGGGTCTTCTGCCTTGCAAGCGCTTGAAAGCACACTGCATTTAAGCCATGTGAGGGCAGAAGACAAAAGGTTGATAAAAGAACTTACTCTGGAGGTCCTTGCCTTGAAGGTACCCTTCGGAAGCCTACTCGGTGTTTCCGAATCAAGCCCCGTGGCCGGGGCGATTAAGGAACTCAATCCTTCCAAACTTTAGATGCCGGACGCGCACGAGAGTTGCAGAAAAACGCCCAGCCAGCCACACAATTGCTCTCGGTTCATCTTTTATAGCAACGAATGGGGAAAAGCGCAAGAGGCAATCGATTTTTTCGAACGAAAGTTTACCGGGATGGTTCACGGCTCGGGGCTAAGTCGAATCCCCATTTTGTCTGGCAAACAGATGCGAGACCAGGATGGCACCCTGGAACGCGGCTTCGCATCTTCACTACCGACTTTGGGTTCTTGCCGTCCGCGGTCACAATCGTGGTGTAGGGCAAGCTCTTCACTTTCTTGTCGCCCTCAAACTCCGTAAACGTGACCGATATCTTCAACGGTGTCGTTTCCGTCGGATGGGCTTCGGTGCCGCGTACTCAGTCTTGGGTTCTCCGCAGCTGAAACCCACAGTGTTCCCATTCCCAGCGCCGCGGCTTGCTGCCGCTTGCAGCAGCGCATTCTCGCATTTGTCGCAGGCCATCGTAATTTCTCGGCAAGTTGTTTCCGTGCGGAATGCAGACGCGTTTTCACCGTCCCGACGGGCAACCGTAGTAGCTCCGCCACAACTTCTAACCAGTGACCATCGATACTGGTGAGTAATAAAACCAGCCGTGATTTTTCTGGGCTTCCATCGCCTTTTGTAAGCGCCGGGCGAATTCGTTTGACGCGGCAATGTCCTCGGCGGTCGGCTTTGGCAGGTCGGTGGCCCACGCAGTTCCCGCTGTTCGCGACGGCGGGTGGACCGCCCATGATCCAGCCCGGGCCGGAAGCTGATTCGAACCAGCCACGCCCGGAACCGCGAGCGGTCGCGCAGTCTGGCAAATCGACGGTAGGAACGCGAGCATTGCTTCGTGCGCGACATCTTCGGCGTCGGCTGCATTGTGCAAGACCCCGCGCGCAACCCGGAATGCCGGCGTGCCGCATCCCTCGAGGCACGGTTCCAACTCGCGAGCGACCGGGCCAGCTAAATTCTTGCATCTGTTCTCTCCGTGCAATTGCCAGACGGCATGGAGTGGCTTTGCGTTCGACCGGAACGCCAATTTTATGAACGGGGGGTTAAATCTTGTGTCCGATCAGTTGCGCGACTGCGGGAGGATAAACCAGGGACGCCACTTACTTGGCCATCCCGAGCGAAGGAGCGTTTCGCATCGGGCTGCGCAGTCGAGGGAGCCTTGTGTTTCTGCAGGGCGCCATCTCTCAACGTTACATGGTCCTTGCCGGGATTGGCTGTGGGGTGCGCCATCATGAGGCAGATCAGGTCGATGGACTGGGCGAGTGTCCGGAGAAGGACCCCCTTCTGGCAAACCCGGCCAGAAGCGGGCACCCCGTGTACGTTTTGGTTATCGAGCTTGCGTTGTTGCATTCAGCATGTGTTGGATGGTGACGAATTCATATTGTTGGGATTTGTAACGCGACAGCATGTGATCGGTAGCTAAGACGGTTTGGCTGCGGTCGGCGCCCATTTGCTTGTGACCGCCGTCGTGGAGAAGAATCACGTCGCCTCCACGGATTTGTTTTTCGACCTTTCTTTCGATTGCGGCTGCTGGCGGGGCGTTCCAGTCGTAGCCGGTGACATTCCACATGATGGGCTGCAAACCCAAGCTGCGCGCGATGCGCAGAACGGCTGGCCGACGGCCTCCGAACGGCGGGCGGAACAGGTTCGAGTATTGGCCGATTGCGTCTTCGATGGCTTTGCGGCAGTCGGTTAATTCACGGCGGACTTCGTCGGCTCGCTTGAGAGTCAGCAAAGGATGGGTGAAAGTGTGATTGCCGACCACGTGCCCGGCTTTCACGAGTTCGCGGACGATGTCGGGGCGCTGCTGGACGTAGCGGCCGATTAGAAAGAACGTCGCGTGCACGTTGTGACGCGAGAGCACGTCCAACAGGCGGAACGTGTGCGGGTCGTTCGGGCCGTCGTCGTAGGTGAGAGCGAGTTGCCTGGTGCCTGACGGAAGGCCTGTGAATGTGCAGCCGTACCACTGGCCGGTGGGAGCCATGGACTGGTAGCCAGCCGCGGCGGTTGCTAGTGCTGTTCCTCCGAGTAGGAATTCGAGCATGGGAAGAATTTTAATGGATTGATCGAGACGGGCACCCTAGTGGTGAACGCCGAGGGATTTCCACTGTTGCTCGTTGGGAATTGTGATGGGGCGAATTTCGATGACGCCCTTGGCCCGGGCGCATGGCGTTTGCGACACCATCTTGACCACCGCTTCCAGCGAGTTGTCCTCGATCATCGAAAAACCGGCCAGCGGGATCTTCAGTTCTGCAACGGGCTGCAGCGAAGTTGGGGGGGAACCGTTCCAGGCTCTCACGGTTGTGACTTGCGGGATGACTGCTCCCATCAGCGCACCTTCTTCACGCAATGCACTGTCTTTTGCCAGCAGGTGCGTCCTGATCTGCTTTGGAGAGGTTCGTCCAATCCTGTTCGGCTCCGTATGCCAGGCACAAGAACTTCATTGATTTCTCTCCACACCTTTCGTGGGAATGCAAATCTTTTTGAGTCGTAGAAAAGAATTCTGGTTCACGAAGATTTTCCAGAGCTGTTAACTGATCGCGCAATTGCCAGTGCGACTCATCCGAGATATCCTGCCTCTTCCTGGTACAGCGTCGAGTCCATGGCCAATCTCTTTGAGCTTCCCCGTTACATTGCAGTGGAGGGTCCTATCCGAGTCGGCAAGAGCACGCTGGCGCGGATTCTCGCCGACCGGCTGAATGCGCAGCGGGTGATGGAACCGGAGGAAAATTCGTTTCTGAGTGCGTTTTACGACGGAGAACGCGGCGCCGCGTTCCAGGCGCAATTGTCGTTTCTGGTGCGGCGGTTCGAACAGTTGCAAGCGCTCGACTTGGGGCCGCAATCGAGCAAAACCATAGTGGCCGATTTCATTTTTGAAAAAGACAAGCTATTTGCCTACCTGAACCTCAACGATCAGGAACTCGATACTTACAACCGGTACTACAATCACTTCCGCGAGCAACTGCCTACGCCGGACCTTGTCATTTATCTGCAGGCCACGCCTGAGGTGCTGAGAAAACGCGTCAAGAAAAAGAATGCAGCCGGCGAAAAGGCGGTCAGCGATGAGTATCTGGAAGAAGTGGTGAAGGCGTACGAGCACTTCTTTTTTCATTACACGTCGTCGGACTTGCTCATCGTGAATACTTCCGAGATTGACTTCGTCGACCGCAACGAGGATTTGCAGGAACTGCTGCGCAAGGTGACCGAGCCGATCAAGGGAACGCAATATTTCCTGCCGTTGGGCGGGCAGGAAGCGGCGAGCGCGTAAGCCAAGTGATCAGTGGCCAGTGATTAGTGGCCAGTCCGTTGATCCCGCTGGTGTGAAACTGCAGAGAGTCGCACAGGTGATTCTCTCACGCTTCGTGGCGGGGCAGCGAAAAGATCGACAGAGCCCTTCCTAGTTTCGAGAACTCAGGATCCGCAGTTACCAGCCAAGCGCCGCGCTCCATCGCAAGTTCCGCGGCAAATGCGTCGGCGTACCCTAGATTGTGTTTTTGTTTGAGTGCTGCGGCGCGTGTGGCGCGATCCAGATCCACAGCGATTACAACAACGGGAAGACGACGGAGGTTCATCTCTGCTGCGCGCGCTTTCGACTCTCCATACCGGCGCCACTCTGTGTAGAAGACCTCGCCCCAGTTGACGGCCGACATCCACAGCGGAGCATCGGAATGAGAGGCTTCGGCAAGCATTTTCCGTACTCTTTGCGCTGCCGGCTGCCGTCCCTCGAAAAAGGCGATCAGAGCATTAGCATCCAGGACGTAGCGGCGAGCGGCGCCCACTTACTTTTCTTCCCGCTCAAGTCGACGTTGGCCTTCGCGCTCAGCGAGAGCTTCCTCAAAGGCTGAAGGTTCACCGGGGCGAGGCCTGAGGAACCCCTGGATCTCATCCAAAACACGTTCCATCGGCGTGAGAACGATCCGACCATTCTCCTCGCTGCACACGGCTCGAACGCCCTTCCTCAGTCCGAGGCGTTCCCGAAGTTCTGCCGGAATTACCACTTGGCCCTTCGAACTAATCACGACTGGGTAAGTCATATCGCAGGAAATCTTACCATGTTCCGCAATGTAAGCCAACCGGATAAATGTCCAACGCCGATGAGCAGCGCCCTGTGAGCAGGACGTACGGCGGACTCGCCAGTGTGCTTGGGTATCAATGCAGGTCCCTGAAAAGAAAGGAAATAACAGGTGTGGTCGGGCCTCATGTTTCCGTCTACAATAGCCCCAGCGTCATCCAACGGTTTTGGACGCCACGATGCGTGCGCAGGCTCTATCCACCTCAGGTGGAGGGGCACTGGAGGACATGATGAGCTTGACCCCTACTGGCGGGCGTCTTTTTGACGGATCCGGCCATAAGGTTACCACCTCTTTCCTGCGGGATCAGAAGCTCCGCCACGATCCCATCACTTGCTTAACCGCTTATGACTACGCCACGGCTCGTCTGGTCGACGAGGCCGGCATCGACATGGTGCTGGTGGGAGATTCTCTTGCCCAAACGATGCTTGGGTACGAAAACACGCTCTCGGTCACGATGGACGAGATGCTGCACCATGTGAAGGCCGTGCGGCGCGGCGTGAAGAACGCCTTGCTGGTGGCAGACATGCCTTACGGGTCCTACCAGGTGGATACCAAAGACGCCGTTCGGAATGCTGCCCGGTTTGTGAAAGAAGGCGGCGCGGAAGTGGTGAAGCTGGAGGGCGGCGAGCGGCGTGCGGATCTGATCCGGCGGATTATTGATGCCGAGATCCCCGTAGCCGGGCACATCGGGCTGACTCCGCAGTCGGTGAATGTGATGGGCGGGTACAAGGTGCAGGGGAAGAATCTGAGCGGCATTGAACAACTGATGCACGATGCCGTCGCTCTCGATCGCGCCGGAGTCGCGTGCCTGTACCTTGAGGGGATTCCGCGGGAAGTGGCAGCAATGATCACGGTCGAGGTGGGCACGCCTACGATTGGCATCGGCGCAGGGCCGGAGTGCGACGGGCAGGTGCTGGTGGTTCATGACATCCTGAACCTGACGTTCGCTCCGGCGGCGAAATTCGTACGCCGGTACGGAGATGCGGCGGCACTGATCACGCATGCGGTACAGGCCTTTCGCGCGGATGTGCGTTCGCGGCAGTATCCGGGGGATGAGGAGTCGTATCATCTGCCGCAGGAAACTCGAGCGGTGCTGGAGACGGTGATGGCGCGGAAGCGGGCGATGGGACGGTGAGTTGCAGTCCGCTCGCGCACAAAGGGACTTGCTCCCCTTCGCTGGGCTCGGGGCCGCGGGGCGGACCCTTCGACTTCGCTCCGGGCAAGCTGCGTCCGCCGCTGCACGGAACTGGGGTGTCTCATTCTTCGTATACTCGAATGAGTGCTACGCTATGGGGAGGGAATTATGATGTTGGCACACTTTTTCTTTTTCCCCTTCTTTGGGTTTGGGACGGTGATGTATTTTCTACCGTCGATTATTGCTCTGGCGCGGAGCAAGCGCGATCTGCTGGCGATCTTTCTCTTGAACCTGTTTCTGGGATGGAGCGTGATCGGGTGGATTGTTGCGCTGGTCTGGGCGGCGAAAAGCGACGTTCTCACCACCGCGGGGTATTACCGATAGCGATGTCACCGCGGGCGCCGTGGCTGCTGGTTCTGGTGTGCTTGATGGCTGGGTGCAACAAGGAACCGGCATCAGAAACTCCCGATCCGCAAACCATCCTGCAAGCAATTCCCGCGGCCGATTCGGCCAAATACGAGCACATTCGCGACATGAAGAACTGGCGCAATCCGTACTTGATTGTGCGCGCGGATGGGGTGGCGCTTTTCGACGTAGCCGACCATGCGGAAATTATCTTAAAGCCGGACGAACTGCTGCCTGCATTGGCCAAATTACCCGCTTCGAATTGGCCGTACGGGCGCGTGGTGGCCGCGGCTCAGACGGGCATGAAGGGAGCATCGGAGCAGGACAAGATTGCGATTCGGCGCAATAAGGGAATTGTCGGTGGGGTGCTGCAGGGGGCGCACATCGTAGTCGACTGGGTGCCTTCGGCCTGAGCCGGGCTTCGCACCTTCAGAGATGGAATTTGTTTAGGAAGTCAAAATTTCCACCCTCTCCCGCAAACAACGCGGGACAAGGATGGGGCACCTCTAGTTGGTATCGACCTTCTTGAAAATCTTCTCCACCCTAGACGAGAGTCGGGCTGCTTTGCGCGGTCTACGGAGTGCGGGGAAAAGTATTGGACTTGTGCCTACGATGGGAGCGCTGCATGAGGGGCACTTATCGCTCGTGCGGGTGGCGCGGGCTGCCAGCGATTGTGTTGTGACCTCGATCTTTGTGAATCCGACGCAATTTGGGCCGAACGAGGATCTCGCGAAATATCCGCGGTCGCTGGAACGCGACTGCGAGATGCTCGAGGGCGAGGGAGTGGACTTTGTGTTTGCGCCTTCGGTGGAGGAGATGTATCCGACGGGCGCGATGACGTGGGTGACGGTCGTGGAGCTTAGCAGAAAGCTGGACGGTGGGTCGCGGCCCGGGCACTTTCGCGGAGTGACAACCGTCGTGGCCAAGTTGTTCCACATTGTCGAGCCGGACAAGGCATTTTTCGGACAGAAGGATGCGGCGCAGGTGGCGGTCATCCGGAGAATGGTGCGGGACTTGAAGTTTCCGGTGGAAATCGTGGTTTGTCCGATTGTGCGCGAGGCGGATGGGCTGGCGATGAGTTCGCGCAATGCATATTTAAATGCGGAGGACAGGAAGCGCGCGCTGGTGCTGCATCTTTCTCTCACGCGTGTGCAGGAATTGGTGCGTGGTGGGGAGCGCAATGCCGCGCGCTTGATGGCGGCGGGGAAAGATGAGTTGGCGCGCGAACGGGGCGTGCGGCTGGATTATTTCGAGATCGTGGATCCGGAGACGCTCGATGCGGTGCAAGACATCGGCAAGGGAGCGCTCGTCGCGGTCGCAGCGTACGTCGGAACAACGCGCTTGCTCGATAACATCCTACTGCGGCAGGGTGCTGTCGGCTAAGGAGCCGGTCCCGCTTCAGGCTTGGTCAATACAGGAAGTCCCGTATTGTCGGATACCCGACGATTCTTTTATTGTATCCGCACCTTTATAACCCCTGCGTTACCCATCATTGGTTTCCATTAGTTTGGTTGCGACCAGTGCTTGTTCAGCAGGTGGAGGGACTGCCAGTGATTCATGTCTTGGTAGTGGACGATATGCAGCTGATTCGTGAACGGCTCTCCGCCATACTCTCCGACCATTCAGAATTCGTTGTGGTCGCTGAAGCTTCAAACGGTTGGGAAGCCGTCGAAAAGGCGAGACGGTATCAGCCCGATGTGGTTCTCCTTGATATAAGCATGCCCGAGCTTAACGGTTTGCAGGCGGCTCCGATGATCAAAAACGCGGCGCCGGCAACACAGATTGTGATTGTCACACAGCACAACAATCATTTCTTTATGCGTGCAGCGTTTGCTTTCGGAGTGCTTGGCTTCCTCGACAAGAAAGATGCCGGAACTGAACTTCACAAGGCTGTCAACGATGTATTTTCAAAGAAAACTTTCGTCAGCAAGAGTTTGCAGCCCAATTTCGATTCTTACACCTCACCACCCTAATTTCTGACGATGAAGCCTGGAGGCAGTGCGTGGAAGCAACTCCATCCCTAACCGTTCTCGTCGCCGATGACTTCAGTGCTTGGCGGGCACAGGTCCGCAACATATTGCAAGCGCGTCCGGAATGGGAGATTGTTAGTGAGGCGTGCGACGGACTTCAGGCCGTTCAGGGAGCAACTACACACCAGCCCGACATCGTTCTTCTCGATATTGGAATGCCCAGGATGAACGGAATTGCCGCCGCGAAAGAAATCCGAGATGTTTCTCCCGCTTCCATCATTTTGTTCCTGACACAGAATCTTGATAGTGGAGTAATGAATGAGGCTCTCGCAATTGGCGGAGAGGGCTATGTATGGAAGACACGCGCCTGGAGTGATCTCCTCGCGACGATAGAGCGGTGTGCTGCGCGTCGGACACGATTCGCACGTCAAGCTCAGTAGTGTTCATTGGCTTTTCATCATCCACTCTCGATGGAGTTGGCGCATGTTGGCGCTTTTCAGTCGCTAACGTTCCGCATAGATTCCTGATCTTCGACGTTTTTGGTTAGAGGTAGACGAATGGCCGTTCCTCGTCTGCTTCGCAAGAAGCCTGCAAAGTCCGTTTTGTCCGAAGTTGCGCAAACGAGCATCTTCGTTTGCTGTTGGAAGAACATTCAGCGCTAGTACAGGATCTTCGCAACTTGGTAGGCGAAGTCTCTGCCCTAGCGTCCTATGGCAAGCAGCACTCATCCGTTGGAGGGCGAACATGGATCGTACGTTGACAGGGTTTTGGGTGAACGATGAAGGTCAGGACATCGTGGAATATGCCGTGATGCTCGCTGTGATTTTCGTGATTGTGGTCGGCACGATGCGGGTGGTTGGGTCCAATTCCAACAATGCGTTTTCGACAGTCGCGAGTTCCATGCGGTAGCAGTGGACCTTTTTGGGATGGCTTAGGCGCGCCTTCAAGCCTGCAAATCTTAGAGGAAGCGGCAAGCAGATTGAGGGGGCGGCGATGGGGTAGGCTTTTCGCCCCTCTATTCATCGGTCATATGTATTGGGAAATTTGGCGATTAGACTTTCTCTCCGCGCTCTGAGGTTTCCAAACGCCAAAACGCGCCAGCTTTCGATTACTTCATTGCGGCTAAAAAATCTGGAAGGCAGACGCAAGAATTAGTCGAGCAGTCTCGTGCGGCCTCTTCGCAAGTCAGAATCAAACTGCCCTGCCCATAACTCGGCGACAAGGCTAAAGCTGTGGCCAAGACTTTTGCGGCTGAAGTTTAGGCGGGATACGGGTCGAGGACGTAGGGAGCGGGGCCGTCGGCGTACAGCCATGAGCCGTACACCCACGGATTGTAGTAGTAAGCTGGCCATGCCCAGAAGGGACCCCATGCGGCCCAACCGGGGCCCCACCATCCCCAACCCCAACCGATTCCGACGCCCCAGCCGCAACAGCCCCATCCCCAGCTCCAGTAGTAGTGGCCGCCGTGCCATCCCCAGTTGTTGCCGTGCCAGACACCGTTACTGGTCGCCACGCCGGGATGGCTGAACGGAGTGAACCCGGTTGAGCGAGCGACCTGAGTTCGCGGGGCCGCGAACGAGTGCCATTGGCCGTCGGCGATCGGGGCGCGGTTCATGGCGGTGAGGGTAGGTCGAGCCGCAGTCGCAGATGCCGGAGATCGGGCTGATGAGGCTGGGGAGTGAGCCGGGTTGCCAGCTCCGGCGGAATTGAACTGATGCCATCCGGGGGAAATGTTTCGAGATGTGTGACCTTCCCACGACCACGGACGTTGTACGGCGGAGGTGCGGGAGGTGCCATATCCGCCCCGCCCGGCTCCAAAAGCGCCATGTGGGCCGGCAGAAGATCCGCGGCCGCCATAGGCGCCGGGATGCCCACCGTGAAATCCGCCATGGTATCCGCCACCATAACCGCTACTGTATCCACCGGTATGGGCGCTGCTGGCCCCATGGAATCCGCCACCGCCGGCGTGCGTGCCTGCGCCTCCGCCAGCGTGGCCGCCGCCATGCTGGGCCACGGCAGGCGTGCAGATCAGAACCAGGGACGTGATTCCGGAGAGAAGTGACTTCAGCACGGTGGATTTATTCATACTCGACGTTCCACCAGCGAAATTCGGGGTTGGCTGGATTACAAATTCATCCTACTACTTAAGAACGCTAGGTCATCATAGAAACTTGGCACGACTGGTAGAAGTGCTAGGGAGCGGGGTTGGCGGCGACGTTTGCAAGTTCGGGCTGCATGCGTTCAAGCATGAGGGTTTCCACCTGGGTCCAGATGTGGGGATCGCATTCGCTTTGCATGTGGTCGGGGGTGATGTAGCGGTCAAACCAGGAATAGCCTTCGCAGCGAACTGGGGCCTGATGATAGTCGAAGCGGTAGTTGCCGAGGATGCGGGTTTTGGAGTTGTCGGCCGCCTTGATTTCACGGCTGCCATGAATGACGCCATGAGGCTGGTAGAAGTTGACCGCCGCGGCGACGTTAGCGGGAATCCATTTGTCGTTCTGCCAGAACTTGGGAACGCTATCGACCTGAACCGTGAGCATCACAGGGACGCCAATGTGACCGAGTTCGCGCGCCAGCAGAACGACAGCGGATGCGCCCCAGCTCTGGCCGAAAAGCATGATATGGGCCTCGGATTTTTCTTGTTCGCTGAGCACACCATCCTGATTGGCGTCGAGTAAGTGAATGATCGTTTTGAGGGCTGCCTTACGATGGCGGTTCTCGAAAACCTCGACGTAGGCATCTTTCGCGGAGCCCTGTTGAAGCCTATGCGCAACTTTGACCGGGCCGTGATGTGCGTTTGTACGGCGGACAAATCCGCCGACGAAGCCTACGAGGATGTAGGAATGGCGATTGGGAACGACGCTCACTGCACTTCCTTCGGCGCCGCGCAGCATGGGGGCGCCCGCGAAAGAAGCTAGAAGGGCGAGAGCAAGAATCCGGGATCCGGCGAAACGAGGCACGCAGAACTCCTGACCCATCATGAGATGACATAGCTCCGGGAAGAGATGCGGCCAAAAATTTGACGGCTGGGAGCCGGATCGCGACCCGGGAAGCGATTTCACCCAAAAGCCTTGACTGACGCGGCTTTTGGAGGACGCACCCCGCGGGATAGTCTACACCCGCCGTCCAGCGCGATTAATGGCACGGACGGGTAAGGTTAGGTCGGCGTCGTTTTTGGGCCCGAGACGAAGGCGTTGCCGCGCAGGAAATAGCGCAACGGCATCTCGGCAGCCTTAGTGATGCCAATGCGGGGGCCTTGGGAAATACTGCCTCGACGATGGCGATCGGAAGCGATCCAGAGCCCACTCGAAGGGAAAGTGAGGTCGCATCCGTTATCGCGGGAACGCGTGATGCCGAAGGCTTGACACAAACGTCCGGGACCGGCTGTTAACTTGGGCCAATCTTGCGGGCCGCGCAGGTGAATTTTTCGGGCGCGGGCCATTTCTTCGATTCCCGAGAGCGGCTGCAAGGCGCGGAAGAGGACGGATCCGGCCTTTCCTTCCGGCTCGCAGGATACGTTCAGGCAGTAATGGTTTCCGTAAATGAAGTAGACGTAAGCGTGACCTGGAGGCCCGAACAGGACAGCGGTGCGCGTGGTGCGGCCTGCGGCGGAGTGCGCGGCAGGATCGTCGGTTCCGAGATAGGCTTCCACCTCAACAATGCGACCGGCGAGTTGCGGGCCTTCGGAGTCGCGGATCAGGATCTTGCCCAGGAGTTGGCCAGCCACCTCGCGGGGATCACGGGCGAAGAACGAGCGCGGGAGTGGCTCGAAGGGAGTGGCTGGTGAGCGCGGCATTTTCTGGACATATTACTTGTCGCCTGGCAGACTCGCGCGAATTAGAGATTGCTGTAGATCAAAGCCCCTTCGCCAAGTGTCACTACGAGCTCAGCGAAGTATGGTTACGGTCGCGGCCCTCCTTCGTGGGTAGGGATGCTTCGACTCCGCCGCAGTTCCGCTTCGCTGCACTCCGGCTCCGTTTGGCGTGACCGTGCTCAGGGCGAAGAAGAGGACCTTTTCCTAAGTCGCTCACCGCGATACGAGCCCCGATTAGCGCGGTTTGGTGATCGCGCCTTGTGACGCCGACCAGACCAGGGCCGCGTATTTCGCAAACACTCCCGTGGAGTATCGCGGTTGCGGCGCTTTCCATTGGGCCAGGCGCTGGCGCAAGACGTCGTCGGTGACTTCGACTTGCAGCAAGCGCTTTTTCACATCGAAATGAATCATGTCGCCGTCACGCACGGCGGCGATTGGCCCGTCGAGCGCGGCTTCGGGAGCCACGTGGCCGGCCATCAGTCCGCGGGTGGCTCCACTGAAGCGGCCGTCGGTCAGAAGAGCGACCGACCCGCCTAGTTCTTCGCCGACGAGGGCAGCAGTTACTCCCAGCATCTCACGCATGCCGGGGCCGCCTTTCGGTCCCTCGTTGCGAATCACGACGACGTCACCGGCTTTGATCTTCTTCGCTGTGACCGCGGTCATGGCTTGTTCTTCGGATTCGAAGACGCGGGCGGGTCCGCGATGCTCGAGGCGCTCGTGGCCGCTGATCTTAACCACGCAGCCTTCGGGCGCGAGATTGCCTTTCAGGATTACCAGTCCGCCGGTCGGCTTCAGCGGTTTATCAAGCGGAACGATGACTTCCTGATTCGGGGTCTCTATCGCCTTCTCGGCTTCAGCGGCAATGGTTTGACCTGTCACCGTCTTCGCAGAACCATGCAGATACTTTCCGCTCATCAGGCGTTTCGCCAACAGTCCGATCCCGCCCGCGCGATGCATATCAGCGGCGACAAATCTCCCGGATGGTTTCAGGTCGGTGAGCAGTGGGGTGCGCTCGCTGACGCTCTGGAAGTCTTCGATTTCGAGGTGCACGCCTGCTTCGCGTGCGATGGCCAGTAAGTGAAGCACGGCGTTGGTCGATCCGCCGGATGCCGCGACGGAGGCAATCGCATTCTCGAACGCTTCGCGCGTAAGGATGTCGCGCGGCTTCAGTCCCTTCTGCAGGACGCTCATTACGATCTTGCCGCACTCGAAGGAAATCTGATCTTTCTGGGGATCCATAGCCGGAACGCTGTTGAATCCCATGGGCGAGAGGCCGATCATCTCCATCACCGTCGCCATGGTGTTGGCCGTGTATTGGCCACCACAGGCGCCCGCCGCGGGGCAAGCAACGTCTTCGAGTTCCTTCAATTCGGCATCGGTCATTTTTCCTGCGACGTTGGCGCCGATGGCTTCGTAGACGTCCTGGATCGTGACATCTTTGCCGCGATAACTGCCCGGCGCGATGGTGCCGCCGTAGAGCACGACGCCTGGCAGATTCACGCGCGCCAGCGCCATGGCCGCCGCCGGGATCGTTTTATCGCAGCCGACTACGCAGACGCAGGCGTCGAACATCTGGCCTCGGCAGACGAGTTCAATCGAGTCAGTGATCAGTTCGCGGCTCACCAGCGAGGCGCGCATGCCCTCGGTGCCCATGGTTTCGCCATCCGAGATGGCGATGGTGTTGAACTCCATCGGAGTGCCACCGGCTTCGCGGATACCTTCTTTCACCTTGGCCGAGAGCCGGCGCAGGTGGAAATTGCAGGGCATGGTTTCGATCCAGGTATTGGCCACGCCGATCAGGGGACGGCTGAGATCGGCATCGGTGAAGCCAACAGCCTTGAACATGGAGCGAGCGCCGGCGCGATCGCGTCCTTCGGTGATTCCACGGCTGATGTGTTTGAGATCCATATGTGAGAGTCCGGAGAAAGATTACAAGAGTGGGAGCCGAGGTTTCAAAGTTTCAAAGTTTCAAAGACAAACCGGACCGGTTCAGGGATCACTGTCGTCTAAAGACGCCTCAGCATCCAGTTGTTATTCCGAGCCTAGGCAGAAATCCCTTGCTTCCGGCTTTGCCTCCTGGGTAGGGAAGCTTCGACTCCGCCTGACAGGGCAGCAAGGTCACGCTATATTGCCTGACCGACTTGACCTTGAACATTGAAACTTGCCCCTGGACAAAAACGGGGAACCCGCTCACAGCGGATTCCCCCAAATGCATGACGCTGCCCAGGGTTCGTCATGCTTGCCCAATCAAAAACTCTGTCCTACGCGCGGGCTGTGGCGCGCGCTTCCTCCATCGTTACTCCGGATGGAGGATGGGGCGAACTCCACGGTACGGTTTGCGCTGCACCCGAAGCTACGTGGATCACGTCCGCAATCGCGTACCACTCGCGGAAAAGCTGGCCGACTTGCTTCTGATTGACCTCGAGGACCAGGGTCGCTTGATGGTCGTGTTCGGCGGCCTCAGCGTTGACGTAATGCAGGTCCAGACCGCGGCGCGAGGCGGCGTTCAGGATGCGCATCAGTGTTCCTTGTGTATGGCGGTAGCGGATTGTGAAAGCGTTCATGTTTGTTCGTCCCCACTTACTGCGTTGGTTCTTCTTCCAGCAACATCTCGGATAACGCTGCGCCTGCCGGGACCATCGGGAAAACGTTAGCCTCGGGGGCGCAGTCAAACACCAGCAACTCGGGATCCGGAGAATGCAGGAAGCGATCAATTTGATCCCCCGTCTCCTGCGAAACCGGGAACTCTCGCATGACGTCTTCTTTCATGCGGAAGCTATGAATCTTGTAGGCCTGGGCGATATTGACGAAATCGGGATTGTCGCTCAGGTCGGTCTCGGCATAGTTGCGTTCATAGAAGAGCTGCTGCCACTGACGCACCATGCCCAGATACTTGTTATCGATGATCACCATCTTGATGGGCAGGCCGAGACGATGGACCGTTGCGAGTTCCTGGATGTTCATCTGGAAGCCGCCGTCGCCCGAGACGCAGAGCACGCATGTGTTCGGCTTCGCGAGCTGCACGCCAACGGCGGCCGGCAGGGCGAAACCCATGGCTCCGAGGCCGCCGGAGGTGATGAATCCTCGCGGCGAATCGGAATGGTAACGCTGCGCTGACCACATCTGATGCTGGCCCACGTCAGCGAGAATGACGCTGTCTTCCGGCAAACGCCCGAAAAGTTCGTCGAGAAAGCGGATGGTTGGCTGGGCCAGGCCACGCGGGTCGAGCTCGGCGCGTTCTGGACCGCAGGCGACGGCGCGCCATTCTGGGAAGTCTGGTAAGGAGTGGCGGCGAAGCTCGGCGTCGAATGCTGGGATCGTGTCCGCAAGATTTCCGATCACCGGAAGATTGCAGGGGCGCACGCGATCGAGCTGCGAAGGATCGATTTCGAAATGGACGATCTTGGCATGCGGAGCAAAACGCGTGGGATCGCCCGTGACGCGATCGTCGAGGCGAGCTCCGAATACCAGCAGCAGATCCGTCTCATGGAGCGCCATGTTCGCGGCGCGCGTGCCGTGCATGCCCACCATGCCAAGGTAATACGGAGCCTGCTGGGGAACCGCACCCAAGCCGTGAACCGTGGCGAAGGTCGGGACGTTCAAAAGATCAAGCAAACGCCGCAGTTCGGGAATCGCGCCGGAAATTTTTGCTCCCGCACCGATCAGTGCCACTGGTTTGGATGACTGCCGCAGAAGGGCAACGATCGTGTCGGTGAAGCCGCCTTCCGCTTTGGCATCCGCGGGCCGGGCGTGCGGCGTAAACTTAACGGGGCCGGAGAATTCCTTCTTGGCCTTCAGCATGTCCGTGGGAATGTCGATCACGACCGGGCCGGGACGACCGCTGCGGGCCCAGTAGAATCCTTCCGCAATGACGGCGGGAATTTCGTCGAGGGTGCGAACGAGGCGGCTCCATTTGGTCAGCGAGAGCGTCACGCCGAAAACATCGGTTTCCTGAAAGGCATCGGTACCGATCAGGGCGCTGCGCGCTTGTCCGGTGATGCAGACCAGGGGAACGGAATCCATCTTGGCATCGGCGATACCGGTGACCAAGTTTGTGGCGCCCGGGCCGCTGGTGGCCATAGCGACACCAACTTTGCCGGTGACTCGCGCGTACCCTTCGGCTGCGAAGACGGCGCCCTGCTCGTGGCGCGTCAGGATGTGGCGCACGCCGCTACCGTCGAGCGCGTCGTATAACGGCATGATGGCGCCGCCTGGATAGCCGAAGACCAGGTCGACTCCCTCGGCGCGGAGGCACTGCAGCACGATGTCGGCTCCCTTAAGCATTTATCACCTTCGTCCCATAGGGTCGGATTCCCAGGTCTCGCAAAACCCCGGGACCTGGGGCACCCCTTTACTTAACCGCTCTTACGCATTCACTACCTGTTTCGTGGAATCTTGCTGAGCGGGTTGTTTCTTGCCCTCTTTCGGAAGCCAGCTCATCATGCCGCGTAGTTCCGCCCCGACAATCTCGATGGGGTGCTGCTTTTCTTTCTCACGGAGCTTGTTGAAGTTGGGGCAGCCTGCATTGTTCTCTGCGATCCATTCCTGAGCGAACTTGCCCGACTGAATGTCGGCCAATGTCTTCTTCATGGCTTGACGCGTGGCGTCGCCGACGACCTGTTCGCCACGGGTGAGATCACCGTACTCGGCGGTGTTGGAAATCGAATAGCGCATGCGCGCCAAGCCTCCCTCGTAGATCAGGTCGACAATCAACTTCACTTCGTGCAGGCATTCGAAATAGGCGATTTCGGGGGCGTATCCGGCTTCGACCAGCGTCTCGAATCCTTTCTTGATTAGGGACGTCAATCCGCCACATAGGACTGCCTGTTCCCCGAACAAGTCGCTCTCGGTCTCTTCGCGGAATGTTGTTTCCAGAACACCTGCGCGGGTGGAACCGATGCCGTGTGCGTACGCGAGGCCTAGTTCGTGGGCGCGGCCGCTGGCATCCTGGTGAAGGGCGAGCAGCGAGGGAACTCCGCGGCCTTCAGTGAATACGCGGCGGACCAGGTGGCCCGGGCTCTTCGGCGCAATCATCACCACGTCGACGTCCGTCGGCGGGACGATTGCTTTGAAATGAATGCTGAAACCGTGCGAGAAGCCCAAAACTTTTCCGGGATGGAGGTAGGGCTTGATCAGTTGATCGTAGAGGCCCGCCTGGGTCTCGTCGGGAGTAAGGATGTGAATCCAGTCGGCACGCTTGGCGGCCTCGTCGGGCGCGACAACAACCATGCCATCCGCCTTGGCCTGTTGGGCGCTCTTGCGGCCGGGGTCGAGACCGACAATGACTTTGTGTCCGCTGTCGCGCAGGTTCTGAGCCTGGGCGTGTCCCTGGCTGCCGTAACCAATGATCGCGATGGTTTTGCCGTTCAGGGCATCGGGTCGCGCGTCCCGTTCGTAAAAAATAGTAACCGCCATCATGCTCCTCTCGTTTACTGCTTACCGGCGCTGGGAAAAGAATTCGCCCTGCGCTTTGGGAGGCCTTGAACGTCTTGGGGAAGCCCCTCGGGATACCGACCGGTCGGTCGGTGTATGGCTTAATCGTAACTTTGGGGCGATTTTGATGTCAAGGGGAATCGTCGCCTGTGTCTTGACATCCGACTCAAAGTGACCGTTGCTCATTTGTGCCTCGATTCCCCCCAACATCGCCTCAAAAATTCAAAAACCCACCGCCATCTCTCTGGCGGTGGGTTCGGAAGATCCTATCTAACTTCTGCTTATCCGTTTTCTCCCCGCCAGAGCAGTGCTGGACGCACCCGTACACCGACGACTACGACGGTAATTCGAGTTGCGTTCTGGCTATGATCCATGATGGCTGCCCGATTAAGGGTGCCTCAGCCTAGCACGACTCTGGTGGGAGTCAAAACGATTTCTCCGATCATTGCTATCGATGCCATCGATCATTTCGATCAGCATCTGGTGGCTGGTTCTCGGCTAATCCGCAGCGAAAAGAAACCGCCGCGACAGCAATCGTCGCGGCCGGACCGGCGAGGCGGCTGTCCTTACAGATTTCGGTGTGAAGCTTCGCGCGCATATTTTCGATGGGAAATGTAAAAGACTGGCCCAAGGGCCTCAAGGCGCAGTTTGTGCGCGCGAGAGGGCGATTTATGAGTAAAGAATGTGGGAACGGGAAAGGCAAACGTGCGTCGATCCCTCCGTCGGCAAAACTGGAAAACTTACTTCCCGCACTGAAGTCCCCGAGGCCGCTAGTGCTGGGTAAGGATTGCGACTATGACCGCGAACTACGGCGCTTGCAGATCGAACTCGTGAAGCTGCAGGAGTGGATCCGGAAGCGGGGACTAAAGGTGATCGTATTGTTCGAAGGCAGCGATGCAGCCGGAAAAGGGGGCGCCATCAGGCGCATCACGCAAAGTTTGAATCCGCGGGTCTGCCGAGTGGTCGCCCTGGGCACGGCCACCGAGCGCGAAAAGGCGCAGAGGTATTTCCAACGCTATGGGGCGGATCTGCCGGCGGCGGGCGAACTCGTGCTGTTTGACGCAGCTGGTACAAGCGGGCCGGCGCGGAGCGCGTCATGGGATTCTGCACTGAGACCGAGTACATGGAATTCCTACACAGCGGTCCGGAGTTCGAACGCATGCTGGTGTGCGCGGGGATCATCCTGATCCGGTACTGGTTCTCGGCGAGCGATGAAGAGCCGGAGCGGCGCTTTCCGGATCGCATGAATGATCCAACGAAGCGCTGGAAACTCAGTGCAATGGAGGTGCCATCGAGAGCGCGGTGGGCGCAATACGCCCGCGCCAGGGCGAGATGCGTGCTGTGGCTGACATCAGGCAGGCGCCGTGGTACGTGGTCAATGCCGAAGACAAGAACTGCGTCCGGCTTAACGTCATTGTGTCACCTGCTCTCCGCGATTTCCTATGAAGATCTGACACCGGAGCCTACTAAGCTTCCGCCTGTGGACAAGACCAAGGACATCCATCCATCGATTGAGGAGCAGAATTTTATTCCTGAGTTGTATCCGCGCTAGATCGAGCGGCGCTGCGGAGTTTTGCTCCGCGGACAGCCGAGACGGCTGTCCCTGCGTGAGCACGTGGAAACTGGCAATCCTTTCCGCAACTGTTTACCATGGCACGCGATGGCTCGCGAGACTCTGGTCGATTCCCGGCAGGAAATTCTTCGGACCGCTGCGCGACTGTTTCAGCAGCGCGGGTATGACGCCACCTCGATGAACGACGTAGCGGCGGCGCTGAAGCTCAGCAAGGGCGGGCTGTATCACCATTTCCAGAGCAAGGACGAAATTCTCTTCGAGATCATGAATCACGCGATGGAAATCACCGAGGAGCGGGTGCTGGCGCCGGTGCGTGCCATTGCCGATCCGGAGGCGCGGCTGCGGGCGCTGATTCGGCTCCATATCGAAGTGGTACTCAGTCCGCAGGACCGCGAGATTACGGTGATGCTGCATGAGAACCATCCCTTGCCGCCGACGCTGCGACGCCGTATTAATGCCCGAAAAAAGGATTACATCCATTTCGTCGAGAGCCTGATGGCTGACGTGCAGCGCGTGCGCCAGGCTAAGGGGTCCGTGAGCCCGCGGGCGGCGGCGTTTGCTCTGCTGGGCATGATCAACTGGATTTACCAGTGGTACAAACCTGAGGGAAGTCTGCAGGCGAATAACCTGGTCCCCCAATTCACGGACCTGGTGATGGGGGGAATTCTCGCTTGAAAGCGTACGTCACCCGGATTGATGAGATCGAGCGCGAGCGCGGCAAGGCGGGAAAGCGTTATCGGGAATTTCTGCGTGTTCCGGCAATGAGTGCTGGACTCTATGTGCTGCCTGTGGGAGGAACCGATCCACAGCGGCCCCATCATGAGGACGAGATGTACTACGTCGTTCGGGGCCGCGGACGTTTTCACGCTGGGGATGAGGACATCGAGATTTCTGCTGGAAGCTTGCTATTCGTCGCGGCCGAGGTGGAGCATCGCTTTTACGACATTGCAGAGGAACTCGCAGTTTTGGTCTTCTTCGCACCTGCGGAAAGCTAGCGGCTCGCAGGATTACGATTTTGGCGGGATCCAGTACACCTCTTCTTTCACTGATCCCTTTTCGACGAAGCCGCGTCGTTTCAGGATGGCCTTGCTGTGTTCGATCATCTCCGGATGGCCGCAGAGGTAGGCGACGGTATTGCTTGCGTCCAAACCCCATTGGTCGGCGTACTTGCGCAGGATGTCATCCGCGCGGCCTGTCTCTCCATCCCACTCGGCATGGTCCCACGGCCGGCTGACGGTTGGTACGTAGGTGAACCACGGCAACTCGCGGCCGAATTGCACCAGCTCATCTTTGTAGCCGAACTCCCAGGGGCGGCTTGCACCGTTCAGAAGATACAGCTTGTGCGATCCGTCGAAGCGGCCTTCTTTCCAATCTTTGGCCAAGGTACGGACATAGCTCACAAACGGTGCGACCCCAGTCACGGTGGAAATTAGCAGATGATTCCTGCGCCCATTGGATGTATCGAGCGAGAACTTACCTTTGGGGATCTTGCGCATGAACAGTTGATCGCCGATCTGCAGCTGGTGAAGCAGGGGAGTGAGGGCGCCATTGGGCACGAGCTCAAAAAAGAATTCCACCTCGTCCTCGGAAGGCGCCGAGGCAATCGAGTAGGGGCGCTCGAGACGCTTGCCGTTTTCGATTACGGCAAGGCTGGCGTACTGGCCCGGAACAAAGTTGAACTCGCCGCCACTGCGGATGCGAAACATCCAGAGATCGGAAGCGAAGTCGGCTCGCTTGGTAACCGTCGCCTCGTAGAATCGCTCGTCGGGGATTGTCATGTCTCTCGGCCTCAGCAGGCTCATCGCCTCTCCGTTCAGAAAGGAGAACAACCACGTCCAGGAAACTGGACGGCATTCTCCCAATTCACTGGATACTGATTAGATGACGCAGCGGGTATGAGTGACTCAGCGCGCTGCCCACCAAATCTCCACGGAACGGCGGTAGGCCTCTCTCTCTAAGTGGGGCTATGGTAACCGGAACACGCTGGACTTGGGAAGAGACTATCAGACACGGGAGTTGCTGGCCAAAGTACACCGAACTTTCGGGTTCGATTTGGTGTAAGCCGGGGACGCATCCGTCCGGGGTTGCGCGCAAAGCGCGCAATGAGAGTGCCGATGGACGACGCGTCAGGCGGGTGCTTCCCAGGGCCGCTCCCCATCCTTCGCTGCGCTCAAGATGGTGAGGGGCGATGCTTCGCTTGGTCGAAAATCCCCACTTCTGGCAAAGGCGGCCGAGAAGTGGGGCACCCAGTTTCAAGTCTTTATTATGGCCCCGGGTTTCGCGGGGGCGGACGAATGCGTCCACCGCTACACAGGCTAGCGGGCCTGCGAAGGGGCTTTTTCTGCTGACAATTGGTCGAGAACTGTGTGTAGGGCGCGTAGAACTTCTTCGGCGGCTGTGGGTTTCAGCGTGAACCTCAGCCTCCCATCGGGAGTGAAGTGGACGTCTTTCTGGCCGGAAACGAAACGGGCGAGCTGCTCGGGGTCTACGGCGGCGTTCTGTCGAAATTTTAGAGTGACCGCATCGCGTTTGCGGTCAATGGCGACCACTCCAACCCGTATGCACAGCAGCTTCAGCGAAGCATAGTCGAGCAAATTGCGGACGGCCTGCGGCGGCTCGCCGTATCGGTCTTGCAACTCGCAGGCGACGTCGGTGAGCTGGCTCTCGGTCTCAACGCCGGCGACCCGCTTGTACATTCTGAGGCGCTGGTTTTCCTCGGGGATGTATTCGGCGGGAATGCGGATATTAAGACCGAGGTTCAGTTGCGTCTCGGCCTCGTCGGGCGCGGCCTCACCCTTCATCTCGCGGATGGCGCGGTCGAGCATCTGCGTGTAGAGCTCGAAGCCGATGGCTTCGATGTGGCCGCTCTGTTCGCCACCGAGGAGATTCCCGGCTCCGCGGAGCTCCAGGTCCAAGGCGGCGATCTTGAATCCAGCGCCCAAGTCAGAGAATTCCTTCAATGCAGCGAGGCGGCGTCGTGCAATGGGCGTGAGTTCGATCTCGCGGGGCACGAGCAGATAGGCATACGCCCGGCGATTCGACCGGCCCACGCGTCCGCGGAGCTGGTAGAGCTCTGATAGTCCCAAGCGGTCGGCGCGGTTGATCAGGATCGTATTGCAGAGCGGGATGTCGAGGCCGTTCTCGATGATGGTAGTAGCAACAAGGATGTCTGCTTCATGATGCATGAACTTCAGCATCACTTTCTCGAGCTCGCCCTCCGACATCTGACCGTGTCCCACAGTAATTCGCGCCTTGGGCACGAGTTCGTGCAGCTTGGCCGCAATTTCCCAAATGCTCTCCACCCGGTTGTGGACGAAGTAGATCTGGCCACCGCGCTCGAGTTCCTGCTCGAGAGCGGACTGGATCAGCTTGTCATCCCAATTGGCAACGACGGTTTGAATCGCCATGCGGTCTTTGGGAGGTGTTTCGATCACGCTCATGTCGCGCAATCCGACTAGCGACATGTGCAGCGTCCGCGGAATCGGCGTGGCCGACATGGTGAGCACGTCGACTTGCTTGCGCATCTGCTTGATTCGTTCCTTGTGTCGCACGCCGAAGCGTTGCTCTTCGTCGACGATCAGCAGGCCGAGGTCGGTGAACTTGATGTCTTTCGACAGAATGCGATGCGTGCCGATGAGGATGTCGATCTTGCCGGTTTCCGCTTTCTGCAGAATTTCTTTCTGCTGCTTGGGATTGCGAAAGCGGCTAATCATTTCGATCGTGACCGGGAACGGCGCGAAGCGTTGCTTGAATGTTTCGTAGTGCTGGAAGGCGAGAACCGTTGTGGGAGCGAGCACCGCGACCTGTTTGTTGTCGCTGACGGCCTTGAAGGCGGCGCGCATGGCGACTTCCGTCTTGCCATAGCCCACGTCGCCGCAGAGGAGGCGGTCCATGGGCTGCGAAGATTCCATGTCGTGCATCACGTCGGTAATGGCCTGCGCCTGGTCTTCAGTCTCGTTGAACTCGAACGAGTCCTCGAATTCGCGTATGAATTCGTTGCCCGCAGGAAATGGGTGACCGTGTGCCATCTTTCGTTGCGCATAGAGCTTGAGCAGTTCTTCGGTCATGTCCTTCATGGCCTTGCGGACCCGGGCCTTGGTCTTGGCCCAGGCCTGAGTACCGAGATGGCTCAGCGCTGGCTTCGCGCCTTCCGAGGAACGATATTTCTGAATGAGGTCAAGGCGGGTCAGCGGAACGTAAAGGCGCGCGCCCTCGGCGTACTCAAGCAGCATGAATTCGGCATTTCCGTCGCCCTGATTGATTTCTTTCAGTCCCTGATACTGGCCGATTCCGTGTTCGACATGCACCACGTAATCTCCGACCTGCAGATCGCGGAAATCGGAAAGAAACGCCGAGACTTTGGACTTCGACCGTTGAGGGCGGGAGGCTACGGTGTCGGACTCGTCGAACAGATCGCGGGCACCGAAAATCGCGAGATGGGCATCGGGGAAGACCACGCCCTCAGACACATACGCTTTGGCCAGCGTCGTAGTATTCACTTCTCCCGCGAAGTAGCTGGTTTCGTCGGCGTAGCTCTCGCCGCCACGCGTGCGGCTTCCGAGGCGGAAGCTGGCGTTGTACTCCGTGAAGATGTCGGCGAGGCGTTCCACTTCTCCCGTATTCGGCACCGAGAATAAGACTTGGTTTCCAGCCCCAGTCAACTTTTGGACTTCTTCAAGCATCGTCGGAACTGCACCGTGGAAGCGCGGAGTGGGATGAGTCAGAATGCTGATCGAGTTTGAATCATCGCCCTGTTCGATGCCGAGGTGCTCGAGGTTCGCGCCGGCCAGTGTCGCGGCCTTTTGCCACCAGCCCTCAGGAGGAAGATATAGATCGGCGGGGCGCACGAGATTCCCAACTCCACTTCGCTCATGAGCTTCCTCGACGCGCGACCAGAAGCGGTCGAACTCACTGCGTAGAGTATCGGGCTCATCGAGCAGGACCGCAGCCTGGGGAAGCAGATCAAAGACGGTGCGGTCGGACCCGGCGACTGGTGCATAGAACTCCCATCCCGGAAAGACGGTGACGCCGCCGGAGCGGACGGCGGCTTCAACGATCTCTTCGGCGGTGCCAGCTATGCGCTTGCCCGAGAGCCGGGTGTGAATCGCTATGAGCAGTTGATCGTTGAGGGGAGTTTCCGTGAGAGGAAGCAGCATCGCCTCATCGATCGGGTTGGAGGAGCGCTGCGAAGTAGGGTCGAAACGGCGGATCGAGTCCACTTCGTCGCCGAAGAACTCAATCCGCACCGGCCGTTCCGCTTCGGGCGAATAGACATCCAGAATGCCGCCACGCAATGCGTACTGCCCGGGCATTTCCACGACATCGGCCGAGGCGTAGCCAACGGTGTTCAGATGCCCCAGCAGGTTGTCGAGGTCAAACGACTCTCCACGGCGCAGAGTGCGGGCAAGATCAGAATAGTATTCCGGCGAGCGCTGCAGGATCGCAGTTGCGGCGATTGGAGAAACCAGGATGGAAACTTTGCCGGTTGCAATCTTCCACAGGGCAGTTGCACGTTCTTCCTGCAGCTCGGGGTGAGGCGAGAGATTCTGAAAAGGAAGCACATCGCGGGCGGGCAACGACACGATCGAATCCGGATCGCCGGCTGCTGTGAGTTCGCCGAATCCGCGCAAGACCGGGACGAAGTCCTCCATTGCGCGGTTATCGTTGACCACCACAATCAGCGGCCGTTCCGCTGCCCGCTGCCACAAAACAAGCAGCAGTGCCTTGGCAGTCGGGGTTAGACCAGAGACACGAATTCTCCCCGTGCCCTCTTTCAGGTGGGAGGCTGCACGCGTGAAGCCGGGAAGCAGTGCAACGTCCGAGAAGAGTTCGCGGACGAAGGGAAGCAACATGCCAAATCGATTTTATCAGGAATAAACCAGCCTACGGCTTAAGTTATACAATTCCAGCGGCAGCGCGCGCTCCGCAGCGAACGTGAGGTCCTTCGGACCGCGAAAGGCGCGGTCCTCAGGATGACCAGAGCTTGGGGATCGATACAACTGACACCCATGCCCAAGACCTCTTCGGAAGACCAGCGCCTGACGCGGGTAACCGCGATTGCGCTTTCGCTTCCTGAGGTCAAACGCGAGTTGCACGGTTCGCACGCGACCTTCCTCGTGCGGAGAAAGCCGATCGCCTATTACCTGGACAATCATCACGGCGATGGCCTCATTGGCATCGCCTGCAAGGTGCAGCCCGGGGAGAACCAATCGCGGGTTGAGGCTCAACCTGAAAGGTTCTATCCGCCCGCATATCTCGCCTCACGAGTTGGGCGGCGCTAAGCCTGGATCGAGGAAAGCCTGACTGGCACCAGGTGAAGGAACTCTTGTTCGGCAGTTACACCATGATTGCGCCGAAACGATGGTCGGAGCAGGTGATGTCGGATTTGTGAATCGCGCTAAGCGCGCTACGGAGTGGCGCGGCCGCGTACGGTGAGCTCTGCTTCTGTTGCCTGATCGGCCAGCGTAACATGCAGCGCGTGTTGTTTCGGGTCATACGTGGTCTTTAGCGGGTAGGTGCTGCCGGAAACCTTAGCTTCGGCTCGTGCCGACGGCCAGTCGTACACGACCACCTCAACGAACTTCCACCAGGGCGCGAATGAACCCTGCCGAGCGTGGAAGTGTAACCGGACGGATTTCGCATCAGCATCGCAGGTGAAATCCTGGCGTAAGAACTGTCCATGCTGATAGGCGAAGCTGTGGCCATCGTCGAGGTAGATGGCTCCCTTGCAATCGGAACCTGGATACACGCGCAGTTCGAGAGGACCAACCGGGGTCTCATCGGTGTTCTGAATCAGTGGCTGCATGGGCAGGACGCTGCCTCCGCGTACATACACCGGCATCGTGTCGAGCTTGGGATGCAGGGTGAACAGCGCAGGGAATTTTGTGCCGGGCTTCGCCGTTACGACATCCGCAATCGGCGGCGCAGCCCCCGATGCCGGCATCTTCTGGCCTGTCCAGAAGTCGAACCACGCGCCTTTCGGGAACGACACGACGTAGTCGTCCATCTTTTCGCCGAAAGGTTGTGGCGCGACGAGCAGGCTGGGCCCGAGCAGGAATGCTGTGTCCCAATTTTCGAAGCCAGGCGCGGACGGGGCGAAGATCTCAGGGAACTCGAGGAAGACCGGACGCATCATGGGCACGCCGGTGCGCGAACTCTCCTCGGCCAGAGAGTAGATGTAAGGCATCAGATGGTAGCGAGTCTCGACGTAACGGCGCCGGATGGTTTCCTGCTCCGGTCCATTGACCCAGACTTCGTGCGGCAGGGAGCCTTTCTCAGAGTGGTCGCGGAAGAAGGGAGAGAACGCCGCAAGTTCCACCCACCGGGTCAGAAGATCGGACGATGGAGAGCCGTTAAATCCGCCAACATCTGCGCCCACGAATGGAATGCCACTCATGCCCAGGTTGAGCACCATTTGCGTGGCCAAGCGGAGGTGATTCCATGTTGCGGAGTTATCGCCAGTCCATGTGAAGCCGTAGCGCTGCCCGCCGGCGTAGGTAGCGCGGGTGAGAACAAACGGGCGCTCATCCGGTCGCAGCTTGAGAAGACCTTCGTAGGTCCCACGCGCGTTCTCGAGTCCTACAATGTTGTGAATCTCGGAATGCGTAGCGCTGCGGGTGGTAAATCCGAGTTCTTCGATGCGATGAACGGTATCGAGGGGCATGGTTTTGCCGGGACCGTCGAACACTGACGGCTCGTTCATGTCATTCCAGAATCCAGCGACCCCGTCTTTCACAAACTGCTGATAAAGGCCTCCCCACCACTCTCGTGTCTGGGCGCGTGTGAAATCAGGAAACACTGCCGGGCCCGGCCATACGATGCCGACGAATTCCGAGCCATCCAGGTTTTTCACGAAGTGATCGCCGGCGTGACCCGTGTCGTACGGTGCGTATCCCTGGTTGGCCGCGTGTGCGATGTGCAGATCGGTGATGTTCACCAGATGGAAGTGCTGCTTGCGGAGGTCGGACACCAGGCCGGGAAAATTTGGGAATGTCTTGGAATCGACGGTAAAGGGGCGATTCCGGTCCTGATAGTCGATGTCGAGATAGACGACGTCCGACGGGATGCGATCATTGCGGAGGCGAGTGGCAATTTCGCGGAGCTTCGATTCCGGCGTGTAGCTGTATCGCGATTGCTGGAAGCCGAGTGCCCAGAGCGGAGGAAGAGGAGGCTTGCCCGTCAGATATGCATAACCCTCCACTACTTGTTTTGGCGTTGGGCCATAAATGAAGTAGTAGTCGAGCGGCCCGCCTTCAGCGCCGAATGCGTAGGTGTCGCGCGCCTGCTTGCCGAAATCGAACCAGGTGCGCCAGGTGTTATCCAGAAAAATGCCGTAGCTGCGTGTGCCGTTGATTGCGAGGAGGAATGGGATCGACTTATACAGAGGATCCACCGACTCTTGTGGCCCCACGTCGGTGTTCCACAACGTGTAAGCCTGCTCTCTGCGGTCGAAGGTTCCTGTCTTGTCGCCGAGTCCGAAATAGTGCTCGGGGGAGGGCATCTGCTTGTAGATGGAGAATCCGCCGGCCTGGAACTTCGTGGGTCGCCCTGCTGCGTCGGCTGAAATCACATTTCCTTCGAGATCGCGGATCACAATGCGCAGCGGATCCTTCTCTGCGCGCACGTCCAGCACCGCTGTGCGAAATCCCACCGCAGCTCCGTCTGGCAACGGTTGCACATCGATCGTCTTCGATCGAGCATCGGGGAGGACGGCCCACGACGCGTCCTCCGGCAGCGCTCTGTTGGAAGACACGCGCACGCGCACGATGTCACTTCGCAGCGCCGTGATACGGATTAGTGAGGGCCCGGACTGAATCTGAATGCCGTCGCGCAACGGTTCGACGCTCGAGACAGCGTCGAGAGTTACAACCGATTGCGGTCCTCCGGCATTCTGCGCGGTAGAGACAGAGGCTAGATTGAGAAGAGATATGGCAAAGAGATGAGGCAGCGAGCGCATCGCGACTCCAGAAGAAGAATCTCAGTAGGACGGTACATCATATCAACTGCGTGTGCTTGTGTAGCCGCGGACGTATTCGTCCGCGAGTGCGTTCCGAAGCGTTGGGAGCAGAAACTTTCGAGTGGAACCGATGCCGCCGAAACGCGTCGCTTTGCTCCGCGGGACGGACGAATGCGTCCGTTTCTAACACGGGCGTTACTGCTTGACACTGTCCAGGAGCTTCTTCTCTGCGTCGGTGGGAGGCTCAAATCGTCCACCTAGATATTTCGCCAGGAATTCCTCGGAGGCGGCGTTGAACGCCATGCGATTCTCGGGCCGGGCGAAGCCGTGGCCTTCGTCAGGAAAGACATAGTATTCCACCGGCTTGCCATTCTTACGCATGGCGGCGACGATCTGGTCGCTCTCAGCTTGGTTGACTCGCGGATCATTCTTGCCTTGGCCGATGAGCAGCGGGACTTTGATCTGGTCCGCCTTGAACAGTGGCGACTGCGACTTGAGGAATTCTTCATCCGCTCCCATCCGTTTGTGAAAAATCGCCAGGAACGTTGACCAGTACGGAGGGATTGTCTTGAGCAAGGTGTTCAGATTGGATGGACCGACAATGTCCACTCCGCAGGTGAATGCGTCGGGAGAAAAGGCAACGCCGGCGAGCGTAGCGTATCCTCCATAACTGCCGCCCATGATGCAGACCTTTTTGGAATCGGCGATGCCCTTCTGCACCACCCAGTCTTTGCCATCGAGCAAATCTGTGTGCATAGCGCCCGCCCACTGGCGGTCACCGGCGTTCAGATATTGCTTGCCGTATCCCGTCGAAGCACGGAAGTTGGGTTGCAGCACGGCATAACCGCGATTTGCCAGCCACTGTGCATACGGGTCATATCCCCAGAGGTCGCGTCCCCAAGGACCGCCGTGGGGAAAGACGACCATTGGCAGGTTCTTGGCATCAGCCCCGGCGGGAGTCGTCAGATAACCATAGATCTTCATGCCGTCGCGGGCGGTGTATTCGATCGGCTGCACCTTAGCCAGCTTGTACTTTTCGAGAGCTGGCCGGTTGCTGAAGAGCATGGTGGCGTTCTTCGTCGCGCGATCGTAGACGTAGTAGTAGACAGGTGAATCGTCGCCCTCGAACGTCACGATCCATTTGTCATCTTTCAGGTCACGGCTGATGTTGCTGATATCAGCGTCGCGGACTTTGTGCAGCGCGTCGAAATCGGCTTGAAGGTCCTGGTCCACAATTTGGAAATCGCGGCGCTCGCGCAGGAAGACGATCGCTTGAAGCTGGTGGTTCTTTGGTTGTTCAACCGTGTCGGCCACGTCAAAGTGCGGGTCTTCGGCGACAACCGTGCGCTTGCCGGTCGCGAGATCGACTGAAATCAATCGTGCCGCATTGGCGTCCAGCGAGGTGATGATCCAGAGAGACTTGTTGTCGGGAGTGAAATTAACGACATTACCAAGCGTTTCTTCCGGTCCCCACTTGATCAACTCGCGCCAGGGTGATTTGACGTCAGCCCGCACGCGGATCAACGTGCCGCCATCGTCGGTGGTGACCTGTGCCGCGCGGATTTGCAGATCGTGATCGGCGGTCCATCCCTGAACGTCGCCCGGATTCTGCGTGTCGAGCGTCATCTCGCCGGTCTTGAGTTTCATGCGGTAGACATCGAAGACCTTGGCATCGCGCTGGTTCGACTGGATCAGAACCGTATCCGGATAGCCCGGCTCAAACGACAGAAGATCCGCCCGCGATTTTTCGAACGGGGTGAGGTCCTTGGTCTGCTTGCTGGCGATGTTGGTCTGGTAGACGTGCCAGTTCTCGTCGCCATCTTTGTCCTGAGCGTAGAGGATATTCCTGGAGTCGTACTGCCACTCGAAGTTGCGGATGCCGCGCTTGCGGTCGCTCGTGACAACGCGGTCGTCGGTTTTCCCAAGGGTCCGCACCCACACGTTCAGCACGCCCTGATCCGGGGCTAGATAGGCCAGCAGGCTGCCGTCCGGGGAAATCGCTGGCGCGCTACGTTCCGGGTTGCCGAAGAGAACGCTGCGAGGGACGAGGGAGGACTGAGCAAGAGCGAGTGATGACAGGGCGAAGAGCACGACCAGCCAGAGACGAGTACGGTGCATCGGGGCACCTCCGTGGGCGACGGAATTCTACCTGCATAGCAATACGCCAAACAAGAATACGGAGTTCCGTTGTTTAGAGGCGCAACAACGGGCGTGTCAAGCAGGTTGGGCCACCACTGCCGTTGATGCAGATCTCGCTTCCTGGGAATGTGCGGACGTCGAATCCCGCAGCACGAAGCTTGTCGTTCGTCGTTCGATTTTCCTCGATTGCCAGCAGACGCTTCCCCCCCAAAGCCAAAACGTTACAGGCCAGCGTCTCGCGCTCGGAGGAATCGATTTCGATAAATTGATAACTACGCGATTTCAGCATTTCGATCGTCTCAACTGCGAGCCAGGGCAGGTCCACGAGAGCTGTGTGCTCGTCCAGGAGGCTGATCAGCGACATGAGATGGAGGCAGGCCGCAGGTCCGGGACCATGAGGAAGGGGGGCAGGCAGGACCGAGATGCCCTTCGGTGCAAGAAGATCGCGTAGTTGTTGTATGCCCGACGCATTGGTGCGATATCCGTGGCCTACGAGAAGGGTCCTGTCATCGAGCCACACCATGTCGCCCGCTTCCGTAGCCCCGGGCGAAACCACCTTCGCCAGAATAGAAATACTGAGCAGCCGCGCGAAGAATCCGTGATTTTGGGCTTCCGCTATGCGATTCGGCTTCCCGGGACGCATCAGGAGCAACCCGAAGTCGGTCGTCAGGGAGGCATCATGCGTGTAAACCGCGTCAAGAGAGAGATCGATGGCGGGTGGCAACTCGATAACTTCCGCGCCGGCAGCGGCCAATTCGTGACTCAAAGTCTCGTGCTGTTTCTGGGCCAGAGGGAAATCGGGCGCGTGATGAAATCCGAGTTCGCGCCAGCGGGCGATCTGTTCGGGGCGATTCCATCCGGCAGTGCGTGGCGAGCACACCAGCACTCGCTTGAGAGAGGCAACCATGGAATGGCCATTGAAGGCAACCGCGGTTTCAGAGATAGCGGACAGACGGGAACCTCCTGGTGCCACAGGCAGTAGAAGTGATTCTACGGCAGAACAGCGTACGGACGAAAACCGGAGCCGGCGCGAGGGCCATGCTGGCTCGCCAATCCGTCGCTGGCTTACTCCGTTTCGGTCAGAACCTCTTCGTGTGGCGAGGCAAATTCGACGTGTTCGGTTGCTTGCGGCATCAGGTCGCGCAGGGCGTGCTTGTTGTGGCTGCCGCGCTTGCTGAGCCACTGCTTCAGGTGCTTGCGCGCGCCCGGCGCCAGTTTGGAGAAGAAGAGCCCAGCACGGCCCTGGTCGCTCGCCCAGATTACGTCGGCATGGCCACTGAGCGTGATATGAGTACCAGGAAGCACGCAGCGGAACGGGATGTCGGCGTTGACGGGTACGGGTTCGCTGGCTTGAATCGCCAGCCCTTGTTCACCAATGTCGATGCTGACACCCGCCAGGGTGCCGTGACCAAGCTCCAGGTAAACGATGGTTTTTACCTCATAACGAGCTGATTTGCGCCGGTTCGGAAACCCTTTCTCGCCGGCCTTGAGCGCGTCTTTTACAAGGTCCGCCTGGAGCGGCCGATAAAGGATTCGGCTCGCACCCGACTGGAAAGCTTGCCCTGTGCCCGGCCAAGCGCGGCTGGCGACGGCGAGAAGGTTCGGTTTCTGCGCGGGAGGCAGCAGCGTGGCCATACGGACGGTTTCTTCAGCGCCGGGCAGATCGAAATCGACGATCAGCGTGCAACACTCCCCCGCCATGACCAGTTCCAAGGCTTCCTGATTCGATCGGCAAGGGCGGAGTTCGATTTCCAGATGGTCCAGTGTGGCGGATAAGATGTCGAGTGATCGTCGGTCTTGGCAAAGAACGGCGGCGGACTTGCGCATGAGCTTCAGAATACGGGCCATTGGCGCACGAGGAAATGTCACAGTCGTAATCGTTTCAGTGGTTACTGAGGCTATCTGTCGGTCGCAGGGAACCTGAGGCTGGCAGGGTTGACCGCAGAGTTTCGCAAAGGTTGCGAAGGACGCCGAGTGCTGGGCCCGCCGAGAATCCAGATTGTCGCTGCTATAATCAAAAATTGCGCTCATGGCAAGAAAACGACTGATACGGTCCACGACAGTTTTGTCCATCCGCCGCGGCGGTAAGGTTGTTCTCGCCGGCGATGGCCAAGTTACGTTAGGCGAGTCGGTGATCAAGCACTCGGCGAAGAAGATCCGCCGCCTTTACAACGACAAGATTGTGGCCGGATTTGCCGGATCGACGGCCGACGCGTTCACCCTGTTCAGCCGCTTTGAAGCCAAGCTGGAGCAGTATCACGGGAATCTTGGACGGGCGGCCGTGGAACTGGCGCGCGACTGGCGGACCGATAAATTCCTGCGGCATTTGGAGGCTCTGCTACTGGTCAGCGACAAGGAGCAGACCTTTTTGCTGAGCGGACAGGGCGACGTCATTGAGCCCGATAGCGGCATCGCGGCCATCGGCAGCGGTGGTCCCTATGCCCAAGCCGCGGCGCAAGCGCTAGCTGAGCACACCGAGCTTACAGCCCGCCAGATCGCCGAAGAAGCAATGAAGATTGCGGGCAAAATGTGCATCTATACAAATGATCGGATAACGATCGAGGAATTGTGAAGAGGTCGTTTGGCGCTCGTCGTTAGTCGTTGGCCAAGAGGCGAAGCGCTAACGACCAGCGACTCACGAGCAACGACTGATTTATGGCTATTTATCTTCCCTCCACTGCTGAAGAAGAGCAGCTTGCACTGGATGAGCTGACTCCGCGCGAGATTGTCGTCGAACTCGATAAGTACGTCATTGGCCAGAAGGACGCCAAGCGCGCCGTGGCCATTGCGCTGCGTAATCGGACACGGCGGCAAAAGCTGCCTCCTGATCTCGCCGAAGAGATTATCCCGAAGAACATCATCATGATCGGCCCCACCGGCGTCGGGAAGACCGAGATTGCCCGCCGCCTGGCCAAGCTTGCGAATTCTCCCTTTCTCAAAGTCGAGGCTTCCAAGTTCACCGAGGTCGGTTACGTGGGCCGGGACGTGGAGTCCATGGTGCGCGATCTGGTTGAGATCGCGATCGACAACGTGCGCGAAGAGAAGCTTGAGGACGTCGCTGACAAGGCGGAACTCAACGCCGAGGAGCGGCTGCTGGACATTCTCCTGCCTCCCACGCCACCGAGGACTGAAGCAACGTCCACGACTACAGGGGGTGTGGTGATCGATGGCGGCACCCAGCTGACCGAGTCTTCAACCCGGACGCGCGAAAAGCTGCGGCAGCAACTGCGCGAAGGCAAGCTCGACGAGCGCATGGTCGAAATCGATGTGAGGGAGCGCAGTTTTCCGTCGTTCGAGATCCTGACCAATCAGGGTGTGGAGGAGATGGACGTCAACATCAAAGACATGTTGCCGAACATCTTCGGGCAGCGGACCAAAAAACGGAAGATGAAGGTGAATGAGGCCTTCGAATACCTGATCCAGGAAGAGGAGCAGCGGCTGATCGATATGGACCAGGTTACGCGCTCGGCCATTGATCGCGTGGAGAATTCCGGAATCGTCTTCCTCGACGAGATCGATAAGATCGCAGGCCGCGAGGGCGGACACGGCCCTGATGTTTCCCGCGAAGGCGTGCAGCGGGACATCCTGCCGATCGTCGAAGGGACTACGGTCAACACGCGCTACGGAATGGTGCGCACCGACCATATCTTGTTTATTGCCGCGGGGGCATTTCACGTTTCCAAGCCGAGTGACCTGATTCCCGAGTTGCAGGGTCGCTTCCCGATCCGCGTCGAACTCCAATCGCTGACGATGGAAGATTTCGTGCGGATTCTCACCGAGCCGAAATCCTCATTGGTGAAGCAGTACACGGCACTGCTCGAAACCGAGGGAGTGAAGCTGGAATTCACCCAGGAGGCTCTGGAAGAGATCGCACATTTCGCATTCCGCGTAAATGAGAGCACGGAAAACATCGGGGCGCGGCGCCTGCACACGATCATGGAGCGCGTTCTCGATGAACTGAGCTTTGACGCACCCGAGAAGAAGGGTGAACAGGTCACGGTGGACGCCGATTACGTGCGGAGGATGCTGACCGACATCGTCAAAGACCAGGATCTGTCCCGCTACATACTGTAGCCAGCGGTGCAACTGAAGCGCGTAGCATGAGTTCTCGCCTCTTGAAAAGCGCGGCTTTGGGCGGCGTCGAATTCCTTGCCCCGGAGGGGCAACTGAGAGTCGCCCGCCAGTTCACTGGCGGGTTAAGGCCAAAATTATCGCCGTGTCCCGGAAGGACACCCTAACTCGCGGCACAAGCGAATCGGCCAAGTGGTTTCCAGTGTCCCTCCGGGACACAGCTTCCGTCTTCTCACACGCAATCCGGCGTAGAAAAACGGCCGGGCTATTTTCGCGGGTGCCTAACCGCACCGATGAGTGAGAGCATCCCAGGTGCTCTCCTGGAGCGAAGTAGATCCCGCCCGTTTCCCCAACGCTTCAATTAACGCGGTATGCAACGGTGTCGGCGATTGAAGGGGTTGCGGAGTAATCCCGAATAACGTACGGACAACCACCCCGGCTGTCCGCGGAGCAAAGCTCCGCTGCGGGAAGCCCGCACTGCCGACGCTTAATTTCCTGACCGCAGCGTTTGCGGGCCCCGCTTTCTCACCGCACGATTCCCATTCGCCTTCCCACAGTCTCGAGAACCTGCAAAGCTTTCTCCAACTCATCCTTTGTGTGGGACGCGGTCATGATGGTGCGAATGCGGGCCTTTCCCTCGGGCACCGTCGGGTAGGTGATGCCCGTGCCGAAGACTCCTTCCTTGAACAACTCGCGCGAGAAGTCCATCGTGAGCTTACCGTCGCCGATGATGATTGGGGTGATCGGTGTCTCGCTGGCGGGCGTGGTTTTGCCGCCAATGTCGAAGCCGAGCAGGCCTAATTCCTTTTTCCAGAAGCGGGTGTTTTCCCAAAGCCTTTCCATGCGCTCAGGCTCTTGTTCGAGCACGTCGAAGGCAGCGATGCATGTGGCGGCGACCGAAGGCGGATGCGAGGTTGAGAACAGGAACGGGCGAGCGCGGTGATAGAGGAAATCGATAAGGTCGCGGGTGCCGCAAACGTATCCCCCGAGCGCGCCGACCGCTTTCGAGAGTGTGCCGACCTGGATGTCGACGCGGCCGTGCACGTTGAAGTGATCGATGGTGCCGCGGCCGTTGCGGCCCAGGACGCCCGAGGCGTGGGCGTCGTCGACCATCATGATGGCGCCGTACTTTTCGGCGAGGTCACAGAGCGCGGGAAGCGGGCCGATGTCGCCGTCCATGGAGAAGACGCCGTCGGTGATCAGCAGCTTTTTCCCGGGCTCGTTTTTCACGCTGGCAAGTTGCTCTTCCGCATGTGCCATGTCCTTGTGGCGGAAGACCAGAATCTTGGCCTTGGAGAGGCGCGCGCCGTCAATGATTGAGGCGTGGTTCAGCGCGTCGGAGATGATGCAGTCGTCTTTGCCCAGTACCGCCGAAACGGTGCCGGCGTTAGCCGCGAACCCGGATTGGAAGACCACGCACGCCTCGACATTTTTGAAGCGCGCGATCTTTTCTTCCAGGTCCATGTGGATCTTCATCGTGCCGGCGATGGTGCGCACCGCGCCCGATCCCACCCCGAATTTGCGGGTGGCTTCAAGGGCCGCTTCGCGCATCTTGGGATGCGTGGTCAACCCGAGGTAATTGTTCGATGCGAGATTGATGACTTTCTTCCCGTCGAACGTGCAGACCGACGCCTGCTCGTCATCGAGCACGCGCAATTTGAAGTGCGTACCCTTGGTCTTGAGTTCGTTGAGCTGTTCGGTGAGGTAGGAGAGCGGGTTGGTACGGGTTGCAGCGGTCATGAGGACCTCGGGACTTCTCTACCGCGGGTTGCGTGGCACGAAAATGAAACCTACTGCACGTCATCCTGAGGAAGGCGTCAGCCCTCCGAGCGACCGTACGACAGCTTACGGCTGTCTGTGCAGTCAAGAAGATCGTCGATTGTACCGGCAGCGTGTGCGGTTCTCGTTTACGTCATATTCAACGTCGGTTGCCGTACGGTCCCACACACCGGCTTCGCCGTTGTTCAGGATGACAGGCGCAAGGGTTATCTCAAACAAGGTCTTATCTCACTCCATTTGGGTACACCAGAATCTTGCTGGCCTCGCCCGTCTTCAGGCGCTCCATCGCCTTTCCGAAATCTTTCATTGAGATGCGGTCGGTGATGACCGGGTGCAGGTCGAGCTTGCCGGCCTTCAAGAGCGCGGTCATTTGATACCACGTCTGATACATTCGACGGCCGTTGATGCCCTGGATCGTGATGCCTTTGAAAATGATGTCTTCGGAAAAATTCAGCTGGATTGGTTTGGAGGTGAGGCCCAGGAGAGAGATGCGTCCACCGCGGCGGACGACGTCGAAGGCTGTGCGGATCGAGTCGGGATGGCCGGCCATCTCGAGGACGACGTCGACGCCTAGGCCACCCGTCTTCTCCATCACAATGGCCTTTACGTCTTCCTTCGCCGGATTGAGAACATTGTCCGCTTTCATCTCGCGGGCAACACGCGCGCGGTGCTCGTTCACTTCAATGGCGAAGACTGACGTGGCTCCAACCGCCTTTGCTACGGCAATCGAGAACAGGCCGATTGGGCCGCATCCGGTGATTGCGACTGTCTTGGCCGCGATTTCTCCAGCCAAGACTGTATGCACTGCGTTTCCCAGCGGATCGAGAATGGACGCGTAATCGAGGGGAATGGCGGGGTCGAGCTTCCAGATGTTCGATTCAGGGATGACCACATACTCGGCGAAGGCACCATTGGCATCGACGCCGATGATCTTCACGTTCTGGCAGACGTGGGCTTCGCCGGTGCGGCACTGCAGGCACTTGCCGCAGGCCACGTGCATCTCAGCCGAGACGAAATCGCCTTCTTTGACGCTGGTGACCTCATCGCCAAATGCGACGACCTCACCGCAGAACTCGTGACCGGGGATGAGTGGGGGCTTGATGCGGTTCTGCGCCCAGCGGTCCCAGTTATAGATATGAAGATCGGTGCCGCAGATCGAGGCGACTTTGACCTTCACGAGAACATCGGTGCGGCCGAAGCCGGGGACCTTCACTTCCCGAACCTCTGCTCCGGGCGCTGGTTCTGGCTTGACGACCGCCAGCATTGTTCCTGCCATGATTGCCACCTATATCACTTGGATGCCAAAATCTGATAAACACAAAACGTTAGATTCTAGCATTTGCAAGCACTTAACCATCCGACCGAGCGGTTTGTGGGTGTAGGCCTGTTCACGACCCAATTCTGACAGGTTAATGATTTGCAAAAACCGAGAGCAGCAGTGTCCTTTCCTGACATCGCAGGCATCGAAGCCTCGTCATTACGGAGGTACGACTTGCCCGATCGATTCGTAATCCTCGTTACTCTTCTTAGCTCGGTTCTCACGACCGTCGCCTTCGGTGATTCCGGCGTGCCCGTTCGTTACAAAGAAGGAGTAACCCACGGTTTTCTTGTGCTCAGTACTCTTAATGGCGAGCGGATCGCGGTCGGAGATCTGAGTCAGGTGGCTCATGGAAACCAGGTCAGAAGCCGTCTCATCTATCACTTCAACGATGGATCACTGCAGGACGAAACTACGGTTTTTTCGCAGCGTCGAAACTTCGCCCTGATCACCTATCACCTCGTACAGAAAGGGCCAGCATTTCCACATCCCACGGAGGTCTGGGTGGACGCTGCCAAAGCGCAGGTTACGGTGCGCTACACCGACGACAAGGGAAACGAAAAAAATGAGAGCGAGCATATGAGGCTGCCTCCGGACCTGGCGAACGGTCTGGTTCTGACAGCATTGAAGAACTTTGGCCCGGAAGCCAACCTGCCGCAACTCTCAATGGTGGTCGCCACTCCCAAGCCCCGCGTCGTCAAGCTCACGGTTCGTTTGCAGGGAAAGGATCCGCTTACACTTGCCAGCTCTCGCCGTGAGGCTCTGCACTACGTGCTGAACGTAGAAATCGGAGGCGTAGGGGGAATGCTCGCGCCGCTGCTCGGCAAGCAGCCGCCGGACGCGCATGTGTGGATTCTCGATGGTGAGGCTCCGACATTCGTCAAATCCGAAACGCTCTCGTTTTTGGGAGGCCCCGTTTGGCGTACCGAGCTGGTTGCTCCGGACTGGCCAAAATCGGAAGGCGAGTCCAACAACGGCCAGGACATGAGGCACTGACCGGGGATCCCTCTTCCTGCCATACAATCGGTAAATGCGCAACAACGCCTACCCCCGACTCCGGTTGTTACTGGCGTTGGTCTCAATGCTTCTCGGCGTTGGGGTAGCAACGTCACAATCCAGAGGGCCGGCTTCACACCAGGAATTCACGAAACGTTTAGTGGCCGCCGCAATCGAACGCACGCAACATGCAGTGCGCTACGTCTCCGCCTACGTGCGTATTCCTTACCCCAACGGAGATGTGCCGGCCGATACGGGAGTGTGCACCGATGAAGTCATTCGCTCGTATCGGGCTGTGGGGCTGGATTTGCAAAGGGAAGTCCACGAGGACATGGTGCTGCATTTTTCGGAGTACCCAAATCGCTGGGGACGAACCCATGCCGATTCGAACATCGATCACCGGCGCGTACCCAATTTGATGGTGTTCTTTCAGCGGAAGGGAGAGTCGTTGCCGATTACATCCAAGGCGGCGGATTATGCGCCCGGCGATCTGGTGACTTGGGACCTGGGGCATGGCGTGCCGCACATCGGGATCGTGGTGGACCAGAAATCAGGCTGGAGCGGACGCTACATGATCGTGCACAACATCGGCGAAGGCCCGAAGATGGAAGACGTGTTGTTCAATTGGAAAATTACCGGGCATTACCGTTATTACGGACCGGGAGTCTAGCTGGCTAGGGAAACTCCGGTAGATCAACCTCGGGCGCTAAAGCGCCGATCTAATTCAGCGACTCAGCGGCACAAGTGAACTCGTGCCATTCCCGGTTTCGTGTTCTTTCCGTCCTCGGGCGCTCCCCAGTTTCGGGGCGCTATTTTCGATTCACGGCTTGATCGCGCGCGGAACACCTCGGTCGAATTTGTCGGACGCCGCCTTCTTCTGATTGAACTCCTCTGACTTTCCCCTTGGGATGCTCAAGGTTTTCCATTCACTCGACAGCAGATGCTTCGAGAGAAAAACGATCTGGCCGATGTGTTGCGCGTAGTGTGCGATCTGGCGATTGATGGCCTGCAGCACGGTGTGCGGCTCGCCGCGAATCGTAACGGTGCGCATGACATCTTCCGGCTTGAGCGGATCGATGGCCGCGAAGACACAGGTCCAACCTTCTTCCCACCACGACATTACTTCACCCCGGGTGGTGGCGGGACCGATCTGGAATTCACGATCACGAAATCGGTCGGGCTTTTCGCCATCGCTAGTGAGGAAGTCGGTGAATCGCGAGCGCATGTTGCCGGCTATATGCTTGACGAGCACTGCGACGGAGTTCGCTTCCGGGTCCAGGGTAACGAAGAAGTTTTCGTCACGTAGCTGGCTCATGGCGCCTTCACCCATGCGCTTATGCCCGCGCAGTTGGCGGCGGGCTTCCTCAAGGTAATGGGCCGCTGCATCGCTCATAGTGGTTCCTCTGGTCGTGATTCGATCGTTGGAGTCGGCGGCGGGACGATGGGATAGGGAGCAACGAGTCCGCTTGGCTGCAAATTCAGTTCGAGTTCCAACCCGCCCACCCAGTTGGATAGTAAGTTGTAGAGCCAGGCGCCCAGGGCGCCTACCACGAATCCCATGAGGCCATACAGCAGCGGCATCATGACGGCGAGCGCGATGCCGATCAGCCCGGCGAAAGGTGTCTTTTGCTGTCCCGCCAACGAGCCCAGCAGGCCAATGAGCAAGAACAACGGAACGAAGAGCAGGCCCGCGCATCCGTAAAGCAATCCCATGATCTTGGCTACCGACATCACTCCCACTGATTTCAGTATGTACATAGGATGTGCCCTCGAAGGATTGGTTGAAAAATTTAGGCGCTGATCGAGTCTCGTACAAGAAACGTCAGCGGCTAATTATCACGACATCCCGCCTGGCTGCGCTCGCGGGGCGGACCCTTCGACTTCGCGCAGGGCGGGGTGCGTCAGTCCTACATTAGTGCGGCTTTCCCCATCCGCCGGCGCCTGGGGTTTCGAGCCGGATGCGCTCACCCTTTCTGAGGCGCGTGCTGAATTTCCCGGGCCGGGATTCGAGCGAGCCATCATGGCGGACAACGGTAGCTTTTCCGGCTGCGCCCTCTGCACCGCCATTCAATCCCCAAGGACCGCGTCCGCGACGATCAGCCAGCAGCGTGACTTCGCATTCGGTAAGGACTTCTATCTCGCGAATAATGCCATCGCCGCCGCGGAACTTGCCGTCGCCTGCGCTGTTCGAGCGCAGCGAATACGAACGCACGCGCAATGGGTAGGCGTACTCCAGCGCTTCTGCGGGCGTGTTCAGGGAATTGGTCATGTGTGTGTGCACGCCGGAGACGCCGGGTTTGCCGGGGCGTGCGCCCATGCCCCCGGCAATGGTTTCGTAATAGGTAAAGGGCTCCCGCGTGCGCGGATCGATGCCGCCGATCGTGAGGTTATTCATGGTTCCTGACGCAGCGGCCGGGATGCGATCGGGAACGGCCTGCGCGAGAGCGCGGAGGAGAACATCGACGATGCGCTGCGAGGTTTCGACATTGCCGCCTGCCACGGCCGCAGGAGGCTTGGCATTCACAATCGTTCCCTCGGGCGCAATGACACGAATTGGCCGCATGAGTCCCGCAGTGGCGGGGACATCTTCGACCAAAAGACAACGGAAAACATAGAAGCAAGCCGAATAAGTGATGGCCGCAACGGCATTCACGCTGCCCTCCACCTGCGGGTCACTTCCGGTGAAGTCGACCGTGACGAGGTCGCCTGCGTTCGGAGGTCCCGCATGTTTGTTTCCTCGACCAGGCGAATGAGTACGGATCGATACCGCAATCTTCACCGGCCGGTCGGTGATCCCATCGCTATCAAGGAAATCTTCGGCGCGATATTCGCCCTGGGGCACGTCCTGCAGGAACGCACGCACGAGTTCTTCGGCATAGTCGTGCAAATCGGCCGCGGCCCGCTTCGCGCGATCAGCCCCGTACCGTCCGCAGACCTCGCGAAGGCGTTCTGCACCGGTATGGCAGGCGGCGATCTGCGCGCCCAGATCTCCATCGCGCTCTTCGGGGGTGCGCACGTTGTTCAAGAGCATCGCCAGAACATCGATGTCAGTCGTGCCCGCGCGTATCAGCTTTACCGGCGGAATGCGCACTCCTTCCTGGAAGATCTCGCGGCAAAGGCCCATCGATCCGGGATAGGCTCCGCCCACGTCGGCATGGTGTGCGCGCGAGGCGACGTAGAAATCCGGGGCCGGCTGGCGAAATTTCCCATGTCTCGCACATTCGGCGAGACGCGGGGCGCCCAACCTTCTTTTTCCCGGCAGCGCATCAGTTTGTATGCCCGGGCGTCGTCCGATGTGGACGGGAGCCACCAGCGTGATATCTGGCAGGTGCGTTCCGCCGCGGAAAGGGTCGTTAAGCATGACGACGTCGCCTGGCTGCATAGGCGCCGCGTCGATCGCCGCTTGAACGGACATGGGCATGGATCCCAGATGCACGGGCATGTGATCGCCCATAGCGATGACTTGTCCTGTAGCGTCGAATAGGGCGCAGGAGTAGTCGCGGCGCTCCTTGATGTTTGGAGAGAAAGCCGTCCGGCGAAGAGCGGCGCCCATTTCTTCGGCGATCGAGTGATAGAGATTTTTAAAGATCTCGAGTTCGATGGGGTCGCGCCGCATCAGGTGATACTACCAGTCGTTGGTCGATGGTCGTGAGTCGTTTGCGGTCCCGCCTTCGCAGCCGCGTGCGTAGTTGTTCCTGGTTATGCATGCGAATGCGAGGGTTCGGCCGCGACAAACGAGCAACAACTAGCGAGGAATTTCGCTTACGGAATGCAGAATTCTATTGACACTTTGTTAATACTGCCGCAATATCTTGGGTTATAGGGCCTTCCCATACCATGAGTAGGGTGGCCCTTTCAGGATAAGGGCCCAAAGTCGTTAACCCTTGCAAGGGAAAATCGTTCACGGAGGCACCTTCAATGGCAACCAAGAAGAAGGCAAAAAAGAAGAAACACTAACCGCAGCGAG
>Ga0126373_10000182_pt1 | contig 42312 bp, 31 predicted proteins | sample PanSoiMetPlot_11_FD_92545 | JGI IMG/M metagenome (GOLD analysis project Ga0126373, IMG submission 92545) | Tropical forest soil microbial communities from Panama - MetaG Plot_11 | ecosystem: Environmental > Terrestrial > Soil > Tropical forest > Bulk soil | place: Panama | collected 2016-02-17 | reverse complement strand
TCGAACCGACGACCTCTTCCATGCCATGGAAGCGCGCTCCCAACTGCGCCACAGGCCCACACAAATCAATCGCTGACTTTCGGGAACTCGCACGACTATTGTCCCCTAGCCGACCATGTTAGTCAACGCGAGCGCGTCGTGAGCGGGCAACTCATCGAGGATTCGCGCCGCGATCTCTGCCTTCCGAGCGAGAACTTCGCGGTGCGAAACGGCGCGCGCCGGACGGGATGGTCCTTGTGCGGCACTGACGACTTTCGGAAGCCGGGGAAACTTAGTATTCTGACTATAGCGCCCAGTTCCCAATCATGAACCAGAGACTCCTGCAGATCGCAACCGTAGTCCTTTGCTTCACCACTGCATCCGTCCTTTCCGCCCAGGTGGCCCCTGCGAAGCAGGCCGCGCCGCCGGCCCCGGTGCCGTACGCCTCGGTGAGCGAACTGAATGGTCTGTTCGCGCAGCTCGATCAGGCTTCGCAAGCAACGCAGGCCGACCTGGGCCGGCTACGGATCGAAAAATGGAAGATGGATAGCTCCTACAAACGGCAGACCGAAGGCAACGCCGAGTCCATTCAGCGAAACCTGAAGGAAGCGCTGCCCGAGATTGTCGGCCAACTGCGCAACTCGCCCGAGGACCTGGGCGGAACGTTCAAGCTCTATCGCAATCTGGACGCGCTCTACGACGTGCTCGGCAGCGTCACTGAATCGGCCGGAGCTTTCGGCTCCAAGGATGAGTTCCAGTCCCTCTCCAATGACCTGAATTCGTTCGAGCATATTCGCCGGGCTTTGGCGGACCGGATGGAAAACCTCGCCACTACCAAAGAGAACGAGATCGGAGCCCTGCGTTCGCAGGTAAAGACGCTGCAGGCACAAGTCCCGCCGCCCGCGCCGAAGAAGATCATTGTCGACGACGACGAGCCGCCCAAGAAGCCTCCCGCCAAGAAGAAGAGTTCCAAAAAGACCACGCCGCCCCCGGAGAAGCCCTCCGACACCCAAGCTCCGCAGTAAGCCATCGGGAGATAGTCACTAAGGTAATCCCGGGCGCGCCGCGGTGTCTTCGAAGGCGCTGGAACTTTTTGCAAATAAACACCTTATTCCGGGAACCCCCGGCGTTCTCCCGGGGTCTATGTAGAGTAGCGATGGCCGAGTTTCGATTTTGCCCTTTGGGCGCTGCGCGGCTGCCACTTTTAGAGCGGCGGGCGGCGGAAAAACCTATAATACGAGGTGCGCCATGAAGGTCATGGCGGGAGCAGCCACCTTGGGTGATTTCGTAAGTGCGATCGGAGCGCGAGCGCAGGAAGCGGCGATTGTCGCCGAACTGAAGGCCGGTTCCGAAGATGCCTATGCCTGGCTCATTGGCGAGTTTCATCAGCCCATTTACGGGCTGGTGTATCGGATCGTAAGCGATCCTTCCGATGCCGCCGATACCACGCAGGAAGTCTTCCTGAAAGTTTTTCGCGGCATGCGGCACTTCAATGGGGAATCCAGCCTGAAGACCTGGATCTATCGGATCGCCTTGCACGAGGCGTCGAACCGCCGCCGCTGGTGGTTTCGCCATAAGGCGCATGAGACCTCGATCGAGCCGGTGGAAGCGGATCGCGAAAGCTCGCTGCCGGTGAAGGACAGCCTGATCGACGCGGGCGAGTCGCCATTCGATTGCGCCGCCCACGAAGAAGTCCGGGCACGGGTGGAGGAAGAGCTGCGCAAAGTGTCGGAGCCGTATCGAACCACCTTGATTTTGCGCGACCTGGAAGGCATGGCTTACGAGGAAATCGCCGAAGTGATGGATGTTTCTCTTGGCACGGTGAAGTCCCGGCTGACTCGTGGGCGCGAGGCCCTGAAAAAACGCCTCGCGTCGTATGTAAGAGAAGTAGGACCGGAGCTGGGGTTATTGAGTCCGGAGGAATCGGAAAAACCGGACCGGCGCAGCCAGGTTCATGTTGGGGGGGAGGAAGCTGAGGTGACGCCATGAAGTGCGTCGAGGCGAAGTCTTTGTTCTCGTCGTATCTTGACGGCGCGGTGCCAGGCACACAGATGCGTGCCATTCGCGCGCATTTGGATCAGTGCACCGGCTGCCAGAACGACTACACGCTGCTCACCAGCACGCAGCGGCTGCTGGCTTCGGTGGGCCGGCGCCGGGCGCCCGCGGATTTATCCCTGAAACTGCGGCTGGCGATTTCGCGCGAGGCCGCCCTCGCCAAGCAACCGCCCTTTCATGGCCTGCGGGTGCGCTTGGAAAATGAACTTCGGTCCTTCATGGTCCCGGCAACGGTGGGTTTGACGCTGGCGGTTGTCGTGTTCGGTTTCATCATGGGATTCCTTGGCCTGCCGGAACTGGAGGCGCGTTCGCGCAACGATGTCCCGCTGCTGCTCTACAGCGCTCCCGAGTTGCAGGCAACTTCGTTCGGTACGACACTCAGTCCGATCAATGCCGATTCGCTCGTGATCGAGGCCTACGTCGATGCGAATGGCCGGGTGGAGGACTACCGGATCCTGTCCGATCCGGACAGTTCGAAGGACCTGCTGCCCAAGGTCAAAAACATGCTGATCTTCACCACCTTCCGTCCGGCGATGTCGATGGGTCATCCCACCTCGGGGCGGGCAGTGCTGTCATTTTCGAAGATCAGTGTGCGAGGCTGAGGGCCAACCGCCGGGAACGACAACGGCTCTTCTTGGTAAACCAACGCGCTCTCCCTGGAGGGCGCGTTTCGTTTGACCCTCCGAAGGGAAGCTCTTAAACTTAGATCTGTTATCCCCTTAGCGCCACGCCCCCTGGAGGTTTTTCCTGGGTTTTAAGCTTCGACGTTCGATCGTTGCCGCAATCTTCGGGCTGGCGGGGTCGGTGTGTCTTGCGCAGAACATCCCTCAGGTCGCGCTGGACACCAGCGAGACCCTCTTCACAGTCCTGGCTTCGATTAATGCTTGCGGATATGACGACCAACTGAACAATTCCGAGCCGGTTCGCCGCCAGGTGCGCTCCGAAATCGCCCGGACCGTCCAGTCATCGGTGGAGGCGCAGCAAGCGGCTAACCTGTTGTGCAGCTACTACCACGACCATGTTCAGCAGGACCCCGCCAAGAATCTTGCCCAATATGTCTCCCTCGGACTCCTGTTGAATGATCCGCCGAATTTCATGCCCAAAATGCCGGAGGCGGACCTCCCTCCCGATGCGCTCGGAGTCGTCCCCTTCGCCAAGCTGGCGGCCAACTTCTACGACAAGGCAGGTCTGCACTCGATCTGGCAGCGGCACCGCGAAGCCTATAACGGGCTGACCGCTCGCTATCACGAGCCGCTGTCTAAGATGTTGTTCGATACCGAGATCTACCTGAAGCTGCCTTCCGCCGGCTACCTGGGCCGCCAATTCACCGTCTTTCTCGAGCCCATGGGGCCTCCCGACGAGCAGAACGCGCGCAACTACGGGTCGAATTACTACGTGGTGGTTTCCCCCAGCGGCGCGTCGCTGAAGATGGATCAGATCCGGCACACCTACCTGCATTATTTGCTGGATCCGATGGCCTTGAAATACGGCGCGGAGATGAAGCGCCTCGAACCGCTGAAGGATTCGGTCAAGCGCGCTCCCATGGACGACGCCTTCAAGAACGACATGGCGTTGCTGGTGACCGAGTGCATGATCCGTGCGGTCGAAATTCGTATCCAGGGCAACAAGGTCCCGGAAGCGATGCGCCAGGCCGGTGTGCAGCAATCGGTCGAGCAGGGCTTCATCCTGACCCGCTATTTCTACGATACCCTCGGGCAGTTCGAGAAAGCGCCGGAAGGAATCCGCGCGGCCTACAGCGCGATGTTGGAGAACATCGACGTGCACAAAGAGGCCAAACGGGCCGGTGAGGTACAATTCGCCAGCCAGGCAGCGCCCGAGTTGCTGCATCTTTCGCGCAACGATACCAGCCTGTTGCAGATGGCGGAGAAGCGGCTGGTGGCGGGAGACTTGAAGTCTGCGCAAGATCTGGCGCAACAGGCGCTCAATGAACAGCGCGGCGACCAGGGGCGGGCTTTATTCATCATGGCGCAGATCGCCACCGCCAAGCGCGATATGGCGGGGGCCCAGAACTACTTCGAGCGCGCCTTGAAGGTGGCCCAGGAGCCCAAGGTGATTGCCTGGTCGCACATTTACCTGGGCAGGATTTACGATCTGCAGGAACAACGGGATGCCGCGGTCAGCCAGTATCGCGACGCCCTCAATGCCGGGAGCACGCTGCCCGAGGTGAAGGCCGCCGCCGAGCGCGGTTTGCAGCAGCCCTATGAGCCGCCGTCGTCCCGTGCACAGCAAGCTCGGTAACGCATTCGCAATGGATTCCCCGGACCTGAAGGTCCACGATTCGAAGGAGACAGCATGAAGCGACTAGCGATGATAGGCGTGGTGCTGGGCATGGCTGCCCTGGGATTCGCGCAGAGCAATCCCCCGGCTTCCCAGTCCCCCGCCGGACAAGCTGCGGCTCCCGCTACCCCTCAGGGCAAGCGGCCGCCCCAAGCCAAAACGCAACCCGAGTTCGAGGCCTACAAGGCAGCCGTGGCCGGCACTGATGCCGCCGCCCTGGAAAAAGCGGCCGACGATTTCGCTGCCAAGTATCCCGACAGCGAACTGCGCGTGATGCTTTACAAGGCAGCCATGCAGAGCTACCAGCGCACCGGGAATAGCGACAAGATCATCGCCATGGGCCGCAAGGCTCTCGCTATCGACCCCGACGACCCCGAAGCCCTGGTCACGGTCGCCAGCGAACTGGCGGAGAAGACCCGCGACACCGACCTCGACAAGGACCAGCGTCTGGAAGAGGCGATGAAGATGGCGCAGAAAGCGCTGCAGACGGTGGACTCCGACGTGGCGATTCCGGCCAATACTCCGCAGACCCAGGTCGATGCCTACAAGGGCCAGCTGCGTTCTTTCGCGTACTCCATCATCGGCACCCTGGAATTCAAAAAAGATGATTTCGTCCAGGCGGAATCGGACCTGCGCAAATCGATCGATGCCTATCCATCGCAGCCAGATCCGGTTGTGGTGCTGCGCCTGGCCATTGCCCTCGACCGGCAGGGGAAGTATCCCGACGCTTTGAAAGAGGCCAACCACGCAGTGGAACTTACGCAGGACGGCACCCCGGCTGGACAACTGGCCCGCCAGGAGCGCGACCGCCTGCAGCAACTCGTGAACAAGCCGACGACCGGGGCTCCCCCGGCTCCGCCGGCGGACAAGCCCAAGAACTAGACGCGGTCGGCGGCCGGGGAGCGGCCGCCGATGGAGTAACCACGTCCTAGATGCATTTCTAGGCCACTTCCATGAAGGCACGCGATGTTGCGGCGCTGGAGGATCTGCTCGGCTACCGCTTCCAGCGCCAACAATTGCTCGAGCAAGCGCTCACCCATAGCTCCCAGGCACGGGAGCTCGACGCCCAGCAGCCCGCCACCGCCGGTATCAAAACCGGGGACAACGAGCAACTGGAGTTCCTCGGCGACGCCGTGCTGGCGCTGGTGACCACTGAGGAGCTGTTTCGCCGCTTCCCGCTCTTCCGCGAGGGCGAACTTTCCAAATTGCGGGCGCACCTGGTGAGTGAGCGCCACCTCATTCGGGTCGCCCAGCAGCTCGAGCTTGGTCACTTCTTACGCCTGGGACGCGGCGAGGAGAAGAGCGGCGGACGCAGCAAAACCGCCCTGCTCGTCGATGCTCTGGAAGCTGTCCTGGCGGCGCTGTACCTCGATGCCGGGCTGGAGGCGGCGCGCAGCTTCATCCTACGCTCGATCGTATTGCCCGAACTGGCGCAGATGAACCTGGAGACCAGCGGCGTACCCGTCATGGACTTCAAGTCGGCGTTGCAGGAAACCTTGCAAGCGTTTGGGCGGCCTCAGCCGTCTTACGTATTAGTAAAGGAGGCAGGCCCGGAACACAGCAAGATCTTTACCGTGGAAGCGCGACTTCACGGTCCACGCACTCCGAGCAAGAACGAGTTCGTGGGCCGCGCCGAAGGATCCACGAAAAAGAAGGCGGAACAGGAGGCAGCGCGGCAGGTGCTGGAATACCTGGCAGCTCAGCCGGAATTCGCCAGCAAACCCTCGCGCAAAGTTTCGGACCGATCAACCGAATGATTTCCCTCCATAGCGCGCACCCCGAAGGCGACTGGCTCTCCTCTCTGCAATCGCTGGTGGCCACCGTTGTTATCGCCGTGTTCGTGATCACCTACGTGGTACAAGCTTTTCAGATTCCCTCCGAATCGATGGAAAACACCCTGTTGATCGGCGACTACCTCCTGGTCGACAAGCTCTGTTACGGCGGAGGAGGAATCGGCGACTCTTTCATCCCCTACCGCAAAATCCGCCGCGGCGACATTGTGGTATTTCACTATCCGGTAAACCCCAGCCAGCATTTCGTGAAGCGCGTTGTCGGGATCCCCGGCGACCGCATCCGCATGATCAATAAGCGGGTGTATGTGAACGGGGTCCTGCTGAATGAGCCGTACGTCCGCTACACCAAGTTCACCGATCCGGCCAACGCGGACACTCTCTTTCGCGATGATTTCCCCCGCGTCGACCTGCCCGTTCCTGGACTGGAAGCTGAATGGTGGCTCCTGATGCGCAAGCTAGTCGAGGATGGGCAGCTGATTGTTCCTGAAGGACACTATTTCGTGCTCGGGGACAACCGCGACGATAGCCTCGACAGCCGATATTGGGGGTTTGTGCCGCGCCAGAACATCATTGGCCGGCCGCTCATCATCTACTGGTCGGTGCGCAGTCTCGACAACGACCTGCCGAGCTCGCCAACTGCAGGTGATAAACTTTATCACTTCGCCTATGCGCTGACGCACTTGTTTCAGATCACTCGCTGGCACCGGACATTTCGCTTGGTAAATTAACGGGCAACAGGCCCGCAGGAAAGAAATCCAGAGTGGCAAAGAAATCGAACCCTCCCGAGGAAAAACAGCAGGAAACCACGGTGGAATTCCTGGCCTCGCTGGCCGCAGTTCTGGTCGTCGGGCTGTTCATCATCACCTTTGTCCTGCAAGCATTCGAGATCCCGTCCAGTTCCATGGAGAACACGCTGCTCATCGGCGATCACGTCTTCGTGAACCGCGAGCAGTTTGCCCCCAGTACCCGATGGGTCGGTCCGTTGCTTCCCTATCGCAATATAAAGCGGGGCGACATCGTGGAGTTCCTATCGCCCGCCGAGCCTGGCCTCTACGTGGTCAAACGCATCATGGGGATTCCCGGAGATCACATCCATCTGAAAGACGGCGTGGTCTACCGCAATGGCGAGAAGCTCGATGAGCCATACGTGATTCATACCGGCGCGGTCACCTTTGATCCGTACCGCGACAACTTCCCCGCGGTGCCCCCGTCCGATGCATTTAATGTTTTTCCCGACTGGCAGTTGACCATGCCCAGTCATCTTCAGAACGGCGACCTGGTGGTCCCGCCCGACAGCTATTTCGCCATGGGCGATAACCGCGACGTCAGCTACGACAGCCGTTACTGGGGATTCGTCCCCAAGGAAAACGTCATTGGTCGCCCCATGTTCATCTATTGGTCGTTCGAAACTCCTCCCGACCAGTACAAGCACACCGCCATCAGCGACCGCTTGGGCTTCCTGGCCCACGTGGTTTTCCACTTCTTTGACGAGACTCGCTGGCGGCGCACGTTCCGGGTGGTGCGGTGAGCTTGCTCAGGTCCAAGCGCGGAGCTTGCCTGGTAGGCGCCGCGCTCGTGCTCGCGCTGTTTCTGTTCCGCCCCGGGGCTGGGCGATTGAAGAATCGCATTGCGGGCGCGATTGGCGGAGCCCTGCAGCGCCAGGTCGAGATTGGCAGCGTGCATGTCCGCCTGCTTCCCCGCCCCGGCTTTGATCTCGAAGATTTTGTCGTTCACGATGATCCGGCGTTCAGCGCGGAACCCCTCCTGCGCGCGCAGGAAGTCACCGCCAGCCTGCGGGTACTGCCCTTGCTGAGCGGGCGCCTGGAGGTCTCGCGTCTCAGCCTGACCGAGCCTAGCCTGAACCTGGTTCGCAATGCTGACGGCCACTGGAACCTGGAAAGTGTCCTGGAGCGCGCGCGTCAGACCCCGGTCGCACCCACCGGCGCCCGCGTCTCGGTCGGACGCCCCGCTTTCCCGTATATCGAGGCCGATCACGGCCGCATCAACTTTAAGCTCGGTTCGGAAAAAAAACCCTTCGCCCTCACCGATGCCGACTACTCGCTGTGGCAGGAATCCGACAGTAGTTGGGGCATGCGCCTGAAGGCCCATCCCCTGCGCACCGACTTCAATCTCAGCGACACCGGCACGGTCAGCGTCAGTGGCACCTGGGTGCGCGCCGACAGCCTCCGCAACACTCCAGTGCAATTCACCGCGCAGTGGGAAAAGGCCCAGCTCGGCCAGGTCACCAAACTTTTTTCCGGCCAGGATCGCGGATGGCGCGGGGCAGTGCACCTCAACGTGACCATGTCGGGGACCCCGGCGGATCTGACCATCGCGAGCACGGCTGCGCTGGAAGATTTCCGCCGCTATGACATCCTGACCGGCAATGCCCTCACCCTGCGCACCAGTTGCACGGCGCGCTACAGCTCCATCGACCGCGGATTTCATGACCTGGATTGCAATAGCCCGGTCGGCGACGGCGCCCTCAGCGTAACCGGGAACATTGCGCGCGTGCTGACGCCTCCGCTCTACGATCTCGCGGTGCAGGCCGACCAAATTCCCATGCCCGCCGTGCTGGCGCTGGTGCGGCACATGAAGCTTGCCTTGCCCTCGGACCTTCGAGCTGATGGGATGGTGACCGCGCTCCTGCACTGCACGGCCCAGGGAGAAGCCCGGAACCGGATGGTTGCCTTCAACGGAACCGGGCACACCGAAGGATTGCGGCTGGCAAGTCTCGCGAACAAAACTGACCTGCTGCTCGACCGGGTGCCGTTCACGCTGGTTTCCGGCAGCCATTTCACCCGAGCCTCGAGTCACGCTCGCAGCACATTCGTCCGCAGCGAGCCCGATTCGGCCCATGTCCTCGTCGGGCCCTTCCGCGGCGACCACGCCCTACCTCTCAATGTTCAAGGCTGGGTGTCGCGCGAGGGATACAACTTTGCCCTGAGCGGGGACACCACCGTGCAGCACCTGCTGCAGTCGGCTCGCACGCTCGCCCTCCCGGCGCCCCAGCCGACGGCCGATGGCGCTGCCAAGGTCGATCTGCAGCTCTCGGGCAACTGGACCGGGTTTGCCGCCGCCAAGGTTACCGGAAATGCCCAGCTGAAAAATGTCCGGCTGGAACTCCGCGGACTCAGCGGCCCGGTCGAGTTGGCTTCTGCGGCCGTCACCCTCAAGCCGGATCAGGTCGATGTACAGGGGGTCTCTGCCTCCGCGGCGGGCTCGCACTGGACCGGTTCCCTCTCCGTACAACGCCCGTGCCCGACGCTGCCCTCCTGCCAGGTCGCCTTCAACCTGCAGGCCGATCAGCTCTCCACCGAGCGCTTCAGCAAGTTCGTCAATCCTCACGCCAGCGCCCCCTGGTATCGCTTCCTCACCCCAGAGGCGCACAGCAGTCCTCCGCTACTGGAGCGGCTCAACGCTGCCGGCAAGTTCTCGGCCGGCCAACTTGCCGTTCACGGCCTGGTCGTGAGCCGCGTCACCGCCAACGTATCTGTGAGAAGCGGAACGTTGCGGGTTTCCGATCTGCTGGGCGAGACCCTGGGAGGGAAGCATCGCGGCCAATGGGTGGTGGATTTTGCCGCCAGGCCGCCTACCTATTCGGCCGATGGCAGCTTTGATCACGTAGTGCTGGCCGACTTGGCCAGCGCCATGCACAACGACTGGATTTCCGGCGTCGGCAGCGGCGTCTATCAGATCAAGTCCAGCGGAGGAACCGTATCCGAGTTGCTCCAGCAGGGCGCTGGCAGCCTTCGATTTGACGCTTCCGATGGCGTCCTCAAGCATGTGCTGGTGGATAATGCGCCGCTGCGCATGCGGCATTTCTCCGGCCGCCTCGACTGGAATGGTGGTGAATTTACCATGCAGGATGCCAAGCTCGACTCGGGCGCTACCTCCTATTCCGTAAGCGGTACCGCCTCGTGGTCGCGCGCGCTCAATTTCAAGCTCGTTCGCGACCAGAATTCCAGCCTCGCCGTCACCGGAACCCTCGAGGATCCCCGGGTTTCCGTGGTCCGCGCTCCGGCCACCGAAGCCGTTCTGAAACCCTGACTTACCGCTACGTGACTCCGTCCACGACCAAGCCCCGGTATCTGTCATAATCTCGGCTAAGAAGCCATGTCCCTCGCCTACAGCTCTTTTCGCGGTGAACTCCAGCGCCGCAACCTGTGGCCGACAACCTGGGTCGCGCGTGCGGCCTGGTATTCGTTGGCCCTGTCGGTGCTGTTGGCGATCGTGCGGGGGCTGCTGTCAGCTTTGAAATTGCCCGGTGGCTCGGCGCTGGGCGGCTGGATCAGCTTTCTCAGTTCGATTGCGATCGTGCTGTTCACGGTTCTGGCCTTCCGCTGGCTGCGCGCCAAGCTGCTATGGCGGCTGCGCAACCGCTTGATCGTCACCTACGTGTTCATTGGCGTCATTCCGGCCCTGCTGCTGATCGCCATGGCATTCGTGACGATTTATCTGTTCGCGGGACAGTTCGCCAACTTCGTGGTCACCTCGGGCATCGACCAGAAATTGCACAGCGTCGAATCCGCAAATGCGGCCATCGCCAATGAACTTGCGGCCCGCGTTGAGCGTGGACAACCAGCCGGCGCCGAGTCGCTCGCCGGCCTGCGCAAGAACAACCCCAGCTGGCGGCACCGGCAAGTGTGTGCCTGGCTTGACGCCAAGCCCGTTCTGTCCTGTACGAAAGAGGACGCTCGAACCGCGGTCGATTACCCTTCCTTCATTAATGGTTCGTTTCGCGACATCGTTCAGGACGGCCCGAAGCTGTATCTGCGCGCAGCTTCCGTGTTGCCGGTAGCATCCGGGAAATTGCTGGTTCTCTCCAGCGAGCCCCTGAACGTGGATTTAGTCCAGGAGATCGCACCCGAACTGGGCGAGATTACCCTGTACCTGTCGCAGCCCGAACCTATTCCGACGTTGCCGGGCAAGCCCTCCAACTCCTCGGCAAATACCGACAGGAATGGCATCCACATCCCGGTCGGCCCTCAGGAGTCGGGCGCGGCGGCGCACGCAGGACAGGAGACTCTGACCCCGCTCCTCACCGCCGGTTCGCAGCCTCCCGCCAACGGCTACGTCGATCGCATGATCACCTTCGGAACGCCGCTCCCCGCAGTCGATTGGGCGAACGGTCATCGTGACCCCCACGCCGCGCTGATTCGGGTCCAGACCCGCCCTTCTGTGCTCTACACCCGCCTGTTTGCCGCCCTCGGAGACTTCGCAACCGGCGTTGAGTACATCCTGCTGATCATTGCCATCATCCTGGCCATCATCGAGTTGCTTGCTCTCTGGATTGGCGCCCGCCTGACCCGCAGCATTACCGGTGCCATCGCCGCCATCTACCGCGCGACCCAGCATGTGGATCGAGCCGATTTCAGCCATCGCATCCCCGTGCACTCTTCCGACCAACTCGCCCAGCTGTCTCATTCCTTCAACTCGATGACCGCCTCCATTGAGAAGCTGATCCAGGAGCAGAAAGAAAAACAACGGCTGGAAAACGAACTGGTCATCGCACAGGAAGTACAGGCACAGCTGTTTCCGCGCGAAGTTTCGCAGTTGGAGTCCCTGGAAGTGCACGGCTTCTGTCGCCCCGCGCGAACCGTCAGCGGCGACTACTACGACTTTCTGGCGGTGAATTCGGAAAAGATGATCCTGGCCGTGGGCGACGTGAGCGGCAAGGGGATCTCCGCTGCCCTGCTCATGGCAACCATTCACTCTGCCGTGCGGGCTTACACTCTGGAGGGCGTCCCGCTGCTTCGCGAACCGCTGGCCGTCGGCGCAACTTCGGGCTCGCGCCTGATGCTGGCCGAGAGCGCCGCGGGAGTCGAAGCTTCCCCGGGCGCACTATTGCAACTTCTCAACCACCAGCTTTACGAGAGCACCCCCAGTGAAAAATACGCCACCCTCTTCCTGGGTATCTACGATGGACGAACCCGCCGGCTGACCTACACCAACGGCGGACATCTGCCCCCGCTCATCATCAGCGAAGACGGCCAGGTGCAGCGCCTGGACCAGGGCGGAACGGTGGTCGGGCTCTTCGACAATCTCACCTTCGATGAAGCCACGGTCGAGTTGCGGCCGGGCGATATCTTCCTCGCCTACAGCGACGGGGTCACCGAGCCCGAGAATGATTTTGGAGAGTTCGGAGAAGCGCGGCTGCTCGACCTGGTGCGCGGTCGCTGGTCGCAACCCCTGGCCCGCATCACCGAAACGGTCACCGCCGCCGTGGATGACTGGATCGGCGAGAATGAACAACCGGACGACATCACCCTGGTCCTGGCTCGCGCCCGCTAGCCAGTGATCCAAACTGCAAAAAGGCGGTCGCTTTGAGCGCCCGCCCTTTCAGGAGGTCCTGTCTCTTCGGTTCGTGATCGGGCTCGATCATGAACCACACCGCGGCGCCAAGGAAGATCACCGAGGGTCGTACCTGCTGTTCTGCCAAACGACCCCGCTGCCGTTGCCCCTCTACTTCCGCCGGATCGCCACCACTTTCGCCGTCACTTGTTGTCCCTTCTCCATTCCGCCCACGGTGAACATTCCGCCGGGCGTGATCAGCAGGCCGCGGTGATCCATGGTGGGATCGCCCACATCGTCGCTGATCGTATCCCACTGGCCGGACTTCAGGTCGAAAACAAACGTGACCGCCGATGGCTCGGCTGGATTGCCGTCATAGCCAGTGCCCGTCATGCTGTACGGACGGTCCGAGCCTCCCGTGAAATAGATCTTGCGATCCTTCTCAGAGCCGCCCGCGGCGATACGATAGTGCGCATCCCCAGGATGTTCGGGAAGCTTGGTCCACGTGATTTTCGTGAAATCTTTCTTGTCGATCTTGCCCATCCAGCACTCGTCCGACGCGATGTAGAAGGGCTTGCCTGCGGGATTCTTGTAAGCGCCGTCAACGTAGACGATCGTGTCGTCTACCAGTGCGCCGGCATGGCCGAAGACGGGTCGGCCCGGAATCGGCGTCGCCTGCGCCCATTTGTTCTTTTCCATGTCGTACACCTGGACATTGGCGACGGCATCGGTTCTCGACCACCCGCTCACCAGGTAGAGGTAGCGATCGCGATACACGCCGACCATCGAGTCATCCACCGGCACCGGGATGTCGGCGCCGCGATACCAGTGGCGCGTGATCGGTTCATACACCGAAACGTCGGGTACGGTCGTCTCCCCGCCCTGCCCATCGACGGTATAGCCACCTACCACAAAAACCTGCTCGCGCGCGCCGATCGCCGAAGCCCCCAGGCGCCCGGCGGGCCCCGGTACGGGTCGCAGGTCGTCCCATTTGCCATCGTCGGGATTGTAGACATAGGCGGCGTTGGTGATGGAGTCCCAGGTTTTCTTCGCGCCAATGCCCATGAAGGAAAACAACAGAGTGTGCCGCCTCACTTTCACCGAGGCGACCGCATTGTTCGAGACCGGAGCGGGAAGCGGCGGGATGGTGACTTCTCCGCCTACGGCGGCTGCGGCACACAAAACGAGGGCCAGCAAGAACAGGTTGAGTTTCTTCATGAACGATTCCAGAAGATTACAACGCCCGGCGCCCATTTCCCAAGCCGGAAGGGCAGCTTAGAACCAGGTTTTCCGCCGGTATTGGCGGTATTCGTCCTCGAATTTAGCTTCCAGCACAGCCGCTTCGCGGTGCGCGCGCACCACCTGCATCAGCACGAGCGCAACCCACAGGATCCACGCCCAGCGCACCCGGATGATCAGCAAGAAGCCCGCGATCGCCACCGATCCAAACACATAGATCGGGTTGCGCACCTTCGAGTAGATCCCGTGTGTCACCAGCCGCCGCGCCTGTGGGGTGATCGAAAACGAGGTGCCCAGTTGAACGCGCGCAGCCAGCACCAGCAACATGCCCACCGCCACCAGCACCAGTCCCAGCCACCTCACCCGCGTCCACGGTCCCGGCCAGCCCACAGCGAATCCGCACACCACTACTGTCGAGAACATTTGCAGCAGAAGCATCACCCGGAACGGGCGGCGATCCTCGCTCATCCCCACTCTCCCTCAAAGACGAACTCACACGATCAGTTCCTGCCGCACCGCATGGATGAAATCCGTATAAGCCGGCGTGTATCCGGCGCGCCTCATTTCACTGGCAATTTGTCCGCGATGGTAGGCGGAGTGAAGGAAAACGTGCGCCAGAACATCCTGTACACGGCTGCTCCAGGGTTCGCCCTTGCTGTTTTTGTAGGTAATGGAGCCTTCCAGTCCTGCAGGTAAATGCTTGGCGCAGTACTCCGTCCAAATATTGTCTAATTGCCCGATATGCTCTTCGCACTGCGGCAGCGTCATCTCCGGCCAGACCGCTACTGGCGGAGCGCTCTGATTCAGCCGCGCGAGCCAGACGTACTCCGCGCCGATAATGTGTGCCAGCAGCTGCGTGCAGCGCGCCGGCGGACTTGCCTGTTTCTTCAGAGACGCAACGATCTCGCGGTTGGCCCAAACGTCGTACCTCCGCAATTGCTCGTAATGCTCACTCAGATTCATGGATCACTCCGTTCCACAATCCCAACTCGCCGCCCGCACCAGCACGTAAAATCAGCGGCGCTATGCTAGCCTGATGACGATGAGGGTCCCCTGGATTCTGGTAATCGGGCTCCTGCTGGGCCCGATGTCGCTGGCCGCACAAACGAAAGCTTCGAAGAGCTCCACTCCCGACGTTTTCCTGGTTACCATCGACACCCTGCGCGCCGACCACGTCCACTGCTACGGCGACGATAAAATCGCGACGCCTGCCCTCGATGCGCTCGCGCGCGATGGCGTTCGCTTCAGCCAGGCCTTCACCCCAAGTCCAGTCACCAACACTTCCCACACCACGATTCTCACGGGCCTGCTGCCGAGCAAACACGGAGTCACCGATTTTGGCGTACCCCTCTCGACCGCATACCCGACCTGGGCGGAACTGCTGCACAACCGCGGCTACCAGGCCGCCGCCTTCATCGGCGCCGTGATTTTGGACAGCAGGACGTTGGCTCCCGGTCTCGACCGCGGCTTCGATTACTACGACAATTTTCCGGAGCATCCCAAAACGAAGGAGCGCTGGGACCGCGTCGAGCGCCGCGGAGGCGAGGTGGTTCAACATGCCGAGGCTTGGCTCGACATCCATCGCGCAGGGCCGCGATTTGTGTGGGTTCATCTCTACGATCCGCACGATCCCTACGAACCTCCGCCCCCGTATTTGGTAACCTACAAAGACCGTCTCTACGACGGGGAAATCGCCTACGCCGATTCGGTGCTCGGCGGCTTCGTCGCCTACCTGAAAACCCATGGTTGGTATCGCAATGCTGTCATTGTCGTGGTTGGCGACCACGGAGAAGGCCTGGGCCAACATCACGAGGAGACCCACGGAATCTTCCTCTACGATTCCACCCTGCATGTGCCGTTGATTTTCAAGCTTCCGGCGGAGACGGATGCTGGCAAGATCGTCGATGCGCAGGTACGCACCACCGACATTTTGCCCACGGTCATTGACCTTACCGGTGCCGAACGACCTGCCATGCTCGATGGAGCATCCTTGCAGCCGTATTTCGACGGCGCCGAAAAGCTCGACCGCACGGCCTTTGGCGAGACTGATTATCCGTTGCGCTTCGGCTGGGCTCCGCTGAAGTCAGTACGCCGCGATGGCCAGAAATTCATCGAAGCGCCTCGCCCCGAACTCTACGATCTGCGCTCCGACCCCGGAGAACTCAACAACATCTACGCGGCAACCAATCCCGACGTAACCAAATCGCGGGCGCTGCTTGCCGAACTGCGGACCGCAGCCGCCTCGTTCAACCCGAACAACTCCGTCAAATCCGCGCAGTCCGACGCCAGCCTTCCCGACCCCAAGGATAAGATTGACGAACAGAACTTGATCCATGCGGCGATGCTGGCCTCCGACGATAATCGCCCGGAGGCTGCCCGAGTGGCCCTCGAAAAGGTCCTTGCCATGGATCCGAAGTCGCCCACCGCATTGCGTCAACTGGGAGAGCTGGAGCTGCAAGCCGGAGACTATGCCAAAGCCGCAACTCACCTGAAGGCCGCACATGCGGTCCGTCCCGAGGACACCACCGTCAATTTCGAACTCGGGCAGGCGCTGGCCAAAACGGGAGACTTCGCTGGCGCCCGCGACGCCTTGGAAGCCGCCCTCCAGGCCTCTCCCGGTCAGCTCACCGCCCGGATTCTGTTAGGCAACGTCTATCTTTCGCTGAAGGACTTCCGATCGGCGGAGGATCAGTTCGAAGCGGCGCTGCTGCTGCAACCAGACAGCACCGAAGCCCAGGCGGGCCTCACGAAAGCCAAAGCCGGACAGCACTGACCAAGAGATTCTCTCGGCCTTACTTTTTCCTCTTCTTCCCGTTCGCCTTCGCGATCTCCTCGACCTGCTTCATGTGGTTCACATCATGTCCCGCGAACAAGCGCACCATGTGCGCGACCGTCTCCTTGCCCCGCTCGGCATGCATCCCGTAGTTTCCCCACAATTTCTCCGGTACCGAGCGCAGCAGGGCGAGATTATTCTCCCGCAGCGTTCGGAACACCCGCAGCGATTCGCGGGCATCCCGCTTCGCGTACCGGAACGTCTTCGCCCAACTGTCCTGGTCAAATGCCTGGATCGGCACGCCATCCTGCGTCAGGATTGACCGCAACCGCCACCCGGCGACCAGTTCCGCATCGGCCAGGTGCGCCAGAATCTCCGCGATCGACCACTTGTCTTCAGCCGGCCGCCGCCGAAGCTGTTTCTTGCTCATGGGCTTGATCAGCTTCTGTAGCTTCTTCCCGGTGGTTTTCTGAACCTTGAACGGATCTTGGCCGTCCACGTTCCCAAGAATGCGATGCATATACTGCTGAGCGGTTTCCTTCATGGAAAGGAGTCCCCTGGAGGTCGGCGGAGGCTTGCTGCTGGTCGCGCCGAACGTTGCTCGAAATTATACCTTGGCCCGGGGAGCGGAAAAGGAAACCGAACGATCCAAAAAATAACCTGGGAGGACAGACGTGCCGCCTCCCAGGTGTCCCGAAAGTGACTGAGCCTTCGGGCGAGGAGAGAAGAGATGCAGATGGGACGCTATCGGGCAGGCATTTCCTAACAAACGTTCAAAAAAACGCTCAGATCCCTTTGAAATTTGAGACCGGGGCCTTCGCGGAGACCCCGGCCACTCCCCCCGCAGCGCTCCGAGGAAAGTCTCGTCGGTTCGCGGGTTTTAGCTCTAAAGACGATGCTTCCAAAGGATTTACTAACAGCCTTCTCTGCGCAAAAAATATATATTTTGGTAAGCTCAAATGGACCCGCCTTGGTGTATATGAAGAGACCGTGGGGCGGTCGATTCCACCATAGCCGCCAGGACGCGGACGCTTTCCAATCGTACATGGAACAAGGCACTGCGCTGAACCTAACCCAGCCGTTCAGTTTCGACGCAACCGAACTCCGTCGTCGAAGCCAACCTCTGGAAGAGACGGTTGCCGAACTCTACGCAACCATGCGCACCCCTTTGCTCGGCTATGCCTGCCAGGTAGTCGGTTCCACCGGCGAAGCCGAAGATCTGGTCCAGATTGCATTTCTGCGCCTGTTCGATCAACTGCGCAGCCGCACTCAGATCGATAACCTGCGCAGCTGGCTTTACCGCGTGGTGCACAACCTGGCGATCGACCAGCTCCGCCGCCAGGGCAAACAGGAGTCGGCGGTCACGGAGTGGCTGGCGCAGCGCGCCCTCGAGACGGCTCAAACCTCGGCCGAAGAAGACTTGATTCGGAGGCAAAGCATCACCCACTCGCTCGCGATTCTGAATGTTCGTGAGCGCTATTGTTTGATTCTGCGCGCCGAGGGTCTCAGCTACAAAGAGATTGCCGACGCCCTCTCCATCAGCGCCAAAGCCGTCAGTGTCTACCTGACTCGCGGCTTGAAGAAATTCGAGGTGCGGCATGTCCGGCATGCGTGAGCGTGGGCCGCTTTTGCCTCCGCATCTCGACGACGAGCAGTTGATGGCGTACCTCGACGGCGAGCTTCCGCGCGCCGTGATGGAGAGCAGCCGCGCCCACATTGATTCCTGCTGGACCTGCCGCGGACGTCTTTCCGCCTTGCTCGGCCGGATTGAAACATTCCTCGATACTCAAACCGTCCTGCAAGCCGATACCACTTCCGAGCGCGACCAGCGTATTCGCCAGTTCCGCGAGCGTCTCGCGCATCATGCCGCCGAAATCGAGTCTCATCTCACGTTTACCGACAAACTTCGCGCGTACGCCCGTGGCTTCACCGGCGCGCTGCTCAACCACCGCCGCGCCGCCCTGGCAACATTGGTCGCGGCCTGCCTGCTGGTGGCCCTGTTCACCGACGTGTGGAACACGAAGGTTTCGGCCGACACGGTTCTAGCCCGCACCGCGGACTATGAAGCGGCCTCGCAACCGCAACCCGGGAGAGTCGCGCGCGTCCGGCTTCATGTGCAGCGTATCGATCTCACCACCGGCAGCGTCATCCAGCTCGGGCAGGTCACGATCCTCGAAGACTCGCAAACCCCCGCCGAATCGGTCTCGGTCCAGACCCCTTCGGGACAAGAGCGAACCATCACAGTGCCCGACCCCGCCGATGCCGACCAGGTGCAGCCTGCCCTCGCTCTGATTGGCCAGGAACTCCCGCACTCGGTTGCCGCTTATCTTGCGGTTCAGCACTGGCCGATGAACTTCTCCGTGGCAGCCTTCGGGCGACTCATCGCTGCTCGCCGTTCTTCTGCCGCATCCGCGACCAGGCAGGGCAATCTTTTTGCTTTGCACTTCCCTTTTGCGCCGGGTCATGAGTCCGGCATTGCTGAGATACAGCTGCTGGTAGAAACGCGCAACTATGCGCCCGTGAGCTTGAGCCTGTTTACCGCCGCTTCGAGCCAGGAGTATCGCTTCACTCGCGAGACCATGGCGATAGAGCCCCGCACCACGGAACTGGCAAGCCTGTTTGGCGCGCCCGATATCCCCGACCGGACGCGAACGCACGCAGCTCCCACGATCCCCAAGCTTTTACCCCTGACCTACGAAAGTTCGAAGGCCAGCATCGAAGAAGTGCGCCTTGCCGCCGCGCTTCATAAAACCGATGCCTGCCTGGGGGAAGAGATCCGCATATTCCCCATGTCCGACGGCTCCCTGCTCGTTCAAGGCCTGGTGGACCGGACTGAACGTCGCGACCAAATTCGCGAGGCCCTGCAAGCTGTGGACCCGGCCGTGCGCGCTCAGATCTTCTTGCCGCGGGAGTTGAAGAGCGGCTCGCAGTTGTTCCGGTCACCCTTCAAAGCTGTGGCGCCGCCATCCAGCCAGAACTCCGCGTCGGGCGCAACCTTCGCTGATCTGTCGAGCCAGCGGATGCCGATGTACCAGGAGCTCTACCGCCACTTTGCTAAGCCGGGGGTAAGTCCGGAAGAGGCCGAGAAACAGATCAATGCGTTCTCCGACGAGGCGGTAACCTTGGCGCGGCAAACCTTCCTGCATGCCTGGGCGTTGAAAAAGTTGGACGATGAGTTCTCCGACCGTCGCACCGTTGGCCTGCCCGCTGCTGGCTTCGCAGATATTGAGCGCATGCGCCAGGACCATCGGCAGTGGATTGCAACCCTCTCCCATCGCCAGGCAAGCATGCTGTCGCAAGTCATGCCGGTGCCGCCAAGCGATTTGGCTTTGGATACAACCTCCGGCGCCTCCCATGACAGCGATTCGCTCGTGCGTCTGGCTCAGGAGCAAAACGAATTAGTCCGCGCCCTCTTCACCGTCTCCGCCAATCCCGCTGAAACGGAATCGACCCTCGCCCGCCTGCTGGGGGTGCTGCGCCGCATGGGCGCCTGACCCCTCGGCGCGAAATCCCCTCTATTTATCTGCATTCCGCAACCATTCCTCCCAAGGTCAAACAGCCCCCGCGTGTTATGCTTGACCACTCCACGCGTGCGCCCGTGCGTCGGACGGCCCCTCCGAATGAAGGATTGGTTCCAGATATGGAGTGCGGCTGGCGTGCCGCGAATCCTCGTTGTCCTGATGCTCGGCCTCGCCGGTTCCGCGCACGCCCAGCGCGCCAGCGTCTCCGGACACGTCACCGACCAGAGCGGCGCTGCACTGGTCGGGGTTCGCATCACCCTCCTGAATCTCGATCAAGGCCTGCAGCGGGAAGCCCTCACCGGCAGCGATGGAGCCTACGCCTGCCCATGGCTGGAACCGGGTCGCTACATCGTCACCGCTCAGAAGCAGGGCTTCGCCGTCGCCGAGGTTCGCGACATTACGCTGCATGTTGGCGATGAACGCAGCATCCCGCTTGAGATGCTGGTCGGGGCAACTCCGGTCCGCGTGGAGGTCGAAGCTCATTCCCAATCGCTCGAAACCGTCGACAACACGATCGGCACCGTCGTGACTGGCGATGTGATCCGCGATGCGCCGCTCAATGGCCGCAATGTTCTCGATCTGGCCCTGCTTCAACCCGGCGTCAGCCCCACCGATGACGATGACAGCAGTCCGGGCCGTTTCATCGTCAGCGGCAATCGCAGCGATTCGGTCACCTATCTGCTCGACGGCGGCCTCAACAATGACCTGCTCGACAACGGCGTTGTTTACAATCCGAATCCCGATACCATCGCGGAGTTCCGCATCCTGACCAGCAACTACAGCGCCCAGTACGGACGCAATGCTGGCGGCATCGTGAGCATGATCACCAAGTCGGGCACCAGCGACTTCCACGGATCAGCCTTCGATTTCTTTCGCAACGATGCCCTCGACGCGAATCTGTATTTCAACAAGAGCAACCCTGACGATCTCCTCCCGCGCCCCACCCTCCAGCGCAATCAGTTCGGCGCCACGCTGGGCGGGCCGGTCGGACGCCCGGGCACATTCACCAATCACGTTTTCTTCTTCGCGGGCTACCAGGGCGAGCGTCAGATTCAGGGAGTCTCCGCCCAGAGCATCGCTTTCACGCCCGCTGAGCTGCACGGGGACTTCTCGCGGTCGGCAATCGGGCCCGATGGACACCCCGTTCCCGATCCCGGTGTCGCCTGCTTCCTCGCGGGTCCTGCCGTAAACGGCTGCCTATCGCCGGGGCATCCCTACTTTCAACCGAATCCCTCGCTCGCCGCCCAGGGCATCATCGACCCCAGCCGCATCAACCCCGTTGCACAGAACTACATCCATGCCGGCCTGATCCCGGTTTCGCCTTCCGGTCAACTGCACACGCAGCAGAACGCACACGTCGATCGCGACGAGTTCACGACTAAAGTAGATTTTGAACCGGGAGCGAGCGATCGCCTGGCAGTAACCGTCGGCTGGAACCGCCAGAACGTCCTCGATCCCTACCCTTTCGCGACCGTGCCCGGTTTCGCGGCATTCACCGACTTTGGCGACATCTTCACCACCTTCGCCTGGACGCGCGTGTTTTCTCCGCGCCTGCTGAATGAGGTGCGCGCCTCCTTCCAGCGCAATACCACCCGGCAACAGACGCCCGCTGAAAGCTTGCCCACTTCAACCCAGCTTGGCATCGGCATCACGCCGGATATTCCCAGCGGTCCCTCAAACCTGGTTTTTGATTTCGGAGCGCTCGCCATCGGCGGCGGTGTGCTCGGGCCTTCTCAGTTGGCCAACAACACCTATTCCTTTTCCGACATGCTCTCCTGGGTCCATGGCCGCCACAATTGGAAGTTTGGCGGCAGCTTCTCCCCGTTTCAAAATAATTCCCTGTTTGCCTTTTACGTGAATGGTCGCTTCGACTTCATCGGCGGCCCCAATGGCATGGCCTCGCAGAACAGCTTCGCAGATTTTCTGATGGGCATCCCGGCGACTTTCACCCAGTCCGCCGCCGCCTCCTCCAACATTCGCACCAAGTTCACGGATGCCTTTGCGCAGGACCAGTGGCACGCGCGCAAGGATCTGGTCCTTACCTTTGGCGTGCGCTATGAGTACTCCACTCCCAAACGCGATACCGAGGGCCGGACGTTCTCGATTATTCCTGGTCTCAAGTCCCAGCGCTTTCCCAACGCGCCTGCCGGTATGGTCTTTCCCGGGGATCCCGGCGCTCCCACCGGCGTGAATTTTCCCGACGCTAATGACTGGGCGGCCCGCACCGGCTTCGCCTGGGACCTCCGAGGTGACGGGAAGACCAGTCTGCGCGGCGGATTCGGCATCTTCTATGACCTCCTGAAGGGAGAAGACAACCTTCAGTTCAATGGCCAGCCTCCCTTTTACTCGAGCGCGGGTCTCACGTTTTCCCCGGTTCCTCCAAGTGATGCCGCGCCCGTCCCGGACCTGGTCCAGCCCTTCGCTGCGGCCAGGAACGCCCCGCCCAATCCATTTCCCTCGCACGCTCCTCCGCCCAACATCAATTTTCAGCAGGCCGGCTTTCTACCCATTGGATCCTCGGGCAGCGTCTTCGTGGTCGACCCGCACCTCAGCACCCCGTACACCTACCAATACAGCCTCAGCCTGGAGCGTGCCCTGGGGCGCAATGTGCTGGCAGACGCGACGTATGTCGGAAGCAGTTCCCATGGGCTAACTGCGCTGGTCGATACCAACCCTTTTGTGCTGGGTACCACGGATCGTGTCCTTAATTTGCTGCCCGGCAACAGCTCCTGTTCGGCCTCTCCCACCAACACCAGCACCTGCAGCTTCGCCGCTTTGCCTGAATTCCGCAATGTGGTCAACGCCAACTTTAACGGCCTGCAACTCAGCCTGCGCAAGCAGTTCTCCGGGGATCGCTGGTTCGGACGCGCCTACTTCTCTCTCTCCTATACTTATTCGCACAATATCGATAACGCCTCCGGCTTCCGCAATCGCAACACCACCGTGCCGTCCTATCAGACCAACCTGTTCCGCTCCTCGGCAGACATGGACTTGCGCCACTATTTCGTCTTCAGCGGCGGCTGGGAGCTGCCGCTGGAACATGTCTCTGAAGCGGCGCCCAAGGCGCTGACCAAAGGATGGAACGTTTTTCCTATCGTCAGTTATCGCAGCGGCTTCCCGATTGACGTCTTCGCCAATCTCGTCAGCCCTTCCGACTACCTCGCGACCGGCCCTTCCGCGGCCGGAGATCCGGGTGTGGTGCGCGCCAACCTGGTGGGCCCGGTGCGCATCTTCAATCCGCGCTCCATGCACACCTTCGGCGGCAACACCGGCAACTACTGGTTTGATCCGACCAGCTTCTCGAATGAAAATTTCCCCACCGACGCGGAAGCCATCGCCAACCCTGCACTCCGCACCTACGGCTCGCTCGCGCGCAACTATCTGAACGGCCCCAGCCGCGCCAACGTGAACCTTGCCTTCTCGAAAATTACCCCCGTCTGGCCGGAACACATGAATCTTGAATTCCGCGCCGACTTCTTCAATCTCTTCAACCGCGCCCAATTCACCAGCCCCAACTCCAATATCAACGACCCGAACTTCGGCAAGCTCCAGTTCACCTATAACGCGCGCATCGTGCAGTTGGCCATGCGGGTATCGTTTTAGCCTCGGGCTTTAACAATCCTTTCATGCGATCCGTGTAGCATATACAGGTCGATCAGGCCTGCGCGGCACCCTGATCCCAGCTGTAGTAACATCCGCGGAGCGTCATGTCGCCTCGAAGCAGCACCCCTCGATCCGGTTCCGACCGCGCGTCTCGAGCGCGCTCCAAAAAGGACGCCGCCGCTAGCCGGCGTGCCCGGGGCGCGGCCGCCCAGGACGAACTGATGCGCGTCACCTTGAAGGCCTGCCTGATCGCGCGCGACGCCGCCTTCAACATCCGCGACCTCCTCACCAATTCTTCGCGCATGGCCTTTCTGGCCATCAAGGACTGCGAGAAAGAGCTCGATCAGATCGAGCGCCAGATCGACGAGCAGCTCCCCGGCGCCATTACCCGCGTCGGCGAGGTTCGCGCTCGCCAGTTGCTGGCCTGCCAGAAGTGCATCACCGACCTGGAACGCATCGGCGACCTGGTGATGAGCGTCGCCCTCCGGGTCCAGGCGCGCGCCGATCAGATTCCCGGCGCCGACGTCCGTCATCTGGTGCAGATGTCCGTAGTCCTGCATGACATGCTCGAGGACATTCATCGCGGCTTTGTGACGCTGGACCTCGAGAGCGCCCGGAAGGTGTTGCGCGTCGATTCCGAACTTGACCGCATCTGCCACGCGCTGTTTCAGAAGCATCTTGCCGAGCACGAGCGCGAGCCGCAGCCTTTGAGCTTTGAAGTTCTGCTCATGGCGCAAGCCCTGGAACGCGCCGGTGATCACGCCAAGAATCTCGCGGAAAACCTATACGCGCTGATCGAGGGCCATACGCTTCGCCATCTCCCGAAACGCACCGCCGCTCGCTAGCCGGACGCGCGCGTTTGCCGTCATTTTGAGCTCCGCCCCGCGCTCTCCGTGCCACCTCGAAAAATTCATCGCGCGTTAACAGTGCGGCAATAATGCCGAAACATTCCTTCGTTACATTCTCGACTACGGGCGTCTCGTAGACCCCTGAGGACCTTTGTGCGCCCTTGCCACAATGCAGCCGCCCCTCTATCCTCTTGAGTCGCCACCCGGTTCCGCTCCCCATCATCACCGCATCTTTGTCGTGGAAGACGACCTCGATATTGCGCGCCTGATTCAGCACAATCTGCTGGCGGCCGGCTACGAAGTGCACGCTTTCCTCAACGGGGCGACGGTCCTGGCTCAAGCCGAGCGCGAGCATCCCTCGTTGTTCCTGCTCGATGTGATGCTGCCCGGAATCGGTGGCTTCGACTTGTGCCAGCAGATCCGCAAGAATGAAGCCCTGGCCCGGACGCCGATCATTTTTCTTACTGCCCGAAGCGACGAAGCCGACCGGATCAAGGGCCTGGAGCTCGGCGGAGACGACTATGTCACCAAGCCTTTCAGCCCGCGCGAGCTTCTCGCCCGCATTCGCACCGTGCTGCGCACCACTCGCGACGCTCCGCCGCCGGAAATCATGCGCTTGGGCGATCTGGAAATCGATCCTTCGTCGATGACCGTGCGCGTCGAAGGCCGCACGGTGCTGACCACGGTGCGCGAATTCCGCCTGCTGGAATACCTGGCCGCGCATCGCGGCCGCGTCTTCACGCGCGATCAGCTCCTCGACGCAGTGTGGAAGGAAACGGCCTTCGTCACGCCGCGCTCCGTCGATGTCTACGTCCGCCGCCTGCGCGAAAAAATCGAAAACGATCCCCGCCACCCCCGCTTTCTGAAAACTCTGCGCGGGATTGGCTACCGTCTGGAAAGCCCGAAGTAATCTGCCCGGAGCCGGCCCCACTGAAGCGCGCCGAGGCTCGCGGCCCAGTCCAGGCTGGAAACCAGCGATCAGACCTGTCCCGCACACCCCGAGAACAAGGCCACGCCTTTGCTATAATTTCTAGGACCATTCACCGATGGCGCTATCGTCTAGGGGTTAGGACGGAAGATTCTCAATCTTCAAACCCGGGTTCGATTCCCGGTAGCGCTACCAACCTCATCCGCAATGAATTTTTAGCAGTGCGCCCGATGGATCCCCGCTAGCCGAAAAAGTCCAGCCCAGGAATCAGGTGTATACCGTATCGACGCCGTCTGAGCAGGAACGTACCATTGCGCCGGTTACCCTCAGCGCTTTCCCCTTTTCGCCCTGGCTAAATCTCAACATCGCCGGGGCCTTTTTGTGCGCCGGACAGAGCACCGCCCATCTTGATCGGAGAAAGCCGCGCCGTCCACCGACTGTGGCGCTTCCTCACCCTTGCCTGCCCCGGTCGATGGCCGCTCTCCTGCCGGTTCGCGCACGATTGGAAAATCGGATCCTCACGGTCGAGATGAAGGAGGCGTGATGAACACCACACCCGAAGCTGAACCCAAAGCCACCGCTCCAACCTCGGCTGCGGCCTGCCCGTGCCGCGAGCTCGCTGAAACTGTTTCGCGAGTTTCTGGGAGTTTCCCCGGCCGCCGTGCAGCATCTCACAAACTCCCGCATCGAGTTCCTCAAGGCGCTGCGCGAAATTCTCGATGCGCGTATCGAACGTATGGCGACGCAGGAGACCCGCGGAACCTGGGTCGCGGTCGAATAGTAGTTATCTCTGCTGAAGCAATCATCTGGCGCCGAGTTGACGCGTTTCACTGACCCTTACAGCACGGCCGCCACGCTGGTGCCGGCCGCCGCAAACACGTCGTCCACTTCCTGCGCCGCGATCGGAATGAACGCCTGCACCACCTCGGAATCGAATTGTGTTCCGCTGCTCGCCAGTAATCGCGACACTGCCTCGGCATGCGGCAATCCCTTGCGATAGCAGCGATTCGAAACCATCGCGTCATAAGCGTCGATCACCGAGATGATTCGTGAGACCAGCGGGATGTCGGGCCCCTTCAGCCTTGCCGGATAGCCCGTGCCATCCATGTTCTCGTGGTGGTGAAGCGCGTACAGGCTGGCATCTTCCAGCCCCGGAAACAGCCGCAGGATCGACCAGCTGTACTCGGGGTGGCGATTGATCAACGCGCGTTCTTCCTCGGTGAGTTTCCCCGCCTTCTTCAGGATCGCGTCCGGCACCCCAACCTTGCCGATGTCATGCAGCAGCGCCGCAACCTCTACCTGGTAGGAGTGGCTCTCCGGAATATTCATCTTCCTTCCCACCCGAAGCGCCCACTCCGCCAGCCGCGTGCTATGCACACCCGTATTGATGTCCTTGAGATCGAGCAGTTGATTGAACGCGCAAATCACCGAATTGCGCAGCACCGTCTGTTGCTCCTCCAACTCTTTCACCCGGAGGAGCAACTCCGGCACCTCGAACGCGGGTTTGGCAATGGCTGCCATGATGAAATTCCCCGGCAGGATGGAACTGCTGCGCACCCTCTAGGCAGCTCCATCCTTGCCGGTCTGGTACAACTCAAGGTCGAGTTACGGCAACACGCGGCACGCCTGCACGGCCTGGTAGGTATCCAAGCGTCCGAATCCCATGTCCAAGTCGCCAATCGGGTGCGCAACCGCCAGCCCCCATGGCACGCTGGAACCATTCTGGCAGCCGCCATTTGCCCCCAGCATCACCGCCGCTGTTCCCGATACCAGCGGCGTGCTGAACGAGGTTCCCCAGCCCGCGGCGTACGTGCCCCAGGGATAGGTCGTCATGATGCCTTCGCCCGGAGCCGCCATCCACACCGGAGGCGCTCCGTAGTTGGTGAACGTCGATTGCACGTCATTATCCGAAGTCGAAGCCACGTCAATCACGCCCGGCAGACCGCTCGGATACACCACGGTGCGCTCGCCATCATTTCCGGCCGAGGCGATGGTCACCACGCCCTTGCTGTGGGCATACTGAATCGCCCGCGCCAGCTCCGCGGAGTAGCTCGAGTATTCGAAGCTCATGTTCAATACGTTTGCGCCATGCGCGACCGCATAGTAGACCGCGCGCAGCACATCCGAGTCATATCCCGTGCCGTTCGCGTGAAACGCCTTCAGCGGCATGAGCTTCGCCTGGGGCGCCACCAGGTGCACGATCCCTGCATTCATGGTGCCATGGCCGAATGCGGCATACTGCGTGCCGTCCAGCACTGCCACCGTGCGCTGATCGAGCACCGCCACCGTGCGCTGCTGCACCACCGCCGTTTGCGCCGAACTACTGTCCGAGGTTGTGTTGACATCGGCCAGCTCCGACCCGCCGGTAATGTTGCGCGTAAAGTCGTACCCATTTACCAGCACGCCCTTCAGCACTGGATGCGTTGGGTCGACGCCGGTGTCGATAATCGCCACCGTCACTCCCGCGCCCGCCGCGTTAAAAGCCGAATGCATCTGGCTCGTGCGGATGAGCTGGTTCCCAGGTTGCACCAGGTACCCATGCCACACCGTCGCCCCGTAATACGATGTCGGCGCCTCGTCTGTCAGGTACGACGGCGCGCCATTGGCATACGCTTCGTGCGCGGTTACCGTTTGATCGATCTCGATCGATACCACGCCGGCGTTCAGGCTGATTTGCAGAATGCTGGTGATCGGATTGAGCAGGGGCGGCAAGGTGACCAGGAACAATTGTCCACTCGGATCCCCCAGGCCCGTCACCACGTGGCAGCCCGTCAACAGGCACGTCAGGTTGATTCCTGGCAGCCCCAGCGAATCGCGCACAATCAGGCGCGTCTGGGCCTGTGCTTTGGGGGCGAGTACAGTGCTCAGCAGGAGCAGGCAGCTCAGCAGCACTACTCGCGAGCCGTTCAGATGATTCTTGCGGTCTTTCATGTCGTTCATTCCCCCCTCTTACTTGGGTGCTGGCATGGGGGGAATAGCGCGAGTCTAGAATGGGACTCGCCGTCTTGCCACTTACACCCGTAATCTCTTGCTGGTAACCGCATTTGATTCCCTAAGTAACGTCTGTTCATTCCGATAAAATTCCCAGCGGAATCCGCAGCGTTTTCCGTCCTGCCGCTGCAATCGATATCCGCAGTTGATCCTGTACCGCAAACTCGAACTGAAACTCTCCAAACTCGTTCGCCTCAGTGGCTGTGACGATCCTGCCCTTATCCGTCCACAATACGATCGCGGCATTGCCCAACCAGGTAAGCGGCGCCTGCTTATCCAGCACTTGGCCGGAAGCCGAGATCGTGCGCGAGTGCGGCTTGCGCTCGAAACGCAGGTCCACCGTGAGCCCATCGGCCTCGTACACCACCTGGCGCGTGCTCGCTGCTCCGCTGCGGATGCCCACTGGCAACGGCCGCAGAGTACTGTCGTAGATCAACCTGGCAAGCATCGACATTTCGGGCTGACGCGCCTCCGGTCCGGGAAAACTGAGCTTCACCACCCGCACCAGGTCCCTCGGCGGCGCATACTCTCGTTCATTCGTGCCGAACGTTCCCAACTGTCTCCAGAAATCCAGGGCAACTGCACAGTCCGGGCACCCCGTCGCCAGATGCGCGTCGATCTCTCGCATGCTTCCCGTTGGTCCAGTGCCGCGGACAAAATCCGCCCAGGTCTGATCTGCAAAATGATCCATGTCGCGTCCTCGTGCTTTTCAGGGGAGCCCGAATTTTGGTTGAGCTTGTCCTCTCAATGAAAAAGAGCGGGCAAGCGATCAAAAAATATAGGCTTCGAGAAAAGCGGCTTAGTCCTTTCCTATCAAGGAGAAAGGCGCCCAGTGATAGGGGTGCGGGTAGCGCCCGCGCAGTTCCCTCATGGCCGCCTGAGCCGCCGCCGCTTTCGACAAGCCGCTTCGCAGGCGGCTGTAAAACCCGATCATGAATTCCATGGTGCTCTGATCGTGCACATCCCACAGGCTCAACAGGAGCGACTGCGCCCCCGCTTGCAGCAGGCCCCGCACCAATCCCATGAGTTCGTCGCCGGGCGCCACCGTGCTGACTCCCGTCGCGCAGCCGCTGAGCACGACCAACTCAGCCGGCAGTTGCAGGTGATAGATGTCGTACAAGCTCAAATGCGACCCGCCCAGCCGGATCGATGAAAACATCGGGTTGTCCTGCCGGAAATATCCATGCGTCGCGATATGTACCAGCCGACTGCTGCGTCCGTGCGTCCGCAACACCTCCTCCGTCGCCGCTTCACCGACAAACACCTTCGCTTCCGGCAGAATCTGGCCCAGCGCCTCCACTTCCTGTTGGATCGAGGGAGCCTGCGCATCCGGAATTCCCAAAACCAGCGACTGGCCCGACCCGTTCGCCTCCTTCGTCCGGCACACCGCATAGATGCTGGCGCTCGGCGCGTAAGAAATCGAATAGCGGTCGATCAGGTACGATTCGCCATCGTGCAGGGCGTGAAACGGTACGTAGTGCAGCAGCCCGTGAGGAACAAAAACCACGTGCTGCGCCTCGAGCAGGTGGCGGATCGGCGCCACCAATTCCTGGTACAGGCTCTTCAGATGCGCCTCGGCCGAGTACAACAGCGGTTCGCTGAATGTGTTCACATACTGCGGATCCAGCCGGAACTTCGACATCTGAAACTGGAACAGCTGCAGCAGCTTCTGCACCCGCGATCGCACCGTCACCGGCATGATGTGCATATCCTTGGCGGTCAGCACGCATGCGATGCTTCGGTCGTGCGTGCTGAAGTACTCGACGATCGCCGTATCAGCCGGGAGCGCAGCACGAATCTGCTCCAGCGAGACCGCGGAAGCCACCGGCAACCCCGCCTCGCTCGCCTCAGCCAGCGTCGCTTCTTGGAGCGCCCGTACCAGGTCGGCTTCCCGCGCCCGCGCCTGTTGTTCCAGGTGCCGCACCCTCTCCTGCGATCGCTCCTCTGGCCGCAACTGCTCCCGCTCGATCAGGTTGTAGTACCAGTTCAACTCCTCGCGAAAGTTCCGGATCGACCGCACCAGTTCGCTCTGCGCCGGATCATTGGCCGTGCTTACGTGCAGCGAATGGCTCATCAGGTCCATCAGGCTGCGCGACTTGGCCTGCTCCATGTAGCCGAACGCTTCCTCCAGGCTGTTGCGACGACGCAGGCAGAGGTCGACCAGGTTTTCGTAGACTTCCTGCTTGTTCTGGAAAAACGCGATTTTCAGCTCTTCTCCGCGCAGGTTTCCGCGCAGGCGTTCCACCGCCTCGTGCGCGCGCCGGTAGGATCCGTACGCCTCCTCTTCATTCCCCGCCGCGCGCTCCACTTCGCCTAGCAGAAATTCCGCCTGGTAGGCGAGCATGGGTGAATCGAACTTCTCCAGGTCTCCCAGTGCTGACCGGCAATGTTCTCTCGCCGTCTTTCCATCTCCGGTACGCAGCAAGATTCTCGCCAGCAGCAACTGCGCCAGCACCGCTTTCCCGCGCATTGCCGAGTTCTGGAAAAACTGGTTGGCGTTGATGCACAACCGCCGTGCTTCAAACAGCCGCCCCTCGTTAAACAGGACGAGCGCCTCATAAAGATCGATCAGCCACGGCCAGACCTGGTTCTGATCCCGTGCAAACATCGCTCGCGCTTCGGTGAACAGTCGAACCGCTTCAAACGCCTGCCCGGTGCGACTGGCCGCCATGGCGGTAAACGCCAGCGCCTTGGCTCCTTCGTAACCGAATTCCAATTCCCGAAAGCCATCGCTTGCGGCCCGCCCCAATTCCCCGGCCTCGCTGCTCAGGTTCAGTTCGAGATAGATCTCTGCCAGATCCAGATTGCACAGCGCAACCTGGTACGCGTCATCCGCCCGTTTCGCGCTCTGCGACGCGTCACGCAGCATCCGGATCGCCCGCCCATACTCCCCGCGCAGGTAATACAGGTACGCGATGTTGTAATCGGCGTGCGCCACCAGGATCGGCATGCGCTTCTGCTCGCAGTGCTGACGCGCCATCCGGTGCAGTTCGAGCGCTTTGGGAAAATCATTCAGGCTGATGTAGCACAGCGACAAGTTGCTGAGCACCGCCGCCAGGCCTTCGGCATCCTCGTGTTGCAGCAATTCCAGGTAGGCGCGCTCATAGAACGCCAGCGCCTCGGTGAACCGATCCTGCCGGTGATAAATGTTCCCGAGGTTGATTTCCAGACGCGCCAGACGGCGGGTGTTTCCCTGTTTCTGAAAGATCGCACGCGCGCGCTCTCCAGCCGCCAGCGCCTGCTCATAACGTCCCAGCAACAGCAGCGGCTGGATGGACCCGCTCAGCGTTCGCGCCAGCTCTGCCTCGTCGCCGGCTTGCTCAAAGGCAGCCACCGCCTGCTCGTGGAATTGGGTCGCTTCGGCGTGTTGATCGAGCGCGTAGAGTGCATTCGCTTTCGCGCGCAGGCTCTTGCCGAACGAAATCGGATCGCCGAGCGCGCTCGCAACTTCCACGGCAATATCGGCCAGCCGTTCCGCCCGGTGCCGATCCACCCGCACTTCCTTCCACACCCGCTCGGTAAGAATCCGGACAATCTCATCCCACCCGCTCGCCGGATGCTGCCTCACGAATTCTTTCCGGCCTGCCGCATTCTCCTGCGACAGCAAGCGCTCGATTAGCAAGTCGCTTTCGGTCTTCGGCGCGGTTGCCTGGCTGTGCATCAGACGCCTTTCTTCTCCAGGTGCTTTCGCAACCGCGCCAGGCACCTTCCCCGGATGAATCCGATCGATCCGGTTGCCAGCCCCAGCACCTTGGCAATCTCGTCGTATGGCCGCGCCGGCGCTTCGAAGAACAGCATCTCGATCATCTGTCGGCAGCGCCCCGGCATGGCGGAAATGCCGTCGCGCACCCCCTGCTCTTTCTCGATTTGCAGCAACAACTCTTCGGCTAGAAGTTCCTCGTCCGGGCGCTCAGCGTTGGTCACCGGGTCCAGCTCAACGTGCCGGCTCCCCGCCCGCTGATGTGCGAGGCATTTGCGGTAGCAGGTCTGGATCAGCCACTTCGGCAGCGCGCGGTGTTCCCGCAACTGCGGAAGCTGCGTCAGCAATTCCACGCACACCGCCTGAAAGATGTCCCCTGCGTCCTGGTACATCCCCAGCTTGATTGGAATCGAATAGATGAGGTTCTTGTACTTGTCGATCAGCTCCGACCACGCCTTCGGGTCCGACTTCAGGCAATCGCGAATCAGCCGCTCGTCGGCGGAGAGCGCCGACGGCGCCAGCTGTTTTTTGGCCGCGCTCTGCGTCATCGAACGCCCGCATTCTCGACGGGGGTTCGCAGGTAGAGCTCATCCACGTTCCACAACACGTACGGATCCAGCACCGCCGGATGAAAGTTGCCCACCTGTGCATCCGCGGCGGTCAGGATGTTGGGAGTTGCCAGAAAGATGAACGGAACATTCTGCGCAATCAGCAGCTGCACCCGGTCATAAAGCTGCTTGCGCTTTGCATAATCGAGCGTGACCATCTGCTGTTGCATGAGCTGGTCAATCTCCCGCTCCCACTCGCTCGCCGGATGCGCCTCGCCCAGGTTCCACAGGTGCGACGTGCCATTCGACATCCACACGTTCATTTCCGGGTTGGGATCGGCGTCGCCCCCGCCCAGCGCCATGATCGCCGCCTCGTAATCAAAGCTCTGAAAAACCCGATCGATCATCGCCCGGAACTCCAGCGGGACCACGTGCACCTGCATCCCCAGGTGCGAGAGATCGTCCTGGATCAGCGTCGCCATCTTCATGCGCTGCGAATTCGACGAACTTGTAATGATCGAAAAGTCCACCACCTGCCCGGTTGCGTCCATTAACTGCCCAGACTGATTCCAGGAAAAGCCCGCCGCCTTCAACAATTGTTTCGCCGTTTCAATTGAGCGCGCCGGATGCGGAACCGCAGAGTTGACCCAAAACTTGTTCCCCGGCCCTACGTTCCCCCACAATGGCGTTCCGCGCGCCCCGTACACCAGCCGCACAATCGACTCCCGATCAATTGCTACCGACACCGCTTCCCGAAACTTCACGTCGCGAAACCAGCCCTGCTTCCGCGCCACTGCATCCAGATGCTTCGCATTCAGGTCGTTCTGGTTAAACACCAGGAAGTTGTACTCGAGGCTCGGTCCCAGATCCTCGAGCCGCGCCCCGGTTCGCGCCCGTTCCCGCGCCAGCAGGTTGTAGTTCTCCGCGCTCAGGCGGCTGATCAGGTCGGTTTCGCCGGCCTCAAAGCGCATCAGCTGCGCGTCTTCCGAACCGACGAAGAGAAACGTCAGCTCATCCAGGTAGGGCAGCCGCTGGTTCGCGCCATCCACTCTCCAGTAGTACGGATTCCGCTCCAGAACGATTCTCTGCCCGGGCACGTACTCTTTCAGCCGAAACGGTCCCAGCCCCGTAACCTGGCTCGCCGCCGTAGTCAACGACCATGCCTGGTCAAACTTCCCTTCCCGGTATGAATTCTCCAGGAGATGTCTGGGCAGCATCGCCAGGCCATCGAACAGGCGCTCGGCAGCCGCGTACGGCCGCGGCAGGGTAAAACGCACGGTGTACTGGTCCACCTTGGTCACCGTCAGCGGCTTGCCATCGATCAGAAGCAGATCCCGCTGCGGAGAATCCACCTTCTCATCCAGGTACACCGCGAAGGAAAACACCACGTCGTCCGCATCGAAGGGATGGCCATCCGAGAAGCGAATGCCTTTGCGCAGTTGCAGGGTAAAGGTGCGGCCGTCAGGAGAGATTTTCCACGACTTTGCCAGCGCCGCTTCGGTCTGCTGCGAAGCCCGGTTGATGTCGATCAGGTCGGCCATCATCCGCCCGATCACCTCGCGCGAAATCGCATCGGTCGCGATCACCGGGTTGAGCGTCTTCGGTTCGGCGCGCTCGCCGATGGTCAAATGCCCGCCATAATGCCCCGACACGTCCGCCGCGCGCGCAAGTTCCTCGCCGGCATTGGGTTTTTCCGGGGCTGGCGCCGCGGCGAAACTCGCGGTCACGAGCAGGCACACGAGTAGGGTTAGGCGAGTCGCAGCTTTCATAACACCCCTATCCCCACAGAACGCTTATTTTCCGGGTTGGATGGATTCTAGCCGGAAGGCTGCCTCTAGGCGAGATTGCCGCGAATTACGGAAGTAATGACAAGCCGGGCTGCGGCTCGGAATCGCACCTTCGGGCACCGGAAAACATATCTCGCCAGTTGCCCCGCGGGCCATTCAAGCTCCGCCCCTTGCCCTTCGGCATCGCCACCGTCTTCCTCGGGCGCGCACCTTTGTGGGCAACTCGCGAAGACGCCAACCCCTTGTCTAAATCGATATAGAAACGATTTAGATGCGGCTTTCTTCCTTGACAATGACATGTGCCCCGCGTTATAAGCTGTCGCTGTTAACGTTTTCGGTGCCCGAGGGACACGCATGCCGGTTCGAATGAAAGATATTGCGGACGATCTCAAAATCTCGGTGGTAACGGTTTCAAGAGCCCTCCGCAATGGTCCTGACGTCAGTCCCGAGACCCGGGCCTGCGTCCTGAAGCGCGCCCACGAACTGAATTACCGTCCCAACCTCGCGGCGCGCGCCCTGGTGACCGGACGCACCAATTTAATGGGCCTGATCGTCCCCGACCTGGTGCACTCCTTCTTTTCCGAACTGGCCTCGGCTCTGTCTGGCGTTCTCCGCACTGCTGGCTTCAGCCTGGTCATTGCCTCGTCCGAAGAGGATCCGAAACTCGAGCAGCAGGAAGTGGATCACCTGCTGGCTCGCGGCGTCGACGCCCTGCTCATTGCTTCCACCGAGCAATCCATGGAGACTTTCCGCCGGGTTCGGGAGCACAACATTCCCTACGTTCTGCTCGATCGCTGGGTTCCCGGCATGCCCGCCAACTTCGTAGGCGTGAACGATGAAGTCGTGGGTTGTATTGCGACCGAGCATTTGATCGAAATCGGCTGCCGCCGAATTGCTCACATTTGCGGGACCGAAGTCAGCACCGCCCTGGGCCGCCTCAAGGGTTATCGGCAAAGCCTCGCCCGGCATGGTATGCCCATCAAGCCGGAATACATTGCGAACTCCGATCACCTCGACAAATCCGCGGCCGCCGCCGGTTACCAGGCCGCGCAGAAGTTGCTTGAAGTCGATCCCCCACCCGATGCAGTCTTCTGTTGCAACGATCCAGTCGCCACCGGCGCCATGTCTGCAATTCAGGATGCCGGCTTCCGCATCCCCGAAGACATTGCGCTCATCGGCTGCGGCAACCTGCAATACGACAGCCTCCTGCGCGTCCCGCTCAGCAGCGTCGATCAACGCAGCGAAATGATCGGCCGCCGCGCCGCGGAACTGGCCATTCGCCTGGTTTCCCCCGATGCCCGCTTCCGGCCCAAGGCGATCCTCCTCGAGCCCACCCTCATAGTCCGCGATTCCACCCGAAAGCGGCACCCGCAAAAAACCACCGAAGCGGTCGCCTAGCCAGCCACGCCTCAAGGGCTTTGCGATGCCTGCGCGCCAGCCTGCGCCGCCTGCAGAGCCTTCTGCAACCGGTCCCGCCTCTCCCGGATCATTTCGCTCTGCGGCCCCTTGGGTGCGAGCTTGGGATATTCGTCGAAGTCTGCCACCACTGCGGGTAGTTCCCTTCCTGGATGTGGCATTCGCCTGGATGTGGGCATTCGCCTGGATGTGGGCATTCGCCTGGATGTGGGCATTCGCCAGCACTAGCAAAATCTCGAAGGCGAGCTCGAACACAAGGACAGCCTGGGCACGGGCGAGGTCATCCGGCCAGGGGATGGCCAGCGCATGACCGCCGGCCGCGGCATCCGGCACAGCGAGTTCAATCCGTCGCGCAGGCGCTCAGCTTTCAGGCTTGAACCTCCTCCCCAGCCGCGCAGCGGCGGCAGTCACTAGCCCAGCGCTTTAGCGCTGGGAACAGCGCAATACACGACCCGAGTCCGCTTCAGCGGACGACACCTACTCTTGGAGGCGGCCTGCCACGATCGCCACCTCATATCTCTGAAACCTCGAGCGACAAAAAAAGAGGACCTCTCATGACAAGAGGTCCTCAAGCGCCAGGCGTGAACTTAGAACGAATACTTCGCCGAGAATTCAAAGATGCGCTGGTTCGGCGCCCCGGCTTTCTGGTCAAGGAACCCCCAGTTCGAAGGCATCGACGAAGCGAGCTGGTGAGTCTGGTAGTCAACGCTGTACTTCAACTGCAGCAGCCCGCCATTGCTGAAGATCGGCAGCGGATGGTTCAGCCAGTTAAAGGCCGAAGCCCGGAACTGGATGCTCTGCCGCTCGGTCACGTGGAACGTCTTGTACAGCGCCAAATCGCTGTCGAAGTACGACGGCCCGGACAGATACGGCAGGTTCCGCGGGCCGTTGTCGATCATGCTGTTTCCGGTGAACGACGGCAGCGAGAAGCATGCCACGTTCGCCCGCTGGTTGTTCGCCAGCCCCGAGCCCGGATTGCACGGGTAGTTCGGCATGACCGACAACCCGGAACTCGTTCCGAACCCCGCGGTCGTCCCGAAGAACGTCGCATTGGTCAAACTGCTCGAGACGTTCGCCGGCGTGTTCGTGTAATTCAATCCCAACCCCAGGTTCGGCGACTGCGAACTGTACAGCGCCTGCAGGTTGCCGCCCGCTTGCCACGTGGTAATGGCCGCGATCGTCCACCCGCCCACCGCCCCATTCAGGAACCTCGAGCCTCCCTGGTAGAAGTCGGGCAGGTTGTAGCTGAACGAAGTGTTGATCACGTGCGGCCGATCGATGCCCAGCACGCCATAGTTGCCATGCAGGACGAACGGATTCTCTTCCAGCGCCGTGCCTAGCGTTTTCGACCAGGTATAGTTCAGGTTAAAGTTCAATCGCCCGGTCTGCTTCAGCCAGCTCCATTGCATGGCGTTGTAGTTCGAGTAGCCAACGTTCACCGGCACCGTGATCACGCCCGTTCCATAGGCATAGCCAAAGGGCTGATAGTCGGAGTACTTGTTCGGCAGCGGGTTCCCGCTCAGATCGTGAGTCACATCCTCCGGATTGGGAGCCATGATCCCCGTAACCGGATCCGGCTTGAACAGCGCTCCCAGCGGCATCTTGTTCACGTTGGGAAAATCGCCGGCCGAGACCGTCGCCCCGCTGCCGCCGCCCATCAGCAGATTCGAGCTGCTGTTGCCCACGTAGGCCACTTCCAGCAGCGACTGCCACGGCAGGCGTTGTGAAATGGTGAGGTTCCAGCTGTAGGTCAACGGAATTTCGTCGTTGGTCGGACTGACCGCCGTCAAGCTCGGGTTATTGCTCGGCGTCCAGACCTGCGCCGGAGGAGCCAGCGATCCCAACTGCGAGAGCAGCACCGTGTGACTGCCCGGCAGGTTATACGACTGCACATTCTGCCCGGCGGCCAGGGCGTTGGCGAAGTCGTTGTACTGGTCGTTGAAGCGATACGCGCCCCAACCACCGCGCACCACCGTCTTGCCGTCTCCCCGCACGTCCCACGCCAGGCCGAAGCGCGGCGACACATACAGCGCCCGGCTGGGCGAGCCCGATAGCGGCACGCTGTGATCGATCGCATGCCAACGCATCCCCGGATACAAGTCATTCGAGTTGAAATCCGACTGCACCAGGTTTGGATAGAACGCCGCGATCCCCACCCCGGACCGGTCGTACCAGTGCCCGATGTGGTCAAATCGCAGACCCAACTGGACGGTTAACCGGGGCAGCACCTTCCAGGAGTCGTCGCCATAAAACGAAATCGTCTTGTAGGCAATGTCGTTATACGGGTTCGAATTGTTCTCCTGGTAGCCGCTGGCAATCCCCATGATGAAATTCGCGGTCGGATTGTTGGCCGATCCCATCTGCTGCCCGGTAATGATGTTGGGGTTCTGGCTGCCGAAGCTGAAGCTTCCGTTCGGGAAGAGATAGTTGCCCTGGTAGTTCCCGGAACGCTCCCAGAAGAATCCAGCCTTAATGGTGTGCGAGCGCCACACCTTGGTCAGGTTGTCCGAGATCGACGGCGTCTCCTTGCGCACGATGAACTGCCCGCCGCCCGGACCTTCGAACACATCCGCCTGGGAGAAGTCCGGAAACGTCCCCGCCCCCGCCGAGTTGTACGACGGAATCATCGCCGCGCCCGCGCCGAACACCGTCGACGAATAGGGATAATTCAACGCGGATCGGGTCACTGCTTTGAAGTTCGGCGAGCCCAGCGGAGCATTGCCCCAGCCCCAGCTGGCAATGACTTCGTTCGTCAAAGTCGGCCCGAACACGTGCAGAAAGTGGCCGGTAAGAACCTTGGAGAACGCCTGGGATTGGATGCCGCCGCCCGGAAACGGAATTGCATTCTGCGGGGTCCACCAGATGTGCGCTCCGTTGCCTTGCGCCAGCTGATTGTCGTTGCCGTACTGGTAGGAGACGAAGAACTTGTCCTTGTCGCTCAGGTCGTAGTCGAAGCGCATGCGGTAGATGTAGCCATCATGGGTCGAGGGCAGCGCCTGCTCCCAGTTGTTCCCCGCGATGCCCGAAGCGGTGATGTTCGCGGCCGGCCAGAAGCTGGCCAGCGCCGCCGAACCCTTATCCAGGAACTGCGACGGAATGATTCCATTCGTGACCGTTGTGCCATCCGGCAGAATCGTGCCGTTGACACTGCCGCACAGGGTCCCCGAGTGCGTGCTTCCGGCGTCCGTGTTATTGCCGCTCGCATCCAGGTTCGGGCAAAGCGCCGAGTTGCCCTGGCCCGCCGATGTGAAGTTTCCGCCCATCATTCCCGCCGTCGGAATAATTGACGTCAGCAGGCTGGCCGCGCCCGTGTTCTGGATGAAATGCTCGTAGCCGAACCAGAACAGCAGCTTCTTGTGCGTGAACGGCACCGGACCCCCAAAACTGAAGCCCGGGTAGTAGTAATGGTCGAGCCCTTTCTGCGGCTCCTTCCCCTGATTCTTCGCCGTGTACAGCGTCTGCCAGTCGATCGCGTTCAGTTCGCCACTGCGCGCGTAAAAATAGCCCTGGCCGTGATAGGTCGCCGTGCCCGACTTGCCGATGTTGTTGACTACCACCGGTCCCTTCGCGCTATCCGCGCCAAAATTCGATGTCTGCACCGTCACTTCCTGCGTCATGTCCGGATTCACCGTCGCCACTGACCAGCAGTTGCATCCCGGATCGATGATGTTTGCGCCGTCAAACAGCAGCGCCGTACCGCCGCGGTTCGGCACGCCGTTCGGCGCCAAGCCATTCCCGATCGCGCTCCCCTGCGCCCCGACATTCAGGAAATTGATCGGCACCCCATTGCCTCCGCCCCCATTGGAAATGGAGGCCGTGCCCGCCCCGGTCGCCACTCCCGGCAGGACCTTCAGCAACTCCGACATGTTCCGCCCCGCCAGCGGCAGCAGATCAATCTGCTTGGCCGTCAGCGTCGATGAGCGCTCGCCCGAACTCTGGGGCTCGACCCCCATCGCAGTCGCCTCGACCGTCACGTTCTCCACCGTCTGTCCGACTTGCAGCTTGATGTCGGACTGGTTGAGCGTGTCGCCTGGGTGCACGCTGATTCCGGTCTTCTGCCAGGTCTTGAAGCCTTGCATTTCGACCGACAGGGTGTAGGTGCTGGGCAGCACCGCCGTAAACGAAAAATACCCGGTGCTGTTGCTGACCGATTCCCGCCGCGACTGGCTGGCCTGGTTGATCAGCGTGACCTTGGCATTCGAAACCAGCGCACCGCTTTGATCGGTCACGGTGCCGGTGATGGTGCCGGTAATTTGAGCTTGGGAGAGTGGCGCGGTCAGAATCGTTACGAGCGCCGCCAGTATGGCTGCGCACGCAAAACGACGACCCGAGAACTGACCAGAGAGCTGCAAGCTGGGCATAGTTGCCTCCAGAGCCCGTCGGGCTCCTCACAACCATCAAGTAGGCGTGCGACAAACCCTTGTGGGGGACCTCCACGGCCGCCCGCCGAGGAGGTTATGAAAACGTTAACCATCCGAAAATATGGAAACGTTTACGGTCGAAGCTTTTTATTCCCCTTCCTCCCCTCTTGTCAAGCACAAAATCGATCTTCTTGCGCCATTTTTTCGGCGTTAGCGTTACCGCCCCAACCCCATGCTAGAATCCAGCCTCGGGTTCGCCCCCATGCTCTACCTCGCCGCGGCTCTGATGTCGATGCTCGCCTGGCTCGCGGAAAGTGGCCTTCCTGGCGCGCAAGCACCCATATTTCAGGATGTTGCCTCCCAGAGCGGCCTTACCGTCCGCCACATCTCTACCCCCGACAAGAAGTACATCGTCGACTCCATGAGCGGCGGCGTGGGTTTCCTTGACTGCGATAACGATGGAAGACTCGACGTAGTTACCGTCAACGGTTCCACTGTCGACCGCTATCGCGAGGGTGGCGATCCGATGGTGACCCTCTATCACCAGGACAGCAATCTGAAGTTCACCGACATCACCGCCTCCGCCGGACTCACCCGCAAGGGCTGGGGCATGGGGGTCGCCGTTGCCGACTTCGATAACGACGGCTGGCAGGATCTCTACGTCACCGGCTTTGGCGGCAACGTCCTCTATCGCAATCTTGGCAACTGCAAATTCGAAGACGTCACGGAAAAAGCCGGAGTGCGCGTCGGCGGCTTCAGCGCCGGCGCCGCCTGGGGCGATTACGACCGCGACGGCCGCGTCGACCTCTTCGTCCCGCGTTACGTTCACCTCGACATCAATAACCTTCCCGAGTTCGGCAGCCGCGAGGATTCCTGCTCCGTAATGTCGGTCAAGGTGCAGTGCGGTCCGCTGGGACTGGAAGGCGAATCCGATTTTCTGTTTCACAATCGCAGCGACGGCACCTTCGAAGATGTTTCGAAAAAGGCGGGCGTGGACGATCCCGCGCACGGCTACGGGATGCAAGCCCTCTGGTGGGATTACGACAATGATGGCTGGCCCGACCTCTACGTCGCTAATGACGCCGGCCCCAACTACCTCTACCACAACAATCACCAGGGCGGATTCGAAGACGTCAGCCTGCTCTCGGGAACCGCGGTCGACGGCGATGGCAAGGCCGAGGGTTCCATGGGCGTCGATGCGGCCGATTTCGACCACGACGGCTGGCTCGACCTGTTCGTCACCAACTTCACCTTCCAGTTCAATGCCCTCTACTGGAATCAGCAGCAACTCGGCTTCGCTGACCTCAGCAACAGCTCGCGGCTAGGCCCGGGAAACTATCCGTACGTGGGCTGGGGAACCGCCTTCTTCGACGTTGACAACGATGGCTGGCCCGATGTGCTGGTGGCCGATGGCCACGTCTTTCCTCAAGCCGACTCCATCAAGGGAGCCGCGCCCTACCGCGAGCCCGTGAAGCTGTTTCGCAATAATCGCAACCGCACCTTCGACGACATCTCCGCTCAAGCAGGGCTCGACAAACTACCCGCGGCATCCTGGCGCGGCGCGGCTTTCGGCGATGTCAACAACGATGGCAAGGTCGATGTGCTGATTCTGAACATCGACGGCCCGCCCATCCTGCTGCTTAATCGCACTGAAACGATGAACCACGCAGTGCTCTTCCGCCTGGTCGGAACCAAAAGCAATAAAGCCGCGATCGGCGCGCGCGTGACGGTGAAGAGCGGAGACCTCGTCCAGTTCAACGAAGTGCGCGGCGGTTCCAGCTACCTCTCGCAGAATGACCTTCGCCTTCACTTCGGGTTGGAGGCACAATCGAAAATCGACGCGGTCGAAATTTCCTGGCCCAGCGGTCAAAAGGATTCTTTTCAGAACCTGAACGCCGATTTCATCTACACCATCGTCGAGCGACAAGGCATCCAGCAGAAGACTCCGTTCGAAAAGAGCCCACAGTAGCTCTCAATCGAGTCTGTGTAAAAACCCGCTTGCGGTGCATGCCGGTGGTAAAAACGGATTCGAAACAGTCGCGCAGCCACGGCAGTGACTAGCCCAGAAAGAGATTCCATACAGTCGCGCAGCGACGGCAGTGACTAGCCCAGAAACAGATTCCATACAGTCGCGCAGCGACGGCAGTGACTAGCCCAGAAACAGATTCCATACAGTCG
>Ga0126373_10000181_pt1 | contig 42616 bp, 28 predicted proteins | sample PanSoiMetPlot_11_FD_92545 | JGI IMG/M metagenome (GOLD analysis project Ga0126373, IMG submission 92545) | Tropical forest soil microbial communities from Panama - MetaG Plot_11 | ecosystem: Environmental > Terrestrial > Soil > Tropical forest > Bulk soil | place: Panama | collected 2016-02-17 | reverse complement strand
GCACCCGCATCTCGGGGGACAAATAACTGAACACATGATTCTGCTGATGATCTTCTCCACGCATGCCTTCTCCTATCATGGCCCCCTGTGGATTAGTAAGTATTTTTTCCGCATCCTGCTAGGCACGAACCCACTTTCGTCCGCATAGTTGCGGGCGCCGAACCATCGCCGACACCATCACCGTAATGAAGAGGGAGGCTTGCATTCAGATTCGTAACACCCGGGCTGCATTCTCATAGTAGACCTTGCTCAAGATCGAATCCGGAAGATTGATGCCATAGATTTTCCAGCGACCCTGTGGCGGTATTTTTGCCGGCGCATAGTCGAAATATTCGTCGTCGGTTTCCAGGAACCGGAAGTAGATTTCGTAGAGCTTGTCGTTGAATACCTGCTGCGGATAGTCGTCGCCGTGAGGAGTCGCATCGGTCCCGAAGAGAATGCGATGCTGATGCTTATCAAAGAAGTTGCGAGCGGACCTCGGCTGCCGGCCCAGTTCGCCGATCCGTGCTGCAATGTCTACGAACATATTCGGGAAGCGGTCCAGGTTGTCCGATACGTTCTGCAAATCCTCGGCGAAATTCCCGACATGCAGCACGATGAACTGCGTTTTGGGATGCCGGGCCATGACTCGGTTGCGGGCTGCCAGCAACTCTTCATTGCTGGGGAAATCACCTCCGTAAAATGACCAGTCGGGATGATTGTTCAGTTCTTCGTAACGCTCGTTGAAGCGGTCCGTGGGAGTGAAAAAAGCAATCGGATCGGAAACGTGAATGGCGACGGGCATATTGAGTTGTCCGCACGCATCCCACATGGGATCAAAACGCGGATCATCAATCCTCACGAGAGTTCCCGAAGTGATGTTCTCGCGCAAATATAGGCCGAGCGTTTTTAGAATTTTGAGGCCGCGCGCTCCGTCCCGGTGGGCCTGTTCGATCGCCTGAGCTTGCAATCTCGGGTAGTCTGCTTCTTTGAACCGCGAATACGAAGGCTCTGCGAAGGTATAGAACCGGCCGGGATGTGCGCGGTCATATTTCGCCACGCTCTCCGCCAGCCCTTTTTCATACCCCCCAGTCAAGTTCACCATGGCACGAATGTTCTTGCTTTCCATTACCGCCAGCACCTCTTGCGGAGTGCCCAGGTATTGGCGGTCAGGAGCCAGTTCCACACCCGCTTCTGACTTGGTAGAAACAGAGATATGCGTATGAATGTCGATTAGAGGAAATTTCGCGCGCTGAACGTGGGACTCGCGCACGTGCAGCATGCTCTTGGGCTCGTACTGTGAGAGGTCCAGAGGCTTCGGCGCTAGCGGGCTCTGTGGTTGTGCTGTCGCACTGGGCAGGGATAGTTGCGAAGCTCCCGCGATCAGTCCTGCCCGATAAAGCCACTCGCGACGATTTATCGAACCGCGCTTCTCTCCCATGCTCATTGCCCCGGTTGAAGCGCGGGCGTCACGATGTCGAGAGGTCCGTTCTTCCCACTTACAGAACCGTGCCACACACTGCCTCCAAACGTGGTCACATAAATTTGATTATGGGCTTGCGGATCGGGAATCACGCGGTGCGCCCATTTGAAATTGAAGCCCGGAATTCGTGACCAATGCAGTCCGCGGTCCTCTGATCTCCAGACCGAAGATTCAAATCCGGCAGCATACAGAATTTTGGGATCAACCGGATCGACACTCACGTCATAGACATGCTGGTCGTGGCTCAGTGCCAGCCGCCAGTCCTTGCCGCCATTTTCGGAAAGATATATCCCTCCACCTTCGCCGTGCTGCTCGACTGCGCGCGCCCACGATGCCAGATAGAGCCGGTCGGGAGACTTAGGATCGACCGCCAAACCGTTCGGAGCATTGACGCCGGAGGGAAGAACGACTGGCTCCCAATGTTCGGCACCATCGGTCGAACGATACAGGGCTCCATCTCCGGCATTGCCAATGCTTCCGTCTTCCGAACGTCGCGCCAGAAGCACATAGAGCGTGCCGTTTGCGCTACGAGTTAACCGCCATGCGAATGGCTCGGATTGTGTGATGCCCTGATTTTTCAGGCTCCAGGTCCGTCCACCGTCCACGCTCTTGTAAACACCACGTCCAAAACCCGCAACATAGAGGACCCGTGCATCCACCGGACTCGTTGGATCGAGCAGGATGTGCGTGGCGGCGGTCTCGTCCATGCCCGCATTTGACGTCGACCACGTCTTGCCACCGTCATCGCTGCGGCAGACGCCGCCTTTATAAGTCGATACCGCTGTGTGCCTCCACATCTTGGGTCGGGGCAGATCGTGTGTCCCGCTGTTCACGCTCCATGCGCGGCCCTTCACTTTCGGATCGAACACAATCCAGTAAGTCGTATTGGTCCACTCCTCCGGGACGCCCATTGTGGCGCTCGTCCACGACGTCCCTCCGTCCTCACTCCGGAATGCTCCGATGTCCGTGTAAGTGATGAACATGCGCTTCGAATCGAACGGATCGAAGTGTACCCCGTAGGTGGTGGTGACATCCAAGCCGACGGTCGTCCATCCGTTCTCATTCACCTTTCGCGAGTACATCCCGTTCCAGGTGGTTCCACCATCGGTAGTGCGCATGGTACGACCGAGATCAGTGCCGTAAGCGAGATTGGGATCCTGGTCGGCAACTGTCATGTTCAAGGGATTCTCTCCCCAGGTGATCCCGAAGCGTGGCGTAATCCAATCGTCATGAACGTTGCTCGCTGCTCCTGACGACTCTTTCCAAACCAATTTCCAGTCGGCGCCTGAATTTTCGGTCTTGGCTACGCCCAGCCAGGTCTTTCCATCGAGGGCGAGATCGCTATAAGAAAGATACGCAGTCTCGGGATGGTGAAGGCTGGTGGCGATGGCCCGAACATTGGCACCGTTGCCGGGAAGCGCGCATTTATGCCAGTGTTCACCACCGTCGGAGGAAACAAATACTCCCTCCGCCGACGTCAGGTAAACCACTGGTTGGGCACCGGAGCCAAAGCCCAGAGTAAGATCGCTCGCAGGAGCTGGGACAGGCAAGCTCTTAATTCCGGACCCCGTCACCACAGTTAACGTCTTCCCGTCTCCCAGGAAGAGTCTGCGTGCACCGTTCGAAGAATGCGGATCAACCCAGATCCGGCGCGCACCCGACTTCAACTCCGCTTGTTTTTGCCAAATTTTCCCGGAATCACGAGAGACGTAGAGGCTTGGACTCTCTCGATCTCCCGCAGCAATGTAGAGAATGGCTGAGTCGGCGGGATCGATTGCCATCGCGTAAATTTGGCCCAGCGTATCCGAAGGAGCAAGAAGCGTCTCGTCCGCGTGATCAGAATTCATCTTCACACCATGCACACTCGAAGGCGCCGGAGCCACGAGGTTCCAGGTTTCGCCTCCGTCCCTGCTGCGCCAGAGTCCTGTGGCGTGTGCATACATGGTCTTTGGATCCTGCGAATCGAACACAAAGAAATTCACAACTCCGCGCAGATTGAACATCCGCCAGGTCTGGCCGCCGTCATGGGTGATGTAGGAACCCGTCATGTCGCAGGAAACGAGCACCGTATTCACGTCATGTGGGCTGATGGTCGGGTTGAACATTGCGCCGCCGCCGCCGGGGCCAATCACGCGGAAATCCCCTGGCCGTTCCGCCCAGGCGCTGGCAAGACAGAAAAAGAAGCCGACAGTGATCCCGATTAGGATTCTGACTTTCATGACTCTCTCAGATGGAATCGACTGCCCACGAAACTGTCATTCAATCGCGGGCAGTCGCATTGCAGCCAACTGGTTCTAGAACGTGATCCGAAGCCGCAAACGGATCGTTCGGCGGCTGTCGACGCCCTCCTGCGAGAACGTAGAGAATGCTCTTCCAAAATCCGGATTCGCGTTCGCTTTAGTTTCAGCCGGATCAAACGGCAACAACGGATACGCTACGGAGTTTGGGCCGTTAGCAACCGGGTTGTTCGGATCAACGTGGACCGTGAGGTCGCCCAGCCAGGCGAAGGTGCCGCCGCCGCCGCCGAAATCCGCATTCGGCATTCGCAAGGGATGGTTAAAGATATTGTTAACGTCAGCTCCCAGATTGGCCGTCACTCGCTCCCCGAATCTAAAGTCTTTGTGCACACCCAAATTCACTCCCCAGGCGCCGGGTCCCCACAAAATATTGCGTTTCGCGACCTGTGGATTGTCAAAGAAATCAGCGCCCACGGGTGGAGGAGCAAATGCGTCGGGATTGTAGAGTTGATCCGGTAGCTGATTTGGACCGCGGTTTTTGAAGTCGCCTACGACCAGAGGCCTGCAGCAGGAACCGCTGAAGTCTCCGACGGCATCAAGCGACCCTACCGCAGTGTTTCCCGGGAATACCGCGTTGTTGCTATTAAAACAGTCGCTGTTGCAGGTGTAAAACGGCGTAAAACCGGTTCCGCTCTTGGCGAACATCTGAAAGCTCGTTTGCCAGCCCCCAAGGATCGCGTCAGCAACACGAGAAAACGAATTTCCGAATTTCCTGCCCCGTCCTACAGGCAAATCATACAACCCATAAAAAACGAAGCGATGGCGCGAGAGCCACGCATCCTCGCCGTAGTCGGCATTCGGGTTGAATTGATTGTAGGTCGCGCCTCCAAGGCTGGAGTTGCCCTGATCCAGACCTGTAGATTTCTGGTCCAGATAGGTGTAAGACGCATTGAAGATCAGCCCATGGCTGTAACGACGCTCGACCTGGGTCTGGAAAGCATTTGACTGACTATGACCTAAGTTTCCAAAGGTCATTAAAAAATCTCCCAACTGAGAGAAAGGAATCTTTCCATAATCTGCAAGCGATGCTCCACAATTACCGACGGTAGGGTCGCAAGGGTTAATTCCATCTCCAATTCCCGTGTCGGGATCGGCTAGAGTAGTACCCCACCCAACGTCACTGGCGCGGATTTGGTTCAGGTCCCTGCCCACAATCAATCCATGCGCCGTCGATCCGAGGTAAGAAAAACGTACAGATGTTTTCAGCCCTAGATCGCGTTCAAAGGTCGCGTTGTACTGTTGAATGAGCGGTTGGTTAAGTCCAAAAGGTACGGCGTTGATCGATGGCTGGCCACCAGCATGTGCGGCAAGCCCACCGGTCATCGGAGTTGGCCATGATTGCAATGGCGAGGTAGGGTCGTTGTTCTTCCTGAGCGACTGATTGAAGCCGTTGGTTTCAAGCGGATCGCGCATCCCCTGGGCAGCCGACGTTGGGAAGTACAGCCCGTATCCGCCGCGTACCACGGACTTATCCCCTAGGCGCAGAGCAACGCCGACACGCGGAGCCACGTTATTCTTGTCGCCTCGTATCAGACCTCGGCCGATGCCAAGTCCTGACTGACCGGCAGTGACCACTGGCACGAAATTAGTCAAGCGGGCGTCTAAGAATGGAATGGTTTTGTCAGATGGAACCACAATTCGGCCCTTCAGGCCGGTAGTGGAATCGACGAAGGTGGGATCAAAGTTTATTAGGAGATCATTCTTGTCAACAAACGGAGACAGATACTCATAACGGAGTCCGAGATTGAGTGTCAGTCTGGAGTTGACCTTCCAATCGTCCTGAAAGAAGTAGCCCTGCTCCCAGTTGTGCGCATCCATGTTCGGACGCGACTCGGGGACATAAACAACGTTACTGGCTGGCAACCCGAGCAGAAAAACAGTGAACGGGTCAGTTGCGGCGCCTGCACAATCTGCAGCGTTAGCGCATGCCGTGGGATTGGCGTAAGTCATTGTCCCCCGCGGAGCACCGCGTCCTTGCGTGAAGCCGTCCAGTCCTTGATTCCTGACGAAATCAGCACCCATCTTCAGATTATGATTCTTGATTACCCAGGTGAGCGTATCGCCAAAAGTCAGAAGATACTGGCTCAGCTGGCGTTCTGTGTTTCTTCCCCCGGTGGGAATACCCTGGAAAGTTCCTCCATAATTAATCGAAGGGAATCCGTGTGTCGGGAGCACGGAGGAGCCAACCACTGCCCCAAACGCATCGATAGCGGTTGAATCGAGGCCGATGCTAGATAGGAAGCTCTGCAGGGTCGTGTTGGAGTGTCGAAAGTTATATTCGCGATTGAATCCCCCGCGCGCTTCGTTGATCAGATTGTTGCGAATATTACGCACATAGGAACCGGAGACGGTGTTATTACGGCGATCAGTTTGTAAGAGACCCAGTCCAGTGAACGGAATGTTAACGCCGCCCGCCGGGTTCCCAGTGCCGACAAAAGCCTGGGCGTTGTAAACCACATACACGCGATCTTTGTCGCTAAAGTCGTGGTCCACGCGAAGGGTCCCCAAGTCTCGAGTCGAGCCACCGGGAAGCAAGGTCTGATACCCGCCAGCAATCTTGCCGGTGGGCAGGCCGGAATCGGGGTCTAATGCCATCTCAGGGGTCGTACCTTGCAAATTTTTCGGGAAGTAAAGACTAATAAGTTGCTGCACGTTCGGATTGAGAAGGCGGGAAGGGATGGTAACGAACTGCTGGCCCAAACCTTGGTAGGTGTCCGCCGCTACCTCCTGCGACGTAAGCGTCACTGACGCGGGCACATCCGGGAGTAAGCCCGGATTGGGGTTGGCGCCCTTCAACAGCGGCGAGAAATCCCCGGTCCAGAAGGATGGGTAGGGCAGCTTGCTGTTGAAAATGTCTACGGGTGATCTGTTGTAATTTCGTTCGTAGGCCACAAAGAACCAAGTCTTCTTGAGTCCGGGAATGGGCCCACCCAGCGACCCTCCGATGTCATTTTCATTGAAATAAGGCGTTGGAAATTTGGTTACAAACTGGTTGGGAACAAAGTCTCTCTTGCCTTGCAAGTCTTGGATCTGCCACGCCGCCAAGGCGGAATTCTTGTTGTTGTAAAAAGCCGAGCCGTGAAATTGCGAGGTACCGCGCTTGGTAGTAATACGGATATTGGAAATTCCTGCATACTCAGCGCTGAAATCACTAGAAAGAACATTCACTTCGCCCACAGCTTCGAGCGAAGGCTCACTGTTGGTCGGGGAGCCGAAAATCGCGTTATTGGAACGCTGGCCATCGAGCGAAAAATTGGCGCCATAGCTCTGGAACCCGACGAACTTGAATTCGCCGGCATCTGTGCCCTGCGTGATATTCGGATTGAGATAAAGAAACTGATAGACGTCGCGGCTGTCGCGGGGAAGATCTATCACCTCGCGGCTGTTAATCGTGTCAGTGATAGTTTGATCCTCAGTATTGATAGCAGGAGCTTCTGTGGTCACCTCGACCGCCTCCGACTGAGTGGCTACTCCGAGTGCCGCATTCGCCGCCACGACATCACTTCCGGTCAATACAATTCCGGTGATCTCCTGGGTGCGCATGTTGGCGGCCGAGATGGTGACCTTGTAATTTCCCGGCCGAAGCCCGAATACTTGATATTCGCCATCGGAATTCGTCACCGTTTCGCGCGTCGTACCCGTCGAAAGGTCGAGAATGACGACTTTCGCATGGGCAACTAAGGCACCGCTGCTATCGGTTACCGACCCGCGAATCGTCCCAAGGTCCGTTCCCTGCGCCTGCAGGAACTGCGTGCAATCAACCGTCATCGCCAGCACGATCAAAACAGCGAGAAATTTTGTGACATTCATGATGCGCTCCTATCCCAGAAACGGCGGAACACACCTTTTAACCCAAGATGGCAAGCGAAAGCAAGAAATAAATAATATAAAGAAAGAATCCGACACAATTCGCAATGAAGCCCGTTTCTCAGAGCTGGGGCAGATGCACAGTGAATGGCTGCACTACACGATGGATCACCCCATTCGCGGAAGGGGAATCCGGGCGCAAGCCCTCGTGCAAGCAGCGGGAGAATGCCAGCAGCTGGCCCATGACCACGTCAAGGATTGGCAGGTCCTCGTCGGCAAGCCCCGTGTCCATGAACGGAATGACAACGTCTCGCGAGGTTAGGAGATTCGCGGGCACCTCTTGGCCGACCATGATGCGCAATAACCCGAGCTGCTTTTCCGCCAGTTCCCTCACCACATCTGCTTCGTAGGCCCGAACCATGGGATCGACCGACAGGAAGCAGACGACCAACGTGTCATCGTGGACTGAACTCATCGGTCCGTGGCGCAGGCCAAGATACGTCTCGCATCCAGTAACCACCCGCCCGCCAGTCATCTCCAGCATCTTCAAGGAGGCTTCGCGTGCGGCGGCAAAATGAGCTCCGGTCCCGAGAAACATAACGCGCCGAAGTGGCCTTCGGGAGGTTTGCGCCAGCAAATCCATATCGGTCTGAAGCAGCTTTGAGGCGCCCCGAGCGAGGGCCGTTGCGATCGCGGCGTAGTGCACCGAATCGGCCAGGAGACCCAGAAAAAGGCCTGCCAACACCATGTTCGTGAAGCTGCTGGTCATGACCAGGCTGCGGTCGTTCGTCGCATCATCCAGGGTGATGACGGTCACACTCGGATCTGCTTGAAACTCATTCGCGAGTCTTCCCTGTCGATTGCAGGTCAGAATCAGATGACGCACGTCCGGTGAAAGCTTGTGGATGAATGAGAGCGCTCCCACACTCTCAGGACTATCCCCGGAACGAGCCAGGGATACCATCAACGACGGGCTTCCTACCGGCATGGCATGGGCTCCGTGGGTTAGCAAGGCACCCCTGTCTGAACGTTGATTCCGAGGTTCTTGCGCAGTGCCGGTCGAACACAATCACTCGCGAATTCCGAACTTCCAGAACCGGACAAGGCGACACACGAAAGCCCGTCGGTCAGGCGACCTAAGTGCGCAGCATGTTCCCGCATCAATTCGGCCGTGCGAATCCAGGTGGCGGGCTGCTGGCAGATTTCTCGCAGGGTATGAAAGTACCCGAGTCGCCGCTGCTCTTCTTCATCTCGTTCCAGAAGTTCCCTGGTTATGTGCTGGGCCTGCGCCAACTGACTCAACCCATCTTTTGAGAACAAGAAGACGATTGCGTGGTGATGTGCATACGAAAATCCGACCGAAAATAATAGAAAGCAATGGTAAAGTAAACGAAAGCAAAAGGAGAATCAAACAAATTTCGAGATGCAACCGGAGCTGCGGGGCGATGAAATCGCGATCCGCTCTCCGCCTCCGAAGTCTGTAACGTGCTATTGATCTGAGTATCTCAAAGGACATCATGCCAATCGATCGCAGAGATCTCCTGAAAAGTACGGCTCTCCTCCCTGCACTGACTCGCTTGAGCCTCGCGGCTGATCCAGCACAGAACAATGCCATCGCTTTCGGGCATCCGCCGCAGGAACGTCTAAACCAAGGCCCGTTTGACATCGATCAAGATCAAGGGTGGCAGACAATCTTATTCACGACGCCTTCGGAGAAGCCGTTGCGTAATCCGGGTTATGGGCTTGTCGGCTACAGCTGGGAGGAAAGCGGACCTTCTCTCGCCGCGCGTGCCGGTCGCGAAACACTCGAACAACATGTAGAAAAAATCTCAAGCTTGCCGTTTGTCGATGTTCTTTATATCCGCTGTGATTGGCGCAATGTGCAATCCCGTCGCGGTCGGCTCGATCTCGAGCCGGTCTGGGCTTTGACGTTGGATGCTGCGAAGCGCAAAGGTCTGCGCGTGGCATTTCGGATTCAATTGTCGAATACCTCATTTCAACCGGAAAATCTGGCGCTGCCTCCGTTCTTGCGCGATCGCATCCCGCTCGTCTCCATCGGCGGCATTCCCGGCAAGGGCGATGGCCAATATCGTGAACCCCGCTACGATCATCCCCAGTTCCAGAAGGCATTCTCAGAGCTGAACGGCTTGCTGGCGGCGGAATTTGACGGGAATCCGTTGATCGAATGGGTCGACCTGATGCAGTACGGCTTCTGGGGCGAAGGGCACACCAGCAACTATCCCAATCCGTTTCCCGATTACGTCACGGCGGAACGAACTTCGCTGGCGATGACGGAACTGCAGCTCTCCTCCTGGAAAAAGACTCCGCTCGCCGTGAACACTCAGCCTGACATCAGCAATGTAGGCAACCGCGCACTACTTGACATGGCGATGCGAGCAGGCGCGTGGCTTCGCTCCGACAGCATCATCGTGGAAGAACCCATCCAGATTGAGGAAATCGCCAACCGCCCACCTTGGCTGGCCGCCATCATGGAAGACGGCTACCTCCGTCAGTACGACGCACAGAAGCTAAGCTTGGATCCGGCGCACGTCAACGTCCTCGAGAATTACATGCTGCACGTCCTCGATTTGCGGTCGAATTACTGGGCACTCTGGACAGAAGCCGACAATCTGGCGCGCTACAACGAAATGTACCCGCGCGGTTTTGAGCGCCTGAGAACACAAATGGGCTATCGGTTACGGCCTTCCTGGATCTGGCAGCGCAAACGGTTTGACACATTCGAAGTTATCGTGTGCGTCAGCAATCGAGGCGTCGCCGGCGTTCCCGGCGTGCTTTGGCTTCATCTGGACAGCCCCGACAACGAGATCAAGCTGCGGGGAACCCTGGATCCCGGGCATCCGCATGGTGGTGGATTGCGGCAGGGTTCGTTTCTGATTCCGAAAGGCTATGTGGGTCGTTTGAATCTTTCTGCTCAAATGGAACTTCGTCCAGGTGTCATGCGGCCCGTCGCCTGGGCATGCGAACAGCCCGTAAATCCAGACGGATCGATCACGATAGAACTCAAGGACGCAAATGATCGGGGATGGCGTAAGGGCGTGTGACGTTTTGGATGAAGAATGAAAGCAGACTTATTTGACCCTTTGGAGTTGCATCGATTTTGCGATCGACATGCAGATCTCGACCGAAGGAGCCACGTCGGCGATGGTAGGCTTCAAAGCGCGGCCGCCTTGCAGCCCCTCGATGAACGCGGCGGTCTCGTCGTAACATCCGTTCAAGACATCTTCAGGCATGTCGGCGGGAGCAACTTCCTCCTCGACTACAACTCCGTCTAGGTGCGCGAGCCAACCTCTTTTTCTGCCAAACGGACAGGTCACTGACGATCGGAAACCGTCCCCAAAAAGATCGTAAGTCTCTTCGAGCATCCCGGTAGTCGGCAGCACATCAACTCGTCCTTCCGCGCCGCTTTGAAAATGCAAGTGAATTGTGTACCACCGGACAGAGTTCGCCGGGGAACACACCGGCTCACACTCAAATCCAGCCACATCTCCGGCGATATAGCGGAGGGTATCGACTGCATGAACCGCGGTTGCCCAGATGAACTCAGGCTCAGACCGAGCGTGCCGCGCGATCGTCGAGCGGAGATAACGAATCGGACCGGCGTTTCTCACCCATTGCAGCGCGCGGTTCAGAAATGGCATAAAGCGGCGATTTACCGACACCATGTTGGGAGTGCCACTCGCCACAGCGGCAGCGCATAGTGCCTTAACCTCGGCCAACGTCGAGCCTAGCGGCTTTTCCACAACGCATGGGATCCGTCTCCCTAGCAGGATGGCGCCGACCTCCGAAATCCTCTCCGGCGGGACCACGGTGATACAGCCGTCGACCTCCTCCCGCGAGAACGCTTCCTCGATATTGCGATGCGAATGCCGAAAGCCGTACTGGGTGCAGAATTTCTGTGCTCGGTCGAGCTGAATGTCGCAAGCCGCGGCCAGTTCAATCGCATCCGGGTTCACGGTTTTGTATCGTGTCAGCGCCATCGCATGCCCAACTCGGGCGTGTTCTCCGCAGCCGACGAGGGCGAGCCGGATCTTGCGATGGGTAGTCACAAATCTGTGCCAACCGAAACGGCAAGCTTGTCAGGGGCGCGTTTTTCAGGCGCAGAGTCACTGCGAACAAACCAGAGTGATCCAGCAACCGCCAGTGTGAGCAGGGCGAAGCAGAGCACGGTCAAGCGCTGATGGGGCTCAACATTAAACAGCAGTAGCAAGCTGAGCAATCCGATCCCGCAAATCGTGCGGCTCAGAAAGCGAAAGACGGGTTTGGTGAAGTCGTCCGAATCTTTCAACTCATTGCTCACGTCGATGGGCGTGTTCAAGTTTCGGAACAGGAGGGCGCGTCCAGGCGTATCGCCCCGGTCAAAGAATCTGGTCAGGAAGAAAATGCCAAAGGATGATGGGATGATGATCGCCACCTGCTCGATCAGGGTCCAGTGATATACGAACGCCCCCAATATTCCAAGGACAAGTCCGGTCGCAAACGATGCCAATCCCGACCAGGGCGGCGTCCGCCGCACAACGAGGCCCAGAAGAGCCGGTGGACCGTAAGCCAGCGACATCAATGTGTTGAATGTCAGCATGACGTGGAAAACGCTTTGCCCACTAGCCGCCATAATCACCGCAATCAGGGTGCTCGCTCCCCCGATCAGAAATGTCGTGATCCACCCCACAATCAGCAATTCGCGCTCCCCCGCCTGCTTGCGGAACAGTGCTTGATACATGTCTTTCGTCAGGATCGCTGATTTGAGATTGAACTGAGACGACAGGTTTGCCATGGTGGCGCTGAACATCGCGGCCAGCATCACTCCGATCAATCCATGCGGTAAAAGTGTCAAGCTTGCGACGGCATAGGCGGCTTCACTCGGGTTGGGCAGTGCGGTGTGAAGCGAAGGCAGAACCGGATACACCACGCGCATTGCCATGGGCGGTAGAAACCAGATGAACGCCCCGGCAAAGAAGAGTCCGCAACACAGCAAGGCAATTTTGCGCGCGGACCGCTCATCATCCACGCTGAAATAGCGCTGGGCCATGGCGCTTGTGTTGTAGCCAAACGAAACCATGATGGTCCAGGAGACGAGATAGAACCAGCCGAACTCGCCCGACAGATGGATGGTTTTCATATCGGCAGGCAGCGAGTGAACAAGTCCGCTTAGTCCCCCGACGCGGATGAGCGACATCACCACGAGAACTAAGCAGAACGGCATCAAAATCGAGGCCTGGAGAAAGTCTGTTACAACGACCGCCCACAGTCCGCCCAGGACGCAATAGAACACGATGAGTGCGCCGGCCCCGATGATCGTCCAGGTCACCGGGAATCCACAGGCGGCAGAAACAAACAGACTCAGTCCAAATAACGTGCTGGCACTTGTGAACAACTGAAAGAAGATGGTGCTCCAGGAGAAAACCTGGTGCGTGGCCAAGTTAAAGCGACCCGAGAGATACTCCATCACGGTCGTGATCCGGGTTCGCCGCCAGCGCTCGGCGAAAACAAAGTAGCCGAGAAGAAAACTCAAGGCGTTCCCGAGGTACAGCCCGATCGCCGCGATGCCGGAACGATAAGCGACTCCCGCCGCACCCGTAAACGTCCACGCGCTGAAGCCGGACATGAAGCAACTGAGTCCCGCAACCAACCACGGAATGCGACTGCCGCCGCGGAAGTATTCAGCCGCGCCTCGATTGAACCGCAACACGTAGAACCCCACACGCACCATCAGCAGTGCATAGAGAGCAATCACGAGATAGTCGACGGGGTTTGCCGTGGCCATCGGGAACCTGCTGCTTCCTTATACTTTGTTTTCGACCGGAATTGAAGCAAATAAACAACAAAAGAAAGCAAACGAAGTCTCGCCGGTGCTATACTCGGTCCCTGCATGGCTCGACCTCGCCTTCTGATCAGCGCTCCCCAGGAATTGTTCGAATCCTTCTTCTCAGACGGGGAGCGTCAGCGGCTGGATCGAATGTTTGTGTGGGAGCGGGTGGGCGGCCGTAAGATTACCGCGAAATTTCGGCGGCGCATGGGTTCTGCAGAGGCAATCGTCACCAGCTGGGATAGTCCTTCTTTTGATGACAATCTCGAAATGCTTGCTCCCCGGCTGCGCATCATCGCCCATTGCGGCGGCGAAGTGAAATCCCGCTTCGCCCGGCGGCTTTTCGAACGGCTAACCATCACCAATGCCCCGGAACCGATGGCTCGAGCGACGGCGGAACTGGGAGCCGCTTTTCTTCTCTATTGCGCTCGCAATGTGGATTTTTACCGCTCTGAGCTTAGAAAACCATCGAGCCGCATTTACGATCAGGTGCATGTTGCTGGCACGTCGGAATCCCTGGTCGGCAAGACCGTAGCCATGATCGGATTTGGAAGGATTGGACGCGCACTCGTCGATCTCATGCGCGGCTTTGATCTCAAATGGCTGGCGCATGATCCGTATGCTGATCCAGCCCTTGCGCGGAAATATCCCGTGCGGTTTCTGTCTCTCAATGAACTCTTGGCGAAGGCTCACTGTCTCGTCCTGACAGCTGCGTTGACCGAGCAGACCCGGGGAATCCTCGGGAAAGAACGCCTGGCAAAGCTTCCGGATGGCGCGGCCATCATCAACATTGCCCGCGGAGGCCTGATCGACCTGCAAGCACTCCGGCAAGAGGTAAGACGCGGCCGACTGCGTTGCGCGATCGATGTGACCGATCCGCTGGAGCCACTTCCCGTGAACGACCCCTTGCGCAAAATGCCGGGTGCGATTGTTACACCTCACATTGCCGGCAGCGGCTCCCATGTGCGGCAAGAGATCGCGCGGGTTGTGCTCGACGATCTCGAGAAGTTCTTCCATGGCAAGCGTGTCGAAAATCGAGTCACGGTTACGATGCTCGACAGGATGACCTAGGAATGAAAATGTCTTTCTCGACCTTGGCGTGTCCCGACTGGACGATGCCGCAGATCATAAAGATTGCGGTCGATGCCGGTTATGACGGCATAGAGTTGCGATTTGTGGAGGGAGAAGACTCACTTTGGACGTTAGCTGCATTCTCGGGAGCCCAGATGGCGGCAACAAAGAGTGCGTTATCTGACAATGGGCTGAGCATCTCGTGCGTGGATACGAGCTGCCGCTTTCATTCTCCGGACGTAAAGGACCGGGATGGCTGGATAGAAGAAGGGCAGCACATGTCAGACATGGCGGCGGAACTCGGGGCCCCTGCAATCCGTGTTTTCGGTGATAGGATCCAGCCCGGCGCCGGCCAGGCGTCGACGAGAGGCTGGATCGCAGAGTCCATTTATAGGCTCGCGGAAACTACGTCGCAGAAGAATATCGAGGTTTGGCTTGAAACGCATGGCGATTTCTGCGCCGCAGGTCAGACCGCAGCGATCTTGTCGGAATCTGGTTCGCAGCATGTCGGAGTTGTGTGGGACCCGGTGAACAGCTTTATCTCGACGGATGAGAAGCCGACAGAAGGAGCCCAGCAGCTGGGAACGGCGATTCGTCACGTCCACGTCAAGGATCTTCAGCGCACCGGGGATGGATTCCGATACGTTCCATCTGGAGATGGAGACTTCCCGCTGGAGGATATGAGAAACGCATTACGAAAATTGCACTATGACCGCTTCGTCTCATTCGAGTGGGAAAAGAAATGGCATCCTGAACTTGCTGATGCGGCTGTAGCCTTGCCGCACTTTGCCAACTGGTTTCGGAAGAACTACGCCGATGAGTGAAAGCAAAGCAGTTTTGCGACCGTTAAGCACAGAGGATATTCCGGCAGCTTTTCAGCTCTCAGCGCAGGCAGGCTGGAACCAGACGGAAGAAGACTGGCGTACCTTGCTCGATCTTGCTCCCGAGACCTGTTTCGGAATTGAAATCAGAGGAGAATTGGCAACAACGACCACACTTATCTGTTATGGGCGGACCCTGGGCTGGATCGGCATGGTACTGACCAAATCAGATTTCAAGAGACGGGGGCTTGCGCGGAAGTTGTTGCAGCATACATTGAACGTGGCCGACAAGATGGGAATCGAAACACTCAAACTTGATGCGACGGACCAGGGACAACCTTTGTACGTACAATATGGCTTTCGCGGCGAACATGCCATTGAACGCTGGTCCAGGTCCGGCGGAGAAACCGGGCGGTTTTCTTCCGTTCCGGGGTCACCGGTCTGGTGCGAGCACGATATCAAATATTTCGGAGCGGACCGCCTGCCATTGCTCGAACGGCTGGCACAAGGGAATTCTGTGTTGCTGGAGCACCGCGCCTACTTGTTCGCAAGGCCCGGCCGTGTTTGCGCTTACGTCGGTCCCTGTGTCAGTGATAATCCCAAGGATGCGCGGAACCTGATCTCGCTTTGCTCAGAAAAAACCGGCGGCAGTTGGTGCTGGGATCTGTTTCCGGACAATCGCAACGCGGTTGCCATCGCCCGCGACCTCGGATTCACGCCACAGCGGCATCTGCTGCGGATGGCTCGCGGCAAGGAACTCGTCCAGGATATCGACGCGACCTATGCGATCGCAGGATTTGAACTTGGCTGACATGTCTGTCCGAACGGAAGCTGAATTGGAAGAGAGGCTCTCGCGGCCTGACGAGAAGACGGCCGAGGCAATGGCCGCGCTCGAGGGCGATCTGCTCATCCTGGGCGCCGGTGGCAAGATGGGGCCAAGCCTCGCACGATTAGCGCGACGCGCGTGCGACCGAGCGGGCCTCCGAAAGCAAATCATCGCAGTCGCCCGATTTACTAATGCCAAATTGCCAGCCGAACTTACGAACGACGGGATAGAAACGATCTCGTGCGACCTGCTTGACCGGGAAGCTTTGGCTCGGCTTCCCGATATTCCCAACGTCATCTTCATGGCCGCGAGGAAATTTGGGACTTCCGGCGAAGCGCATATGACCTGGGCCATGAACACGTACTTGCCGGGTCTGGTCGCCGACCGCTATCGAGCTTCTCGGATCGTCGCGTTCTCTACCGGGAATGTGTACCCGCTACGTTCCATCTCACAAGGCGGCGCGACTGAGACGACGGTTGTCGATCCTGTCGGCGAGTACGCACAGTCTGCGTTGGGGCGCGAGCGGATGTTCGAATATGGGTCCTCACGCTGGGGGACCCGTTGCCTTCTCCTCCGCCTGAATTATGCCGTCGAAATGCGCTACGGAGTGCTCGTGGACGTTGGACTCGCGGTATTCGAACGGCGTCCGATTCACTTGACTATGCCCTGCGTGAATGTTATCTGGCAGGGTGATGCCAACTCCTGGTGCCTGCGATCGTTTGCCCACTGCCAGGCGCCGCCGATGATCCTGAACATCACCGGAACTGAAACGCTCTCCGTGCGCGAACTTGCGCTCGAGTTTGGCAGACATTTCGGGGTGGAACCAACATTTGCTCCCGGCTCGGAGGGCACGAGCGCATTGCTCAACGATGCGGCGCAGGCTCGCGCCTTGTTTGGCGAACCAACAGTCGGGATCGGCGAACTGATCGGCTGGATTGCAGATTGGATTCGCGACGGCGGAGTTCTACTGAATAAGCCTACGCACTTTCAGACACGGGACGGAAGATTCTGATGCGATTGTGCGAACGATTGCGCTCGGGTCTCGTGATTCCCGCGCATCCTCTCGCCCTGAACTCGAATCGCAAGCTGGACGAGCGACGACAACGTGCCCTGACGCGCTACTATTTGGCCGCGGGTGCGGGTGGTATCGCCGTCGGAGTTCATACCACCCAATTCACGATCCGGAAATGTGGATTGCTGAAGCCTGTGTTGTCGATTGCTGCCGAGGAAAGCCGCGCCGATCGTGACCTCGTGAAAATCGCCGGCGTATGCGGTCAACCCAAGCAAGCGCTGGCCGAGGCGGAGCTTGCCGCTGGACTGGGCTATGATGCCGCCCTGCTGAGTCTTGCCGACCTTAAAGATAAGAGCACTTCGCAACTTCTGGATCACGCCCGCAGTGTCGCCTCCGTAGTTCCAGTAATTGGCTTCTATCTGCAACCGGCGGTTGGAGGCAGACTTCTACCCTATGAATTCTGGCGCGAGTTTGCCGGCATCGAAAACGTAGTTGCCGTGAAGATTGCGCCCTTCAACCGCTATCAGACGATCGACGTGGTGCGCGCCATCGCCGACTCCGGGCGCTCCAGCGAGATTGCTCTTTACACCGGGAATGATGACCACATCCTGCTCGACCTTCTCACCGAGTTTGATTTTGGCTCCGGTCCAATTCGGTTTGCGGGCGGATTGCTCGGGCATTGGGCCGTTTGGACGAAGATGGCAGTGGCACACCTGGCTCTTGCCAGGGAACATCGGGACTTCATCCCAAGGGAGTTGTTGACACTCGCCCATCAGGTCACAGACGCCAATGCCGCACTGTTCGATCCTGCGCATGATTTCCGCGGCTGCATTCCGGGCATTCACGAAGTTTTGCGCCGCCAGGGCCTTCTGGAGGGACGCTGGTGTCTTGATCCTGACGAAGATCTTTCTGCCGGGCAGAGCGCAGAAATCGATCGCGTACGCCGACTTTATCCGCACCTGCAAGATGATGATTTCGTAAAGGAGCATATAGATGAATGGCTTCGCTAAGTCTGTTTTGTGCTGGTTCCTGATCAGTTTTACTTTTCCCTTGCGGAGCTTGGCAGCAGACTCGGTCATCATTGAACATGGCGTTGCGGTGAAGATGCGCGACGGCACCATCCTTCGTGCCGATATTTTTCGTCCCAATGCACCGGGAAAGTTTCCCATTCTGCTAACACGCACGCCGTACGACATGCGCCATGATCTTGATTTCAGTCTTAAGGGCGTGTCTCGCGGCTACGTTGTCATCAATCAGGATGTCCGTGGGCGCTACACTTCCGACGGGGAATGGTATCCGTTTATTCACGAATCGGATGATGGCTATGACACGGTTGAGTGGGCGGCCTCTCTTCCCTACTCTGACGGCCGGGTCGGCATGTATGGCGGTTCGTATGTCGGTGCGACACAGATGTTGGCGGCGATTGCGCATCCGCCACACCTCGCCGGAATCTGCCCTGTCGTAACTGCAAGCAATTATCACGACGGATGGACGTACCAGGGCGGCGCCTTCGAGCAGTGGTTCAACGAATCTTGGACTTCCGGGTTGGCGCAAGACACTCTGAACCGTAGCGTCAGCCAGCAGACGAATGCGCTGCACGGCATCTCGAAACTGCCGCTCAGCGAATATCCACTGTTTCCGTTACCCCAATCCTCTTCGGATAACGAACTCCTTCGCTCTCTGGCGCCATACTTTCTCGACTGGCTGGCGCATCCCAGCTATGACGATTATTGGAAACGCCTTGCGATTGAAGAACACTACCCGGATATTCGTGTTCCTTCGCTCACCGTCGCCGCATGGTACGACATTTTTCTGGGGGGATCGCTGCGCAACTACATTGGACTTAAGGAACATGCCGCAGACGAAAACGCCCGCCAGGGCCAGCGCCTGCTGGTAACGATCGGTGGTCATGCGGGATCGAGCCAGAAAATCGGGGATCTCGATTTTGGTCCCGCAGCTCCCTTCGACGAGGACGCCATCACGCTGGATTGGTACGACCATCTCTTCAAAAATCTGGCCAACCAATTCGCCGGCCCAAAACGCGTGAAGATTTTTGTGATGGGCTCCAACCAGTGGCGTGATGAAGACGACTGGCCGCTCGCCCGCGCACGGGACACGAGATATTTTCTGCACTCTGCCGGCAAGGCAAACACGGCAACTGGGGATGGTTTTCTCTCGACCACCCCCCCGCAATCCGAAAACGCCGACAAACTCACCTACGACCCGGCCAATCCTGCACCAACAGTCGGCGGCCCGTTATGCTGCGACTCCACCCGCCTTCAACCGGGCCCACGAGATCAGAAGGAAGTGGAGGTGCGGCAAGATGTGCTTGTCTATTCCACTCCCGTTCTGGCCGACGAGCTGGAAGTCACGGGGCCTGTGCACGTGGAACTATTCGCGAATTCCTCAACGAGGGATACTGACTTCACGGCAAAACTGGTAGATGTTAGCCCCGATGGCTCTGCCGACAATGTGACTGAAGGGATCATTCGCGGCCGTTATCGCAACTCGCAACAAACACCAGACCCGATAAAGCCGGGCGAGACGTACAGGTTCACAATTGACCTTTGGTCGACCTCGAACCTGTTTCGTCGAGGACATCGATTACGGCTTGAAATCAGCAGCAGCAACTTTCCACGCTTTGACAGGAATACGAATACGGGCGACGACCTGGCTCATGCCACCCGCCTCGTTTCGGCAGTGAACACAATCCGCCACGATAAGGAGTACCCTTCGGCCCTGATCCTGCCGATTGTGCCGAAACCTTGAACTGCCGTCGTATTGAGTCAGCGATCTGACGGGAGGGCGCATGTCGCACGCTAAGTCAAAACGTATCTTGCTCGCTCCGGCACCGCGCCTGATCGCTGACATCTTCGACTCGGCTGATCTGGACGAACTGCATGCGCTCGGCAAGGTAGTCATTGTCGAACCGGGCCCCGTCACCGAAGAGATATTTGATAAGTGTGCGGCCAATACCGAGATCATCATCGGCCAGGTCGATCTTCCCGAGTCACGACTCCGGAAAGCCGTCTCTTTGAAAGCAATTTTCAACGTGGAAGGAAATTTTCTTCCAAACGTCGACTACAGTTATTGCTTTCGCAACGGCATCCGCGTTCTGAACATCAGTCCCGTATTCGCTGAGCCCGTAGCAGAGGCAGCGCTAGGAATGGCTATTGACTTAGCTCGTGGTATCACACTCTCTGATCGCCATTTCCGGCAAGGAACGGAGCGATACGGGTTAGCAGCGAACCGGGACGCGCTCTCGTTATTCCGCCAAGAAGTAGGCTTTGTCGGGATGGGCGATCTCGGCCGGGCCATTCTGCCTTTGCTGCGCCCGTTCAACTGTCACATTCGCGCCTATGATCCCTGGTTGCCCGATGAATACATTCGCACGCTGGGTTGCGAGCCATCTGCTGTGGAAGAACTCTTTCGTCGGTCTCGCGTGATCTTCATCGTTGCAGGAATGACATCGCAAAACCAGGGCTTTATCGGTCCGCATCAATTCTCATGGATGCAACCGGGCGCCGCACTCATCCTGTTGAGCCGCGCCGCGATCGTCGATTTCGATGCGATGATCGATTTCGCCCATAGAAGACGTATCCGTGTCGCAACCGACGTTTTCCCGCAGGAACCGTTGCCCGCAACTCATCCCGCCCGGCAGGCAGAAAACATATTGCTCAGTGCACATCAGGCAGGTGCGTTAGACGCAGCCATCCGACAGATCGGAAAGATGGTCGTGGCCGACGCGAAATTGATCACCAGAGGTCTACCCGCGGTGCTCTGCAAATCTGCTCAAGCGGAAACCGTAGAACTCCTACGCAGCAAGCCCGTTGTTAAGACATAGATCGCTCCCTTCAACGCCCTGCTGCCCAACCATTCCCAAAAGCGGCGCACTCCAAGATCAACAAGTACCAACCCAGAAGCTTTGTTTTACTGTCCTTTTTAAATTTTCACCACCTGAAGATTCAGGTAGTCTCGCTTTTTGTTTGTTTTTTCCTCCATTAGCTTTCGTATCCTTTCCAATGTGTGATTTAATGCGTCGATCTGGGAATTTCGACTGCGGAGGCTAGGGGAATGCGACAAGCTTGGGTAGCCCGTCTGTTTTGCTGTGTGATGTGTGTGGTGAGTTCCGCGCAGGTTGATACGGGAGTCATAACGGGTAGCGTGCGTGATAGCCAAGGTGCCGGCGTGGCGTCGGCCTCAATCACGTTTGTAGAGATCGATACGAACGTGATCCCAAAGACACAGTCCGATGAGACGGGGGACTATGCATCGCCCCCGCTGCGTCCTGGCAACTACAGCGTCATCGCCGGGGCCCCGGGCTTCAAGACGCAAACGCGCAGCGAGATTCCGCTCAAAGTGCAGGACCGCCTGCGCCTGGATTTCGACATGACCGTGGGTGCGGTTTCAGAAATTGCCGAGGTCACGGCTGAAACGCCGACGATCCAGACTGACACATCTTCACTGGGGCAAGTCGTAATGGGCACGCAGATCACGGAACCGCCGCTGAATGGACGCGATTATATCCAGCTTGCGACGTTGAGTACGGGAGTGGTCCGCACCAGTTCAGGGACCAACGGCAACTCGGGCGGCAGCAGTACCGGCGGACAGAACAGTTTTGTAGCGAATGGCACTCGCGGGACTTTGAACAGTTTCATTCTGGATCGAATTGACAATAATTCCAACGACAACGGCGGCGTCGTGCTGCGCACGAATGTCGACGCGATTCAGGAATTTAAACTTCAGACCAATAGCTATTCCGCAAAATTTGGGCGAAGCGGCGGAGCCGTGGTCAATGCCGTCATCAAATCGGGGCTGAATTCTTATCACGGCTCCGTATTCGAGTTTTTCCGATGCGCCAGATACAGTTTGGTTTGAAGTATCGGTTCTGACATTTATTTCGATGTCGAACCGAGAGGCGAGCACAATTGATGCTGAGGATTGGCAAAAGTCTGCAGAAACTTCTCTTCTTCTTTGTTTTAGTTTTGGTATGCGCGTCGCCTTGCACGGCACAGAATACGGTCGTGCGTCCTACGGAAATCGACGATGTGCTGATCAATCCGGGTATGGGAATCGAAACATTCAACCGATTCTCCGGGCAGGCCTTGAATGACGGCGTCACTTGGTCGGAGGTTGGGCCGGAGGCCGCGCTCCCCGATGCACCTGCTGGTGACGTGGATTTCCCCGGATCTAGCGTCGCTTACTTGCGCTGGTTCTGGTTTCAGTTAGAGCCGGAACCGGGACATTATCGATGGGAAATTATCGACTCAGCGCTGGCCGAAGCCCGGCGTCATGGGCAAACGCTTGGCGTTCGCCTAATGCCATATGACAATCACCATCCCCTGCCGGAGTGGTATCGCAAGTCCGGCGCAGGGCGGGCGAACAAACCGGAGGATAAAGACGGGGACATCTGGTCTCCCGATTCCGCCGATCCAATTTATATCAGGACATGGAGCGCGATCATTACCGAGTTCGGTAAGCGATACGATGGGCATCCGGACCTCAACCATGTCGATATCTCGACACTCGGCTACTGGGGTGAGGGCTGGGGGCCCTATCTGCCGGAATGGGCCGTACAGCAGCAGTTGATCGATCTCTATATTCATGCCTTTCCGCGCACGCCGTTGCTGATGAATTTCGACGAGTTGCACGCTCTTGTCTATGGCACGCAACATGGGGCGGGCTGGCGACTTGACTGTTGGGGCGATATGGGGCGTCCGGGTAAGAATTTCGCGCACATGTTGGATTTGTATCCGCAGCAGATCGCTCGGGGAAAGCTTCAGGATGTCTGGCAAACGGCTCCGGTAGCGCTCGAAACATGCGGAGTTCCTGAATCATGGAAGCGCTGGAATTTTTCTTTGAAGCCGATTCTGGATCAAGCGCTGCGGTGGCACGCTTCAACGATTAACGTGAAGTCGAGTCATATCCCGCCGGAATGGAAAGCTGCTTTCGAAGAATTTCAGAAAAAGATTGGGTACCGATTTGTTTTGAAGAAATTGGAGTATCCCTCGAAAGTGGATCGTGGTGCGATGATTCCCGTCAATATGTGGTGGTTTAATGCAGGGATTGCGCCAGTGTATCGCAATTACGTGCTGGCCCTCGAAATCGGCGACGTTGTTGTGCCGCTTGACGCCGATGTCCGGCAATGGCTGCCGGGGGATTCAGTCTATGAGAACACGGTGGCAGTCCCTCACGAACTGACTCCGGGGCGACATCGTGTGCGGATGGCGCTGCTTGATCCGCGCACAAGGAAACCGGCGATTCGGCTAGCGATTGCCGAGCGACAGGCGGACGGATGGTACGACATGGGCGATATTACAGTGGAGTAAGCGGCAGCGGGGAAATTTTGACGTGACGGCTGTATTTTCGTTGCAGCGCCCACAGACTGGATTCGATGCAACTGAAGTCGAGGTTGCCTCCTTTTGGCCAGCGGAAACCGTCAACATCCAGCAGGCGAACTGCCCGTGCGGCTGGCCTGATGACGCCAGTCAAGAAACTCACCGTCAACGCCCGAACTCACATCGAGAATCCGTGATCAAGCATGGCACCCAGCCCACAACCCATCAATTCCGCTGATTCGGTCACGCGACTGAAGAACGTGCTTCGTGGAAACCGGCAGTCAGGAAAGGGCGGTACTTATGCCGTCTGCTCCGGTCACCCAGCCGTGATTCAAGCTGCCATTCAGCAATCATTGGCCGATCAATCGCTATTGCACGTTGAGTCCACCTCAAGCCAAGTAAACCAGTTTGGCGGATACACGAACTTGACCCCCAGACAGTTCGCGCACTGGATCTACTCCTCTGGGACGAGAGCCGGCCTACCTGCAGAACACATTTTGCTCGGGGGCGATCATCTTGGACCATTCCCGTGGCGGAACGAAGCTTCCTCGGTGGCATTGGAGAAAGCCTGTAACTTGGTTCGAGACTGTGTGGGCGCCGGTTACCAAAAGATCCATCTCGATGCCAGTATGGCGTGCGCTGATGATCCCGCGTCTGCACTTCCGGAGCAGACCATTGCCGCGCGAGCCGCTCTCTTGTGTGAGGTGGCAGAAAACGCCCATCGCGAAATGCCGTCCGGTTCCCCGGAACCGGTTTATGTCATTGGCACCGAAGTACCCACGCCCGGTGGAGAGCCGCACGATGCAAGCGAGCTGGCACTCACAAAAACCGAAGATGTTCATCGAAGCATGGACATTTTCCATTCCGCCTTCGCATCGCGCGGCCTGCACTCAGCATGGGATCGGGTTATCGCGCTCGTCGTACAGCCCGGAGTTGATTTCGCGGCAAATTCGATTATTGAGTACGATCGCCTGAAAGCACGTTCCTTGTCCGAGGCGCTCTCTGCTCACCCTCATATTGTTTTTGAAGCGCATTCCACGGATTACCAATCTCCAAAGTCATTGGCCGAAATGGTCGAGGATCATTTTTCGATTTTGAAAGTAGGTCCATGGCTCACTTTCGTCTTTCGCGAAGCGGTGTTGGCACTGAGCGCCATAGAGCGCGAACTGCTCGGAAAAGCGCACCGTATCTCACAAGTTCGCGATGCTCTGGAAGCTGCGATGTTAAGCGACCCTTCTCATTGGAAGTCTTATTATCACGGCGACGAGGGCGCCGTGCGCCGCGACCGGATCTTCGGTTTCAGCGATCGCTGCCGATACTATTGGAACCAGTCCGCCGTCCAGGAAGAGCTGGCACGCTTGCTGACAAATCTGGCCGGGCGTCCGACTCCATTAAGTCTGGTCAGTCAATTTTTGCCACTGGAGTATGAAGCAATCCGCGCTGGAGTACTGCAAACCGCTCCCGAGCAATTGATTCAGTATCACATCCGACGAGTTCTCCAAATCTACGCAGCCGCTTGCGGATGGACAGCCTCTCGCTAGTAAAAGACGCCTCTGCTTGCTGCTCGGATGGAGGGTAGCTGGCTAGGCACGATCGGTAGCGGCGACCGTGCAGAATCAGTTAGGCATCGGACATTCAGTGCGTTGCCAGGCGAGTGCGGCGCGCTTCATTGCTGTTTTCGATTTGACAAATCACGTGATCGAAGAGCCAGACCCTTGACCACCGAGGTGAACTCGGACCCGCCAACAATACGCTCTCGTCCGAAGCGATTCTCAAAAATGTGGCGCACGGCGGGCACGAAAGAACTACCTCCTGTAAGGAATACTCTGTCGACCTCCAAGGTTTTTACACCGCTGCTTTCCAGCATCTGGTCAACGCATGATGAGATGGCGTGAAGCTCGTCTGAAATCCATTCCTCGAACTGTGCGCGAGTAACAGTTTGCGAGACGTGAATTCCCGGCACACGAAAGGAGAAAATGGCTTCGTGTTTGGTCGAGAGTTCATATTTGGCCTGTTGCACCGCTCTGTGCAGCTGAAATCCCAGATCCTCTGTCACGAGCATGATGAACAAATCGATCTTGTCAGGTTCGACGGCACGCGCCCGCAAAGAACGCAGGGATTCCATGTTTTCGTTCGATTTGAGAAAAGACAGATGATGCCAATGCTCGAGTTTTGCAAATGGCCAGTTTGGTACGGTTCCATTCTTGCCGACAAGCCGCCATTGTGAGCCACGTCCCAGCAGAGGAGCGACCAGATGACGCACTAGCTTGGCATCAAAACTGTCGCCGGCGATTCCTACGCCAGCGCTTGCCAAGACCCTCTTGTCGGAATTTGTCATCCGGCGCGCGTCTGGTCCGACCCGGACTAATGTGAAATCCGTGGTGCCGCCACCGAAATCGGCCACGAGAAGCAGCTCATCCTTGCTCAGATCTGCTTCGTATGCATAAGCCGCTGCGACGGGCTCGAATTCGAAGTGTACGTCTGTAATGCCGGCCATCGCGAGGGCTTCGGATAGTCGTTTGGTCGCATACGCATCATCCGCTTGAGTAGCAGCACCGACAAATCGCACAGGGCGGCCAACGACCGCTTTGGTTCCGATAGGAATTCCGGATTTACTGGCTGCCGTCTTCAACGAACGGAGCAGATAACCTACCAACTCTTCGAACCGGTAGCTTTTCCCGAACAAGCTTGTGGATTTTAGCGAAGCAGTCGCCAAGTATGATTTGATCGATTGGATCAGACGGCCGCCCTCCTCCGCACGCAAGTAGTGTTCGATCGCATCGGGACCGGCATAGGCGGACAGCTCTCGACGCATACCCTTTTGGGGGGAAGCAAAAAACAGAATTGACCGAAACGACTCAGATTCGGTGTTGTCAGACGGATAGCGTGCTGTTGTGACATGGCCGAATTCGTCGGCGATGGCAACAGCGCTGTTCGTCGTGCCAAAATCGATGCCGATCATCAATTTGAACTCCTTCTACAAAAAATTAGATTTCCGGCTCTCGCACTTGGATCTACAGTGCCGCACACGGGCGTCTTATCGGTCACAAATTTTGCTAATGCCCGCAATCAGTTCATCCCGCTGCCCCCGCGACGCGCTTATGATTGTAAGAGACCATCGATATATGTATTTGATGAGTACGGACGCACAGAATCACTGGGAAGAGATTCAGAAGCAGAACTAGCGCATAAGGTCCGAGGTCGCATGCCCGCTTGACCCGTAACCGACTTCGCAGCAGGCGACGCCGGCCGGCAGAAAAAAAGGGGCGTTGGTTGCCATGGGTCGCTACGGTGGAGGTGACCCTTATGACTGGCTGAAACTCAGGCCGCGTAATTCGAGGAGTGTTCTGTCGCCATCTCTAGTATATTCAGCGGAATCCGAACGCGGCAGGACTCGCCTGTTTTCCGCTCGACTGCATCCACAAGCACCACAAGTTCACTAATCACAACAGGGTCACCCACCAATTCAAACTGAGATCCATCGAGCCGGGTCTGGCTCAGCCGTGAAAAGCCCAACTGTCTGAGTCTTTCGCAGAGACGAACCTCGGTTGCCGTCATATATAAGGACCATCGCTTTAGGAATTGGGTTCAGTTTGTAGAGGGGGTTGCGGTGCTACTAACTCGACAGAAGCATTTAGCCCTTCCGATATGACACCGGGCTTCGACTTCAATCACGCTTGAAGCCGCAAATGTTGCTCAAATGACTGTGATCACAACTGTAGCAGAACTTGTTTGCCTGCCTTAGCCAAAGTCGTAGATCGCCTTCGTTTGCAGTCCTGGTCAGAGCTATGACGACGAGCCGTACTGGATGAGAGTATTAACCGATACCATCGTCTAATAGACTCCGGTTCAGGGCTTCTGGCTTAATCATCGCTGTCTGTCAGGTCAGGATTCCGTCTCGTTTGTCCGGGAGCAACGCGATGCAGATCAATTGGAAGATGCCACACAAACGTTATCTTCTGGGCGGGGGCGCGTTTTTCTTCCTGATATTGGGATTGATCGTTGGGGCCGTTCATCCATACAAACATGCGTCGGGATCGCAACCAGCCACTCTACCGGATGTTGAGGTGCTGCAGGTCCAGCAGCAAGATATACCAATTTATGGGGAATTCATCGGAACCCTCGATGGACTGGTCAACGCCGACGTTAGGGCACAGGTTACGGGATACCTGTTGAAGCAGGGATATCAAGAGGGTAGGTTCGTCAAACAAGGCCAGCTCCTGTTTCAGATTGATCCACGTCCTTTTCAGGCAGCACTGGACCAGGCCCAGGGGCAGTTGGCACAGGCGAGGGCAACGCTGGCCAACGCCCAGGCGGTGCAACGCCGAACAGAACTCGATGTGGAACGCTATACACCCCTCGTGAAGGAGCAGGCAGCCAGCCAGCAAGATCTCGACAACGCCGTCCAAAACAACCTCGCCGCCCTGGCAACGATCGAAACGGGAAAAGCGCAAATCAAGACCTACGAGGCTTCCGTCGAAACGGCGAAGATCAACCTCGAATTCACTCGTTTGGTTGCGCCGATCGATGGCGTTGCCGGCCAAGCGCAGCTCCAGGTGGGCGCTTTGGTTAGTCCAGGCAGCGGTGTGGTTACATCCGTTTCTACGGTGGATCCGATCAAAGCTTATTTCACCGTCAGTGAGGCTCAATATCTTGAATGGCGAAAACGTTTCCCGACCGAGACCAGTCGGTGGGAGGCTGATAAGAAATTGCGGCTTCAGCTTATTCTTGCGGATGGTTCAACTTACCCGCACGAGGGGACTTTCTATTTTTCCGACCGACAGATAAATGAGACCACGGGCGCTATTCGGCTCGCCGGGCTTTTTCCCAATCCCAACAACATTCTAAAGCCGGGCGGTTACGCCAAAGTTCGTGCAGTGATTCGGACAGAAGAGCGAGCCCTGCTGGTTCCTCAGCGGGCCGTGTCTGAACTCCAGGGTGGGTATCAAGTAGCAGTCCTCGACGCCGACAATAAGGTAACCGTCCGAACGGTGACGGTAGGGCCCCAGATCGATCGGCGTTGGGTGATCGCAAGTGGACTCAATGCGGGTGACCGGGTGGTCGCCGAAGGGGTTCAGAAGGTGCGCACCGGTGCCCGGGTCAACCCGAAACCATTCACTACGGAAGCGACAGGCAGGTGATGTCATGTCAAAGTTTTTCATCAATCGGCCTATCGTCGCGATCGTGATCTCGATTGTCCTGGTGCTGGTGGGTTCACTTACCATTCTCAACTTGCCCATCGCACAATTTCCGAACATCGCTCCACCGGAGATCCAAATCGTGGCTACCTACGTTGGAGCCGATGCGCAGACGTTGGAACAGGCCGTTGCCACTCCGCTCGAGCAGCAAATGAACGGCGTGGACAACATGAATTACATGTACTCCCTGAATGCCACGGGAAGCTCCAGCACGAGCTTGATTGTCAACTTTGATCAGAAGACCGATCCAAATACAGATTTCATCCTGGCGCAATCGAGAGAAACGCAGGCCGCCTCTCAGCTTCCCACCGAAGTGACCAATTATGGGATCACCGTTCGAAAATCTGTGACTGCTCCTCTGCTGCTGGTTGCGGTCTATTCGCCAAATGGAACCTACGACGCGACTTTTCTGGCGAACTACGCCTACATCAACCTCGCAGATCCGGTCTTGCGGTCACCCGGCATTGGCAATGTGCAGGTTTTTGGTGCTGGTCAATATGCGATGAGATTGTGGGTGAAACCCGACGCCCTCGCTAAGCTGGGCATCACAGTTCCGCAAATCGTCAGCGCCATTCAGGCCCAAAATACCGTGAACCCGGCGGGCAAGGCTGGTGGCGAGCCCGCACCGAAGGGGCAGGAATTCACTTACACGGTCTTGGCACAGGGTCGGTTAGTTTCACCGGAACAATTCGGCCAGATCGTCCTGCGCGAGACCCCCGATGGAGGTATCGTCCGGGTCAGAGACGTGGCTCGCATCGAACTGGGTGCTCAGGACTACAGCGTTGCCGGACGCTTGAACGGAAAACCAAGTGCGGTAATTGCCGCATATCAATTACCGGGATCTAATGCAGTCGAGGCTGCGGCCGGAGTAAGGAAACTGATGGAGCAATTGAAGCAGCGCTTCCCAGAGGACCTGGATTTTGTCGTTGCGCTTGACACCACGCGATCGGTTACCGAGGGAATCAAGGAAATTATCAAAACGCTGCTAATCGCACTCGTTCTCGTTATTTTCGTCGTCTATCTGTTTCTACAGGGGTGGCGCTCCACGTTAATTCCGCTTCTTGCAGTGCCTGTATCGCTGGTGGGCACGTTCATTCTCTTTCCGCTGTTCGGTTTCTCCATCAACACACTTTCTCTGTTCGGCCTGGTGCTCGCCATCGGTCTTGTGGTTGATGACGCCATCGTTGTGGTGGAAGGAGTCGAACGCCACATTGAGGAGGGATTGACCCCAAAAGATGCAGCGTTGAAGGCGATGGAGGAACTCTCCGGGCCTGTCGTAGGCATCGCTCTCGTCTTGTCAGCGGTATTCGTGCCGACCGCGTTCATCCCAGGTATCACCGGGCGGCTCTATCAGCAGTTCGCGGTTACGATCGCGATTTCAGTTCTTCTCTCGGCGTTCAACGCTCTTACGCTCAGTCCGGCGCTGGCTGCGCTCCTGCTGCGCCCGCGGCAAGCGAGTCAGGGGCTGTTGCGGAGATTCTTCGATTGGTTCAACCGCATGTTCGAGCGCGCCACAGACGGTTATGTCCGTTGGAGCGGGGTACTGGTGCAGAAGACAGCTGTTGTTGTGGTGCTCCTTCTGGTCTTTGGCATTGCTGCTGGTTTTTTTGCGCAGCGCGTGCCGACAAGCTTTCTACCGGAAGAGGATCAGGGTTACGCCTACGTATCCGTACAACTTCCCAACGGAGCCTCGCTGGAGCGCACAAAGGCGGTTGTTGCTGACGTGGAAAAAACGATTATGAGCACGCCGGGAGTCGAATACTCGACGTGTTTTGTAGGATTCAGTCTGTTGAGTTTCGTTCGAACGACCTATAACGCAACGTTCTTTGTAGACTTCAAGCCCTGGGACACGCGGACCGCGAGGGCCCAGCAATTTGAGTCCTTGAAGGCCAACCTGAATCGCGAATTCGCCAAATTGCCCCAGGCAGTTGTCTTCGGTTTTGCTCCTCCCGCGATTCCCGGCGTGGGCACGGCCGGTGGATTCACATTCCTGCTCGAAGACCGTTCTGGATCCGATGTGCAGTTCCTTGCTAAAAACCTCAATACTTTTCTTGAAGCTGCTCGGAAGCGACCCGAGATTGGCAGCATCAACACGACGTTTCTGCCCACTGTCCCGCAGAAATTCGTCGATATCGATCGCGACAAAGTTCTGAAACAGGGCGTAAATCTGACGGACGTGTATCGCACCATTCAAGCCTTCATGGGCGGTTATTTCATCAACTACTTCAATCGGTTTGGCCGTCAGTGGCAGGTTTATATAGAAGCCGAGGCGCAGGACCGCGCTGACGTGAATAACGTGGGTAGATTTTACGTGCTGAATAACAAGGGAGAGAGTGTCCCGCTTTCGACTCTCACGACGATCAACTCGCGAGTCGGTCCGGAATTCACGCAGCGCTTCAATGAGTACCGCTCCGCCCAGATTAATGGCAGCGCTGCACCGGGGTACAGCTCAGACCAGGCAACCAATGCTCTCGAAGAGGTCTTCAAGCAAACAATGCCGCGAGAAATGGGTTTCGATTATTCCGGAATATCTTTCCAGGAGCAAAAGGCGCGGCAAGGCGTCTCACCTTCGGTTGTCTTCGGCCTTTCGCTCCTGTTTGTCTTCTTAATTCTTGCAGCGCTCTACGAGAGCTGGTCCTTGCCATTCAGTGTTTTGCTTAGCACGCCCGTGGCAGTCTTTGGGGCGTTCGCCATTCTTTGGTTACGTCGTGTAATACTCGGATATTTTCTGCCGCCCTATCTCGTACAGATCGAAAATGACGTCTTCTCTCAAATTGGGCTCGTGATGCTCATCGGCCTAGCTGCCAAAAACGCAATTCTGATCGTAGAGTTCGCCAAAGATGCATACGAAAAAGGCGAACCCTTGGTGAAGGCTGCCCTTGATGGTGCCCGGTTACGACTGCGTCCGATCTTGATGACAAGTTTTGCCTTCATTCTCGGCTGCGTGCCGTTATGGACTGCGACCGGGGCGGGAGCAGTCGCACGCCAAATCATGGGAACCACGGTCATCGGAGGTATGGTCGCCGCCAGCGCTGTGGGAATCTTCTTCGTGCCGGGAGTCTTTTATATGGTCGAAAAGTGGTCTGGCGCGGGCAAGGAACCCGAAGCTGGAATCTTACCCGCATCACCGTCGCCAGTGCCGGGAGACTAGGGATTTTTCTTTACGCGACGAGCGAAAACACAATCGGAGTTGGAAATGAAGATGGTGAAAACATCGAAATTGCTTAGCCCGATCCTGTGCTGCGGGCTGCTCGCCGGTTGTGCGGTAGGTCCCAAGTATCATCGGCCAGCAGTGCAGACCCCAGCCGCCTTCCGCGAGGTCGCGCCAGATTCTCAACAGCAGGCGCAAGCAGCTTCGTATGCGGATCTCCCATGGTGGCAGGTATTTCAGGACCCCAAGCTGCAGGAACTCATTCGCACGGCCGTCAAACAGAATTATGACGTGCAGTTGGCAACAGAACGAATCAACGCTGCCCGCGCCGAGGTTACGATCACCCGCTCCAGCTTGTTTCCCCAGGTTTCGACCCGTGCCAATTTCAATGGCGGCAAAGACGGCGCTACTCAATTCAAGTACAACTTCTTAACGCTCGTCGGAGATGCTGCCTTTCAATTGGATCTTTTCGGACGCTTGCGCCGAGCCACTGAAGCGGCACGCGCCGAGCTCCTGGCAACGGAAGACGCGCGACAAACGGTAATTCTGACCCTCGTCAGCGACCTTGCGACTGACTACTTCACTCTCCTGCAACTGGATCTCCAGCTTCAGATCACGCACCAAACGGTCGGCACGCAGACCGATTCCGTAAAATTGACGAAACTCCGTCTTGATCGCGGCGTCGCCACAAAGCTGGATGTGCTTCAAGCGCAGCAGGTGCTGGATACGGCAAATGCGCAAATACCTGACCTAGAGCGGGCCATCGCCCAAGAAGAAAACGCCATCAGCATTTTGATGGGTGACTACCCGCATGACGTTTCCCGCGGGCTCCCTCTGGTCGAGCAGAGTCTTCCGCCCGAAGTTCCACCCGGCCTTCCATCTTCGATTATCGAGCGCCGCCCTGATATTCGCGACGCCGAACAAATCCTGGTCGCGTCGAATGCGGAGATTGGAGTCGCTAAAGCACAGTTCTTTCCCCAAATCGCTTTGACCGGGTCGGGTGGTGGCTCTTTCGGGCGAAGCAGCGCTTTCTCGAGCCTTATGGCTTCCCAGGCCGGGATCTGGTCTTATGGTGCGCAGGTCAGCCAGCCGATCTTCACAGGCGGAGCCCTTCGTGGAAATCTGCGACTCGCCAAGTCCGAGAATCAACAAGCTCTCATCGTCTACCGACAAGCGATCCAGCGTGCTTTCGGCGAGGTTTCCGACGCGCTGATCGGGTACGAAAAGCTCCACGAAGTGCGAGTTCGCCAGCAGGAGTCTGTTTCCGACCTGGAGGAAACGGTCCGAATTTCTACTCTTCGCTACAGGGGTGGAACCACGACCTACCTCGAAGTGTTGGATGGACAACGGTCGCTCTACGGGGCTCAATTAACGCTCGCGTCCGCCCGCGGCGACGAATACAGGAGCCTTGTGCAACTCTATAAGGCGCTCGGCGGGGGCTGGCAGCAATAGGAGAAACTCGTGGGCGATGCCGTCAAGTTATCCCTCCTGACGTTGACTGCTCTCTTCCCATTTTGTGGGTGCGCACGTACTCATTTTTTTTGGCGTTTCGCTCCCGGTGGTGCAGGTTGGGGGAGGTCTGATAGTTGTAGCGATGGGATTTGGGTGTCCTGCTGAAAAAATGAAGCCCTGACCAAAGGTGATCAAGTGAAGATCCCGAGTGAGACGTCACTCGATTTCACTTTGGAACAGAGCGTAACCCGTTCTGAGGTGAATAAGTCTTCAATGGCAGTCCTAGCCAAGCACCCATCCGTTGGGCAACTGATTCTGCGGTTCGCGACAGTCTTGACCCTGTGTATGGTCCCCTACATGCTCGCTATAAGTTCGCGGTTGCCTTGCGCCGGAGGTTGCGCAGTCATTTGAGCAAGTTGTTGATGTCCCAGTCCTTCGATGAAACCCTTGAGTAATTGCTTGTCCGTCATTTTATTGATCTGTATTGACTCACGGGCGAGGGAGACCGCCAGACCGGCGGCAAATGCCTTCAGTTCATGTCGGGCGCGCAGCCCCGCCCTATCGATCTCGGATTGTGAATATTCCATGATGCGGCGAATATCTTGGGCCGTTCTCACACTCAACGCCTGTACTTCGTAGTTCATTTCTGATTCCGCGAGAGCTTGCATTGCTGCGATCTCGGAATCGAGCTTTGCCCATCGCTTTTCTGCTTCCGCCAGCCTTTTCGCAGCGTCTTCAGCGAGTCGCTGTGCCTCATCCATCGCCCGTCGGATCGATCTCGAACGTGTTTGCAAAGCCTCTTTCACTAAAGGCCCGCCCTTCCAAAAGATCAACACCATCAACAACAAGAAGTTGAAGTCCCAGCACAAATGGAAAATCGTGTTGGCTGAGAGTCCGGTTGAGTGCGCTAATTGACGCAGGGAAGAAGAGAGTTTCAAGTCGGCATATTCGTCTTGAGAAGAATCCTTCGACGGACCTGCCGACATCATCGAAGGTGCGCCCTGCCATGCTTTAGAATCTCGCGTGTCCACGGTTCTATGCGCACTCGCTGAAATGGTCACTCCATTGAACATTGCGAGCATGAGAACGAGCTGAAGTTTGCCCCCAGGATAAGCAAACAAAAGCAAGATCGGCATCTTGCACTCCCATACATTTATTGAAGCTCCCCTCACTGATCCTGTCGGCACGACTAGCCCAAATACGAGCAGCAACTGCAGGGCCGAAATAGCGCGATGTGTCAGCCTGGAGTTTGTGGTTACTCCAACAACATGTTCACTCGGGTATCCGCTAACTGAAGCGACGTAAAGGGCAGGTCTTAAAGACCGCGATCTTACGGTATCTTACAGAGATCTGGATCTGCATCAGTTGAAATGTCACGACGTCTGGTAGCTTGCATCGGTGAAGGGCTCGGCACAGAAGTGATGGTATGAGGACATCACAGTCGGCCTGCATTGCACTCTGGCATTAGCACTTGACAGTTTTTCGACAACTCAACCCTACCACTCCCAACCTTTTCGAACCAGATCTCCGTACTTCCTAAGGATTAGAAAGACGACCTGCATCCGTTTTGCCATGTTAGTTGCCTTATCCAAGACTGCGAACATGCTTTATCGATTCAGACAGGAGGGTGACAAGAATCTTCAGGCTGAACGCGATGTGGTCATCGTTGATCTGCGACGTCAACTCAGTTGACAACTCTTGTGCATCGGGGATGGAACGTCAGTTTCACAAGAGGCGCATCCTCTAGTCACCGCGATTTTCACGGCCATACTTCTCTGAACATCAGCCGTTGCACAAGAGCAACAGGGTGGATATCGCGAATACACGTATTGGTTCGGCGGAGTTTTCAAAACTAACGCGTTTTCGAGCACCATAGAGGCGAGCAATTATCAGCTCGAGAGCCGTTACGAACGCCCTATCTATTTCGGGCCACCCCTTCGCCGTGCGGTGGGGTTTCGATGCAGCCCCCGTGACACTCGGCGGTGACCGGTACACCAGTACCGGCCGACGAGCGTATTCGCACGGCGCTGGCGGCAGCGCGATCTATCTTTGGTCGGCTGGACGGTTCTTTTTCTACATCGCCGGCATCGGCCACTCCCTCCAGAAATGTTCCGCTTGGCGGATTGTTCGACGAAATGGACGCCACGCTCGCGCGCAACATTTGCCTCTTGCTCGTCGTTTGTCACTTGCTAAACACCCGCCGCAATTCTGGTGCTCCCTTGCTTAATCCTTTCAGCACTTTCCGGATGGCGAGCCGGCTGCATTGTTATCTTCCGTCGGTGTTCGACAAATAGGACTTGAAGGAAATTGAGGAGTAAATGGCTCAGCCACGAATTGTGATAGTGGGCGGCGGGTTTGGCGGGCTGGCCGCCGCCAAGGCTCTCAGGAATGCGCCCGCGGAAATCACCCTGATCGATCGCACCAATCACCACTTATTTCAGCCCCTGCTCTACCAGGTGGCGACTTCGGCTTTATCCCCCAATCAAATTGGCTTTCCTATCCGGGGAATTTTCAAGAACCAGAAGAATGCCACCGTGATCCTTGGTGAGGTCACAGGAGTGGACAAGGATAAGAAATGTGTCTTGGTAAGCGACGCGGACAGGCTGGACGTGCCCCTGACCTACGATTACCTGATCCTCGCCACGGGCGCCACTCACAGTTACTTCGGCCGGAACGAATTTGGAAGGTTCGCGCCTGGAATAAAAAACCTTGCCGACGCGGTAGCAGCTCGCAACAAGATCCTGCAAGCGTTCGAACTCGCCGAGGCTGAAGAAAACCCCAGCCGCCATCGGGATCTTTTGACCTTTGTTCTAGTAGGTGCAGGTCCTACTGGCGTCGAGATGGCCGGGGCCTTGGCCGTGCTAGTCAAAACGACGCTGAAGTCAGACTTTCGTCGCATCGATCCTGCCTCAGCTCGAATTGTGCTCGTCGATATGTCGCGGCGAGTTCTCGGGCCTTTTTCAGAGCACCTCTCTCAGGCCGCGAAGCAACGGCTCGAGAATCTGGGCGTCGAAGTCCGCCTCGGGCACTGTGTGGATCAGATCGATGCGGATGGCGTGGTGGTCGCAGGTGAGCGCATTGCAAGCAAGACCGTGATCTGGACCGCCGGTGTCGCGCCCTCTCCCGCCGGTAAGTGGCTGAAGGTAGAAACAGACCGCGCCGGGAGGGTGCGCATTCAAAGAGATCTGACTGTACCCGGACATCCTGAAATCTTTGTGATTGGCGATACCGCGGCGTTTGAGCAAGACGGCAAACCCCTTGCCGGCGTGGCGCAGGTGGCTATGCAGCAAGGACGGTATGCAGGAAAACTCATTCGAAGCCGCATAACCGGGAGCAAGCAGCCGGCTCCGTTTCGCTACTTCGACAAGGGCACCATGGCTGTCGTGGGCAAGGGTTTTGCGGTGCTACAAAGCGGCAAGATCCAAACCAGCGGCCTGGGGGCGTGGCTGGTTTGGGCTTTCGTTCATCTCCAGTTCCTCGCCACATCCGGCCTTCGCCTGAGCGTGCTCCTGCAATGGATTTGGACGTTTGTAACGGGCCAAAGGGGCTCCCGACTCATCGTGAACTATCACGCTTCCACACTTGTAAGCAAGCCAGTAGGCGAGGCTGCCAGAGGGGCAGCCTGACATAAGGAAGACACGAGCGGGTCGGGCCCATGCAGCGCGTCCCTGCGGGTCATGCCGCTCCCCGGCCTCTTTCTTTTTTGTGAAAACTCTTTCGATGGCGAGCACCCCGAATCAAACCACCGGTTAATATGGATCACGGGCGTGGGCATCCCCACTGGAAGTCACGCGTTCCCGGCTCGGTGGCCGCTGTGTTATTCCATTTGAGCACGGTAAAGTTCAATATCGCTGCATCGGATGACGAACAAGTGGCTCGGGCTGCTGGTGACCTCTGTATGCAGAAATAGGTCTAAACGGCTGTTTCCGAACGAGACATAAGCAATTTCAATGGGCGGCTCGACCTCGATCACAGAAGGCTCCCCTTGACCGAAAGGCAGTGCATCCGCTCTTGGCAATGGCAGGTCTCCTTCGATGTACTAACAATGACTGCAAATGCCGGCTCAGCCTGGATCGCGCCCGATGCAATCTCGCCTTCACTGTTCCCACCGGTACTCCTAAGATTCGTGCAACCTCCTTCGCGGACAGCTCCTGCACATGGAACATATGCAGAACTTCGCTGTAGAGAGGCCCCAATCTCTCAAGCGCCTTAGCCAGAAGGACGCGAGCCTCTTTGACCGAGCATTCCTGCTCCGGATTCGGCCGATCCTCCACCACCTGGCATCTGGCAGCGGTATCGCGCTCAACGATCTCGTCGAGCGATGACTCGGTCCTTCGTCGACTCAAACGCAATCTCATGAACGCCGCGTTCAGAGCGATCCGAGTGAGCCACGAGGAGAATCGTGAACGTCCTTGGAAGCTGTCTAAATGCCGTAGAGCCTCAAGAAAGGCAGTTTGAACGGCATCTTCGGCATCTTCCCTATTGCGGAGAATCCGTTGAGTGAGCCTAAGGATGCCAGCCCGGTGAGGCATCACAAGACTCGCAAATGCCGCTGCATCGCCGGCCCGGGCGCACGCCAACAGATGCTCTTCCTCGTTGGTCATTAAAGAAGATCGAACTTGTCCTAGTCGGGGCGCAGGAATCTCGTGCTCGAGGATCTGATAACCCGCTCCGGGCTCATAAACCTGTCCCACCTTTCTTGTTCCTGGCGCGGTTGCTATTAGTGACATACATCCTCCTGAGAATTCGTACGCACAATTGGTCAGGCGCAACGAGCAGCATCAGACCAGAAAGCTCGAATCGAAACAATTAGACGATGGTATTGACAGTACTTTTGTAGGGGGTCGCCCCTCAATTTCATGCGGGCCCCGTTGGGCCGAAGAGTTGATCGTCCCCCTTCGTCCGGGATTCCAGTTGAGAGTCCTCACAATATTCGCCATCGGCGAGGCAACTCGCAAAAAGGTGTATCAGCCAACGACGACGCTTCTCGTGCTTTGACCCAAAGTCTCAGAGCAACCCTCTGCCCAATTGCAAACAGCGCAAGCCCACTGTAATGCCGATCGACACCTCGAAAAATCGGTGAAGCGCGACTAACCGGGCACTCGTAGATCGAGGCACGAGCATCACATCACGAGAGTAATGCTTGCGTATCGAAACGAACTTCTCTCCACACGAAGAACAACGCACAGAGACCCGATGAAGACAACCGCCGCGGCGAATGCCCACACACTTCCGTGGACGTAAGCATCGGTTGCTGCCCCGACGGTTGCGCCCACTGCTGTTCCTGCGACGTATTGGACCGCAACAGGCAGTGCGGCGCTGAGTGTAAGCTGCATGACGATTAGCGTGGACATCGGCGCCCAGTAGGCTTCGGGTAAGAGGAACAGAGCGGCAACCAGCTAAGACACCAACGAAGCAATCGCAGCAAGGCACACATGTGCTATCGAGAGTCGATTTTCCTTGGCAATGATCCAGCGAAGCTGCCCGTTGGTTCCACGATCGCGGAACATGGTCCTCCAGATCCTACTTTCGAAGAACGATCATCGACCCAAAAGTTCTGAAGGAAGGCGGGCTCCAAGGACATTGGGGTTTACGAGGCATTCGCGAACGGGCCGCGCGATTGGCGCCCAACTGGATTTCTGGAGCGAGGTGGATGGCGGCACTGTGGTTCAGCTGACGGTTCCCGCCTCCACCGCGTACGAAGGTGTGCGTGAGCGCAAAGCCAATATGGCTTCCTGGGACAAGATCGGATGGAATTCAACACATCCATCCTTAAGCAAGAGAGCCCGGCTAAGCAGAAAGTGGGTATTTGGGATAACTCAGGGGCGAGCTTTCGCGTCACATAGCAAGGGTCAGGACATCTTTTAAGCGTGGGGCAGTGCTCAGTGTCTAGGGTTGTGCGATGTTCCAAGCCGTTGCTGGCTGCCCGTTTTGATTTGTTTGTTTTCAGCCGTAGGGCCGGCAGAGGCGGGCTTAGTGATCGCGTTTGCGGGTGTCCCGACCGCCTTTGTCACGAACGTCATATCGTTTTGTGGCGTTATTTTCGTGGTCGCCAGATGGAAAAGACCAATTCGAAGGTCTACGCCCGCCAGAAACATTGACCGGAGCCACCATCGCCGCGATTTACTACGTCCGCAATTCCCCTGTGATACTGACGCTCTTAGTTCGGACGGGTATCATTCTGTTCTTTTCCAGTTCGCTGTTTGCGTTGCTGCCTTCTGTGGCAAAAAGCATGGATGAGAGGGATATGGCTGTTGCTGGGGTGCTTTGGGGCAGGTGCAATCGGCGGTGCATTGCTGATGCCAAGGCTACGTGCCTGGTTCTCGACAGAAATGATTGTCACGGCAGGAGTAAATTATCTAGGGTGCCGACATCGTGATGATTACTCGGTTGCACCGGTTGAGCACTCTTGCACCCGTCATTCTCGTCAGAGGCGCGGCATGGGTCCTCCTTATCTCTCTTAATTACCGCCTTGGTGCAGAGCCTCGCTCCAGATTGGGTGCGGGCGCGAGTGTTGGCGTTTTTCACGCTTGTCTACATGGGAAGTTTTGCCTTGGGAAGTGCTCCCTGAGGCGGGGTCGCCGAGCATCGCAGTGTTCGGTTGGCTCTGTTCTATTCTGGAGTTGGGACGGTCGGCAGCGCCACGCTTGCCGTGTTCGCCAGGCTTCCGGATTCCACCGCAGATCTCAGTCCTTGGAATCACTGGCGCATGCCGGTCCTCGTCAAAGAGGTTAGCGGTGAGCCTCTTGGTGGCCCAGTGTTGGTCACGATCGAATGCAACCTCATTGCAAAGCGGGAGTCAAAGTTCTCGAAAGCGATGCGTCAATACGCCCGCGTTCGACGTCGTGATGGCGCGTATCAATGGGGCGTTTAGTCGCGATATCGAGGTTGCTCGTCGGTTTGTAAAGATATTCTTGGTTCATGCATGGGCAGAACATCTAGGTCAACACGAGCGGCAGACAAAAGGCGGATCGTGAGTTGCAGCAACGGGTCTACAGCTGCGTAATCGGCGAGCCAAAAGTGCGACATCTTCTTTACGCAGATTCCGCGAAACTGTAGCCCCAAGCCCAGATGGCGCTGAGCCACCCAAAAGTGGTGATTTAGTGCATCATCATACGAGTATGTGAGGTTCTGTCGATCGACGGCGGACGAACCCGGGAGATATTGGCAGATGGCCTTTCACCCTATTGAGAACTACGGCGTAATCGGAAACATGCAGTCGATTGCCTTGGTGGGAATGAATGGTTCGATCGATTTCCTCTGCTACCCGAATTTCGACTCCCCGACCGTATTTGCTGCCTTACTTGATGACGAGAAGGGAGGACGGTTCGAGATTCGGCCACAGCTGTCGAACATGCGCGTGCGCCAGCTGTATCTGCCGGAGACAAATATTCTGATTACGCGATTTCTTGCCGAAGAAGGTGTGGCTGAGCTGACGGACTATATGCCGATAGAACCAGACGGAGAGCAGCCGAACGAGATCGTGCGAACCGTTGCGGTCATCCGAGGCGATGTACATTTCAAAATGCGTTGCCAGCCCCGCTTCAATTACGCAGCGGGGAGTCATGAACTCCATATGTCAGAGCGCTGCGCAACGTTCCGTCCGGCAGAAAGTATCTGTCCGCCGGTCTCGCTCTATGCCACTGTCGCACTGGAACAACAATCGCATGACATTACGTCAGCATTCACATTAAAAGCAGGTGAAAGAGCCAACTTTATCTTTGGCACTCCGCGGACCAAGGGACAGCCACCCGAAATGGACAGGCTGGGACAACGATTTTTTGATACCGCCCACTTCTGGAAAACATGGATCTCACACTCGAATTACAAAGGCCGTTGGCGGGAAATGGTCCAGCGCTCTGCTTTGCTACTGAAATTGCTGATCAGCCGTAACCATGGCTCGATCATCGCTGCCCCGACGTTCTCTTTGCCGGAGCACATAGGGGGAGTCCGAAATTGGGACTACCGTTTCACATGGCTGAGAGACGCTGCCTTCACTTTGTACGCTCTCATCCGTTTAGGGTTCGTGGAGGAGGCAGAAGCTTTCATCGAATGGTTGAAAGATCGATTGAGCAACGACGCCCAGCGGGGCCCGCTCCAGGTAATGTACGGTCTAGACGGCCGGCAGCAACTCGATGAGATTTCGCTGGATTACCTTTGCGGCTACGAGAACTCGCGTCCAATACGGATTGGCAACGCAGCCTATCAGCAACTGCAACTGGACATCTACGGCGAGTTTATGGATGCGATGTATCTATCCAATAAGTATGGCCACGCCGCATCGCATCGCGGTTGGCAGAATGTTCAGCGCATTCTGGATTGGCTCGGAAAAAACTGGCAACGACCGGATGAAGGGATCTGGGAGGTTCGGGGCGGGCCCCGAGAATTCCTCCACTCGCGCGTCATGTGCTGGGTTGCGTTCGACCGGGCATTGCGGTTGGCGCTCAAACGCTCACTTCCAGGGCCACTTGGTGTTTGGCAACGGACAAGAGACGAAATCCGAAACGACATCTTTACAAACTTCTGGGATGAGGACCTGCAGTCGTTCGTCCAAACCAAGGGCACGAAAGATCTGGATGCGTCCGCCCTGCTTATGCCCATGATGAGGTTCATCAGCCCGGTAGATCCCATGTGGCTGTCAACCATGAAAGCAATCGAAGAACGGTTGATCGAAGATACACTCGTGCGCCGATACGAAGTGGAACGGACGCATGTCGATGGTCTCCCAGGGGCAGATGGCAGTTTCACCGCGTGCTCGTTCTGGTATGTGGAATGCCTTGCGCGTGCCGGCGAATTGGAGAAGGCGCAATTATTGTTTGAAAAGCTGTTGGGATATGCCAATCATCTTGGCCTCTACTCAGAGGAATTGGGCCGCGACGGAAGGCATCTCGGCAATTTTCCGCAAGCGTTCACACACCTGGCACTAATCAGCGCAGCAACGTATCTAGACCGCGCTTTATCCGGCACAAAGGACGTGTGGCGTTGATAATGCGTTCGGGTGGGTCACCAGAGGCGAGAGCGCAATTTAGTATTGAGAGATCACGCGGTGGACCTGGTGGCCACTTCAGCGGCGCCCTGCAACTCAGCATGGATGCGGTTAGTGGGATCAGCCCCTCCACCAACGTGGGGCGAGTCAGCACGTCGTCCCGCAGCGAGGAGTGATCCTCACACATCCGCAGAACAAAGGGCGGAGTTGCCCGATTTGAGTCTATTTCCCTTCATTTGTTACACCCACTAACTAGCCAAGGGCTACGCCCTTGATATCCCATTCCTGAGTGCGATGGCGGTATAGCTGAATAGCTACATGGCGGGTCAGGGGTATCTTGTGCTCGAGAAGCGTTCAGGAGTTAATCTCTC
>Ga0126373_10000180_pt1 | contig 42679 bp, 40 predicted proteins | sample PanSoiMetPlot_11_FD_92545 | JGI IMG/M metagenome (GOLD analysis project Ga0126373, IMG submission 92545) | Tropical forest soil microbial communities from Panama - MetaG Plot_11 | ecosystem: Environmental > Terrestrial > Soil > Tropical forest > Bulk soil | place: Panama | collected 2016-02-17 | reverse complement strand
GCGCCAGCGGATGGTCGGAATCCATGCCGATTTGAGTAGGCAGATCGAAGGCCACCGAAAGGCCTGTTTGGCCTTTCTCGAGTAAGTAGCGGTAACGCCGATTCGATTGGATGGCGCTGCCGAAGCCAGCGTACTGGCGCATGGTCCATAGGCGGCCGCGATACATGGTGGGATAAATCCCGCGCGTGAAAGGGAACTGGCCGGGGTAGCCGAGATCGCGTTCGGCGTCCCAATCGCCGAGGTCCTCCGACGAGATGACCGGCTCCATGGGAAGACCAGAAGTGAGGGCGCGCCGAGCGTCAATAGCAGGGCTCGTTTTGGACGAATCAGTCATCAGCGCACACGGCGCGCACGGCGAAATGAGGCCACCGAGAAAGCGGCCATCGTCAGGGCATAGAAAATCGCGAAGGCCATGAGCCACAACGCCGGGCGCTGCTTCCACTGTTTCCAGGCGGCGAATGCAGCCCATGCCGCAAACAGACCGAACAGTGCGCCGGTGGCCTCGTGAAAGACCTGGCGAGTGATCCGCCACAAGGTCCGCACGGTCACTAGGAAGGCGCGCCACAGCGCCGGAAGCATGTTCGAGGACATGTATCGATTCTATTACAGCGCGCCGTGAAACGGCCAATCGGCAACCGTGCGAGACGGCAGCTAGGACGGTAACTGGCGAACGGGGGTCGCTCGGCCGCAGGGCCGAGATCGGCTAGCAGTGAGGGATACGATTCGGCCACTCCGCTCAACAGGGCTTAGCGCCCGGCGAGAGGCCAGGTAACCTAACGACAATCACCGCGCGAAGGACAGCTTGTTTCGCGCTTGCCACAGACCTAGAATTGCTGTAGGAATCTTCCGGGAGGTCAGCCGACCTTGCAACTCGACGATCATATGAAGCAGTTGCTGCGAGAGCTAGGACACGCCATCAACGACAGCGTGTCGGATTCCGAGCGCATCGCTGAAGCAATTTCAGGGGTTCGCGCGGCAGGTTTTGACATTGTACTGAAGCTCGATGCCACGATCGGCCTGGCGCGACGGCCGGCGCAGGAGGGTAAGATGACCTCGCAGGACCGCAGGTTCCTGCAATCGCTGCACATCCGCGTGGATGACGACGTATTGGAAGAGGAAGAGCCTAAGGTCGAGATTACTCCGCAAGATATCAAGTTTCTAAAATCACTGAAGATTTCATTCGATGAAGAACTATAGGGTTTCGATTTCCTTCGCAATTCTGATTCTAGCGCTGGCGTTCTCGAGTGCCCCCGCGCATGGTCAAGCAGAGACGCTGGGCGCCGCCATTGCTGCTCCGATCGTCGTTAAGACCGTTGACGCCCTTAAACCCAAGGCGAAAATGGGCGGCGAGTGGCTGAGAGCCGAAGTGATTCATGCGAACGCGCAGGCAATCATCGTCCGCGAGGAAGCGAACGGAATGATGATCCACACCTTCACGTTCGCCCCGGATTTAAAGGATAAGATGCAGGCGATCGTGGACAAGGGTGGCTATCAGTACGGCGATAGAGTGAAGATTCTGCACCAGGTCGGACAGAGCGTGGCGCTTAAGATTTCCGGCAAACCTTCCAAGCCGCTCTGAGATTTACCTTTTAGTGTGATTTTCAACAGCCTGTTCGAGCGTTCCCTGGCGACGGATTCCCCTGGCGAGTTTCTGTTATTGCGCCGTTAGCACGCGGCACACGTATTTCACCGGACTTCACGAAATTATTGTGATACGCTCTGCGCCAAGTGCCTCCATGATTAAGGGGTCTGAGGCCAGTGGGGCGTGTCATGGATTCTGGCGTTTTGCGAACCTGCCGAAGGGTGCCCTGCCGAAATTCGATCCCTATCGCGCTTGTTGGCGAGCAGCTCTGCCTCGATCATTTTCTCGACGAGGCATTCGTTCGCTCCAACGATATGTTCGATCGCTGCCGCGAACATAGGCCACTCACTTCCGCCGAGCTTGAATGGTTGCTCAGCGATGCACTGCTGATCGTGAAGAATCTCGAAGAGGGAGGCGGCAAACCCGTTCCAGAGCAACGGGAGCGCATGCTCGATCTTCTGCTGATGCTGGCCAATCTGCATGAATATGTGGCTCATCATTCGGTGCATTTGGACCGTCCGGCCTGATCGCTGACCAACCGGTTCTGTCCAACCCCTAGAAATCGTCCGACACAGTCCAGTCGGTCCACATGTCAAAATGTAAACACCTGTACGAGGGGCTTATTGCATTCCCTCGAGTCGCCATTCAAGCTGAGGGTATCTTTGCCGGATACCCAGCATGCCGGACCATCTGAAAACGGAACCATTCAGGCCCGCGCAACCGAGCATTCCTGGAGTTGCGGTCAATGCCGTGAATACCGGGCCGCCGGATCCACCGGCGGAGCCCGCCCCTGCACAGGGTGGCGAGAATTCTTCCCCGCACCGGATTTGGATGGTCGCCGCCCTGCTGACGTTGTGCTCGATCGGGGGAGCACTCTTCGTCTGGCATGGCATCTCGCCCTCACACCCAAGCGAACCGGCGGCCGAGCCAGTTGCGACCCCACCCCATACGGCCGATCCGGTCAAACGTCCAGGAAATCTGCCAGTGGGCCCCGGGCCCGTGGCGACCATCGAGGAGTTGGCTCGACCGTGGGCCAGCAAACAATTCACCTTTCCTGATTCAGTTACGACGGAGCTGGTTCCGGCTATGGTTGTGCACCTACCGGACGGCAGCTACTGGGCATTTTCGTTGCGAGAGCCATTTGGCAACTGCATCCTCGATTACTCAACCGATCTCCAGAAATTGCGAGATGACTACAGTTTCGCCGCCACCCATCCAATGGTGGCGAACCCGTGCAACCAAACAGTCTATGATCTTCTCCGCTACGGCGGACCCTCCGATAACGCGCTCGTGCGAGGCGACGTCGTGAAAGGGCCGGGCATTCGGCCTCCCATGGCCATCGAGGTCCGCGTGGAAGGCAAGCAGATAGTCGCTGTGCGCATGGAATAAGCGGCGGGGGCATCGCTTGCTCGTTGAGGCTGCTTCTCTGTTTCGAAGCTGAGCGCCGCCGGCCAGTTGTGAGACAGAGCCAGACGGCGGCACTTCTCTGCTGCGACCCCTTTCTCCTATTCGGTGACCTGCTCGACGCGGCGAGCGACCATGACGGGCTTGTTCATCGCAGAATCCATGAAAATGAAGCCAACAACGCGAAGCGGAATCGGTCGCGAGCCACTCAACGAAGAAAGTCCGCTCAGGTTGATGAAGCGGGTGGCATTCGTCGTATAAACGGTAAGCGGATTTGGCAGCAGCACACCGGCAGTCCAGTGGTCGGTGAACTGGAAACTACCACTGTTTCCGCTCTGCACGACGGTGCTGCCTGGCAGCCAGGGGCCTGCTTGGCCCTGGCGGCGCAAGACCACGCGATGAACCGTCAACGTCGGTACGCCATGGTTCGTGACGAGTGATCCTCCGACACCTACTGATTGCCCTGCGGCCAAAAGCGAGTTGTTGAACAACAGCGTTGTAATCGGATTGTTGATATTCGCGATTGTGCACTTCTCGCTGCCGTTCAAAGCCAACGTTGTGATTTGCTCGTCCTGAATGCCGTTGATATCAGGAAGTTCGGCACGGACGTAGAGGTCCGCTTCGGTCGCGAGACTTGAGGGCGGGCGAATGCTCGTGAGCAACCCGGCCAGGAAAAACTTATCATCGGAAACAACTTCGATTTCCGACGCCAGGATATTTTTGCTTACCGGATCGAGCTGGCCTGAAACTTGAACGATTGTGTTTGTGCTGAACGAGCTGATCGGCTGGATCGGGTCGTCGAAGACTGTGTTGTTGTTCGTCTGGACGGTCCACTGTCGGCCCTTCAATCCCTCGATGATGAAGGAGGAGTCGCCCGTCAGGCCCACGACACCGCCGGGAAAGTCATCGACTGAGACCGCCGAATCAGTGGCATCCAGCAGTTGCAGGTGGAACACTGGGTTTACCATACCAGTGACCTGACCATTCGAGTCGGTTTGCAGCGACTGACGCAAGTCAAATTCCATGCGCAATCCGACCAGATCGGCAGCATCCAGCACGAACGGGCTCGTGAAATTCACCGTGACGCTCGACTGTGTCAGCGTGCCGTTGATGGTGTTGATCGCCGGAGGATTTTGGCTCGTATCGACAAAGCCGATGACCGGACTGGTCACCGTGACTGTTGCGGACGAATAGGTCCCGGTCGGAACGGCGTTTAGATCTAACAGCTGATGCAGGCCGCTGAGTTGTGCGAAATCTACGACCTGCGGATTGGTAAGCACCGGCACGTTGGTGGTGCCGTTGTTCAGTGTGACACCTGTGACCAGGATCTGGCAGGAAATCACGCTGGGCAGCGGCGCGTCCGTACCGACTGTGAACACACTGGCCTGCTCGGAATTTCCGGGATCGCCATTCGTTGAGGGAGACCCACTGCAACTCGACAGTCCGATCGCTGCGAGAATGGCTAAGAACACACCCCGAGCTTTAAGATTGCGCATGTTTCTTCTCCCTCTTTAGCAGGACGTAACGGCTAATGCCCAACACCCATTTCGACTGCCGAACGTAGAACACAGCGTGGCTAGAAAAGTTGTGGCGATCGAAGGGCGAAACCGGTTCGACCTTAGGTGAGCGCAAGCGAGCCTGCGGCATTGAAGTGCCGCGCAGTGGCAAAAATCAACTAGATGAGCATGGCGGCAGATGCTACGCTTACGCCGCGTGGGGTTGCCCTAGTCCTTCCGTCTCGAGCAAGCCGCTGCGATTCGAGATGGCAGCCCGGATGATCTGCGCGCCTACATCTGCAGAGCGCGAGGGTTCAAGGAATGAAAATTCTGGGGTTACTGCTACTGGTGTCGGGCTGGGCGATCGTTCTAACTGCCGTGGCGCTACTAACCCGGAGCGTGCCGCGAGCGGCTTTTGTACTGGCCGGAGTGGGCGTAGAAGTCGTCGGATTCGCAGTGTTGGTCCGCGCGCATCCGGTTCGCAGGGGTGAGCACGAGTGATGTCTGGCGCCGGGGCCACATTCTCGTTAACGACGTCCTCGTTGTGCGTAATTTTCATTCTGCTTGTGCCGCTCGCTGGAGCAGGGCTCGCATTGATCAACACGGGCCTCGGACGCTCGCGAAGCGCGGCGCAACTGATGATGTCCTCGGTGTGCGTGGTCTCGATTGCGGCTCTCGCGTACTTCGTTTGTGGCTTTGCCTTCCAGGGTTACCCGAGTCAGCCGGCGCACGTGTTGACGGTTGGCGGTAAGACGTGGAGTTGGCTTGGAGACGGCTACCTTTTTTTTCACCACCTCCCGCTCGATGGTTCGCCGGAGTCGCTCGCTGCCCTATTAGGCCTCTTTAGCGCGGGGCTCGCCGCGATAATTCCTCTGGGCGCAGGCGCGGACCGCTGGCGTTTGGGGGCGTGCTGTATTTCAACGGTGCTTCTGGCCGGATGGACGTACCCACTTTTCGCACACTGGGTCTGGGGTGGCGGCTGGCTCGCGCAGCTCGGTACGAACTACGGGCTTGGGCGGGGATTTATCGACTCGGGAGGCTCGAGCGCGATTCAAGCCATGGGCGGTGTCAGCGCACTCTCGATGGCCTGGATTCTCGGCCCGCGACGAGGAAAGTACGCGCAGGATGGAATGCCCAGCGCGATTCCAGGACACAATGCGGTACTGGTCTTGTTCGGTTGCCTGCTGGCGCTGGTTGGGTGGCTAGGCTTGAACTCGGCCGGCGCCATCCTTTTCAACGGTCTCGAGGCGGGCCCTTCCGTACTGGTTGTGATCAACACGCTTTTGAGTGCTGCGTCGGCGGCGTTGGCGGCCGCGCTGGTCACCAATGCGCGATTCGGCAAGCCCGATGCATCGCTCGCTGCAAATGGATGGACCGCAGGACTCGCCGCGAGCAGCGGCGCGTGCGCTTTTGTCGAGCCCTTAGAGGCGGTCGTGATTGGAGTGATCGCCGGGATTCTCGTGACATTCGCCGTCGAGTGGTTTGAGCTGCACATGTCGGTGGACGATCCAGGAGGATCTATCTCGGCCCACGCGATGGGCGGGTTGTGGGGCGTGCTCTCCGTAGGGATTTTTGTACGCGCGCCCATCGAACCATCAAGAGGAGCAGGCCAAGCGATGATCGCTCACACGGGTCAGTGGGTGGCGCAGTTGGTGGGCATTGCGACGCTAATCGGATTTGTTTTGCCTCTCACTTACTGCCTGAATGGGTTGTTGAACCAAATCTATCCGCAGCGCGTGAGCTCGGAAGGCGAGCGCCAGGGCATGGACCTCCACGACCTGGGCGCGGGGGCCTATCCCGAATTCATTACACACAGCGAGGAGTTTACCGAGCGATAGCCCATCAAGAAGTGGGCGGCGGTCGACCAGCGCCGGAAACCTGAGCCATAGGCTCAGCGTCTCACTCGGTAGGGGTGAACTGGCTGATCGGATACCGAAGAGCGGTCCACAGGGACGGGCGTAGGTTGCAAAGTAGGCGGCTTTTGCGGGCCCTTTGGGCTCGGGGCATACTACATGCTATAGGGGGTGGAGGATGAACCGAAGAAATTTGCTGACCATGCTGGGAATGTCGCCGGTCGCTCTGGCAACCGTTCCGACGCTGGCAGCAAAAGAGAAGAAACCCGATCAGAAGAAGAGCACCGTCACTTCCGGGGGGCCTAAGCTCGAAGTGCTCAATCCGCGAGGCCTGCCCCCTCCCATCACGCTCATTCCGATGGCCAAGCGTCTCGACACGCTGGATGGCAAGACCATCTATCTCGTCTCTGACGGGTTCCCCGGGGCGGACGCGTTTTTGAACCAGATTTCGATCTGGTTCAAGAAGAACATGCCCAGCGTGACGACTGTCTATCGGCTGAAAGCCGGCGGGTTCGCCGACGACGATCCAAAACTGATGGCGGAGCTCAAGGACAAGGCCAATGGCGTGATCATGGCCATTGGGCATTGAAGCACCTGCACACCAGCGACCGTCGGTCACTGCATGCAAATAGAAAAGATGGGGATTCCCACCGCGCCCATGGTAACGATCGCCTTCAAAGACTTGGCGCTCACCAACGCAGCGAAACGCGGGATGCCGCACGAGCGCATCTGCTTCACGCCTCACCCGGTATGGGGCAAGACCGATGAGCAGATGTATGCCTATCTCGAGGGCAACGATCCCGTCACCGGAAAACCGTTGATGAAGGAAGTGATCGGCGCGCTGACCAATCCGCTCACACCGGACGATTCGAAATCCGGCACGATTAATCCTCCCACAGGTGCGCCCACGTTCGTTGGCAGCGCGGACGAATTACAGCAACAGTTCCTGGACAACGGCATGAGCGATTTCATGCCCGTCATTCTGCCGACGCGAGAAAAAGTCGACGCCATGCTCAAAGGCACAAGCCACAAGCCTGACGAAGTCGTCGGCAAAATGACGCCCGCTCGAGGTGCATTCCCGGAATGGAGTTATACCGTCGAGCAGGTGGCTGTGAACGCCGTTATGGCCGGAGCGACACCGGATTATTTCCCGCTGCTCCTTGCCATCGGCTCGACAGGAATCTCGGCTCTTTTCAGCTCTACCAACTCCCTCGTCTCGGCCGCGGTCATCAATGGGCCGATACGCGACAAGCTGCAAATGAATTACGGCATCGGTGCCATGGGCCCGTTTAATCAGGCCAATGCGGTGATCGGGCGTGCCTGGACGCTGATGTCGAAGAATCTGGATGGCGGGGGCGTGGCTGGCGAAACCTACATGGGTTCACAGGGCAACGTGATCAACTACAACAATCTGATCATTCCCGAGAATGAAAAGGATAGCCCTTGGACGCCGTTCCATGTCCAGAGAGGGTTCAAGCCGGAGGAAAACATCATCAGCTTCTTTTTCGGATTCAATATCACTCAGGGTCAGGGCGCCAGAGGTCTCGGCATGAAGCCGATCCCTCATTATCACGAGGCGATGTCTGCGAACCTTGCGCCGTTCGCCTCCATGTTTGGTGCGCTGTTCATCGTGGACCCGCTCGTGGCAAAAGGTCTCGGAGATCTGGGCTTCAAGACCAAAGAGAACATTGCCGATTGGCTACAGAAGAACACGCTGGTCTCAGTAAAGGACGTCAAGACGATGCTCTTCAGCGGTCTGCCCAGAGGGCCAGAAGCGGCGAATCTGACCGATGACATGATGATTCCGAAATGGCCGAGAGCAGATTCCTACCAGTTTGTCGTCTGCGGCGGCCAGACCAATCCGTATCACCAGCTCGCCAACATGAGCTATAGGCTCAGTGTTTCGATCGATAAGTGGGTCTAGAAGTCTGAACGGCGCGGGAAATAGAAAGCGGCCTGCGATTCAAAGCAAGGCAGGCCGCTTTTTTCTCTCCTGCTGTTAGTGCGCTACTGCGGATCTGCCGCAACCTTGGGCAACGCCCTATGGCAGCGTGAACGCGATATACACGTTGCCGGCAGTCACGAAAATGTACTGCTTGCCATCGACCGCATAGCTGATTGGATTCGATCGTGCCGAATGGCCCATTTGAATGTCCCACAACAGCTTCCCAGTTTCGGCATCGAGCGCGAAAAAATTGCCTTCATCGCTGCCGCTGAATACGAGACCGCCGGCAGTTGAAAGCACGGGAACCCACGCGGGCGCGAGCAGTCGGAACTCCCACCTGCGCTTCCCGGTGGTGGCTTCGAGCGCCCGAATTGCGCCATAGGACTGTTCTCCGACGAGCGCACGGATTCCTCCTCCGCCCACGATTCCTTTCGGTGGGCCGGCCTCGATCTTGCCGGTGCCTTTGATATAGTAAGCGCCGGTCTCGTGTGCGCTCACGTAGAAGAGTCCCGTTTGAGGACTGTATGACGGGCTGGTCCAATCGACGCCACCGGTGATGCTCGGATAAACGAGCGTCCCGGCGCCGAGCGTCGGCTGCTGCTCTGGCGCGAGGATGGGGCGCCCGTTCGCAGCCAGCCCCTCGGCCCATGTTTCCTTCACGAAGGGAACGCCCGTGATGAATTTACCCGAGACGCGATCAATCACGTAGTAAAAGCCATTGCGATTCGCAAAGCCCACGAGCTTTCGTGGCTTTCCGTCCATCATGGCGTTGAAGAGGACGGCGGGCTCAGCCGAGTCCCAGTCATGGTTTTCGTGGGGCGAAAACTGAAAGTACCATTTTAGCGCGCCCGTGTCGGCATCGATGGCAAGCAGTGAGCAGGTATAGAGATTGTCACCGGGCCGGTCATCGTCATTAAAATCCGGCGCCGGATTGCCCGTTCCCCAATAGATCAGGTTCAGCTCAGGATCATAGGAACCGTTGTTCCATGTAGTTCCGCCCGCGCTTTCCCCTGCGCCAGGCCCCCAAGTGTCCGCGCCAGGCTCACCGGTCCGAGGCGTCGTCCACAACCGCCACAGCCGCTTACCGCTCTTGGCATCGTATGCGTCAATGAATCCGCGCACAGCCGCTTCGCTGCCCCCGACGCCGACAACAATTTTGTCCCTCAGCGCGAGCGGGGGTCCGGTCATCGCATACCCCATGATGTTATCTGCTACATGCACATTCCAACGTGGGGCCCCGTTCTTGGCGTCGAGTGCGATCAAATGCGCGTCGGCGGTCCCGATATAAACCGTATTGTCGAGAATCGCCACGCCGCGGCTCGTCGCATAGAGGCCGATCGAAACGATGTGCTCGGGGAGTGTCGGAGTGTAGCTCCATAGCTTCAGCCCGGAACGCAGGTCGAGCGCCGTCACCGTGCTGGGCGGCTCCGTGATGTACATGACTCCGTCCGCTACGATCGGTGAGGATTCGAGATTCGCGACAGGCCGCGCCGGCTGGTACATCCAGGCGATCCTTAGGTTCGCCACATTCTCGCGGTTGATCTGCCGGAGAGCCGAATACTGCTGCGAGAAGTAGTTTCCGCTGTAAGTTAGCCAGTCTTGAGGTTGGCTTTGCGCGTACCAGATGCGCTCATAGGGAACATTTTGGCCAACCGAAGCGAGGGGAGTCGCAAGCCAGAGAAGACCGAGCGTCGCCAAAGAAGAGCGGCTCGCCATTCTCATTGGCCGTCCTTTAAGCTGGCCAGGTAGGCGACAAGATCGTTCACCTGCGAGGCGGAGAGTTTGTCCTTGAAGCTTGGCATCGTGCTTTTGCCCGCCTCTTTTTTCAGTTCGCGTAATTCGTCTTTGCGGAATGAATGAAGCTGGCCCTGGCCATCTTCGAACACGATGTGGAAGGAGTCTTCCGCTATTCGCGTGCCTTCCACAGCACGTCCGTCCTTTGTCAGTACGTGCACGAAAAGAAATTGCAGCTGCCCGCCGCTTTCAAGAAACGCGCGCGCCTGCGGCAAATCCGTGCCGGGGTACAAAAGGGTGTTGCGCAGATAGGTCGGTCCTCGCGATTGACCGACCGTCGTCAAGTCGGGCCCGATGTCGCCGCCTGCGCCGGCAATAGTGTGGCAATCGGCGCACCTACTCGAGTCATACAAATGCTTTCCGGAGACTGGATCGCCTGTGATCTTCCCTTCGTCTTTCCGCGTGAGCGTGAGTAGATACCCGATTACCTGCCGGATCTGCTGGGCATCGAGCTGTCCGCCGAATGCCGGCATCCCGCCGGGCATTCCGCGTTTAACGACGTTGGTTACCGCATCTACGCCAAGCCGAAAGGGGACGCCCTGAATGTTCGGGCCCATGGCGCCCCCGCCATCTAGTCCATGGCAGGTCGAGCAGGTCACTTCGAAGGTCTGCTTGCCCTTCTGCAGCTCTTCGGGATTCAACTGGACGGCCCTGGTATCCTGGCGCGGAGCCGCCAACTCTCGCGGCACAACTACCGCCGCACCAAGTGTTCCGACGAGGAACAGTACCCACAGTGGCCTGCTTGGTTTCATGGCTCTGTTTTCAGAATCAGCGGGTCTCCCGTGGAACCGGCGCATCATACTACCGGAGCAGACCGAATGTAAGAAACCGCGAGCAAAAATCACACGTCAAGATTAATATGACGGGCGCATTTGTGTGCGTTTCGGCCGGGAAGTCGGGACGCAATGGCGAGGGGGAATCCAAGACATGCGAATCCTAAATAGTTGGTGGCCGCTTGCCTTGTCGCTGGTGCTTGTAGGGGGCGCGGCTGCCTGGGCCGGAGACGGTAATCGTGTCGATGATCGTGCACTGATCAACGCAAGCAGGGACGGGAACGACTGGCTCTCCAACGGCCGCGACTACACGGAACAGCGCTATAGCCCGCTGACGCAAATCAATGCATCGAACGTGAGTCGTCTCGGCCTGGCCTGGTACTACGACACGGGCTCGGACCGTGGAACCGTGGAAACGACTCCGATCGTGTCGGACGGTGTCATGTATGCGACATTGCCGTGGAGCGTCGTTGTCGCACTCGACGCGCACACGGGGCAAGAAAAGTGGCGCTGGGATCCCCATATTCCGCACATGAATTTCCCTGCCGGCTCGGCCGGAAATCCGAATAAAGTCCGCGAGGGTCCCAGCGTTTGTTGCGGACCTGCAAACCGGGGCGTGGCCCTCTATGAGGGCAAGGTCTACGTGGGAACTCTCGACTCGCGTCTGGTGGCGCTCGATCAAGAAACCGGCAAGATTGTCTGGGAGGCCCAAACGATCGACAAGAACGCCGACTACAGCATCACCGGCGCGCCGCGCATCGCTCGCGGCAAGGTCATCATCGGCAACGCAGGCGGGGAATATGGCGTTCGGGGATTTGTGAGCGCCTATGATGCCGAAACCGGCAAAGAAATTTGGCGCTGGTACACCGTTCCGGGCGATCCATCGAAGCCGTTTGAGAACAAAGCCATGGAGGCTGCTGCGAAAACGTGGGCAGGTGAATGGTGGAACCTCGGCGGCGGCGGCAACGTCTGGGACGGCATCGCCTACGATCCCGAACTCAATATGGTCTATATCGGTGTTGGCCAAGGCGGTCCCTGGGTACAGGGGTTCCGCGACCCGATGCGTAAGGACAATCTCTACCTCTGCTCGATTGTCGCTCTAAACGCGGACACGGGTCAGTATGTATGGCATTTCCAGACCACACCGGCCGACGAATGGGACTATGACGCAACGCAAGGCTTGACCCTCGCCGATATCAAGATCGGCGGCAAGCTGCGCCATGTGATCATGCAAGCACCGAAGAACGGATACTTCTACGTTCTCGATCGCAAGACTGGAAAATTCATTTCCGGTGCGCCGTACGTGAAAGTCACCTGGTCTACCGGTCTTGATCCCAAAACAGGCCGTCCGCACGAAGCGCCTGGAATGCGTTATGAAGAGAAACCGATTGAAGCTTCACCTGGTCCCGCCGGAGGGCATGCGTGGCAGGCTATGTCGTACAACCCCAATACCGGTCTCGTGTACATTCCCTCGCTGGACAGCACGTTCACCTATATCGCAACAAAGGAATTCAAGCCTGAGCTGGGCGTGTACAACTGGGGAATTGTCTTTCGCCCACCGCCGCCTCCTCCCGGGGCTGCCGCCGGTGAGCTGCCACCCCCGCCGGCAAACCAGGCATTCCTCCAGGCGCGCGATCCCGCCACGCAGAAGGAAGTGTGGCGAGTGGAAGGGATGAATGGCGGTGGCACAGTCACGACGGCAGGCAATCTTGTCTTTGGAGCCACAAATGGTGGGGACCTGGTCGCTGTCAACGCAGACAAGGGTGAGAAGCTCTGGTCGGCCAAGCTCATGCCCGGGTTAGCGAATCCGGCGACCTACGTCGTCGACGGCAAGCAATACGTTTCTGTTCTCGCGGGTCGCGGCGGCAAGGCTCGTATCTACACATTTGCGCTCGATGCCAATATCCCCATGCCGGCTCGGCCTGCCACCCCACCTCCCGCTGGCCCGCCACCGGGCGCTGCGGCTCCAACAACTCAAAATCAACAGCAGTAGAAGGGTGGGAACGCCGCGTTGGGGCGGCGACTCTCTGGGGAGGGAAAGTGCGAAGGTGTAACGGAAGCAACTGGCGTTGGCTCGCACTGGTGATGATCCTTGCCGCATGCGGAACTCTGGCCGAGCAGGGCCATCTCGTCGATAGGCAAACGCTGCTGAACGCGGGCAAAACCGGCGACGAATGGTTGATGGCCGCTGGCAATTATTGGGCCACCCGCTATAGCCCACTCCAGCAGATCGATTCCTCGAACGTAAACCGGATGGGGCTTGCATGGTTCTACGATACAGGTTCTCTCCCCGGCACCCTGGAAGCCTCTCCGGTAATTTCAAATGGAACTCTCTACGGCACGGTGACCTGGGGCGTCGTGTTTGCGGTTGATGCACGGACTGGACAGGAAAAGTGGCGCTGGGATCCGCAGGTGGGTCACCAAAATTTCCCACCCGGTTCGTCGGGAAATCCCAACAAAGTTCGCACCGGGCCGAGTCTCTGCTGTGGCCCCGGCAATCGCGGCGTCGCCGTCTATGACAGCAAGGTGTACGTCGGGACACTGGACGCGCGGCTGGTCGCCCTCGATGCGGAAACCGGCAAAGTGGTATGGAGTGTGCAAACCGCGGACAAAAACACAGACTACAGCATCACCGGAGCTCCGCTCCTGGTCAATGACAAAGTGATCATCGGCAATGGGGGCGGAGAATTTGCCGTCCGCGGCTACATCTCCGCCTACGACGCCGAAACCGGTAAGTTAGACTGGCGCTTTTATACGGTTCCCGGCGACCCATCAAAGCCATTTGAGAACAAGGCAATGGAAATGGCAGCGAAAACCTGGTCCGCCGACGTCGCGTGGTGGAAACTAGGTGGCGGCGGCAATCCCTGGAACGCCATCTCCTACGATCCGCAGTTGGACCTGCTCTACTTCGGGACAGGACAGGCAGGCCCATGGGTTCAGAAATATCGCGGCGCCATGGGGCAGGACAACCTCTTTATCTGCTCCATCATCGCCCTGAAGCCGGAAACGGGCAAATTCGTCTGGTACTTCCAGACCACTCCCGGCGATGAGTGGGACTTTGATTCGATTGCGGACCTCGTCCTGGCGGACATAAAGATCAATGGTCAGCTGCGTCACGTCATCATGCAGGCGCCGAAGAACGGCTATTTCTACGTCCTCGATCGCAAGACCGGCAAATTCATCTCTGGCGCAGCGTTGCAGAAGATCACTTGGGCCAAGGGGCTAGATCCGAAGACCGGACGGCCCCTCATCAATCCGGAGGCACACTATGGCACAAGCGGCACCATCATTTGGCCGGGGCCGGGTGGCGGACACGTTTGGCAAGGAATGTCCTACAATCCACAGACCCAGCTTGTGTACGTCACGCCCGGAATGGCTAGCAGCTTTAACTACGTCCAGGCTAAGGAATTCAAACCTGAGCTGGGCGAGTACAATTGGGGGATCGTGTTCCGGTCTACCCGGCGCTCGGCCGACGCCAACGGCGCGCCGCCTCCACCACCTCCTCCACCCACGCCTGCGGCAGGGAATTTCCTCGTGGCTTGGGACCCTGTCACAGAAACACCGCGCTGGCGCGTTCCGGCAACCGGCGGTGGCGGCACAATGACTACCGCGGGCAATCTCGTCTTTGCCGCTTCCAATGACGGGGAATTCGAAGCGTTCAGCGCAGACAAAGGCGAAAGGCTCTGGGGCGTGAAGCTGGCCCAAGGCTTCGCGAACCCAGTTACCTATATGCTTAATGGCAAGCAGTACGTTTCGGTTCTCGCAGGCCGCGCTGGCAAGGGGCGCCTCTATACGTTCGCGCTCGATGCCAACCTACCCATTCCGCCGCCTCCTGCCCCGGCCGCGCCTGCGGCCGCTTCGACCGAGCGACCGCAAGCGCCCACCACCACGAACCAATAATGCTCTCGGAAGTCTAAGCGTCCTGCGTGCTGGCCGGACTCGAATCGGGCGAGCGGGCTCGGGCTAGAGAAGACGGAAAACTACACCCTGGTGGGTGCGCCAGCGCCGACGGGTTCGGCCGCCGGCGGCTCTTGGGGGTGCACGAAGGGCGCCGGTTCAGGAGCCGGCGCTTCCCAATCACACTTTTCTCGAATGCACGCGCGGAAGTTCCCCTGTTTCGTGTGCTTCTCAACGACAAACGGCGCGCCACACTTGGGGCACGGTTCGTTGATCGGTTCGTAGGGGGTGGTGAAATCGCAATCTGGATAACGGCTGCAGCCATAGAAAATTCGCCCGCGCCCCCGACCCTTGACCGTCCCGCGCCGAACAAGTTCGCCTTCGTTGCACTTCGGGCATTTGATTCCGAGCGTGACCGGTCGGGTATACTTGCATTTGGGATACCTCTCGCAACCGATGAATTCGCCATAGCGGCCGTGCCGTTTCAGTAGCTGCGCGTCGCAGGCCGGGCATTTTTCATCGTGGCGCACATCGGGTTCAAGCACCTTGCGCGTGCCGCTGGCAATTCGCCGCGTCGTTCTGCAATTTGGATAGCCCGTGCACGCGAGGAAGGTGCCGAATCGCCCGCGCTTGATCACCATTTCTTTGCCGCACTCATCGCAATACTGGGTGCCGATATCGCCTTCGTCTTCGCCTATGGTTTCAGGTAGGTCCCGCGTGTAGTCGCATTCAGGATAGCGCGAGCAGCCCAAGAAGAAGCCGTGCCGGCTGATGCGCTCCAGCAGTTCGCCCTCGCCGCATTTTGGACACTTTTCTCCAGTCGGAATGCCAGCCTTGTATGATTCCATCGCATCTGCGGCGGTTCCTAGATCGACCTCGAAGCGATCCCAGAATTCTTTCACCGATTTGCGCCAAGCGAGTTTGCCTTCTTCGATGTCGTCAAGTTCATCCTCAAGCCGAGCGGTGAAGCCGACATCGAAAATGTCCTCGAATGCCTTCACCAGCAGATCGCTTACTTTTTCGCCCAATAACGTGGGGGTGAAGCGCCCCTGTTCCTTTTTCACGTATTCGCGTTCGACGATCGTTGAAATGATGGCGGCGTAGGTCGAAGGTCGCCCGATGCCCTTGTCTTCGAGTTCTCCTACCAGAGTCGCTTCGGTGTATCGCGGTGGGGGTTCCGTGAAGTGCTGCTCGGGGCGAACCGTTTCTAGGCGCAGGTGTTCGCCTTCTGAAACTTGCGGCAGACGGTTGCCTGCTGCGTCGCCCTGGTCTTCCTTTTCCTCTTCTTCTTTCACGGCCTGATAGGCAGCCAGGTATCCCTCGAACTTCATCACTGATCCTGTCGCTCGGAACGTGTACCCGCTGGCATCTACATCGATCGTCGTCTGATCGAAAACCGCTGGCACCATTTGTGACGCAACAAATCGCTGCCAAATCATCTGGTACAACTTGAACATGTCCTCTTCGAGATAGCGCCTCACGCTCTCGGGCGTACGACTCACGTCTGTCGGACGGATGGCCTCATGCGCTTCCTGTGCATCCTTCTTCGATTTGAAGAAGTTCGGTTTCTCGGGCAAATAGCTGTGGCCGTAATTTGAAGTGATGTGATCGCGCACTTGGGCGATCGCATCGTTTGAGACTCGCACCGAATCGGTGCGCATGTATGTGATCAGGGCTACCGATCCTTCATCACCAAGCTCGACTCCCTCGTAAAGCCGCTGCGCCAGCATCATCGTTCGCTTGGCCGTATAGCGGAGGCGATTGTAGCCCGCCTGTTGGAGTTTGGAAGTCGTAAATGGCGGCGGCGCAAAGCGGCGCTTTTCTTTCTGTGCGACGCTGGCCACTTGCCAGTTCGACCCTTCCAGGATTGCCAGGATCCGCTGCGCCTCGGTTTCGTCGGGCACCTCGATATCGGCGCCGTTGTACTTGATTAGCTTCGCTTCGAAGGAGGGGGGCTCACTTGCATCAAGTAGCGCGTGAATCGTCCAGTATTCCTTGGGGACGAAGGCGCGGATTTCGCGCTCACGCTCAACGATCAGCCGCAGGGCGACCGTCTGCACGCGACCGGCGGAAAGGCCGCGTCGCACTTTCTCCCAAAGAAGCGGTGAGATCTTATAGCCCACCAGGCGGTCCAGGACACGTCGCGCTTGCTGTGCATCGACTAGATTCTCGTTTACCGTCGTGGGATTCTCGAAGGCGGCCTTAATGGCCTTTTGCGTGATCTCGTTGAACATCACGCGATAGATCTTCGGAGGTTTTCCATTCCCGACGGCCAGTTTTGGCGCATCGGCATCGGCTCTTTCCGATTCGCCTTTGCCGTTCTTCCCATTCTCGTTCGCATGTTCTGCCGCGGCAGCGGCTACCACCTTCGTATATCGTTTCGGATTGCTGAGAATTTCCTGAAGGTGCGCGCAGATCGCTTCTCCCTCCCGGTCCGGGTCACCTGCCAGATAGACCGATTCCGCCTTTCCGGCGGCCTTCTGCAGCTCGCCGATTACTTTCGCCTTTCCGGGGATCACCACATAGGTCGGTTCGAAGATGTTCTCGGAGGTAACCGGCACCGGCTTGGGGGCCTTCCTCTCTGCCGCCTTCCCCTTGGACTTCCTCTTCTTCCTTCCATTGGCCTCGGCAGGCAGAAGGATCCCGATCTCTTTTTTGGGCAAATCCATCACGTGGCCATAGGAGGCCTTCACCGTGTAATTACGACCCAAATACTTATTGATTGTCTTGGCTTTAGCCGGAGACTCTACAATTACAAGTGACCTTGCCATTCTTCTCTGATTCCCCGTTAAACGAATCCTACCAGCCGGCCGATCCTAGCCGACGCTCCTTTAGCCCACTAGGAATACCATCCTAACCTGCTGTCTGGGCTTTAATTACAACAGGACTTTCAAGAATTGCTTTCCCGGTAACTGGCGTACCATGCCTTTGAGCTCAATGTCAAATCGGGCGACCAGTACCTTTCGAGGAGCCTTCGGCCGCAAAGCTCCACCAAACGTGTCTTGGGCCAATTGGCAGCCAGCTCAAGCGTTCCTCGTAATTTCAATCTCAAGGCCTCCCGGTGCGCCTCCCGTGGCCAGCCCCCTAGAACCGCGTGCGCGAACGGCTAAGTCCTTTCCCAGTCGCCTAGATTTGATTCCCATAAGGCGCCAGACGTCGCTCGACCGGATGCGACGGACAGAAAGTTGCTCATTTTGTTTAAGATACAAAATGGTTCGATCAGATCTCCGCGCGCCGGGGCTCATAAATCGCCGACGGGGAGCGGCCTGGCCTTGGCCGATTCTCTGGGAGCCTATTGCAAGGCGGGTGTTTCGCCGGTAATGCCCCGTAGCAGGCCTGCCCGTCGAGGCTGAGCGTTGAGATAACACGCGTGTCTATCTGTGCGCAGAGCCCTTGTCGCAACATCAACATCTCGTTGTCGATATACGAGCGAGCGGTCAATTACTGGTTTCCGCCGTCGGCGTCGCCCACGGATCGAACTCAGCCGACTAGCGGCGCTGAGATGGATCGGTGCTAATGTCTGTAAACGAGTTGGTAGCGCTGAAATAGGGAAGTCTTTTTGCAGTTGGGGCATTGCATGCGGAGGCCGCCTTGAGGGAATTCAGGCTTGGGTTCAACACCTAGAAAGCGATCGTATTGGCGGTACCTCGGGTCCCCGGCGATCTCTGTATGAGTGAAGTCTTGATTGCATTCGGGGCATCCCAGAACCCAGCGTGCCATGCGCGCCTCCCCGATGTTTCGAGCCCATTAGCGTTTCGGCTCGGTAGCGCTCTGATCTGCTTCTACAATTACGTCAACCTCGGCGCCCGGTTTCAGCCGAACCCGCTTGCCTTTCTCGTCTAGTAGCGTGTTTTCAATGCGAATCTCGCGGTAGAGGTCATCGGCGCCCTCAACCGCAATCTCCGCCTTTTCTGGCAGCGAAGGATGAACTGGCTGGATGACTTTTTGAACTTTCCCCGGTTTCCTGGTCTTCGTCCTCTTGTTCATAGTCCCTCTCTTCCCGGGAGAGCGGGCAGCTGCAGGCCCAGTCCGCGCATAAGTACGGCATCTCACCTTGTTGTAGCTGAACGGGGAGCTTAGCCCCCTCTGGTGACCGCCGGAATACCGTTTTCACGGTATTGCCATCCTTTGTATCCAAATCGCTCCTACATCTGCATTGTTCGCTTTGGCTTGAGCCAGTTTCAAATGGGGACTTCGCGGCCCAAAACGATGAGCTGCCACTGCGTGGGGTTTCGCGGGAAATGAAGATAGGGTAGGCGGACGCCGTTAATCAGAAATTGGTCGGCGCGGATCGACTCCGGTGGCTCGAATCCGGCAGCGCCACCCGCCGTCACGTAATCATCTTATCGACGCCGTCACCACTGACGCCCAATGGCGTTGATTTGCAGCGGCTCAGAACCAGGAAAGAAAACAACTCCGCTTTGATTGACTCTCGGCCGAGAAGCCCAGGGACTTGGTAGCCCTGCGTGCATGGATGTGCTACGTCTTGCAAGAAAATGTTGAAGAATGGTCCCGGCGAACTGGCGTTGATTCCCGGCGGGAAAAATGGTTGCGCGCCGAATCCAATTGTGCGATTCGTCACAGCCGTGCCGATCAAAACGGCATTCAGGTCGACGCCTTGGCAGGTCGCCGCCGCGTCAACACTGAAGACTATGCCGTCGTCCATCCTGTGAAGCGCGATGAGCGTGCCATCGAGATCACTCACGGCTAACTTGCCGACCATCGCCAGCTATCGCACTGCGGGCGCGGCTCTGACCATTTCCAAGGGAATCGATCGTGATCGCGCCGTCGATGAAAGCGGAAACCAGCTCGTCGTGTTTGGCCGGCGTGGCGCGCGGCCCTTCAACCACGAAGAAGCCGAACGTCTCTACCATGCGTGACGACAAGCTCTACACCGTCAAGAATACGCCGCCGGTCTGACCAGAAGTGCAAAACTGGCACGCTTGACAACCCCTTTGGGCTACACCTAAAATTGACAGGCGAATAAAAAGCGAAATAGGTCCAGCACTCTTCGCGCTGCTGCCATGAGTTCAAAAACCTCCGCATTGCGCTTGCAGGTCGAATCATCGCTAGCCGCGCGCGCCGCGAAATCCGATACGTCGCGTTTGCACGCTGGGATGCTGAGCCCTTTTCAACATCGCGAGCACCCCACAATTGAGGCGGTCCCAACCGGAGCGCCTCCTATCGATCAACTGGCAGGCGGCTTCCCACGCGGCTGCCTCACGGAAATTTACGGTCCGCCATGCTCTGGCCGCAGCAGTCTGCTTATTTCCGCGCTCGCGTCGCGAACGGCTGCCTCTGAAGTTTGCGCGCTTGTCGATGCGCGCGACGCCTTTGATCCACATTCTGCGCAAGCAGCCGGCGTGAAGCTAGCGCAGCTTCTCTGGGTTCGATGCCGGAATGTCGATCAGGCGCTGCGCGCCACGGATTTGCTCATTCAAGGCGGCGGATTCGGGTTGATCGCGCTCGATTTGGGCGACACTCCGCCGCAGCTGGTCCGCTACATTCCGCTGCAGGCGTGGTTTCGTTTTCGTCGTGCCGTCGAGCACACGCCGACCATTTTTCTCGTCATCGAGCAGGAATCGAACGCCAAAACATGCGCTTCGCTGGTGCTGAGTTTGCGCATGCAAGAGACTCTCTGGTCGCATACTGGAAATGCTGAGAGCGGCAGAGGAATCTCTTGGCATTCGACGGGTTGTTTGCTGGAGGGCCGAGCAATTCGCGCGGAAATGATTCGTTGGCACTCTGAAAGAACCAGGCTTCAATCTAGCGTCGCGTCGTTCGAGGTTAGTATGCCCCGGGGATCTATGCCTGAGAGCGCGGCACAGTAAATATGCTCCCTCCTATCATCCCGAAGCCAGCCGCGGTTTCTACGGATGAGGCGAGGATCTGCTTTGTTTTTCTGCAGTGGCCTTGTGGATGTTTGGCGTCCAGCATGCACAGTTCGGAAGGAGGCCATAAACCCAGGTGAAGAATTCCCCCACTCTCTTCGCCTCCCGATCAAATTCTTATGGCGTTTGCTTCCATTTTCGTTCCCAATTTTTTGTTGCAAGCAGTGGTGCGCTCCGAATCTGCCTTACGCGACTGTGCTGTTGCCTTGTTCGATGGCAAACCGCCTCTATGTCGGGTGGTCGCCGTCAACGAAAAGGCCGCGCAAATGGGAATCGAAATTGGCATGACGAAAAGCGACACCGAACAATTTTCCGGAATTGAGATTTATCCTCGCTCTCCAACGCAGGAAAAAGCAGCTCACGCTGCTCTGCTCGATATTGGCTGGTCGGTTTCCCCGCGGATTGAAGATACCTTGCAGGACGCCATCGTTCTCGATTTGTCGGGTCTTGGCTGGTTGTTTGGACCGGAAGAAAATATGGCCGCGCAACTCGTCGAACGCTCCGCTGCATGTAGTCTCCGCGTGAATGTTGCGATCGCCACAAACATCGATACGGCCCTGATCGCTGCGCGAGGTTTTGCGGGAATCACCATAATTCCTCCCGGAGAGGAATCGAAATATCTGAGTGAATTGCCTGTCAGTGCACTTTCTCCTTCCGGAGAAACCGCCGAAATATTGAGCCGCTGGGGTCTCATAACCTGTGCCCATCTTGCTCGTCTGCCGGTCCTTGAGCTTTCCGAACGTCTCGGCCAGCAAGGTGTTCGTCTGCACGCACTGGCGCGAGGAGCACCCGAGCGCGCCATTGTCATCGCGGAGCCCGCATGTTTTTTTGAAGAAGAAATAGAACTCGACGATGCGGTCGAAGAACTCGAATCCTTGTCCTTTCTTCTAGGACGCCTGCTCGATCAACTCTGCGCTAGATTGACAGCCCGTTCGCTGGGAGCCGCAGCCATTCGCGTACGTTTGGAGCTAGAGCCATCATTTGAAAATGCTGTGGACATTCGAGAAAGCTTTCACGCGCCTGAGCAGCCTGGCCTGTATGAAAAAGACATACAGCTTCCGGTTCCAACGCGCGATTCGAAGATGCTTTTGAAACTGTTGCGGCTGCATTTGCAATTGAATCCTCCCGGCGCGCCCATTCAGAAGATCACGATCGCAGCGGATGCAGCGCGCCCGCGCGCGACACAAGGAGACTTGTTTCTCCCCAGCTCCCCCGATCCGGAAAAAGTAGAGATCACGATTGCGCGCATTGCTCAGATCGTCGGCGAAGAAAATGTTGGTTCACCGGTGCTGACCGATACACATGGTCCGGGCGATTTTCAGATGCGCCGGTTTCAAACTCCACCGGAAGCTGCCAAAACAAAGAGCGTCCGTGACAGTGCTCGACCGTCCGGAAAGCAGCATGCCGATTCCAAAATCGCTGTGGGTTTTCGCGTGTTCCGGCCTGCCGTTCCGGCCAAACTCGATCTGCACGAAGGTGCCCCGACGCGTGTTTCATTTCAAGGTCGGCGCGGAGAAGTGATGGCGGCCTCCGGTCCGTGGCGCACGTCAGGCGATTGGTGGTGTGAGAATCCTTGGCAGCATGATGAGTGGGATCTGGAAATCGATTTTGACGGTGCTGCGGATCGGCCGAATCGATTTTCTTACCGCGATTTGCCGCCGGATTCCGGGATTTACCGCCTCTTTTACGATTCGCTGCGCCGCGGTTGGTTCGTTCGCGGAGTTTACGATTGATGTATATCGAACTTCACGCGCGATCCGCATTCAGTTTTCTTGAAGGCGCATCTGTGCCCGAAGAATTGGTCCACGTATGCGCTGAGAGTGGCATGCCCGCGATGGCTCTGCTCGATCGCGATGGTGTATATGGCTCGCCTCGTTTCCATTTAGCTGCCCAAAAACTAAAGTCTCCCTTTCGTGCGCACATTGGTGCAGAAGTTACGTCCATTGCGGGCTGGCGCTACGCCCTGCTCGCTCAATCGCGCACGGGTTATCAAAATCTGTGTCGGCTCATTACCCGAATGAAGCTGCGCGCCCCAAAAGGCGAGGGCCAAGCCCTGCCGGAAGAAATCATGGAAATGAGCGCCGGACTCATCTGCCTGACTGGCGGTGACGAAGGACCGCTCGCTGATGCGTTGACCAAAGGCGGCAGCGACCGCGGCGTGCAATGCATTGAGGAATTATGCCGCACATTTGGCCGTGAAAATGTTTATGTCGAACTTCAGCGGCACTTCTGTCGTGAACAAGAAATACGCAATCAAGCCGCCGTCGCGATTGCACGAAAACTGAATCTCCCCTTGCTCGCCACGAATGGCGTCTGTTTCGGACAGCCGCATCAGCGCGAAGTGCTCGATGTCTTCACCTGCATCCGCCACCATCGCACGCTGGAAACCGCTGGCCGTCTGCTCAGCTACAACTCAGAAAAATATTTCAAAACGCACGACGTGATGAGGCGACTTTTTGTCGATCTCCCCGAAGCAATCGCCAATACGGAGATCCTTTCTTCACGCTTGCAATACACACTCAATGATTTGGGCTATCAGTTTCCGATCTATCCGCTTCCGGAAGGCGAGTCGGAGATGCATTTTCTGCGCCAACGCACGTTGGAAGGCATGATCCGCCGCTACGGCGCAAATAACGAACGCGCGCAGCTGCAAATCGATCGTGAGCTCGCCTTGATCGAGAAGCTAAAGCTGGCCGGTTATTTTTTGATCGTCTGGGACATTGTCCGCTTCTGCCGCGAAAATAACATCCTCGTGCAGGGACGCGGATCGGCTGCAAATAGCGCCGTGTGTTATTCGCTCGGCATCACCGCAGTCGATCCAGTCGGCATGGATCTGCTCTTCGAGCGATTTCTTTCCGAAGAACGCGGCGAATGGCCGGACATCGATCTCGATCTTCCCAGCGGAGATCAGCGCGAACGCGCCATTCAGTATGTCTACGAACGCTATGGCCAACTGGGCGCGGCCATGACCGCAAATGTCATCACCTATCGCGGCCGTTCGGCCGCTCGGGAAATCGGCAAAGCGCTCTCGTTCGATTCCGAAACGCTCGATCGTTTGTCGTCCCTCGTCGGATCGTGGGAGTACCAGGAACCGGGCGACACACTCGAACGTCACTTTCGCGATGCTGGTCTCGACCTCCAGCATCGACGCATCGGAAAATTTCTGGGGCTGTGTCAGGCCGTGCAGGATTTGCCGCGCCATCTCGGACAGCACTCAGGCGGCATGGTGGTCTGCCAGGGCCAATTGGACTCCATTGTGCCGCTGGAGCCAGCCACCATGCCAGGCCGCGTGGTCGTGCAGTGGGACAAAGAAGATTGCGCCGATATGGGCATCGTGAAGATCGATTTGCTCGGCTTGGGAATGATGGCCGTTTTGGAAGAATCCCTGCAAATCATTCGCAATCGCTACAGGGAGGAAATCGATCTGAGTCATCTGCCGCAGAATGATTCAGCGGTTTACTCTGTGCTGCAAAAAGCGGATACGGTTGGCATGTTTCAGATCGAAAGCCGTGCACAAATGGCTTGCTTGCCACGGCTGCAGCCGAAATGTTTCTACGATATTGTCGTGCAAGTCGCCATCATTCGCCCGGGACCGATCGTCGGTAACATGGTGCATCCTTATCTGAAGCGGCGGCAAGGGCGTGAACAGCCTGATTATCTTCATCCCTCTCTTGAATCCGTTTTGAGACGCACCCTGGGGGTCCCTCTTTTTCAGGAACAGCTGCTGCGCATGGCCATGATCGCGGCAGGATTCACTGGCGGCGAGGCCGAGGAATTGCGCCGCGCCATGGGATTCAAGCGTTCTGAAGCGCGCATGAAGGAAATCGAAGTCAAATTGCGTCAAGGCATGACCGCCAAAGGAATCGCCGAAGAAACGCAAGAAAAGATCGTGCAGTCGATCACCTCGTTCGCTCTCTACGGATTTCCCGAATCGCACGCGGCCAGTTTTGCGCTGATCGCCTACGCCAGCGCCTGGTTGAAATGCCATTACCTGGCCGCGTTCACCGCCGCCATGCTGAATAACCAGCCCATGGGCTTTTACCGTCCTGCGACTCTTGTCAAAGATGCCCAACGTCACGGCTTGAAATTTACGTCCATCGATGTAACGCGCTCCGATTGGAAATGCACGCTCGAGAAAGTTAGCGAAGAATTCGTCGTGCGATTGGGCTTGCGGTACGTGAAAGGGTTGCGCGAGCAGACGGCGCTCCAAATCATTCGCCAGCGCGACATTCGCAAATTTGCATCGATCGAAGATTTGAAGCAGCGCGTAGCGGAAATCCAGAAAACCGAGTTGACCGCGTTGGCGGAAGTCGGGGCTTTGAATTTTATTTCTGACCGCAAGGGATTTCATCGCCGCGACGCGCTCTGGCAAATCGAACGGGTCTCTCGCCGGCCGGGTCCGTTGCTTGAAGCTGTGGAAAACGGGGCGAACGCGGACACCATGTCGAAGGGGTCTCTCGATCGCGCTCAAAGCACACCTGAAATTGGCGAATCGCCATTGCGGCGAATGACCGATGAAGAACGATTAGTCGCCGATTTTCGCGGCACCGGATTGACTGTCGGACCGCATCCGATGGCGTATCGCCGTCCGGAATTGACGAAACGCGGCATTTGCGCGGCCATCGATCTCGCGCAAATTCCCGACGGTACGCCTGTTTGCGTGGCCGGCGCGGTCATTGCGCGGCAGCGGCCCGGCACAGCCAAGGGATTTGTCTTTCTCAGCCTCGAAGACGAAACAGGAATCGCCAACGCCATCATCACACCGCAACTGTTCGAGCACGACCATACCGCAGTCGTGCACCACCAATTTTTGTTGATCGAAGGAATCCTTCAGAATCAGGACAACGTCATTTCCGTGAAAGCCCAGCGGGTCTCCCCCTTGCCGATCACCCGTGCCGAAACTCCCTCCCATGACTTTCACTAACGTCTAAAATCGATAACAGTCACCGCTTGCTCTGAATCTAGCGCTCTTCATCCGGCAAGTTGTCCTGCCAGCCTAGAATCGCCTCGGAGGTGTCCCGAGTGGCGCCCAGGCGGTCGCGGGCGTACGCCCAGCGCTCACGAATCAGCCGCGACACCGGCGCATCAAGCCCTACCGCCTCCCCTAGATCGGCCGCGATCCTCACATCTTTGGCCATCAGTCCGAGCGCAAAGCCGGTCGAAAATTTGCCCCCGATCACTTGCTCCTTGATCATGAATTCGGTCGAGAAATTTCGTCCCGTGGAGGCATTCAGAATATCGACCATTTTTTCCTGATCGAGTCCGAATCGCTGCCCAACCAGCAACGCCTCGGCGACCGCCGTGTAACCCGCCGCGGCCACGTAGTTGTTGAGGGCCTTCATAGCGTGCCCGGTTCCGAGCGGGCCAGTTTCGAATAGTTGCTTGCCCATTGTCGAAAGCATAGGCTTTACGCGCTCAATGGCAGCTTGGTCATTGCCTCCGATCATGATGGCTAAGGTGCCCGCCTTGGCGCGGGGAACGGCGCCTGAAACAGGCGCATCGAGCAAAGTCACACCCGATCTTTCGAGTGCTTTGCCCAATTCGCGCGTTCCCATCGGCTCAGAAGAGCTCATGTCGATCACAATTGTCCCAACTTTGAGCGCATGTACCAGCAGGCCGGACGGACCGTTCAAGACCACGTTACGCACGTCCTGGCCAGTTGGCAGCATCATGATGACGATTTCGTTTTCGGCCACTTCGACAAGGCTTCGCGCAGCGATGCAATTGTGCTCCCGGGCGAATCGCGCGTTTTTCTCCCCATCGAGGTCATGCACCATAAGCGTGTAGCCACCCGCCGCTATGTGTCCGGCCATGGGCCAACCCATGTTCCCTATGCCGATGAATCCGATGCGCATCGTGATCCCCGCTCCTTACTCGAGCCCTAGCTCTTTCAGTACTTCTGTCGCGTGGTTGAGGCTGTCGACCCCCGCCGGCACGCCGGCGTAAATCATGCTGTGCAGGAGAACTTCACGAATCTCCTCTTTGCTCACCCCGTTCTTGATTGCGCCGCGAACATGTCCGCGCAACTGGTTCGGTCGATTGAGCGCGACCAAAAGCGCCATTGTCAGCATGCTGCGCGTCTTGCGGTCGAGTGGTGGGCGTGCCCAGACTTCGCCGAAGCAGTAGCGCGTGACTATTTCTTGCAGAGGTCGTGTGAAGTCGGTCGCGTTTAGCACGGCTTGATCGGCATTGGCGGGGCCAAACATCTCCCGGCGGATCTGCAATCCGGCAGAGAACGTATCCTTGCCGCCATCGAGGCGAGTTTCTGAAGATGCGGGGACATCAAAATGGATGATCCTCGCGCCGCCGCTCGCGTAATTTGCGGTGTCCGCCGCGACTTTCTGGCCGATTTCCGATTGCATCGCCGCCGTCATCGATGCGACGTTTGCAAAGTCGCCCTCCCAGAGGCAGAAGTAGGGCGACGGCTCTCCTACGCCTTCTATCGAGAAGGTGTAGCGCATCGACAACAGTCCGGGCAGCTGCGCAGCCAGCGGCAGATGCTTCTGCTCATAATATTCTTTGAAATGTGCTGGATCTTTCGGCGGCTCATAGAGAACCAGAACTTTATGCATGGTGTTCGTCCCTTTCGCTCGGGCTCGGGACCGCCAAACTATCCCAACTCTCGGCGGTTGACAATGGAGTATCAGGCATTGCGAGAGCAGCGCCAGTTTCGGGTTTAAAGCGGGCGAGCGCCCTAAGAGAGCCGCAACCGATCGTCTGGATAGTTGAGCAACTTTGGCAAGAATCTTGCCTTATAAGTGAGGGCACAGTTGCAGATTGGTGCAAGTCGTTTGTCTTCTGTATCAAAGCTGGGAAAGGTGGAGTTGCGGCACCGACCAACAAGACGTGTGACGGGAACAGCCGACAGGGCCCTGCGGTGGACCATAGCGCTTCTCATCGCCCCGCTGTGCATCCGGGCAGAGCCCGCCAGAGCCGAGGATGTACAGCCGAAGACGCTCGCCGCATTCGCAGAGTACATCGAGCGCTCCGAAGCACAAATCGGCAAGCAGGGCGCCGGCGGCGAAGCGTTCCTGTGGGCTGAGCGCCTGCCTGCGTACCGGCGTGCCACTGTTGAGAGTCAATTGCGTGCCGGCCAAGCGGTCATCGAGCCTCTCGTCACCCCAGAGCGAGGCGCCCAGGATGACCGAAACCAAGTCATCCGTGTTCCCGGCGGACTGATTCATCACTGGATCGGCACAGTGTTCATTCCCGGCGCGAATCTGAGGCAGACACTGGCGCTCGAGCAAGACTACGATCACCACCAGGAGTACTTCCGGCCCAACGTGATGCGATCGAAGATCTTGCACCGCGAGGGGAACGACTACAGCATCGAACTATGGCTATACGAGAAAAAAGTGATCACTGCGGTGCTGGATACCCAGCATCAGGTCCACTATCAGATCGTGGACGCGACACATGCCTGGAGCCTTTCGCGCAGCACGCGAATTCAGGAAGTGGACGATGCCGGGAAGCCAGACGAGAAGCTCGAACCTATAGGGCATGACCACGGGTTTCTCTGGCGAATGAACACATACTGGCGATTTGAGGAAAAGGATGGTGGGACGTATGTCGAATGCCAGTCAATTTCGTTAACCCGGGATATTCCGAGAGGCCTTGGCTGGCTGGTCGGGTCCTACCTAGAGAGCGTGCCGCGCGAGTCCCTCTCGTTCACACTGACGACGACGGGCAAGGCAGTGCTGAAGCGGATCGCCGCTGGCGCTCCATAGAGTTAACGGGCGCCCGCTGCCATCACGAGCCTTGCTGGTGATCAAGATATCGGTTGCCGGCTCGGATCGGGAGGGCATCGATCTGCGAATGGCTCGTCTCTGTCAGGACGGAGCCAACCAATTCTCGCGGCTAGATCTGGGTGACCTGTGGCCCTAACTGAGGTGCAAATAGGTGCCCAGGCGGATCAAGCCATAGACGGCCACACAGACCAGAAAATCGATGCCCATACCAGCATCGATGTCAGAGCCGTGGTGGCGCAGCGCGTCGGGAAGATGCGGCGTAAGAGAAAAGTAGAAGATCACCTGTCCGAGAAGAATCGCGATCAGGTACTCCAGCCATCGCCGTGGCGTTGCTCCGAGAAATTGCCGCGCCATATCTCGATCGCCCCAGCACGGCCCCAACGGCCCGTGGCGGGCTCATCTGCTCCGCATCGAACACTCACAAATTCGGCGCGCGATAGGGCCCGCTGCTCGCCGCCCGAAGGCGGGTGGCTACATCCATCCCCACACGCGGGCTGATCCCCAAGTCTAACCCACGGATTCGGAGCCTTTACCGCCGACCTGAGTGCCCTGCTCAATTGTGCCTGATGAACTTGCCCTTTGTCCCAGTAAGGGAGTTGTAAACCGTCTCAATGAAGGCGTCGGTGGTTACGAAATTACCGTTCCATGTCTGCCAAGGTGCGAGAATTTTTTCTTCTTTCATTTGCTCCAGAGTTTTGTGCTCGACGAGGGCTTTCTGAATGACGGCGGTCGTTTCGCGAAGCATTTTGGCGAACGCGCGGACATCATCGAGATTGGAGAGGGCGCCGTGGCCTGGAATCACTTTCACGTCGGCGGGAAGCTGCGCGGCGACCTTTTCGCAAGCATCGGCCATTCCCTCGACGGTGCCACCGTTTGTAACGTCAACGAATGGGAATCCGTAGCGGACAAAATCATCGCCCATGTGCACGACGTTGTTTTTGGGGAAAAAGATAACCGAATCACCGTCGGTGTGCCCGTTGGGAAAGTGCAGTGCGCGAATATCTTCGCCATTGAGATGAACACTCACATCGTGTTCGAAAGTAATGATCGGGAGCGCCTCTTTCGGTTGGGGCGGATTCTGTGTTTTGATCGAACCGCCATTGCCGCCCGGACCGCCGGTGATGAGGCGCTTGCGGACATTCTCCTGGGCGATGATCGTGGCGCCACTGGCAGCGAAAGGAACGTTGCCACCGGTGTGATCCCCGTGAAAATGCGTGTTGAGGACGAAGCGGACCGGCTTGTCGGTGATGCCTAGGTTCTTGAGTGCGGCCTGAATTTTCTCGGCCAGCGGGGCGAATTCGTCGTCCACAATGACGACACCATCTTCGCCGACGGACGCGGCTATGTTGCCGCCTTGGCCCTCCAGCATGTAGATGTTGCCGGAGACTTTGGTAACTTTGATTTCGACCTTGGAGAAATCCTGCTGTTGTTGCGCGACGGCGAGAGCAGGCAAAAACAACGATACCATCAGCAGAACTTTGCGCATTGCCCATCCTCCATTTGGCGCGGGGATTCTATCACCGACGGCCTCCGGGTGGCGCGGAAACAGACCTTTTTCCTTGGCCGTGGACTGCCGGTAAGGCGTCCGACGTCGGAAAATAAGGTTGCATCAAAGGGCAATCTCTGGCAAAACACGTGTTCACGCGTTGCGCGCACCCAGATCATGGAACTATCTACCCGGCGGGTTGAGAATGCCACGGTGGTCGATGTGGTTGGCGACATCACTCTTTACAATTCCCCGAACGTCCGCAAGACTCTGCTCGACTTGCTCAGAAGCAAGGAGACGCCGCGTGTCGTTGTGAATCTGGAGAAGGTGCGCTACATCGACAGCGCGGGTGTCGCTTCGCTCGTAGAAGCTCTGAAAGTTTCTCGGGATCTTCGGTCCGGCTTTGCCCTCTACGGCCTGACCAAGACGACTCGCGAAGTTCTCGAGCTGACGCGACTTCTAAGGGTTTTCGAGGTCTACGATACAGAAGCAGAAGCGTTGCGGGGCAAAGCAGCTAGCTAACGGCTCGGCAGCATGGCGCCGGTTGCCGGCACCAGCAGTGTTCCCCACCGACGATGCCACTCACTGAACAAATCGGCGGAGCTACAATCAGCGGGCTCGCGTATGTTGGCAATCTCACCCGACTGACTGCCGGCGCCGCCCGGGCGGCCTTCATCGATCCTTTCCGCGGACGCGAGATTCGATGGACCCGCTCCATGCATCAGGCCCTGCACGTTGGCGTGATGGCCATTCCCGTTGTTTCGCTGATTTCATTTTTTGTAGGCTTGATTCTTGCCCTACAGGCTGCCTACGAGCTGCGCCGGCTGGGTGCACTTCATCTCGTCGCGGGCACGGTGGCTCTGTCCATGACCCGCGAACTGGGGCCACTGATGACAGCCGTTGTGGTGATCGGTCGTTCAGGATCAGCGTTCGCCGCCGAGATCGGCACCATGAAAGTGAATGAGGAAATTGACGCACTCGAAACGATGGCGCTTGAGCCCGTGCATTTTCTCGTTGCGCCGAAACTCGTGGCCATGCTTGTGATGATGCCGTGCCTGACTACGTGGTCAGACTTGACCGGCGTCCTCGGCGGCGGCCTTTTTGGGGTGATGAGCGCCGGATTCAGCTGGCACACCTATTTGCAGGCGACAATCGACGCTATGGTACGTCGCGACATTTTCATCGGTCTGGTCAAGAGCATCATTTTCGCCATTGTGATCACCGCTGTCGGGTGTCAAGAAGGCTTTACAACGGGTCTGGGCTCTGAGGAAGTCGGCAAATCGACCACTGCGGCAGTGGTCAAGTCGATTTTCCTGGTCATCCTCATGGATTTGGTTTTCACTTCCATCTTCTACCTCACGGCGCCGAGATAAAACCAGAGGCATTGCAACCATGGCAGGACAGCTCATTTCGAAAAACGAACCCGCTGGCGAACGCGGTGCTCCCGCCATCTCCGTCTGCGATCTGCGCGTGAAGTATGGCGAGCGCGAGATTCTGCACGGCATCAGTTTCGACGCGCCGGCCGGTCAAACGGTGGTCATTCTCGGCGGCTCCGGTTCGGGCAAGAGCACCCTCCTGCGGACGCTGGTGGGTCTTGAGCATCCGAGCGGAGGCAGTATCTGGATTCGCGGCAAGGATTTTGCGGCCATGAAAGAATCCGAGCGCGACGAGCTTCGCAAGAGGATGGGCATGTCTTTTCAGGGCGGCGCGCTTTTTGGCTCGATGACGGTCGCCGAAAATGTTGCCTTGCCGTTGCGTGAGCACACGCAGCTCGATGAGTCGACTATCGACATTATGGTTCGGATGAAGCTCAACCAGGTCGGCCTGTCCGGATTTGAAAACTACATGCCGGCGCAATTGAGCGGAGGAATGAAGAAGCGTGCGGCGATCGCTCGGGCCCTGGCCATGGATCCTGAGGTGCTCTTCTTTGATGAGCCATCTGCCGGTCTCGATCCGGTCATCGCCGCGGGCATTGACGATTTGATCCTCAAACTCAAACAAGCCTTCCAGATGACGATGCTCGTCGTTACCCACGAACTGGCCAGCGCATTTCTCATCGCTGACCGCATGATCCTGCTCATCAAAGGCGACATCGTTGCCGATGGGACGCCCGAGGAGCTGCGGCAGAGCACTCAGCCACGGGTCCGTCAATTTCTTGATCGCATCTCGGAGAAGGAAGTGACCGGAGAAATCGACTACCTCCAGATGCTGACGGGGGAGATCCCGCCCGAACGTCAATAAGCTGGCAGCTGGCGCGTGTCGTGGTATACTCCCGGGCACTTTATCGCTCCCCAGCAACAACATTGTTTGCGTCCCCGGGGCCGATACCGAAGAAGCAGAATGGACGCACGAAAAGAACAAGCGCTGGTCGGACTGTTTGTAGTCATCGTGATGGTGTTGCTCGTGATCACCATTTTCCTCATGTCGGGGAGAACGAGCGGCGGGGAGATCGTCTATCGCACCTACTTCAAAAACGCCGGGGGCCTCGAACCCGGTTCCCAGGTTCGTTACGCAGGGGGTCCGCCGGTCGGCCACGTTAAGAATGTAGCTAGTGACCCGCACGACAGCACGCGGATGGAAATCGACTTCACGGTAAAGTCGGACGTTCCTGTTAAAATCGACAGCCTCGCCGAAATCACGAGCGTGAGCCCGCTCGGCGACAATTTCCTGGGAATCCTGCCCGGAACGAAGCCCGCGCCCAAAGCGCCCCCCGGCTATACGCTCAAGTCGGTTGAGTACACCAGCTTTTCCGATATTGCCGGCATGGTCGGAGGACTGGGGCCCGGTGCCAATCAGTTGATCGATAACCTGAACAGCCGCACTGCACAACTTCAAGTGACGCTTGATCGCGTAAACGATCTGCTGAACGATACGAACCGCGCAAACATTTCGCGGAGTCTTGGAAATCTCAACGGCATGCTCGCCGAAAATCGCCCGGAAATTCGCTCGACTATCGTCCACGCGAATGAATCGAGCGCAAGGCTTGGCCCTCTAATCGATGACTTTCGCAAGACTTCCGCTCAGGCCAATGACGCTTTGGCGCACCTCGATGCGACGCTTTCCGAGAATCGTCCCGATCTTCGCAAATCGATCGAAGAGTTGCGTACAGCGCTCGCTTCAGCGCAAAGTTTGACCGAGCAGCTGGATCACACTGTGAACGCGAATGGCGAAAACTTAGACGAAATCATTGAAAGCCTGCGCAGGGCCACTGAGAACCTGAATGAGTTCACCGATACGATTAAGACGCGGCCTGCCAGCCTTCTTCGCTCGCCGGGCTACAAACCGCGTAATCCCGGCGATCCGGCACCGAAGTAGGAGCACTCTTTGACCATGGTACGCATCGCGGCCGCAGGCCCTTTAAGAACACGACAGGTCATCGAACGGATTCACCGAGTTTCGCAGATTGCAGCGGCTTGCCTGCTCGCAGCAATGGGAGCGGCCTGCGGCGCGACGCATGCCACCAAATACTACGTGCTGGCTGCGCCTGCGGCCCCCGTCCCGGTCGCTCAGACGCCTGTTCCGGTGCGGCTGGTGGTCGGACGGATCACTTCGTCTCGCCTTTATCGCGATGATCGTCTGGTTTACGGTAACGGTACCGTACAGTTAGGCACCTATGAATACGAGCGTTGGTCCGCGCCACCCGTTGATCTGATTCAGGACATGCTGGTTGCCACTCTTCGCAATAGCGGGCAATACCGCGCTGTTTCGCGGATCGGCAGTGCCGCTCGAGGCGACTACACCGTGCGTGGCCATTTGGACGCCCTCGACGAGATCGACAACAAGCCCACAATCGCTGCAAGATTCACGCTTCAACTCGAACTGTTTGATCCCTCCTCCGGCTCGGTGGTCTGGAGCAGCTCGTACCATCACGATGAGCCCGTGCCAGGAAAGCGCCCCTCCGTATCTGACGTCGTGCAAGCCCTCAATCGCAACGTTGCGGCGGGCATTCAGCAGGTCACCTCGGGTCTGAATCAATATCTTGCCAGCCATGCTTCGCAGCCATCGGCGGGCAACTGATTCTAGGTGAAGGGATGGTCGTTCACCGCCACGCTCGGTGGCATGGTCGAGCCTTTTTTCAACACCGGACCCTGGAAGGACCCAACTTGGGCTTGGCAACGGTCCATCGCAGGGTGGTCTCGGCAAACCCGGACCCCCAGCAGCTTGCAGGGCAAGCGTAAAGCAGGAGCTTACGCCAGTAACCCTGCCAACATCCTCACTCTCGGTCTGGCTCCGCTTGCGGGATCGGGCTGCAGGGCTGCCCGCTCCAGCAGGGCCTGTTGCTGGCCACCGGGTGGATGAAACGCTCGACCTGGGCGCTCATTTCGCACCTCCCGTTTAGGTCCCATATTGATATTGACACTTCCGACGCGAGGGTGATAAGGATGAACCATACGTGGCACCGGCTGAACGCCGGTTTGCCGGAGCACTCGGGAACGGGAACTCCAAAATCCCGCCGAGTGACCGGCAACAAACCCCACCCACCCCGGGAGGTGGGAGCTAAGGCTCTTACCTCCCGTTTTTTTGTTTGCCGGGATTACCGCCTACGAATTCTTACGCAGTTCGGCGAGCACGAGCTTGGCAACTTCCTTCAGCGTATCGAACACGCCCTGGCCGGTAACAGCAACCGCCTCGACCATCGGCTCACCCTTCACGCCGATCTGCTTCTGCAGCTCGTCGATCGCAAGGATATTCGGCAGGTCGCGCTTGTTCAGCTGCAGAACGTAGGGAATGGTGCCGAAATCCAGGTTATGATCCTTCAGGTGCTCGCGAAGATTTTCGAGCGTTTCGATATTTGCATCGAGCCGCTCTTCCTGGGAGTCCGCCACGAAAACAACTCCGTCTGCCCCTTTCAGAATCAGCCTGCGGCTGGCCTCGTAAAACACCTGTCCGGGAACCGTGTAAAGGTGGAAGCGCGTTTTGAAGCCGCGCACCGTGCCGAGATCGAGCGGCAGGAAATCAAAAAACAGCGTGCGATCTGTCTCCGTTGCGAGCGAGACCATTTTGCCTTTCTGGCTCGAACCGGTGTGGTCATAGATCCATTGCAAGTTGGCGGTCTTCCCCCCCAGTCCAGGACCGTAGTACACAAGCTTGCAGTTGATCTCCCGCGCAGGGAAGTTGATGAAAGGCACGAATTTCCTCAGGAAATGGACAGCTCATTACTTATAGCAACAGCGCCGAGCGGTCGCAACGGTCGACAACAGGCTTGCTTCGCAACTGACAACGCAAGGCGATTGCAAGGCGAAGCTCCTATGGCCCTGTACACCCGTAATCACCAGAGGCTCAAAGGCTTAGGGTAACTCGGCTGGTTTGAGTTCGGCCGAGATGAGAAGAATCTCAATGCTTCCTACATTCTCGACCGAGTGCGGAGGAAGCGGCGGCACCCATTGTACGAGCGGCTCGGTCGGGGGCGGACCAAGGGTGCGACTATCGAAAAGCAGGTGGCCGTCGCCATCGCGGCGAATGAAATCGCCCTGCTTCGCTACATAGATGGCGCTCGGCCAGCGGTGCGTGTGCACGGGCACCGTTTCACCGGGAGGGATCCGAACCTCCAAAATCCGAACGCGCTCATTTTCGAACATCAGCTTGTGATGTCGCGGCGCTGCGATCAGCGCATCGAGCGAATCGGGCCACGGCCAGGCCGGGGATTCACTCACCTGTGCCTCTCTACCCATGTCACCTCCTCCACACGCCTACGACTTCGCCTGCAGCCCCAAGCCCCGAGATTCTTGGCTTCTAAGTTGGAGCGTCCCATTCAACCTGGTTTCCACTGCTGCCATGTTCTCGCGTGTCCAGTGGGCATGGTTGGTATGATAACTACTGTGCACGACCACGCTCGATGAGCAAGCGGCGGCTACTACTGAGCTACCTGGCCCTGGTGCTCGAGTGGATTTACCTGATCCGCGAAGAGGCCGCCCCAAAATCGGAAGAAGGTCTTGCTGCGTAGTTCAGTTGAAAGGCCGCGCCCAAGGAAGAGTGGCGTTGGCGAAGGAAAATTCGCCGCGCAGCAGATGGTAGATGTAGGCTCCGAGGCAGAATTTCCCAAACAGCAAAGCCGAAAACGCCACGACCAGACCGGCCTCGAAGATCCACGCAGTCACTTGCCAGCCTTGCAGTAGCGAGATGCCAACCACGAGCATGAATGCCGCGGCCATCCCTTGTGCAAAACGGCGTGGGCCGGGCGCAGGGGGCAGAACTGTCTTGCCGCGCGGCATAGCGATCACTGCGTTGTAGAAGCGTTCAAAGGGATTCAGCACGGGGAAAGCCACATTCCACCAAAGCACCGCCGAGAGGGCAAAGAAAAGCGCGGCCGAAACAAGGGCCAGCCCGACGGCGTCAAGAATAATCCCCGCAATGACCGTTGGAAACACGATGCGCGGCTGAAAATACAACCCGCTGAAATGCATGTCGCAACTCGTCCCAGGCTCCTCAGCGAAGCCCTGCTGCTTCATGAAATTTCTCACCACCTGAGATGCCATGGTGTGCTTATCCTGCGGAGCCTCCCAAAAATCTTAGATGCGATCGCCTGTTGAACGGAAGCAGCCGCCCTTCCCCGGAAAGGGCGGCCGCCCTAGAAATGGAAGGGGCTACGCGATGGGCGTGCAGACCGCCTTCACTTCCGTGTAGAGTTTCAGCACTTCGTGCCCCATTTCGCGTCCCCATCCGGACTGCTTGTAGCCCCCGAACGGCAGCGCCGCATCGAACACGTTGTAGCAGTTGATCCACACGGTGCCCGCGCGCAGCATCGACGCCACGCGGTGCGCCTTGGCAATGTCGCGCGTCCAGACGCCCGCCGCGAGCCCATATTCGGTGTCGTTGGCCTTGGCCACCAGCTCATCGAGATCCTTAAACGGCGTGGCCGTAACCACGGGCCCAAAGATTTCCTCGCGCACGACCTTCATTTTCTCATTGGTATTCACGAGGACGGTTGGTTCGACGAAGTAGCCGCGATCACCGCGCCGCTTTCCGCCCACTGTTGCCTGTGCTCCCTCGGAGTAGCCCGATTCGAGATAGCCGCAGACGCGATTGAGCTGCTCTTCGGAAACCAGCGGCCCCATATCGGTCGCCGGCTCTAGTCCCGGACCGACTTTGATTTTCGAGGCGATCTGGGAAATACCGTCGACGACCCTATCGAATTGCTTTTGCTCGACGTAGAGACGAGAACCCGCGCAGCAGCACTGACCGTGGTTGAAGAAAATCGCCATCGCTGCCCCCGGGATCGTCTGCTCGATATCGGCGTCTTCGAAGACGAGGTTCGGAGACTTTCCCCCCAGTTCGAGCGAGACTTTCTTCAAATTGCCCGCCGCGGCCTGCACGATCAGCTTGCCGACTTCGGTTGAGCCGGTGAAGGCGATCTTGTCCACTTTCAGATGCGCCGCGAGCGCCGCGCCAGCCGTTTCGCCGTAGCCGGGGACGATGTTCACCACGCCATCAGGAATACCGGCTTCCTGAATCAGCTCGCCAAGGAGCAATGCCGTCAGCGGCGTTTGCTCGGCCGGCTTTAGCACGACACAACATCCGGTTGCGAGGGCAGGCGCGAGTTTCCAGGCGGCCATGAGCAGCGGGAAATTCCACGGGATGATCTGCCCGACCACACCCACGGGTTCGCGCACTGTGTACGCCAGGAACTTTCCTCTGCCTTGCGCGGAAAGCGGAATCGTATTGCCTTCTATCTTTGTCACCCAGCCGGCCATGTAACGGAACATATCCACCGTGCCAGGTACATCCGCCACCCGTGCTATCGTCAACGGCTTGCCGTTGTCGAGCGATTCAAGTTGCGCGAATTCCTCCGCGTGTTTTTCGACTAGATCAGCCAGTTTCCAGATCATGCGCGCGCGTTCGGACGGGCTCAATTTCCGCCACGGGCCGTTGTCAAATGCGGCGCGCGCGGCACCGACGGCGCGGTTGATATCTTCCTTATCGCCTTCGGCGACCTGCGCTAGTACGTCGCCCGTTGCCGGGTTGTAGGTGGGAAATGTCTTGCCTGATGCGGCCTCGACCCATTTCCCGCCGATGAGCATCTGGCGGGGCTTGGCAACATAGCGCGATACATTCTGATCCAGCGTTACTGCTTGTGTTGCTGTGGCCATCTCTTCTCTCCTTCCGTACATTCAGAAAATTTCAGTTCCATTGGCGTTTCTCACTGTCACCCCGTGGCCGCAGTTGGGCCCCGGAGGCTTTTGATGGTGCTCACCGAAAACTCGAGGGCTCGCTTTTGCCGGTCCGAGAATCCAGCTCCAACCCTAAGCAGGCCCGAATTCCCATTGGGCGGTAACCTCGAGGCAAGCAGCTCCACGCCTGGCAACATCCTGCTCCCTCGGCATAACAGCTTGCTGGCGGATCTCGTTGTGAGGGAGCCATCGCAGTCGCGGGCGGCACAGCTTCCCTGCCGGCCCAGCATCGGAAAGCGACGGGGCACCCTAATCACAGCTGGGCTGGGCACATCATAGTCCCGTGCCAGCCCCTTGGCAATCTGTGTAGTCGTGTGTCCGCTAGGCGATCGGCGTGCACACCGACTTTGTCTCGGTATACAAGTCGAGCATTTGGTGGCCCATTTCCCGGCCCCAGCCCGATTGCTTATATCCGCCAAACGGCATAGCCGAGTCGAGAACGCCGTAGCAGTTGATCCAGACCGTTCCGGCACGAAGTTCCGAGGCAATCCGATGGGCCTTCTTGATGTCGCGCGTCCAGACGGCCGCCGCAAGGCCGTATTGCGTGTCGTTCGCCTTGCCGAGCAGATCATCGACGTCGCTAAAAGGCATCACCGTGACAACTGGGCCGAAAATTTCTTCGCGTACGACTTTCATCTTTTCGTTTGTGTTGACGAGAACGGTCGGTTTCACGAAATAGCCCTTGTGGCCCTCGCGGCTCCCGCCCGTGACAGCCTTTGCGCCTTCCGACAACCCTGACTCGAGATAGTTGCAAACGCGATCGAGCTGCTCTTGGGAAACGAGAGGCCCCATCTGGCTGGTAGGTTCCATTCCGGGGCCCAATTGGATCTTCGACGCAATCTCGGAAACGCCGTCCACCACGTTGTCGAACTGTTTGTCTTCGACGTAAAGGCGTGATCCTGCGCAGCACACCTGGCCCTGGTTGAAGAAAATCGCGTTGGCCGCGCCAGGGATGGCGCTATCGATTTCAGCATCCTTGAAAACGATGTTCGGGGATTTCCCGCCGAGTTCGAGCGAAACCTTCTTCAAGTTGCCGGCCGCGGCGTGCACGATCAGCTTCCCGACCTCTGTCGATCCCGTGAACGCGATCTTGTCTACTTGGGGATGAGCTGCCAATGCTGCCCCAGCCGTCTCGCCGTAGCCCGTAACGATATTCACGACACCCTCGGGGAAGCCCACTTCCTCGATCAGCTCGCCGAGCATCAAAGCAGTCAGCGGCGTTTGTTCGGCCGGTTTCAAAACCGCAGTGCAACCAACTGCAAGCGCCGGAGCCAGTTTCAAGGTGGCCATGATCATCGGGAAATTCCAGGGAATGATTTGCCCGACCACTCCGATCGGTTCGCGCAAAGTGTATGCCAGGAACGATCCGCCAGGACGCGCGGAAAGCGGAATCGTGTGGCCCTCGATCTTCGTTGCCCATCCGGCATAATAGCGAAGTTGATCGATCGAAACCGGTATGTCGGCGGCGCGAGTAAGAAACAGAGGCTTCCCCTGATCGAGACATTCGAGCTGGGCGAACTCCTCTGCGTGTTTTTCGAGCAGATCGGCCAATTTCCATAGCAGACGCCCGCGCTCGGAAGGTGAAAATTTTCTCCAAGGGCCCTTATCGAATGCGCTCCGCGCAGCAGCGACGGCGCGCTCGATATCTTCCTTATCGCCCTCAGCGACCAGTGCAAGCACCTCTCCAGTCGCCGGATTGTAGGTTGGGAACGTTTTGTCGGAAGCTGCGTTCACCCATTTCCCATTGATCAGCATCTGCCGCGTTTTGGCCACGAATTGGCTCACACTCTCATCGACAGAAACCGCTTGTGCCGCAGTAGCCATTTGTTCTCTCCCTTCTTCAATTTCGTAAACGAGTTCAGATCGAGTTCCGAACGAACGGGCTTGCATCGCACCGTTTTTTTTCAGCGCGGGAACCCACAACAATTTCGCTTGGCGGGCCGCGCTGAGCGAGCTATCCGCACATGCTGCAAGTCGCTGCTGGGCTGGGCGAATCATAGTCCACAGCCTCGGGTTTTGACAATATGACTCACTCGCTGACCAAGATCGGGGCGATCGGAACAGACTGTGCCGCCTTATTGCACGGACGCGGGTCTTTTAGTTCGCGCGAAAAGCAGCGCGGCTGATAGGGTAACTACTCCTGCCCACGGGAGGGGTCACAGAGGATATGGCGTCGGTGAACGGCGGATGGTGATCCAGCGCAGCTCGGTGAATTCGTCGAGGCCAGCGCGACCGCCGAATTTGCCGTAGCCGCTGTCCTTTTCCCCGCCGAACGGCACCTGCGGCTCGTCATGAACCGTTGCGCCGTTGATGTGGCAAATGCCGAATTCGAGTTTCTCGGCCATGCGCAGCGCCTTGTTCACATCGCGCGTGAAAAGGGCGCTCGACAGGCCGTAAGGGGTGTCATTTGCGATGCGCAGAGCATCTTCGGCGTCGCTCGCGATCACGATCGGCTTTGCCGGGCCGAAGGATTCTTCGTGGTACATCCGCATCGCAGGTGTAACGCCGTAAACCACGGTTGGTGGATAGCACGGCCCGTGCGCTTTACCTCCGCAGAGAACTTTCGCGCCCTTGGCGACAGCGTCATCAACCATCGACTGCACGCGCTCGACAGCGGCCTGACTGATCAGACAACCCAGCTGCGATTGGGGATCGAGCGGGTCACCTATCTTGAGGGCTTGGCCCTTGGCGGCAAGTTTCTTTGCGAATTCCTCAGCGACGGGTTTTTCGACGACAATGCGCTCAGTGGACATACAGATTTGGCCCTGGTTCATGAACGCTCCGAAATTCGCGGCTGAAACAGCGGCGTCGAGATCGGCATCTCTCAGCACGACCATTGGCGCTTTGCCGCCAAGCTCGAGCACGGCGCGCTTGAGGTGGCGGCCCGCGCTTTCGGCGATCAGCCGGCCGATTTTGGTCGAGCCGGTGAAGCTGATGCGACGCGTTTTCGGATTGGAGATCAATTCATCGACAACTTCTGCCGCATCAGGAGGCGCATTAGTGATGACGTTAATAACGCCCTTGGGGAAACCCGCTTCTTCGAAAACGCGAGCAATCGAGAGATGCGTGCCAGGAGATTCCTCCGAGGCCTTGAGGACCACGGTGTTGCCATAGGCGACCGGCGCGGCGACGGCGCGCATGCCGAGGATCATCGGCGCGTTCCAGGGAGCAATGCCCACCACGACTCCGACCGGCTGGCGCACAGCCATCGCGGTTGTGTCCGGCAGATCGGTGGGAATCACTTCTCCGACCATCGCGTAGGCCTGCGCCGCGGCCTCGCGCAGAATGCCCACCGTGTAGATGCAATTGAACATGCCCCAGCCGAACGTCTGGCCGGTTTCGACGGCTGTGATTTTCGCGACATCGGGCATGCGCTTCTCGAGGATGTCGGCGGCTTTCAGAAGCAAATTGCGGCGCACAGCGGGTCCGGTGGCGCTCCAGGAGGGAAATGTAGCCGCAGCGGCGTCGATAGCCCGCCGCGCGTCCTCGCGTTTGCCTGCGGGAACCAGAGAAGCCAGACCACCCGTGTATGGGTTGCGCTTTGGATATGTCGTGCCGTCGAGCGCGCCCGTCCATTCGCCGTTTATGAAGATCTTTTCTTCGCGAACCGCGACCGCCTGTGTCGAAACCTCTGCCATGGAGACCTCCCGATTGAGTTCCCTCCGCACAGGCGCGAGTTTACACCACGGCTGCTCGGTGGTGCGATTGGGAAATTTCAGGGGCGAGTGGTTATTTGCGCCTGGTTCCGTAGCGCGCCCGATGCCGCTTGCCCCAGGCCGACATCAGTCTCAGGATGGGGCGCAAACTTTGTCCGTGCTTGGTCAGTGAATATTGCACTCGCGGTGGCACTTGAGCAAAGACCTTTCGGTGTATAACCTCGTCGCGCTCAAGCTCACGGAGATGCTTGGTAAGCATCTTTTTCGTCGAAGCGGGAATGAGGCGCTGCAGCTCGCTGAAACGGCGGGTTCCATCTTCGAGGTAAAAAAGAATCAGTGGTTTCCATTTTCCGCCGATGACTTCCGCGGTGAGCTTCACGGGGCAATTCTCGCTATCCAAGGACATGGATCCTCCCAGCATACCAAGTGACAAAGAGGTGCCTACTAGATCAGGCGAGACTCTAGCCTAAAATCGGCGCCTTGGCTAGAGGGTTGCCAAGTAGAAGCGAAGGTCTGGGGGGGTGATCGAGCTCCCCGTACTGGCTGCGTCTCGCATCCCGTTTTCCCTATGGGAGGAAAGAATGACGACGAAGAGACCTGTTGTGTTGTATGGAGCGAGCGGATACTCGGGACGCCTCATTGCGGAATATCTGCGCGAGTACGGAGTACCGTTCATTGCCGCAGGGCGAAACAAGAGGAAGATCCGGGATGTGATGGAACACGTCCCCGGAATCGAGACGGCAGATTACGAGACGGTGGAAACGGGCAGCTCAACCGCCGAGCTGGCCAAGCTGTTCGCCGGCGCGACGGTGGTGTGCAACACAGTCGGGCCGTTCATTTATCACGGACCGACTGTGGTCGAGGCGTGCTGGAAGGCCGGGTGCCACTATCTGGACATCGCCGGTGAGCAGGCTTGGCATCGGCAACTCGAAGAGAAATGGAGTGGAAAGTTTGCGGCGAAAGGTTTGGCAATGGTGGCCGGAATG
>Ga0126373_10000179_pt1 | contig 42694 bp, 30 predicted proteins | sample PanSoiMetPlot_11_FD_92545 | JGI IMG/M metagenome (GOLD analysis project Ga0126373, IMG submission 92545) | Tropical forest soil microbial communities from Panama - MetaG Plot_11 | ecosystem: Environmental > Terrestrial > Soil > Tropical forest > Bulk soil | place: Panama | collected 2016-02-17 | reverse complement strand
GACAACACGGTGAGTATTCAGAACCTGAGCTTGCAGATTGAACGGGTCCGCTGGCGGGCCACGCTGGCCGGCTGTTCGGTCCTGGTGCACCAGCACCTGGATGGAACCTTCACCATCACTTACGGTCCCCAGCGACTGGGGCATTACAGCGCGAACGGGGTGTCGTTAGAAAACGCAAAAATCGGCGCGCGCGGGGCTGTGGAAAAGACGCGAGGTGGAAAAGTCGAAAAGCAGACTTTCCCACCTCGCTTGGAAATCCCGCAAAGTGCGCGGGATTCCCACTTTCCCACAGCCTCGACGGCTGCTGGCTATTAACCGAAACCGGACATTTCATTTGCTACTAAAACCGGACATTTTAATTTGTCACCAACAGCCACGAATGAGTGAGGCCACCAATACGTGAGCCCTACCAGAGGTTCCTTCGCGAGAACGCGCGAAATTTTCGCTCCAGCGAAACCTGCTAACCTTTTTGTTTCACGATGATTCGCCTTGACCTGCAGTCGGCAAGGCCGGAGCCGATGATGGAAATTCCTGCCCGCTTTTTTCATGTTTGCTCGCTTCTTTTGACCGTCGTTGTGATTTGCCGCATGGCCGTTTCTCAGGACTCCGTGCCCACAAAACAATCCGCGACTCCGCAGCGACGTCCAGTCATTGGATTGGCCCTCAGTGGTGGGGGTGCGCTGGGTCTCACGGAAATCGGAGTCATCCGATGGATAGAAGAAAATCATATCCCGGTCGATCGCATTGCTGGCACCAGCATGGGAAGCATCATCGGTTCAATGTATGCGACAGGCATGTCTCCGGAAGAGATTCAGAAATTCGCGGAGAAGGTCAACTGGGACCAGGCATTTCTCCCCGAGCCCGGATATACCGATATCTCCTATCGCCGAAAACAAGACCGCCGCGACTTCCTGGTAGCTGCACCGCTTGGCCTTAAGCACGGGTTAAGAGGGCCCAATGGGCTCAATTCCGGTCAAGCAGCAGGACTGTTGCTGGATCGCATTGCCTATCCCAACTCCGGAGTGACGGATTTCGACGATCTTTCAATTCCTTTTCGATGCGTCGCAACCGATATGCAGAGCGGGGAAGCGGTCGTGCTGCACAGCGGTTATGTGGCCGATGCGGTCCGTGCCTCGATGGCGATTCCCGGCGTTTTTACTCCCGTCGAACTCAACGGTCGGATTCTGGCCGATGGCGGCATGGTGCAGAACATCCCCGTCGAGACGGCACGAGCAATGGGTGCCGAAACCGTTATCGCGATCGAACTCCACTATCCTCCGGGAGACGTAGGGCAGCTGTCCACGCTTGTGGGGGTGCTGTCGCGCGCGATTGATGTGATGATCATGCAGAATGAGCATCATTCCCTTGCCTTAGCGCAGGCCAAAGTCCGAATCGACATGAGTGGTTTCGCCATCACCGACTACAATCGGTTGGATGAACTCGTAGAGCTTGGATACAAGGCTGCCGCCAGCCAGTCAGCGGAGCTGCTGCAGTACGCGATCACCAATCCTGCCGAGTGGCAGAAGTATCTCGATACGCGAATTGCCAGGAAGCGTTCTGCTCCTGGGAAAGTTCAGAAGATTGTCGTCACCGGTGCCGATTCCGATACAGACGGCAGAATCCAGCAGCAACTGGCGAAAAATGTCGGGAAGCCGCTCGATGTTCCAAAGCTCGAGGAGAGACTCACACGCATTGCTGGAGAAGGCCGCTTCGACCGGCTGGGATACGAGGGATTTACCCAAAACGGCGTGCCCTCACTCCGCGTGACCGCCCATGAAAAAACCTATGGCCCGCCATTCGTTGACTTGGCGGTGAACGTGGAAGGCTCAGGTGTAGCAGCCTTCGATTTTTCCGCGGGTACGCGGATCACATTTATGGATTTGTTCCATCGCGGCGGAGAGTGGAGATCGGACCTTCTTTTTGGCTCAAGCAATCTAGGAGCCACCGAATACTACCAGCCGATGGGCCACTCGCGCTTTTTTGTAGCGCCGTACCTGTTTGCTTCCAAGTATTCGCGAAATGCGTTCAACGGCCTCACGCGCATTGCCGTGTTCGGCGATGAGCGTGCGGGTGGCGGCTTTGATATTGGCTTCAACTCCGGGCGGCGGAGCGAATTCCGTATCGGATACGAACTCTACGACGGGAAGTTGGCACCCCTGATCGGAGCTGCCGGACTGCCCATTGTGCACGGCAGCACCGGACAGCTCCGCGCTCGTTATGTTTGGGACGGACAGGATAGTCCGTCGGTTCCCAGTCGCGGGAGTCGGATTGTGGGGACGCTCTCTCGTGTACTGCAAAGCCCGGGCCTGCCTCAATCGGTTACGCAGCTCGACGTGCAGAGTTCCACTTTCATCCCCCTAAGCAATAAAACTTCTTTGTTTACGGACGTCTCCGGCGGTAGCACGTTTGGTGGATCGGCCGGTCCGTTTCAACTCTTCACGCTCGGCGGACCATTCCGGTTAGGAGCTTATCTTCCCGATCAATTCCTGGGGAATCATTATGCCTACACTTCCTTTGGGTTTCGGCGTGAGCTCTATCGCTTGCCGCAACTTGTCGGAAAGAGGATCTATTGGGGCGGTTGGTATGAGGCCGGATCAAGTTTCGGAACGGTAACGGATGATCCCGGCCCCGTCGTCGTTCGCGGCTCATTCAACCTTGGCGTAATCGCTGATACGATCGTCGGTCCCATCGCGCTGGCCGGCAGTGTCAGTCCCACCGGTCAGAGCCGGGTGAATTTCTCGATTGGAAGATTGTTTTAGAGCTGCGAGCCACGAGTCCCGGTCGTTGAGATTCATCGCAACTCGAAGCTCATAACTCGGAGCTCATTCCAACGTCGCCATATCAATCACAAAACGATATCGTACATCGCTTTTCAGGACGCGTTCGTAGGCCTCATTCACTTTCTGAATGGACACGACTTCAATGTCACAGGCGATTCGCGCAGAAATCCAGCATTGCCTGAGTCTCTGCAATCCCACCGATTTGCGAACCTGCCAGGCTGCGGTGGCCGCTCGTGAGTGAAAAGGTTGCGATCGGGATGTCTTTCTCGGGAAGTCCCACGATCACCATGCTGCCGTCAACGTTCAACAAATTCAGGTACTCCTTCCAATCCGTCAACGCTGAGACCGTGTTGATGATCAAGTCAAACGGCTTTCCGGGCTTGGTGAAGGTTTCAGGATCGGACGTGGCCAAGAAGTTGTCGGCTCCAAGCCGTTTTCCGTCCGCCTGCTTTTTTCAGCGATTGGCTGAAAACGGTCACCGCGGCTCCCAGCGCGTGCGATGCGCTAGTTTCACTATCATGTGGCCCAGTCCACCCAAGCCTACGATGGCCACCTTCTTTAAGGGGCCGGCTCCCCAGTGTCGTAAAGGCGAATACAGCGTAATACCTGCACCGAGCCATGGTGCGCATGCATCCAGCGGCAGATTCTCCGGCATGCGCGGCACGTAATTTTCATCCACGACAATTCGCTCGCAATAGCCGCCGTAGGTCGGATTTCCTACCTTGTCATGTGCGTTGTAGGTCCAAATCGTACCCACCGTGCAGTACTGTTCGAGTCCTTGGCGGCACTCTAGGCAATTTCGGCACGAGTCCACGAAACAACCCACTCCGACCTTGTCGCCTGCCTTGTATCGGCTGACCTTGTTCCCGATGGCCGATACGATGCCGGCTATCTCGTGCCCGGGAACCATGGGGAAGATCGCGTCCTCCTGGTACTCGCTCCACTCGTCGCGAGTCTGATGAATGTCGGAATGGCAGATACCGCAATATTTGATGTCGATGACGACGTCGTGCTCCCGCGGCTCTCGGCGTTCGAACTCCCACGCTCCGAGTGGGGCTTTGGCCTTTGTTGCTGCATATCCCTTGCACTTGCTCATGATTGCTCTCTTTCGGAAGATTTGGATTGCTATGGTTGGATTGCTAGGGATAGTAGATGTGATCGAGTCACCAAGGGGTTCGTATGGACTTCCCGGCTTTCGGGTTCGCACCGCGAGCCATTCACTCACGCAGCGCAGATTGATATACTGCGCGTTTCTGTTTAATTCAAGAAGTTTGTCCGGAGGCATCCTGGTGCGCCTGCCCCTGCGTTATTGTCCCATTTTCCTGGTTCTCGCGATCTCGCTCTCGGCCCAGCAAAACCCCAACCAACCTCCGGCGAAGCCACTGTTCAAACTGCAGGAAGTCATGATTCCGGTACGCGACGGGGTCCACCTGCAGACGGTGATTCTTACTCCCGTGGATCAGCAAGGCCAGTTGCCGATTTTGTTCCGGCGTACGCCGTATGGTGTTCCCGATAAACCACCTGAGCAACTGCCCGCGTTCATGAAAGAACTCGCGGGAGATGGCTACATCTTCGTCATCCAGAATCTGCGCGGCCGTTTCAAATCTGAGGGGGTATTTAGTCTTTCGTCATGGGTCGACCTGAACGATCCCCAGGCTACGAATGAAACCACAGACGCATACGACTCGATCGAGTGGCTGGTGAAGAACGTTCCCAATAATAACGGCAAAGTCGGAATGTACGGAGTTTCCTACGATGGCCTTACCACCGCTCTCACCCTGCTTCACCCCCATCCGGCGCTCAAGGCGATTAGCGAGCAAGCCTCGCCGGTCGATCAATGGATGAACGATGATGATCATCGGTACGGTGCGCTACGCGAGAGCTACGATTTCGAATATGCAGTGATGGAGCAAGCTGACAAGAACGAAAACCGGCACTTCGATTTCGAAACCTACGATACGTATCAGTGGTATCTCGATCTCGGCCCCTTATCGAACATCAACTCGAAATATCTCCACGGATCCATTCCCTACTGGAACTCTTCGGTCGAACATCCGGATTACGACGAATTTTGGAAGAAGGAAGCCTGGGTAAGCCAGCTTCACGCTTCCACGGTGCCCAACCTGAATGTCGCTGGATTCTGGGATCAGGAAGATCCCTGGGGACCTTGGCAGATTTTCCGCCACGCGGAAGAGAACGATCCACAACACACAAACTTCATCGTCGGCGGGCCCTGGTTTCATGGTGAATGGTGGGCGCCGAAAGGGGAGAGCATTGGAATCATTCCATTCGGAGGCCACGAGACTGCACGCGAGTTCCGAGAGAATATCGAAGCGCCGTTCTTTCGTTATTACCTGCATGGCAACGGAGAGAAGCCCAAGTGGCAGGCGAGCACATTTCAGAGCGGTTCCAACACCTGGCATACCTATCCCGTATGGCCGCCGAAAGAGGCGAAGAATACGGACCTGTATCTGCATGCCGACGGGCAGTTGTCGTTCAGCGCTCCCGATGCGGCCCACGGCAAGCGATATCGCGAATATGTTTCCGATCCTGCCAATCCGGTACCTTACCGGCAGCGGCCGATCTCGCCGACTTATCCCGGGGGTGATTGGCGCACCTGGGAAGTTGCCGATCAGCGTTTCGTCGAAGGGCGATCCGATGTTCTTTCCTTTGTCAGTGAGCCGCTGGATCGCGACATTACTGTGACTGGGCAAGTCGCGGCAACTCTTTTCGCCTCAACCTCCGGCACAGACAGCGATTTCATAGTGAAGCTGATCGACGTCTTCCCGCAGGACGCACAGAAAAATGCGTGGAACGCCGAGCAAGGTCCGAAGCCGGGCGAGTATGCCCTATCGTTGAATGGATATGAGCTTCCGATCGCCATGGAGGTCCGGCGCGGGCGATATCTCACGAGCTACGAAAACCCACGTCCTTTGACGCCAGACAAACCGGCCGAGTGGAACATTTCGCTTCGAGATCGCGATCACGTCTTCCTGAGGGGGCACCGCATCATGGTGCAGGTTCAGTCCACCTGGTTTCCGGTGATCGATCGCAATCCGCAGAAATTTGTACCAAGTATTTATAAGGCCAGCGCCGAGGATTTCGTCCCCGCCACGCAGCGAGTGTATTGCTCACCCGATCTGCCGTCCCATATTGTGCTGCCCGTCATGCCGTAGTCTTTTGCGCCAAAAAGACCGCGTGCCCCACGTCTCGCGGCCTTCGCGAGACGTGGAAATTTTTATCAATCGACTGCTGCCTGCTCGTGGACTGTCGTCGTGAAACGTTCGTGCAGACTACCGCCTCACTTTGCTCGGCGGGGCGGATGAATGCGTCCGCTGCTACACCGTCCCTGCGATACTCCACTATTTCCCGCCGGCGTTCCCATGCTGTCCCAGCCACGATGCCAGGTGCGTTTCCTGTTGAGATTTTAGATCGATGCAGTTGTTAATGCGCTCAATCGATTGCCGGTATGTTCGATCTGCTGCCGCGATCTTGTGAGCATTAAAGAACTCCGTCACCTGATCACGCATTCCGGCATCGCAGAAACTGCTGGTCGCTCCCACGATCTGAGCGCTGGCGAATGGACCGCCGGCTTTCTCAATCTCGCCCCAATGCTGGCGAACGAAGTCCCAGGCCAATTGTTGCCCATCCTCGTTTTCGAGTACGTCCGATAGCACTCCGAGAGTGTCTTGCGATCGTACCTCGGGCGAAACCGCGAACTGCAATGTGCGCTCCACCAGTTTGCGGTCTGTGAACTCAGGTAGCGTGAACAAAATCGCGTAGTACTCTTCTGGAGATTTCACGTCCTTTAATGCCCCCACCAGCCTGTCGTAGAACGCGGCATCGCCATTGGTCGCGGCTACCAGTAGAGCCGAACGCGCCAGTTGATGATCGACGGACCCAGGATCTGCCAATACCTGATCAGCGATTTTTTGCGCCTGCGCGATCGCCTCGGGATCGCGTGCGTCCTGTCCCATAGCCCTTAACAGTCGCGAGCGCAGGGTTCTCTGTTCGTCGCTTTCACCCGGCTTGGGCTCCCAACCGACTTCCTGCATCATCGGTGCGAGGTACTGCCGCAGCCAGCCACGAAACGAATCGCGATCGCTTCCATTCACCAGGTATTCGCCGATATAGCTCAGTCGTCCCAAAACATCTTCCAAGACAGCGCGGTTGCGGTCCGACTGCAGGCCTTGCGCGAAGGCAAGATAATCACCCACAGGTTCACGTCCCACGCGCACCGAAGCCCAGATGTCGTTTTGCAGTGAAATCCGTTCTGCGGGGCTCAATTTCGTTTCTGCATCATGTGCCAAAGCTCGCACTGTCTCTGGCTCATGACCGACCCGGTAGTATCCGGTGGCGCCGGCATTGCCCAGCACCCAATTCGAGCATCCGGGCAGCGTGAATGTCATTTCTTTCTGCGTCAGCAGTTCGCATTTCGCTTTTTCGCTGGACGATCCCTTCAGGCACAGCGGAATTTGCCACAGTTGATCGTTCGGCGATTCGAACTTCGCGCGGTCAAAGTAGTAGCGCTGTTGCGACAAGGCGACGGTCGTGGAATTCCCGGAGCAGTGCGCCTTGACGTTCACGATAGGTTCGCCGGCTTGTTTCACCCATGTCGGCATAATTTTATCGACCGGCTTTTTCGAAGTCTTAGCCTGCGCATCCCAAAAGTCTTCGGCCGTTGCATTCGCATAGGCATGCTGTTTCACATACGCATTGATCCCCGCTCGAAACGTTTCCTCGCCGAGATAGGATTCAAGCATCCGGAGTACAGCCGCGGCTTTGCCGTACGCGATTCCGTCGAACAGTTCCTGAATCTGCGCGGGAGTTTCCGCCGCCTGATGAATCGGGCGGGTATTATCCAATGCATCCACATTGAGAGTGCTGCCCGTACCGCTTACGTCATCAAGATTAGCGTTCCACTCCGGCTTCCATGCCTCGACGGGTTTGCTCTCCATCCAGGTGGCGAAACCTTCATTCAGCCAAATATCGTCCCACCATTTCATCGTGACGAGATCGCCGAACCATTGATGCGCCATCTCATGAGCAATGACACTGGCGATGGTCTTTTTGAGATCGATCGAGCCTCGCTTTTCATCGATCAACAGGATCACTTCACGGAAGGTGATACAGCCGGTATTCTCCATGGCTCCGGCCGAAAAATCGGGGATGCCAACCAGGTCAAGCTTTCCGTAGGGATACTTAATGCCGAAGTAGCTGTCGTAATACTTCAGAACATTCGTGGCCACTTCCAGCGCGAAGCGGCCCATTTCCTTCTTGCCCGTAGTCGCGTAGATACGAATGGGGATGCCATCGGCCTCGCCCTCAACGTACTCGAAATTTCCAACCACTAGGGCGGCCAGATAGGACGACATCTTCGCAGTCGTTGCAAAACGAACCGTATGTTTGTCGCCCGGGCCGGGCTCATCGGAGAGTACTTTCTGGTTCGAGATCGCGGTCAGACCTTTGTCGGCCACAACGGTGATTGCGAATGTAGCTTTGTAGTCGGGTTCGTCAAATGAAGGGAAAGCGCGGCGGGCATCGGTTGCCTCGAACTGCGTGGAGGCGTATTTGCGTCCCTGGTCGTCCTTGCCGAGATAGAACCCGCGCATTTCATTGTTGAGAATTCCAGTGAACGAAATATGAATGATCGCAGGACCCGCCGCCAGCGGCTTCTCTACCGACAATACAACCATCTCCGTGTCTTTTTCTGGGGTGACCTTTGCTGGCTGTGTTGAGCTTCCGCTGGTGATCGTTATATTGTGAAAGTCGATGTCGACCGCGTTCAGCGTGATCTCCGACGTCGGCTTCAGTACACGGATGGTAAGTGTCTCATCGCCCTCAAACTTAGCGTTCTCCAGATCCGGCGTAAATTTGAGTTGGTAGTTCTCTGGCTGCGCTGTCTCGGGCAAACGCTGCGCGACTGCCGGCGTGAGTGTCAACAAGAAAATGCTTACAGCTGCAAAAATTGTTTTCATGAGTAATCCTTTAGAGATGGAATCGAGCGGCGTTTAAGGGATTTTATGGTCCCCAGGTTGTGCGCAACTCGGCGCGATTCTCAAGCTAGTTACGAAACTTTGTTCATAGAAGTTCAATCGGCGGCAGCGATGACCCCGTTCAGGATCGTCATGGAGCAGCGATTCACCCCATACCAGTAAGGGATTTCCCGATAGTCCTTGACGTCGAACACTGCCAGATCCGCATCTTTTCCCGCCTCAATGGTGCCTTTGCGGTTGGTCATCTTTAGTGCCCACGCTCCGTTTATAGTGGCCGCAGAGATCGCTTCTGCTGGCAACATCTTCATCTGTGTGCAGGCCAGCGACATCGCCATGGGTATGCTGATGGTCGGCGACGTTCCCGGGTTGTAATCCGTCGCCAGAGCAACCGGTACTCCCGCATCGATCAATCTCCGTGCATCCGGATAACCCTTGAGGCCCAGAAAGTAGTTTGCTCCCGGCACGAGTGTCGCCACCGTATCGCTTTCCGACAGTCTCGAGATATCCGCATCGCTGACATGATCCATATGATCAAAGGATGCGGGCTTGAAGCGCAAGAATGGCGTTAGGGCCGTCTCGGTAAGCTGACCCATATGCCCACGCACTTTCAATCCGTGCTTCGCGGCGCTTTCAAAGATCTGCGCGGTTTCGTCCGCAGTAAATGCGCCTTTGTCGCAGAAAACGTCAACGAATTGGGCGAGCTTCCGCCTAGCGGCCTGCGGAATCATCTTTGTACAGACGATCTCGACGTACTTTTGTGAGCAGTCCTGGAATTCCTTCGGGACCACGTGCGCACCAAGCAGGGTGGAAACTACAGTTCCGGGCCATTGGAACGCGGCTTCGAGGATGGCTTCCAGTGATTTTATTTCAGACTCGAGCGTCAGTCCGTAGCCGGATTTCGCTTCGACGGTAGTGGTCCCGTGCGCGGCCATGTCGCGAAGAACCTGGAGCACTTTTTCCTGCAGCGCCGTTTTAGTGGCGCTACGGACACCTTCCAGGCTGGAGCGAATTCCGCCTCCGGCGGAGGCAATCTGTTCGTAAGTCGCGCCCTCGATCCGCTTCTCGAAGTCCACGAGTCGCGGGCGGACGAAGACAGGATGCGTGTGGGAATCCACGAAACCGGGAATGACGACTTTGCCGGAGCAATCAATTTCGGTGATCTGCTTGCGACGCTTCTTGACCCATGGATCGCGGAGCGCATCCTTTGTCGTGCCGACGGAAACAACCTTGCCGGCGTTGCACAGCACCGCGCCGCCTTCCATGGTGCCCAGTTCGTTCAGCTCGCGACCACGACGAGGACCAGAGTGTCCAGACTGCGAACGCAACGTGAGAAGCTGGCCGATATTGGCCAGTAGTAGAGGCTTGGGGGTCTCAGTCTTCGCGCGCGTATTACGCAAGATCGGGATTCATTCCTTGCCCATGGGAATTTTCACGTCCGTTTTTTTTGCGAACCGCCGGGCCTCATCATAACCCGCATCTGTGTGGCGAATGATCCCCATGCCTGGATCCGCCGTCAGTACGCGCTCGATTCGCTTGGCCATTATCTCGGTTCCATCCGCAACCGTGACTTGGCCTGCATGGAGCGAATAGCCGATACCAACACCCCCGCCATTGTGAATTGACACCCACGAGGCGCCGGCGGCCGTGTTGAGTAAAGCATTCAAAAGCGGCCAATCTGCGACTGCATCCGAGCCATCCTTCATGCTTTCGGTTTCGCGGAACGGGGATGCGACCGAGCCGCAGTCCAAGTGATCGCGGCCGATCACGATCGGAGCTTTGATCTTGCCCTTCTTGACCAGATCGTTCATCGCCAAACCGAACTGCGCCCGCTCGCCATAGCCCAGCCAGCAAATGCGCGCCGGCAGTCCCTGGAACTTGATCCGTTTGCGTGCGAGTTCAATCCAGCGGCGCAAGATGCGGTTGCCCGGGAAGAGTTCCAGAACCAGATCATCGGTAACGTGGATGTCCGACGGTTCGCCCGAAAGCGCTACCCACCGAAATGGTCCGCGGCCTTCGCAGAACAGCGGGCGGATGTAGGCAGGGACGAACCCGGGAAAGTCATATGCGTTTTTCACGCCCCGCTGGAACGCGAATGTGCGGATGTTGTTACCGTAGTCAAACGTAACCGATCCCATTTTCTGCAGGCGCAGCATGCCTTCCACGTGCCGGGCCATGGCATCGAGCGACTTCTCCTGATAAGCCTGCGGATCGCGCTGGCGCAAGTCCAATGCTTCGGCCAGGGTCATACCGTTCGGCACGTAGCCGTTTAGCGGGTCGTGTGCGGAAGTCTGATCGGTCAGGATGTCAGGAACGACGCCGCGCTCGGCGAGTTGCGGAATAATGTCGGCGCAGTTGCCAACCAGCCCGACCGACACATTCTCTTTCTTGCGCACTGCGTTCTTCAGGATGCGCAGCGCTTCCTCGAGCGTCGTGACCATGAAGTCACAATATCCGGTCTTGAGCCGCTTCTTAATTCGCTCGGGATCGACGTCGATTCCCAGGAACGCCGCGCCCGTCATGGTTGCAGCAAGGGGTTGAGCTCCACCCATTCCGCCCATTCCGCCGCTGACGATCAGCTTGCCGGAAAGATCGCCGCCGAAATGTTTTTCCCCGGCGGCGGAAAACGTCTCGAACGTGCCCTGCACAATTCCTTGCGAACCGATGTAAATCCAGCTTCCAGCTGTCATCTGGCCATACATCATCAGGCCAGCGCGTTCGAGTTCATTGAACTTCTCCCAGTTCGACCAATGGCCGACAAGATTGGAATTTGCAATCAACACGCGCGGTGCGTAGTCGTGGGTTTTGAAGACGCCGACTGGCTTGCCCGACTGGACTAGCAACGTTTCGTCGCTTTCGAGATTCTTGAGCGTCTCCACGATCGCGCGGTAGGCTTCCCAACTGCGTGCGGCGCGTCCGGTACCGCCATAGACGACGAGATCTTTGGGGCGTTCGGCGACTTCTTCATCCAGATTGTTCATCAGCATGCGCATAGCGGCTTCCTGTTGCCAGCCATTGCATGTGATCTGAGTGCCGCGAGGAGCGCGAATCGAGGTCTGCGACTGAACTTCCGTATCGACAGGCATACTCCAATGTTACTTGCCGGGCGAGGCTGGAGACAAATATCTCCTAGCTGCGTGCCGGAGTTTTTAGGGCACTTCAGTGGCTTCTCCGGCTCTCGGCCAGAAAAGGCGGCTTTCCATTCCGGCCGCGCGGAATGCGCCAAGGATGTTGCCTTTTCCTTCGGAGAAGTGCGCCCAACCCTCGAAGTGCGCGGGCACGACCACTGCGTCAGTGAAGGCTTTTGCTGCCTGAACTGCTTCCTCTGAAGTCATCGTGAGATGGAATGGGCCCACTTCGGGGACCCGCGCCGCGCCAATATGGAGGATCGCAGTGTTTGCCGGAAAGCGTCGAGCAACTTCGGCCACACCTTCGTACCAGACCGTATCGCCAGAGATGTAAACCGTGTGGTCAGATGCATTGCCGAACTGCACGACAAAGCCAATGACCGCGCCTCGCTCGAGTCCCGCAGGACCGTGGCGGGCTGGAGTTGCGATGACGCGCAGCCTACGATTAGGTGCGTGCAGATCCTGGCTCTCCCACGGATTCATCCCAAAGCTGTTTCCACCCAGGCGCTGTGCGCCTTCGGCAGTAGTCAAAACCAGTTTCGCCGACGCCAAAGATTGGCGTCCTGCACGGTCAAGATTGTCGAAGTGGTGGTCGTGACTGAGCAGAACATAGTCGATTGGTGGCAGGTCTTTCATTTGAATCGCAGGTGGAGAGAGCTTATGCAAGGTGACGGGTCCCGAGGGATAGTCGCCGCCTTCTGGGTCGAATGTAGGATCCGTAAGGATTCGGGTCCCATCCAACTCCAACAACATGGTCGGGCCACCGATGTAGGTGATACGAAGGTGATTCATACGGGTTTGATGGATCGGCGGCGAAACGGATTCACAGGTGACCACCGGTAGCCGCACAGAAGCTCGACACAGTCTTAACAGTTACGCTTTCTGAATCCACTCCGCGAGCCGGCATCCATCTTCTTCCAGAAGAAACCTTCCCACACCAAAACACTCGCCGATCATTCGATGCGATTCCGGATCTCGTGCCGCGCGTGTGATCCACTGCTGTCCTATCTTGTATTGCGCGCCGGTGAACCACCTTTGTGGAAGCACTTCTACTAATCCCGCCTGCAGATAAAAGATGAAGAGCGCAAACGCGGGATCATCCTGGCTCATCGCCTTGTAGCTGGTGGGAACGATCAATTCGTCGACCGACGAAAACTCGGGCGGCGCCTCGATCTTATGGGTTCCCGAAGTCAATGTCAGTGGAATCTCGAAATCCGCAATCGGAGCCGTGGCCGAGTAGATCCGTTCCGAAGACTGCTTGAACCATCCGGCGACCTCGGCCATAGTGAACGCTTTTAGCTGGTCCGGATCGAAGCACAGCAGGCGGATATTACGTCCCTCAGGACACCAGATGCCCAGTAAGTCCGGACTGACCAGAAAAGGACGGCAATAGGTATTCAGCGCGAGCCGAATCGTTTCTTGCTCGTGCTCGCGACCCAGTGTGACCAGGTGGGCCACCGGACCCTCGGTTCCGTGATGCGTCCAGGTGAATCGCTGTCTCGAGCGTGATTGAAAACGGGGAAAAGTTTGCCAGTACCAGGGAGCAGGTCCAACCGTCTCGGAGAGAATCTTCCGCGCGCGGCTCGCGTCGATGTCCGACATTACGGTGTCGGCACGCCCGGTCCTTTCACGTGCGTGCGGATAAAATTTACGATCTCATCCATGGCGGTGCCTGGTTGGAAAATAGCCGCCACACCGGCCTTCTTGAGGCCATCGATATCCTGATCCGGGATGATCCCACCCACCAGCACGAGAACATCATCCATCTTGCTCTGTCGAAGCAGATCCATGACACGGGGCACGATGGCATTGTGCGCCCCAGAAAGAATCGACAGCCCGATAACCTGTACGTCTTCTTGCAGAGCTGCAGTGACGATCATCTCCGGTGTCTGCCGCAACCCGGTATAGATGACTTCCATGCCCGCATCGCGGAGGGCCCGCGCGATCACCTTGGCGCCCCGATCGTGCCCGTCAAGGCCCGGCTTCGCTACCAACACACGGATCTTTGCGTCAGCCATCGGATACCATTTAACCACAGATCAGAACGCTGTTCTCCGGTGTGTCCCTGCGCCCTCTGTGGTTAAACGGTTTTGATATCCAGACTCCGCCACATATACCAGCAAGCAATGCTGCGGTACGGTTCCCAGGCGCGCGCGATCTTCTCCATGTCCTTCGGTTTCGGCAGCTTTCTCTTCTTGTAATGCTTCTTGATCGCCGCCTGCACACCGTAGTCCCCGGTCGGCAGCACATTCGGCCGCCGTAAGGAGAAGATCAGAAACATGTGGGCCGTCCACACTCCGATCCCCTTAACCTGCGTCAGGTGCTGAATCACGTCGTCATCCGGCAAATCCGACAGCCGGGAGAAATCGAGCAGGCCCGCCGCGGTCTTGGCCGCGAGGTCCTTCAAATACGCCGATTTCTGTTTCGACAATCCAGCCGCACGGAGTTGTTCATCGCTCAATTTGAGGATGCCCTCGGGGACGACGGGTTCCCCGGCCAGCGCCGCGAAACGCTTCCAGATCGTTACGGCCGCCTGGCCATTCAGTTGCTGATAAACGATGGCCTCGGCCAGGCTGCAAAACTCCGCGGGACTAAATTCCATCCGGCAAGGTCCGACACGCTCGATGATCGCGCGCAGCACCGGGTCGGAGTTCTTAAGATGATTGACCGCCTTTCGCATGGTCTATAGAAATATCACAGCCGATGCGCGTAGGCGAATAAAAAACGAATAACGCGAAGCCGCTGTCATCGTTTGACGGCGATGCCCAGTACTTCGTAGTGCCCGTTGCGCAGCAGTTTGTCGGTTCCGATGAAAGCCCGCGCCGGGAAATCTCCGTGGAAGTAGGTTTTGTACACGTTGTTGAACGTGTCATAGAGCTTCAGATCGGTGCAGAAGATCTGCATTTGCACGATATCGTCCATAGAGAATCCAGCATTCTCCACGGTCTTCTTAACGCCGTCCATAACCAAGTGCGCCTCCAGTTCCGCATCCGCCGGGGCTTGGGCGGTCTTTGGATCCAAGCCGATGTGACCGGCAATGTAGAGTGTGTTTCCCACCAGCACCGCGTCACTAAACGGCAACGCCTTCGTGTCTCCGGGCCTCGGATTCACGATGTACTTTCGATCACCCGCGCTTGCCACCATCGTAAAACTCAAAAACAACACGGCCCCAATCAATTTCGGTAACGCCATAGGTCTCCTCCAGGGAATGTGAGTTCATGCACGAACAGTAGCGAATGCTAATCCGTCAACTCCGCCGCCGAGCACACCCATGCCGGACGGATCTTCCAGCGCAACAAGACAACCAATGAGATAATCGCCCGCATCCACGACTGCCAGGTCCGTAGGGTATCGGCATCCAGCCGGAATGTTACTCCTGCCATAAGCCCAACCGCGCATACGTTCACCGAGTCAAGAAACGCTGAGACCCATTGCGATTCCCTCAGCCGGAACAGAACCGGCGCCAGCAGGGCAACATACTAAGAACGAGGGCAGAAAAATTCCTCGCGTCGCGACTACAGCTCCCGGGACGCCGCCAAGGATGTAGCCGATAAACGCCGTCGTGAAAAGCACTGGACCGGCGGAAGGGTTCGAGACCAGATCTCTGTCATCCGTTCCGCATTTCTACGAAAGATACTTGATCGTGGCCCGTACCAGCGCCTCTGTGGGCTGGTAAGGATCGCCCGGCGCGTCATACTCGATCGAGCAATATCCCTTGTAACCGTGCTTCTTCAGCGCGGCGAAGGCTTTGGCCAGATCGACCCGCGACGCCTTGCCCTGATCGTCCACCTCACCATCTTTTACGTGACAGATACCGTAAGCGTGGGCGAACATGACCTCCATCGCACGATCTTGAAACGCCTCATCGTGCGCTGCCAGGGAATTGCCGAAGTCCGGCAACGCGCGTAACCACGGGCTGTTGACCTTCTCAATTACTTCAACGATAAAGAACGGATCCTCGCTGACAGGATTGTCATTCTCCAGATGTATGACAACATTCTTCTTCGCCCCGTAATCAGCGATACGGGCCAGCGTATCCGCACACCGTCTGGCGTCGGGCTTGGAATCTTTGGCGCCGTCTATGTGCGTACGAATGCTGGGTGATTCGAGTGCCACTCCCACGTCGATCCACTGATTGCTTGCTGTGACCGCCTTTTCCCGCTCGGCCTTGTCGATTGCGTACTGGCTGTGTCCGCCATCAACCGCGATGTCCACAACCCTCGATTTTGCGTTTTCGACTGCAGTTCGGAATTGCTCAAGATACTTCGGTTCGGTCGAAGGAAAGATCGGGCTCCAGGGTTCGATGTGATGCACATGGAATCTCTCGGCCACATGAGCGGCAAAGTCTTTTAATTCCATCTGCCGCTCGGGTGGAACCTTGCTCGGTGTCTTCCCATCCCACCCTTTCCATCCCAGGATAAACTCACGAAAGGGATACGCCGCTACCGCCACACGTTGGCTCGGATCGGAAGGGAATTGGAAGGACGGGCCGGTATCGGCTGCGCGCGCCAAATCTGGTAACAGCCATGCGGCTGCGGCCGTACAAGCACACTGCTGCATAAACTGTCTTCTGGTAGTAGGGCTCATGCGCGAAAGTGTAGCAGAAAGAAGTCTGACTTTCGGTGGTGACGACGTGCCGTCAATGACCCGTCCTGCGGATACCCTCCCACTCTTTCGTGGTTCATGGATCTTGAACCACGAAGGGCGAGAAGGTACACAAAGTAGGGTGCTCTATTAGGGTTCTCTTCCCGAGCCAGAGGTGCTTCCAGAGGCTGATGTGCCCACCGAACTTGGGGACGATTCAGAAAGTGCAGTCTTCTCCGCGGAAGAAAAGCGAGACGGTTGCGGACGATATCCTTTGCGTGTGCGCACTTTGTAGTTCTTCAATCGATCTCCCATGAGCTTTACGGTAATTGACCGCCAACCAGTATTGGGATTGAACTTGGGGTAGTAGCTCAGGGAATACAGATGTGCCAGGTCGTCGCGAATCGACGCGAAGGCCTGATGTTCATCTTTCCAATTCTTCGCAAAGTACGCTTTTCCACCTGTAGCGGCGGTCATGCGGTCAAAAACCGCGGTGGAAACGGGTTCCAGCCTGGCTTGCTGCGTGCTGATCATGTAAATCGATACGCCCGCCGATTGCGCGAATTCCGCCACATCTTCGGGCGGCACCACGCTGGAATTGTCCGGTCCATTCGAGAACACCACGATCACTTTTCGGCCGGTATTCAGCGCCGCGTCTTTCAGAGTGAGCAATAGGCAGTTGTAGAGTGCAGCCTGATCTCCCGCCACCGTGGAACGCACCGCCTGCAACACTTGCGATCGATCTGAGGTCAGCGCAGCCGCTCGCGACAGATCTCTGCTGTAGGAATAGAAGGCGATTTTATCTGCATTCCCCAACGAGCGGACGAACTCGGTAATTGCATCCTGTGCGAAAACAAAGCCGCGGTACATGTAATCGCTGGTGTCGAACAGAATGAATACATTCGCGCCGCTTACCAGCTCACTGAGATTTTGCGGCGAAGATCCTGGCAGTCCTTGGCCGGCTGCGCCCTTGGCCGGATTTCCAGGCCCGTCGTTCGCCACTTCGCCCAGATTGCGCGCCGGTCCGTTACCTTCGGCAAAGGTCGCGGGTTTCTCCACGATTCCATCTTCGAGGATCTCAAAATCTTCCGGCTTGAGTGCCGTGACGTAATTCCCCTTCTTGTCCGTCACCGCGACATTCAACTGGACCATGTTGACGACAACGTGAATGTCCGGGTTGTCCTGCGCAACCATCTCCCTTCCGGTTGGCATGAAAATCCCCAGAGAGAACGCAGCGAGCAACGACATTTTCCTGACCATGGATTCTTTCCTACTCTGCCGTTTCCGGCGGTGATCACCGATTCCTGTTATGTATCGTTTGCAAGCAGCACAAACCCTCAGGGTCGGCTTGCGCTCATCATCGCAGGCAATGCTACTTTGCCGGAGCGGAAATCTTCTCCGGTTTCGTGCATCGCACGAAGCAGCGCGGGCCAGTCCTCAAAATCCGTCGCAAAGATCTTTCCAATCATTATCTTCGTGAGTTCGGGTACGAGACGGTTGAGCAGCACTGGCGCACACCCTCGTTCGTCCGCCAAGCGGGCCCAGTACAGATTCGGGGAATCCCAAGACTCCGCCAGCAGCCGGCTTGCCTCTCCCGAGAACGGGGGCATCGGCACCACATTCAACAGTTCGAGGCCATAGTTCTGGGCCATCACCGGATGGGGAACGCCGAAGTCGTGCGACAAACGCCGCCAGTCCACCTGTTCCGGATGCTGTTGCGACAGTTCATGCAACTCCCGAATCGCGCTTCCCACCTCACCGGACGGTTGCGGGTACCTCCCGCGGAACTCCGCAGCCAGGTAGAAGGTATCTGCCGGCATGGTCTGAGCAAGGATCTCTGACATCTGATCCTTGTGCAGCGCTTGTTCGAGTCTCTTCGATTGCTCCGGAAGCATTCGCTCCGACAAGATGGCCAAGACTTTCTTCCGAAGTTCCTCATCTTTCGCGGATGCGGTCAGCAGTTCCTCTCCAGCCCGCTGATAGAGAGCGATCGCGTGCAGTTCCAGAGGAGTGACATCCCACCAGCGCGCAAGAGTAGAACTCGCCAACAACTCGGGTGTCACTTCCTCCCAAATCAGAGCCTGCACACTATCAGGCGAAATGAAATCCTGCTCAAGATTCGCGAGCACATACGGCAGATCGGCTAGAGAACCCACAAAGTGCGCGCCTCCTCCAGCCGGGGTACCCTGTCCCAAAAGCTGCGGTGCCTGCCACAGCGTCTTAAAGCCGCTTACAGTGTCGCCGGCAAAATCGTGAGATCGTACGAGCAGCGGATTGTTATGCAGAGCCTGGGAACCGGGCGGTTCATAGTACGCGTAATTGAGACCTACCAAGGTGTCCCGGAGGAACGAGGAGAGTTGTCCCCGCGCGTCTTCAATTTGCTTGGCCGTTGCACCGGCCGATTTCAGCACCTTCGGCACATCGGTCTTCATTTGAACATCGGTGTGATGATTGTTGTAGATCCCCGAGGCCCACTCTTCGCGTTCGCCCATCGTGAAAATGGGCCGTGGCATTTCAAATTCCCGGGTCTGGTCAGCTAACAGCAACACATACGCTTCTGGCTGCTTTCCCCGTTCCTTTTCCTTCAAAGCGTCGCCCACGGTCACCAGTGTGTCCAGAGAGACCAATCGTTGATCGTCGAGCACCGAGCGTATTCTCGACGCGCTCTCGCGGTGCATCTGCCTTGCCGCGGGATCCGGTTGTACGGGTCCGGCCAGCATCTCGATAATCTTGTCCTGCGACAAAGTGGGCTTTCCGGTCGAGAATCGGAATATCTCGGTGAGGGAAGCATGTCCGGCATCGTAGAGCTGAGATGGGGTGCGAATCGCTGCGAAAGGCTTGATCACCTCCTGCCACGATTCACTCAGCCGCTGGTTGGGAATCTGTCCTTGCCGAACGAGAATCTGCCAAATCCCCACATTGGCTTGAAAAATTCCGAAGGCATTTCCACGATCCCCCGCCGGGAGATTGTTTAGGGTCTTGGCAACCTGAAGAAATTCTGTGATCGACTGATCATCAAGCTCCGGAAATTCCGAGAAAATCTTGTACTGAGCGCTGTAATCCTCGAACCTGCGCGCCAGCAGACGCACAGTTGTGGGCGCTAGTCGGTGCTGCGGTGAGCGCCTGGAGTCAAGTTCGCTAACTGCCAGATAAATCTGGAGAGGCCCTGACTCGGTGGGTATCCGAGAAAGAGCGAACATCAGTGCGACAAGTTCATCCGGGTCTTTGGCCCGGCCGTTCTGCTTGGAGACCTTTCGAACAAGACTCGCGCTGGGACCGCGGAAGAGAATGTCATTCCATTCTTCCATGTTCCCCGGGATCAGCGGCTGGCCCGCATCATCAAACTGAACCCGTGTCACGAGCAGCAACAACCATGGCGTCGGTCGGAATGAGCCTCTGGTCGCAGGATTCGAGGTGTCGGGGGCGCGCAGTGCACTATAAAAGAGATGCAGCCGGCGAGCATCCGTGAAATATTCCTGCCGCTTCGAGCCAACGCGGGCGAGAACGTCAAAGTATGCCGCCAGCCAGCCCTTGTCTCGCGCGATCAACTTCATCACAAAGTTGGCAGGAGAAGCGGGATCGGCGCCAACGAGTTCTTTCCATGCACTTGCTGCCCGAGGTCCCCCGGGCACGACAAGACTCCCGTCGCTGATGCATAGCTCCCGGCCGTAAAAATCCAGCACCGCCGCATAAGGCAACAGCTTTCCCAGCCCAATGGACTGGTGCATCCAGTTGGCAGTCTCCCCGTCCATCCGCGACAACGCCCAGTACAGCCGTGCGATCGTGGGATCGTTCAACATGGTGTCCAGCAGGTCACGGCTGTTTTCTTTGAGATTTTTCTTGCTTAGCTGAGTCCAGTGGCTCTCCGCAAACAGCACGGGTACAGGCTCAGAAGTATAGGGATACTCAAACGGTTTCCCGCCCTGCAGTGTCTGCTCCAGCGCAGTGAGGGGGAATCCCGAGTCGATGGCCAGAAACGCTCGTTCCGGATCCTCAGTTTGTAGTGCTGTGCCCGGCCCTCCACAATCCGGGCGAACACGGTAACCAAGGATCCGCAGAAGCGGACCGGCATCGTCGCAATTCGTAACCCGAAGGACCATGCCAGTCTTCTCGGCCAAGGATGCCAACTCCCGGGCTTGCACCACGTAGCGCCGGAGCAGAATCAGGAACTCCGTCGTCTGGCTGGTGCCCTGGTAGCCCTGCGTGAACACGTTGCGGCTCAGCAAAGGTAAAACTTCTGCCGGGGCAACTTTCTGGCTGATCCCCGCCATCCGTAGAAAGGAGCGCCGCGGACCAGGGATGACGAACTGCGAAGACGCTGCAGGCGCTCCCTGATCGGCAGAAACAGCTTGTTGTGATGGATTAGTGTCGGTAGTGGATAACCCGCCGCCAAACAGAGACGTCGCCAGAAGAAAAGACAAGCAAACAGTAGATCTCACGGTTGGATCCCTTCAGCTGGTCGACTTCACATCGGCTGGAAACTCCTGGGCGGAGGGCAGGGGTGAGTTCACGCCAGCAGTTGTCTCCAGATTGGCCGAGGTGAACCCCAAGCCAGTCCCGGATTCGTGTCGCTCAAAATACTCCAGATTTAGAGACAATCCAAGCTATTTTTTTGTGGAACGGCGGGCCGCCAGATGCCGGCGATCCCAAGCCCAAGAAACGTCGGCATCTCCTTGGGGACTCGGGAATTTCTCCCGTTCTGCTCCGGCTTCGGATGCCTTGGGCTCCGGAAAGGTCCACCTGAAAAGTGAGCTTAGTCCCGCGGGCAGACCTGCCACTTGTTTATGTGACAATCGTTAGTTGTAAAACCACGCATGTAGCCAGGACGCCATGGTCCCGCGACGGCATCAAACGTCACCCCCATAGATGGGAACCAGTGCGCCGTTCATCTCCTTGCCTGCATCTCCCGCCAGCCATGCGACAAGGCTCGCAATATGTGCAGGCTGTACCCACTTGGAGAAATCGGCGTTTGGCATAGCCTTGCGGTTGGCGGGAGTGTCGATGGTGCCGGGCAGGATGACGTTTGCCCGTAGTCCAGCATCCCGATTTTCTGCAGCAATCGTCCTGACGAGAGAAACCATTGCCGCTTTCGACGCGCTGTAGGCACCAACTCCCGGTCCCGGGTCGACCGCGGCGCGGCTCCCGATCGCAATCAGACGCCCGTCGCCGCTTGCCCGTAGCGCGGGTATTACGGCGCGCGCGACCTGGAGTAGCGAATTGAAGTTCATGTCCATCATTCTCTGCATGGTGGCATCATCTGTGTCGGCAACCGGCGGTCCGCCAGAAAAACCCCCAACCGTGTGAACCAGCACGTGAAGTTTGCCAAACTTGGCCATGACCTGGTTGGTCAGTTCCTTGGCACCCTTTTGTGTAGCGAGGTCGGCGGGGATCGCTAAGAAACCTGGCTGGGCAAAATCGGACTGCAGAATAGTCTTCGAAGTGCCCACGACGGTTGCGCCGAGGTCGAGAAATGCGCGCGTCACGGAGCGGCCCAGACCTCCGTTGGCCCCAGTAACGACAACCACCTTTCCTCGCATAGGCTGTCCTCCGGACGAGCGCTCCCACTCATTCAGATCTTATAACTTCTTTGGGACCGCGCCGACCGAGGAAAGAGAAGAAATCGGAGCGGCTGCCGTAGATGACGACAGCCGCTCCCAGTGCAGGGTCAGAACTCGTAGCGCAGCGCGAATTGCATGACACGCGGGTTGGTGAGCAGGCTCGTGTAGTTGCCAAAGGTGCTCGAGTTGGTGAGCGACAGGGAAGCGGTCGCCACGTTGAGCCGGGTCAGATTCAGTGCGTTGAAAACTTGCCACTGGAAACGGATGCCTTGAGACTCGCGCACTTTCCACACCTTGCTTAACCCAAGGTCCAGGCCGGCGAAACCATCGCCACGCAGTATGTTGCGTTGACCGCTCTCACCCGGGAAGTCCGCGCGGAAAGCGCCGATCCCGTTCGGCCCCAAGGGATCGGCGAACAGGTTTACGCTTCCGTCGGCCGCTCTGGTTTTGTGGGTCTCTGGTTTTCCGATGGTCTGGGCGAACCCGCTCAATTCCCAATTAGTCGGCCAATTAGCGCCATTGCCAACACTAACCGGGAAACCGCTGGTCCAACGCGCCACGCCGGAAAGCTCCCAACCACCGATAACGGCATTCAGGGCTCCTCCAGCGTCATGGGCGACGAGTTTGCCTCGTCCAAAGGGCAACTCGGCAATCCAGTTCAGGTTGATCTGGTGCGTGGTATCAAAGTCAGAGACACCCCGATGCTGATTCGGGTCCCAGACATTGATGACCTGTCCGCTCAAGCCTCCGCGTGCATCAATCCGCTGCGCATCGGAGGCTAGGTCGATTGATTTTGAGAACGTATAGTTGAAGTCAAACTGTACGCCCTGCGAGAAGACCTTGCGGAAATTGAGCTGCAACGCGTGGTAGCTGGAATTGCTGTTGGATCTCCACGCGTACAAGGAGGCGAACTGCGGGCTGAGAAAGGTGTACGGCGTTTGTGTCGCCGCATTCGGCTCGCTAGCGCCAATGCCCTGGTAGAAGACGGCCGGATTGTTGAAATCCGGGATGCCGCCCTGATCCAGAGTCTGGATCGTGGTTGTTTCTCCTACGGTCCCGACAAAAGGACAGTTCAGGTCGTAAACGGCCTGAGCCGCGCTTGTGGTGGACATCGGGTTCCCGGTGCTCGTGCATTTGGACATGGTGTACAGTCCGCCCGGCTGTAAGGGCTGGATGACGTTTGCCCAATACTGGGCTGCCGCGCCAATAGACGACGGATCAAAGTTGTCGCTGGCGACACCATTGCGGGCGGCTTCCGAAAGAGGCCGGATTGCCTTGAAGTAATCCAGCCCAGTCTTCGGATCGACCAAGTCCAGGGGCATGGCCAGATCGCTCTGAGTCAAGAGCCGACGGGCCAGCCGTCCCACGTAAGTGGCTTGGATGGCGAAGCCATGTTGTAGTTGGTGTCCCACCGAGAAGTCCAGCATGTAGGAATATGGTGTTTTCAGTTTGTCATCCATTCCCCAATAAACTTGAAAGGCGTCGGGAGGGAACTGTGTGGGGAATGTTCCGCCCGGATTGCCGGCGAAAATCTGCCGCGGCGGCGTCACCGGATTGGTCGTCGGGTCGCCATAGTCGGTAGTAGGGATCGTGTGGAGGCCAGTCAACCGCGGAGCACTATACAGATTCTGTTGTCCGCCGAGGTTGCTCAGGCTCGTCGACATGCCGAAGGATCCTTGCTGGTCGAAAGTACTGAGCAATGTTTGGCCGAGGTGGTCGTAAGCCATTCCGAACCCGGCGCGTATGGTGGTCTTGGGCTCGGGGCTCCAGGCGATAGCCAGGCGCGGAGCAAAATCCTTCTTGTCCCAGTGGTAGAAACCCGCCTTCCCGTTGGCCGGACCAGCCAGATCAAACGAGAGCAGCGGACTTTGGTTCGAAGGGATTCCCTTCAGCATTCCGTCGCGGCGCTGGTTGAACCAGTCACTCAAGCTAAGGGTCGGGGCAACTTGAAGTCCGTTTGTTTCCCAGGGAGGAGAGAACAGCGAGTAACGAAGTCCAAACGTGACGGTCAGGTTCGGCCGGACTTTCCAGGTGTCTTGGCCATAGAACTCATAATAGTTTTGTGCAAAGCGCCGATTTACGGGAGCGCCTTCAGACAAGGCGGCCCCCGAGCGCTGGAAGTTGTACTGGGCATCGACCTCCGTCACCATGCCGAGTAAAGCAGCCAACGGGTAGTCGTACCCTTGGGCAAAAGCGTCGGAGACGGCGGGGAAACCCCAGGCGCCGGGGTCCATGTGGTCCTTCAGTCCAGTCGTTGCCATTCCGCCCACGTCCAACCAGGAGGCATTGGTCTGACCATCACTGAAGGAATTGACGAAGCTCTGTTGTGGTTGACGCGCGAATCCTACGTTCGTCCCGAATTGCAGGGTGTGTTTTCCTCTTGACCAGGAAATGTCGTCGATCAGGTTGTGAATAGGCAGCTGGTGGCTCGTGCTGCGCACAATTGCGAGGTCCGAGCCGTCACCCACCTCATTGTTATTCAGGGTGCGAAACAGGATGAAAGGCTGGGTATCGTTATTGCCGATGATACCCAGGCTCTGGCGCGTATAGCCCCATCTGAAAGTGTTGAGGAGCGTGTTACTGAGTGCGGCGGAATACCCGACGGCAAAGCCTTTGCTGTAGTCTACGAAATTCCGCAGCGGCGGAGTGCCAGTCAGATAGGGAACGTCGCCTTGGGTGTCATTCCGCAGCCCACCCCGCCAGTACAGGGTGTGAGTGCCGCTGGCATTCAGCCTGTAATCGACGCGCGCGATGTACCAGTCTTTGTCACCCGCAATCGGTCCCTTGAAGCGGTATCCCGAAAAGTTGACACCGTAACCCACCGTGTTGTCATTCGGATGGGGAAATCCCTGGAAATATTGGAGCATCACAGCGTTAGGGCCTTTCGGAGCCTGGGTGACGGGATCCATCATGATGAGGTTGGCGGGTGATAGCCCAAAAAAGCCGTCAGGAACAGCGTATGTCTGTTGGCTCGCACCTGAAACGCTCGATGCGGGACATGCGCTCGAATCGGCACACTGATACATCATTACGCCATCGCGCAAGGCATCTGTAGGGACCACGCGTAATGCACTGTTTTCTTCTCGCTGCCGCCACCCCTCGTAATTGGCAAAGAAGAACAGCCGGTCTTTAATGATGGGCCCGCCGACCGCTGCTCCGAAAATGTTGCGGATCAATTTCAGAGGGCGATTAGGCTCCCCCGACGCGAGCTGCGACTGCTTCACGAAGTAATCGTTCGCGCTGGTGATTGTGTTGCGGTGATATTCGTACAGAGCCCCATGGAAATTATTGGTTCCGCTTTTGGTTACCAGAGAGACCTGGGCGCCTGAAGAACGTCCCTCGTCAGAGTTGTAATTGCTGGTGGTAACTCGGAACTCCTGCACCGAATCGGCGGTGATCGGGAGCACCGAGGAGAAGGCGTCGCCGCCTGAATTATCGTTCACGTCTACGCCGTCGAGCGTGATGTTGCTTTGATCGCTACGCGCTCCATTCACCGCCCCGCTGCGGGTGTCGACCATATCGCTAGTGCTGATTCGATTGCCGGTGTACGCGACACCCGCCTGCAACGAGAGCAGATCGGGGACATTTCTGCCTTCCATGGGCAGCGATTTCACTTGTATCTCACTAAATGCATTTCCCACAGAGGCGTCTGTCGTGTTGAGGACTGGGGCCTCGCCGCTGACCTCGATGGTTTCGTTCGTCGTGCCCACCTCCAGTTTCATGTTGATGGTCGAGGGCGTGTCGACGAGTAATTGGATCTCCCTTTGCTCCGCTTTGCGGAAACCCGCCATCTCGACTGTGAGCTGATAGTTCCCCGGCTGCAGTTGGAGAAATTCGTAATTGCCGGTGGCATTGGTTGTGACGCTACGCGTAAAGCCACGCTCCGGGCTTGCCAGTGTTACTTTGGCTCCCGAGATTGCAGCCGTACTCGGATCGCTGACAGTTCCGCGTAGAGAGGTGGTACCTGACTGGGCCAAAGCGAGCGTACTCATCGCGATCAGATACCCGAACAGGCGAGTAACTGCAGAGGAAGCTAAGCGCATCAGAAAACTCCTCCACCCGGAGTCCGGGTGTTCTTTTTCTTTGGTCACGATTCCGCACGAGATCGTTGAGTCTGCTCGCGACCGTGATGGGGTGGGATTCTGCACGGAAACGGCAGCGACTTACAAGAAAAAAATGAGCTAAGTAGCAGAAAATAAACGAGATAACAAACAGCGCGAACGTGTTATGGCGATACAGAAACAGTGCGATGGCGTTACAGGAAGGAAGATAAACTGCGCAAGCGCTTGCACATTTTCGAGTGTGGAATACCGCTAACGTTCTGCTCGCACTCGAAGCATCCAGAAATCCCAAACATAATGCGCAATATTCGCACCGCAGACCAGTACGCCGGCGACGGTCAAGAAGGTCGCCGAGATGTCCGGGTAGATCACCTTGTCGAGGTAGTGAAGCAGGAAGCCGCCCTGATAGGGCTCGACTCCGGCTCTTGTCTCGAACCAGTTCTCAAGCAGTGTTAAAGGACACGGCCAGGGAAGCAGTTCCGTAAGCATTCCCCAGACTAGCGAGGCAATGTGAAGCCAGCGCAACAGAGGCCTCGAACGTGTCAGGAGTGCGCCGAAGATCACCCACAATATGAACAAGCCGTGTACCAGCAGCACGGAAACGGCAAGCACACCATAGATATTCGGAACCAAAACGCCCGACGACATATTCTCAATCTACTGCTGTCGTTGCGCACTCAGATAAGCGTAGTGCCATGTGTTTCAGCGGCACGTCGAAAGTTAGCGGAAATTTTTGACCAGCATAAGATTGGATTGTGCAAACTCATCCTGGATATACACGATCGATTTGCCATCCGATGAGAGACTCAGACCCCAACCCGGTTCCTTCTGCAAAGTCCATAGTCGATAAGTCTTGCCGGTGGCGAACTCCAGGAATTCGATGGGGACGTCGGTAAATTTGCCGAATTTCAGGAAGTAGATTCCTTCGGGACTGAGCGCCCAATCGGGCCAGCCGCCCATTCCGACGTCTTTCAAAACCTCGGTCTCTTCGCCGCCAGATATAGGCATACGCCACACTCCACCCTGCTCATACTTGCAATAGTAAAGATAGCGGCCATCCGCCGATTCCTGAGGGGCAATGCCATCATGTTGGGTGATCTGAGTGGGCGAACCACTCGGGAGCGGCATTTTCCAAATCTGAAAATGTTCCGCGCCCCGCTTTGATGCAAAGTAAAGAGCCCTTCCATCGCGAGCCCAACTCGGGGAAAGATTGTCAGCTCCGGGAATGGTGGGTAGGAGGTGCGGGACACCGCCGGGTATGTCGACCACATAAATCTCGCTCCGTTCTTTCGGATGGAACTCGAAGGCGACACGGTGTCCGTCCGGCGACCAGCGCGCGCGACCCGCAGTCCCGTGTAGCGATGTGGCTTGATCGCACCCGGCGCCGTCGACATCGCATGCCCAGATGTCCCAGAACCCTAGCCGGTTCGACTCGAAAGCGATCTTCTTTCCGTCGGGAGACAACTCCGGCCGCATCTTGTCACCTTTTTCCGATATTAGGACGGAAGCCGCTTTTTCGCGGTGTTTGGTATCTTTCAACCGGAGTTGCCAGATGTTGAACGTGGAAAGCCCTTCTTCATAGACCAGGGTGTGCACGCCGTTTGCAGGAATGGAAGGCCACTTTGCTTCGCCCACGGGCCCGGCTACCGGCCGCGGAGGAGAGCAACCGGTAGCACACACTCGCCACAGGCCGATCGCCGCGCCCCGATTGGAGGAAAAAACGATTTCGCGGCTGTCGGCTGTCCACGTGGGAGATCCCATGATCGGACGATTGTCGAACGTAAGGCGTTTCGCCGCACCACCCCGCGTGGGCATCACGAATATGTCGTTGCTGACTCCCGCAACCGTTGAACGGATGAACGTGAGTTCTTTTCCGTCGGGAGAGAACATCGGATTGCGGTCAATAGAGCCGGCGGGAGGCCACGAGAATTGCCGGATGCTGAAATCCGCCAGCGACAGCATTGAGATCCAGGAGCGCGTCGGGTCTTCTTGCCGGCCCTCGCAAAATGCCAGCAGCTTGCCGTCCGGCGACCAGGAAATCCCTCCGCCCATCGAGTCCGGTCCTTGATAAACGCGGTGTTCGGTCCCGCCCAGTGCAGGGATCGTCCAAATCGAGAGTGTCCTGTCAGAATATCTGCTGAATGCGATCTGACTGCTGTCGGGAGACCATGCGGGGCAACAGTCGCCGGGATTGCTGCTCAGCTGGATAGATTTGTCGCCTCCCACTCCTGCGACGTAAATGCCAGCATTGCGAGATCCGTCGCTCTGCCGGAATGCAACCAGATTTCCGTCCGGGGAAAGAGCGGGAGTTGCCTGAAAGCCTCGCAATCCAATCAGGGGAACGACTTCGATTTTGGTCAACTGCTTGTCGGCATCAGGGCGATACATCGCCCAGATGGCCGCTGCAAAAAACGAAGTCACTAGAAATACAATGACAGCCCAGAAACGCTTTGATACGGGAACTCTAACGACATGTTCCCTCGGCTCTGCGGTGATTGTGCCAAGTTCCGGTGCGGCTTGCTGGTCTGGCTGGATCGCAGCGATGAAACGATAACCGCGCTTGGAAATTGTCTCGACAAAGCGAGGCTTGTCTGCGGAATCCCGGAGGGTTTCCCGCAGCCTCGCCACCGCGCTGTTCAGGCCGTGATCGAAATCAACAAAGGTGTCGGCAGGCCAAAGTTCCTGCCGGAGTTCCTCGCGGGTGACGACCTCACCCGGTCGCTGCAGCAGGCGAAACAAAACACGACTGGGCTGATCTTGTAATTTGACCCTTCGCCCCTCCCTGCGCAACTCGCCAACTTGAAAGTCAAACTCGAAAGCCTCAAAGCGAATCTTGACCGCGGGCAAAAGAGTGTCCGGCATGTCCTTACCTCGGGATTGGACGTTGTTTCATCACGAACGTTAGTGATGTGGTCGAGTGAAGCGTTTTACCTGCCTATCTGTTTTCCGCGGAACCCCAATTTCTGCAGCAGCTTCAGTCCGTTACCTACTCGTGTGATTGTGGTGTGTCAGGGTGCATTGTCGAATCGCTCGATTGCCCGCAAAGTTGTGCCATCGAGGGCGGGCAAAACATACAAGCGCTCGCTAGTTTGTCGAGACCAGGTGTTGGGCCTGGTGGCATTCGAAGACTCGAAGGACGTGGTCATGAACTCACGGGCGTTTCTCTCTTTTACGTTGGTACCCCTGATTTGGTTCTCGGCTTCGGCGGTAGTAACGACAAGACATCCGGGCGGGGCTACAGTTGCTGCCGGTCAGAACGCCAAGCTCCAAACACAATCCTTGTTGGAAAAAGCACAAGCAGGCGATGCCGAAGCTGAATACGAGATCGGCTGGGCATATTTCACGGGCAAAGGCGTTTCGGTCGACTACCAGGAGGCTGCAAGATGGCTGCGCCAGTCGGCCGCCCAGGGCGTCCCCGATGCCGAGTTTGCCTTGGGTTACTTCTATGAGCACGGGAAGGGATTGAGAAAGGATGATAGCCAGGCAGTGCGTTACTACAGCGCCGCCGCGAAGCAAGGGCACTCGATCGCAGAGAATAATCTTGCGTCGATGTACCAGCATGGGCAGGGTGTTCACAAAGATCTTCGTGCAGCAGCGCGGTGGTATCAGAGGGCGGCGGAACAGGGCAACGTGGTCGCACAGTGCAATCTCGCATCAATCTATTTTCGCGGTGAAGGTCTGGCGCGAGACTACTCCCAAGCGGCCACGTGGTTTCACTCCGCAGCCGAGCGCGGATATGCGCCGGCACAGGAGAACTTTGCCTGGATGTCCTACACAGGGACTGGATTGCCGCTGGACTACGCCGAGGCTGCAAAATGGACACAAGCCGCCGCCAAACAGGGTTTTGCACGTGCACAGCTGGATTTGGCTTATCTGTACCAGAAGGGAAGGGGAGTACCACTCGATTACGTTTCCGCCTACATGTGGTACAAGTCGGCTTCCGACGCAGGGGAAAAGCAGGCATCGAGAGCGTTGAAGTCTCTTTCCGCAATTATGACCGACGAGCAGATCAAACGGGCGATTGCCAATGCGGAAAAATTGCCCCGAACCCGATCGCCGATTCAGGAGGGGATAACTTCGGAAACGATTGGGAGCCCGTTCATCCAGAAACCGTAACTCGCGCTCCACCATCAGCGATCACTAATTCATGATTAAGTCAGGCGGGAAGCCTTCGCATTCCGGTGCCGCTCCATGTGCCGGATTGATAGAATTTTCCTATCGCCGACTTCGCACACGCGCGTACCTGCGTATTCGTGCGGTGCCGGCCGGACTAATTCGAATTCATGCGTTATTGCACCATCATGATTGTCCTCGGGTTGGGTGCCCTGCGACTGCTCAGCGCACCCGATCCGTCGACCATTCGATTCGAAAACGTTGCAGGCAAAGCCGGCGTCAACTTCGTCACTCGCAATTCGCCAACGCCCAACAAGAATCAGATCGAGACTATGGTCGCAGGAGTTGGATTGCTCGACTACGACGGCGATGGCTGGCTCGATATTTATCTTGTCAACGGTGCGGCAATCCCGTCGCTGCAGAAGGAATCGGCGGCTTACTGGAACCGGCTGTATCACAACAATCACGACGGCACGTTCACCGATGTGACCGAGCGCGCCGGAGTTGCCGGGTCGGGCTATGGCATGGGCGTAGCCATTGGGGACTACGACAACGATGGTCGACCGGACATCTTTCTGGCCAATGTAACCGGCAATCAACTCTTCCACAACAACGGCGACGGCACGTTTAGCGATGTGACCGCAAAGGCAGGACTGGCCGGCGCCGAGATGAACGGCAAAAAGATGTGGTCCGTCGGCGGAGGTTGGTTCGATTACAACAACGACGGCAAGCTGGATTTGTTCGTGGTCAACTACTGCGTTTGGGAAGCTAACAAAGATCCTTTTTGTCACGTGAAAAGCGGAGTTCGCGGCTACTGCCATCCCAAAGTCTACGCCTCACTGCACAACACTTTGTACCGCAACAACGGAGATGGCACCTTCACGGATGTCTCCGCGGAAACGGGGATATCGTCGCGCATGGGGAAGGGGATGAGCGTGTCTTTCGCCGACTACGACGGAGATGGCTTCCTGGACGCTTTTGTGGCAAACGATACTACGCCAGGATTGCTTTTTCACAATCTGGGAGGAAGGAAGTTTGAAGAAGTGGGGACGCAAGCAGGGGTTGCCTATGCTCCGGACGGCGTAGCTTTGTCGGGGATGGGCTCCGATTTCCGGGATGTCAACAACGATGGCCGCCCCGACATCTGGTACACCGCTGTGGAACGCGAGACGTTTCCGCTGCTCATTAATCAAGGCCAAGGAGAATTCGACGATCTCACCCAGGCGAACGGATTGCAGGCTACAAAGGAAATGTCGGGCTGGGGGAATGGCATCTTCGATTTTGACAATGACGGGTGGAAAGACCTGTTCGTGGCACGCGCCAATGTGCTCGATAACATCAGCGAACTGGGCGGTCGCAAGTATCCCGAGCCAAATTCGCTGTTTCGGAATCTTGGCAATGGTAAGTTCGCCGAGGTTGGTCGGTCAGTTGGAGCCGACTTCCAGGAAGAAGCCGCACATCGCGGCGTGGCCTTCGGGGACCTTTTTAATGACGGCCGCATCGACGCCGTAGTAACCGTTCTTGGCGGGCCGGTTGAAATTCTGCGCAACGTTTCCGAAACCGGCAATCACTGGATTCTCCTCAAACTTGTGGGAACAAAAAGTAATCGCATGGCCATCGGTGCGCAAATTCACATCACCACCGAAGATGGAGCCTCGCAGTGGAACGAGGTAACGACGGCAGTCGGATACACCGCATCAAGCGACAGCCGAGTGCACTTCGGCCTAGGAAAGAACCGAGCGATTAAGGACGTCGAGATTCGTTGGCCTAGCGGCATAAAACAACTGTTGCACGACGTCGCTGCAGATCAGATCCTTACGGTGGAAGAGCCGCGGCCGTCGATTCCGTTCGGAGATAAGAACTAATCGCTGGTGGTCAGGGCGGCCTCGCTTCTCCTCGGCCGGACGGACGTAGGCCGCCGTCGCCACACAGCTAGTCTGGACTTTGGGTCCCGACTTGGGAGCGCAGCGTCTCGTGAATGGCGAACTCCTTCTGTGCCTCGTCTTTGTGTCCGGTTCGCGCCAGGGCCGTGCCGAGTGAGTTGTGAACTTCCGGATTGGCAGGCATCAGACGCGCTGCCGTCCGCAGCGGCGGAATTGCATCCTCGTATTTCTTGAGATTCACAAGGCAATATCCCCAACCGAGATACGCCTCGGCAAGGTTTGGGTCAACCTTGAGGGCTTGGGTATAGCGCGAGATGGCCTCATCCCACCTTTGGTCCCGCCGGTCAAGCTCTCCCAAAATGTAGATGGCTCCGGCGTTGCTGGGATCGATCTGAATCTCCTTGAGAAATTCCTGCTTTGCGCGTTCTGGCGCGTCGGGACCCGCATCGGGGCGCGAAAGGAGCAACCGACCCAACAGGAAGTGAATGCCGCGCGCGTTGGGTTCCTTCTTGATCATCTCCTCATATTCGAGCTGCGCGGGCTCCCATTTTCCCTGCATTTCGAGGGCCTCGGCGTTCAGCTTATGAGCCGCCATCGACTTCGGCGCCGCGCGGCCAAGATCCTGAGCTGTTCGCGTCGAGAGATCCGAGTAGGCGTGGATGATGACAAACAGGACGTCCGGGTCCTCTTTGAATTGCTTGTTAAGAAGATGGATGAAGTCGATGGCCGCATCGCGATCGTCCATCGCCAGAGCGCATCGCACTCCAAGCACGCCGGCTTGCTTGCGGGTTTCCGCAGGGGCCAGGCCGATCACGGCATGTTTCAGAGGAGAAAGACTTTCGCGGCAGCGGCCCTGCTCGGCCAAGGCGATTGCTTTCTCCGGAGATAGAACGGATTGCGGCGCAGTCGAACTCTTGGCTTGCTGAGCCAGACTCATGGATCCTGACCAGAGGCTCCCAAACCACAGAACAAGCAAAACTGCGTTCCCAAAGGATCTATACATCTGAAGGGGAGCTTCGAAAGAGTCCTCTCTGAAAAGTCGCGCAAAAGAAAAATGATGCAGGCGCGTCAAGCGCCTGCATCATGATTATACGTGTTCCGACTTCAATAATAGAGCTTCAGTGCGAACTGTATGTTCCGGGGAGGCTGGGCACTTGTGATCTGTCCCATCGTGTTTCCCAAGCTCATGTTGGGCGCATTGTACTGGACGTGATTGAAAGCGTTAATGAAGTCGGTTCGAAACTGCAGGCGGAACCGCTCGGTAATCGGAAAGTCTTTATGCAGGCTCAAATCTACGTCGGTGTAACGCGGCGAGCGAAGTGATCCTAGTTGAGGCGCGCAATCGCCGAAAGAGCCAATTGCCGCGTTGGTGAAATCACCATTATTCACAAACCATTGACGGCCTACGCCCGGTATGAACGTGTTCGAAATTGATGGAATACCGTTGCAGTCTGCTCGGGCCCCACGCGAGAAGGTGCCGGAATTATCCTGGGCTCCCTGAACCGGCAGTGGCCAGCCCGTGCGGAAGGTGACAATCGGGCTGACCTCCCAGCCCCCGATCACCGCATTGAGAACGGGGTTTGCATCCTTGGCCAGCATTCTGCCGCGGCCAAAGGGCAGCTCATAAACCGCATATGCTGATATGACGTGAGTGGCGTCGTAGTAGCACGGCGCCCACTCCGCCCTCTGGTCGTAGACATTTTGCCAATATGCCGACGCGCTCAGGGCATTGTTCCACGCGCCATAGTACCCCGTGCTGTCGGACATGCACTTAGAGAAGGTGTAAGCGACTTGGTACTGCAAACCCTTACCCATCTGTTTATGCAGCACGGCTTGCAGTGCGTTATATTCCATGTTGCCGTTCGATTTCGTGCCCGAAACCGTTGCCCCGAGCCCGCCCTTGCTGGGATCGCCCAAGACGCTATACAGGGTCGGATTGGCCGAGAAATACGGGCTGGCCACCGAGGTCCCGTTGGGAAGCAGCAGCCTTTGTGCGAAGTCGAATGGCACCATCAAGTGCGTGCCCTTCTGCCCCACGTATCCAATTTGGAAGGTTGTATTGCCAGGCAATTGGTGCTGGACCGTCAGGTTCCACTCATCTGCAATGGCGGGCTGTACATTCGGGTCCCACACGCGCAAGAACGCCTTCGAGTAGCAAAGGTAAGCGGGCGGATCGCAGGACGCTGCGGAGGCGCTGCCCGCAATTCCATCGGTCGTGTTTGTCAGGGGCAGTGACGCGCCACTGCTCGTCGTCGCATTGATTTCCGCCGGAGTGAAGGGCGCATTCAGCGGCAAGCGTAGGTTTGTACCGGTTCCTTCCAGATAAGACGAGATGGTGAAGGCGCCGCGAATCACAGTCTTATCGCCTAGCATCGCCGGAGTCCATGCAAAACCAATACGCGGCTGGAAGGCTCTTCCGCCATAGAAGCCGCGATACAGTGCCCGGCTGGCCCCGTTTTTGCCAGCCAGATCGACATTCCCGGTAGCAATGTTGTAATTGGCCTGCTGATCGTGGGTTTCCACCCAGGGCGTATGGACATCGTAGCGCAATCCGAGGTTCAACGTTAAGCGATCCGTGACGCGCCACGTGTCTTGAGCGTAGATACCGATAACGTTGCTGGTTTGCTCCCAAGTCTTTCCGGTGCTTACTCCGCGGCCGTACGCGTTGTTGAGCCCGAGGAAGAAATCCGCGCCCCCGTCGCCCGTCCCTGAGGCACCCGGTGCAGATGCCGTGAACCTGCCGTCGAAGTTCATGAAGCCCAGCTCACCATTGTTACCGGCGTAGAAAGTCTTGATGATCTGACGCAAGTACTGACCACCAAACTTAAAGTTGTGCCGGCCACGGTTCCAACTCAGCGCATCTTCGGCCTGCCACACGTGATCATCGAAACTTTCGGTGTTTACTGCGCTCCCCAAGTTATGGATTGCTGAATTCGAGAAGTTGAGAGCTAACAATCCGTCCACGTTCGCAGGATTGCCGTTGCCGATTTGCAGGGTATTGCCGAATTGCCCGACACTCGAAGCAAAACTGGTGCCGTCGCTGACATCGACATGGCTCCAACCAACGCGAACGTCGTTTACAAGATTGTTTCCTATGGTGTGGGTCCAGTCACCAACCGTGTTGTAAATGGGTACGTTTGCATACGCATTGCCCAACAATAGCTGTGAATTGGTGGAGGGGTTGTCCTGATAAGACCGGGTGAACCGATAGGAGATATTGTCCCTTTGTGTGGCCCTGAAGTCGATCTTGAGATCGCCTTGTTTCAAGTTTTGCTGTGAAGCTTGGGTATATACAGCATTGTTCTGCAGTGAGCCATTAATAGGCGTTGAGTAAAGACTGGAGGCAAACAAGTTGGCCGCAACAGGACTGATCATCGCAAGCGGAATTTGGTTGTTCGGGAAAGCACTGCGCACAGCGGCGGCCGCCGATGAAGGAGTGCAGGCCCCACTATTGGACACGCACGGATTGTACAACTGATGAATTACGTTGCCGTTCGTGTCCCTGTCGAGGCAAACGCCAGAACTGTCAAAGCCGCTTGTACAAATGGCGCCGAAGTTGCCTGTGCGCTCGGCATTCGTAAAGACACTAAACGCCGTCGATGACTGCGGGATATTGAAACGCTGATCCTGGTAGTCCGCAAAGAAGAAGAGTTTATTCTTGAGAATTGGCCCGCCTATGGTGCCGCCAAACATGTTCCAGCGGATTTTGTTCTTGGGAAGCGCAGGGTACTGTAAGTTGTTCGACCAGCTGTTCGCGTTCAGAACATCGTTTCGGAAGTACTCCCAAACGTCGCCGTGGAAGCTGTTCGTGCCAGACTTGATCGTGGCGTTGACGATCCCGCCTTCAAAGTTGCCGAACTCGGCAGGGGCATTGTTGGTGATCAGGTTAAATTCCTGGATCGCATCCGGAGCGGGCGTGTAACCGAGTTCGTTGTCTGATACTTGATTGTTATCCATGCCGTCGAGAAGGAAATTGTTCGCCTGCTCGCGATTGCCATTGATCAGCGGACGTCCAGCAGAGACGCTAGTGTTGTTGCCGCTAGTGAAGCTGCCGGGGTCGGTGGTCACCGAGCCAGGTGCCAGTAATGTCAGTTGGACGTAGTTGCGCGAGGCGAGGGGTAGATTGTCGTTGGTCGCCGCGTTGATAATTGTGTCTACCTGGGTGGTCTCAGTTTTCAGCACGGGAGCGGCCCCGCTGACCTCCACCGTTTCGCTGATCTGCCCGACTCTCATCGCGATATCGATGCGGGCGACCTGGTTCAACGTGAGAACGAATTCCGGATGGGTGGCCGAGGCAAAGCCGGATTTCTCCACTTTCATCGTGTACGAGCCAACCGGCAGGTGGGCAATCAGATACAGACCGGTCTCGTTGGACGTGGCGGTGTACGCGATGCCGCGCTCTACCGACGTTGCCGTAACTGTAGCCCCCGGAACCGACGCACCACTCGGATCGCTGATCGTGCCGGTAATGGAAGCCGTAACTTCCTGGCTTCGCGCGGTCTGCAATGTAACGGATGTGATGACCAAGATGGTCAGCAATAAGAACGGGAGACAGCTAAACGCAGTGAGCGCTCGTTTCATCACACAACCCTCCTCGAACGATTCCATGTGCGCTCATGCTATATAGCGGATGGTTGCGAGTCGTCAAGAAAAAAATGAAGGAAAATGTAGGAAATTTAATATGATTCTATTACGGAGTTTGAATTGGGCCGCTTTCACAAACTTCCTTCCGGGCTCTGCCATGCCAGGTAAATCCTTGAGCACAGCGGCTGGTAAATATGCTAAATTGTTGTAAATAAACATCTTAATTACGGGAAAAGGATTGCAACGGCCCTGTGACTCAAAACCAAGTTGCTATTTGGAGAAGTCCGGACTCGTGCTGCCGGTGCCTACCCCCACCCACAGGAAACAAATACGATTTAATGTTGGAGCCCTAGAGCACTTTGTAGTATGTTTCACCTTCGTAGGAGAACGTTTGGATGTCAGATGTCCGCCATGACGGGCTGCCCGCGTACCAGCGAATCCAGGGAACCATCATCAGACAGCTGGAGCTGGGCCTTCTCAAACCCGGCGATCTTGTGGACTCGGAGCGGGAGCTGGCAAAGATTCATGGCGTGAGTCTCATGACTGCGCGCCATGCACTCACGGCCCTTGAACGTGAGGGTTTGGTGGTGCGCCGCCGCGGTGCGGGTACGTTTGTTGCACCGCCGAAGATCCACTTCAACAAGCTGATGAGTTATACCGAGCAGATGTCGGGTCGGGGCCTGGCTGTTTCCTCCAAACTCATCTCGCTTGGAACTATCGAAACGGAACAGGAGATTGCTGCCCGCCTGTCGCTCCCGGCCACTAGTCGGCTCATCAAAGTCGAACGATTAAGACTCGGCGCGAATGAACCGTTCGCGATCGAGACCTGCTACTTATCGGCAGATGAGTTCGCAGACCTGACTCGGGCCAAGCTGGATCGAGCCTCGCTGTTTTCTGTCTTGGAGCACGACCACGGACTGCAGATCGCCCACGCCGACGAAGAAGTCGATGCGACCACCGCGGATGCACACACCGCTCGGCTTCTCGGGATTCCGGTCGGCGCCGCCGTGCTTAGAATTCGTCAGCAGATTTATTCCACAAAGGCAAAGCCCACGCTATATGTCCTGGGGCTCTATCGTTCCGACCGTCACACTCTGTTCATTCGCAGATTTCGATAATCCTGACTTTCGAAATTATCGAAAGAACCGATTTGGATATCACGGTTCCAGGTGAATCCGTCCCGCAATGCGCAGTTCCGGGATTACAAATTCTGTAAACCCGTCATGCTTCACAGGCGCGAGGGACTCGCAACACGGACGTTCCGGCGACTCGTAGCGGACGGATTGAAATGATCCCTTGACTTGCACTTGCACGCGGACCGGGTCTGCGGCATAGTTCACAAATTCAACGAGACGTACAGTTCCGCCGCGATCTCTGTAAGGCACCGCGAGTGTGGTGAGCCCATTCCACAGGCTGAGCAACGAATTGCGCTTCCCCAATAGCCGGCGAATATCCTGGGCGAAAATTTCCGGATCTGTGACTGCCTCTGAAAGTTCGAGAACCTTTCCGCTTCCCACGGCATACGAAGTTGTGTGTTCGTTCTCTGGGACTGCTTGACTGTTCTGCCAGGGATAGCTCCCATGCGCATCCACCACCACCACGGTCTTTCCGCGGGTCGCGAGATCCTTGATCCGCTCCCCGATTTCTGTGTCTGGCTTCGAAAATACAACCAGGATGTCGAAATGCTGAAGCTCCTCTGCTTTCAGATCTGCGGCAAGAAATACTTGGAAGGGGATATTGTGGCGGCTTAGCAGGTTCAAAACTTCGTCAGTTGCCTCGAGGTGATCGACGGCCACGGCGACATTAGCCGCGGGTTCCAACGCGTCACTCGTGTCGACGGAAAACTTCAACATGGACTGGACTTGATGCCAGAGTGCCCAGGCTTTCGCATCATGGTCATTCAGGGCGTGTTGCAGATGTTCGTCGAGTTGCAACACTAAATCGGCGTGAAATGCTCCTGCCTCCGCCACGGCCAAGGAGTACTCATCAGGCGATAGGGTTCTCAGCTGTTGTTGGTCCTCCCATGAAAACGTGTAAAGCGGAACCTGTGCGCGCCGCGACCGCTGGTCGACTTTGATCAACGCCAGATTGCTATCGATCCATGGTTGAGCAGTTGGACTTGATACTTCCAGAACAGAGTTGCGTTTGACGATCAGGCTGCCCCGCATGTCGGGCTGTTTGCCACCACGGTTGAGCAGTCGGAACCGGAGTTTTGGGTAAGCGGTCTGCAGCTCTGCCACACGATTCTTCGATTCTCCGCTCTCCGATTCAGGAATCTCGAGGATGACTCCAGTCCAGCCGGACTTTGCACCCTCGGCAGCCGCCGCTTTTGCTTGTGAAATCGTCGTTTCCACATAGACGCTGTATCCCTGTCTGCGTGCGGTCGCCACGAGGGGAGAGATCTCTTGCTTCCAGGTAAACACAATGTCAGTCACGCCAAGCGAACTCGCGGCGGGCAACTGAGAATCACTCCAGTGAACGTACACCGTGCTCGAGACAAGTTGGGAAAGAGCCAGGAGAAGGAAGATCGGGTTGACCAGAGCAATAGGTGATATTCGTGAACGTAGTTGCGTCACAGTGTTCCGCCGAAGAGAATCCGCGGTCCATTCGTCGCGGTTTCGACTTGTGCCTTTGGTGAGAGCCAGATGGCAGAAACGCCGCGGGTGCGATTGACCAATGCTTTGCCTTGTTGTGGACCGAGGAGCAGTAATGTGGTAGAAAATCCGTCCGACATCGATCCCGTGGGAGCAATTACACTGACCGAGAACCTGGTCTCGACGGGCCTTCCGCTGGAAGGATCGATGATATGTCCGGGTGAATCGCGGCCCAGCAAGGATCGCGTGGTTTGCTCTGATGTGGAGACACTTCCGTTTTTGAGCATTACATACGGATCGACTTTGTGAGAAGGATCTCGCAAGCGTACAAGCCAGGCCGATTGCCCGGGAGGAGAACCCATGGCTACTATCGTGCTTCCCCCTGCGTTGAGGAAGGCATCCTCAATGCCGGCAGCACGCAGCTTCTCAGCCGCTCGGTCGACAGCGTATCCTTTTCCCAGCGCCCCCAAATCCAACTGCAGACACGAAGAGTGCAATGTGATTTGGTCCGGAGGAGTCAGTTCAATCTTGTCGTAGCCGACGCAAGCCTGGGCCTGCCGTTGCTGCTCGAGTGAAGGCGTCGAGTCACCTGCTAATGCCGCTTTCCATAAATTCACCAAGGGCGCGACGGTGATGTCGAACTTTCCCTCTGAAAGCCTGGATAACTGCACTCCTCGTTCGATGACTCGATATAAATCCGGCGGAACTCTTTCGGCGTGGAAGTGAGCCGATCGATTCAGCTGACTCAATGCACTCTCAGGTTTGTAGTTACTCATCAGATCGTCCATGCGGACGATCTCTTGAAATCCTCGATCGATTGCGGATGAAACCGTTTGGGATGATTCACCGTAAGCAGCGATCTCGAAGACCGTGCCCATGATGTATTTCTTCTTGTAAACAAGGTGCGGGTTTTCGGAATTCTGGCCGTTTGCGCTGAAGCACAAAATCAAGACACCCAGAACGGCAGCCGACTGCTTAACGGAGCGCATAAATTTCACCGTTCAAACTTGCCAGATAAATGGTGTCAGCAGCGAGTACAGGTACGGACTGGATGGCTCCCCCCAGGCCAGCTCTCCACAAGATTTTGCCGCTGGCCGGATCCAAAGCGAACAAGCCTCCTGCTTGAATGCAGATTGCCTCGTCTGCAATTACGGGCGGTGCCGTTACCACCTCTGCGACCGCCATTTTCCAACGCAATTGCCCGGTGTGGAAATCGAACGCGTAAAGGAATCCGTCTTTGCTGCCGATCGCCGCAAAGTCGCCCGCGACGGCCGGCGAAGACGCAATACCAAGGCCGGTTTCATACTTCCAGCGCACCTCTCCGGTGCTTGCGTTCAGAGCATAAACAAAAAAGTCTTCGGAGCCGATGAGAACAATGTCATCCGCGACGGCAGGGGATGAATCGATGCCATTACCGGTCGGCGTACTCCATACGATTTTTCCAGACTCAGCATCGAGACAATAAACCTTGCCGTCTCCACACCCTACGTAGACGGCATTGTCGGCAGCATGGGCTGTCGAATAAATCCTTCCGCCGAGCTCCCGGGACCATTTCGCGTGACCACTCTCGGCATCGATTGCGTAGAGTTTTCCATCCGCGCTTCCGAAGAATGCAGCTCCATTGCGAACGACCGGCGATGACCACACTTCGGCTTGACTCGATGCCTCCCACAATTTTCTTCCCGCATGCCGGTCAACGGCATACACCTTTCCATCATCGCACCCAAACAAGATTGCATTGCCGGAGAGCGAAGGCGTGGAATGCACCTGGCCTGGCGCTTCAAACTTCCATTTTGAAGTTCCCGTCGCCACGTCAATCGCGTAGACACCGCCATGGACGGTGGTAACATGAAGCAGTCCGTCATCAAGGACTGGCGCCGAACGAACCGCGCTGCTCGCCCGAAATTGCCAGACTGCTTTCTCCGGAGAATGTGCTTTAGCCTTGCGCTGCCCTCCCGTGCGCGCATTGTCTCCAAGGAGCGTGGGCCAGTCGCCGAGAGGTTTTGGAGTGGACGTTTCGCTGGTCATCATCAGGCTCAGAGCAGGCGGTGCTCGATCTGTTTCAGGTCGGCAACACCGAGGCCCAGTTTTCCCGCGGCAGCGATGTGTCCTGGTTGGCGGAAAAACAAATTCTTAGTGGCGTCGTGAAAGAAAACGTTCGTATCTGGCGTGATGCTGCTCGAATCGTGTTGCCACAAGGACGGGGCCCCGTGTTCACGGCGTTTCTTTTCTATGGCTTCGAGTTCAATCGTGTCCATCGCAACAGGATCGGTCGCGACCATAAGCATTCCGGGCTGCTCGATAAAGTTCTGGACCTGCGTGAGCGGCCCGCCGTGCCAAACCAATCGCATTCCATCCATGATGTGGAGAACGGATTTCGAACGGAGCGGTTCGACCGTGCACATCATCCCGATCAGCGGATTTGTAAATGAATGCGGGGCACGGTGCGTGCGTGCAACGTTGTTGAAGGTGCCGTAAGCCAGGTTCTTGAGCGCTCCGGTGACGCCAGACGCCGAATGATCCTTCATCGTGGGCACATTGATGATCTTCGTGACTTCGTGCGCGACAATACTGGCCATGTAGGAACGGGTTTCCCACTCACCGAAGAAATTCGCATCACAATAAACATTCGGCTCATAGCCAACCACACCGCTTGTGAACCCGTCCTGGATTCCTACGATTCGCACTTCGGTCGGCAACAACGCCTGATAGCTGCCAATATCGATCTCGTAAGAGTATCGGTCATACACCACGATATGGCGCGCGGGTACTCCAACCGATCGGACTGCCGCGATAATCTCCCGTATGATCTCGGGGGAAGAACAACAAGCTGGCGCACCCGATGGATTGATCTTGATGCCAACAACGTCCTTGGGTTCGATAAGTTTTGCCCAGGCGTCGCGCGCGGAACTCTCTCCCGTCAGTTCCTTCATCGCCTCTTCGAGCAGGCGATGGACGATGGCTTGCGAAATGCGATTCCGCACAATCGCGTTCTGGTCTCCGATCTCGACGACTCGCCCTGGGAACAGTCCTGGCATCCCCAGCGGCGACGTCGTGTAGTCGGCTAAGCCATGCAGTTCAACCGCAGGAGTAATGGGCGGGACCGTGTCGGCCCGCACCCCAGGATCCAGCCCTTGTATCAGCAGGGAGGCGCTTCCGATACAACCCGCCTTTACGAAAGTACGACGATCCACGATTCCTTTCGGAAGGTCTTCAGATTTGCGGCCTTGAGCCTTAAAGGAGCCGATTAGATTACGCCACGTGTGTCTGTTTTACAACCCGTCGGAGGGAGCATGTCAAAGCTTTTTAGAAATGTCCCCATCATTAACTATTTAGAAATGTCCCCTTTTCAGTTGTTGTGTTCTCGTTGGAATGCGCACTGGAGCGAAGCCCTGTAGTTAGGGCGAAGCGTAAGT
>Ga0126373_10000178_pt1 | contig 42756 bp, 42 predicted proteins | sample PanSoiMetPlot_11_FD_92545 | JGI IMG/M metagenome (GOLD analysis project Ga0126373, IMG submission 92545) | Tropical forest soil microbial communities from Panama - MetaG Plot_11 | ecosystem: Environmental > Terrestrial > Soil > Tropical forest > Bulk soil | place: Panama | collected 2016-02-17 | reverse complement strand
ACATTGCCACGCTGCACTGGTAGACAATCTTGAATTCGTTCGTACTGCTCGGCTGTGATCTCCATGCATGCATCTTACTTGAAGATTGTTGACGTAGTGTGAACACGCCCTAATAAACCTGACGGGTCAGGTCGAAGCCTATAAACATTCCTGAAGGCTTGTCAGCGGTCGGATCGCCCGCGGGTACATCGGGCGGTTTCTGACATCGATGGAGTGACAGGGATGGCCATCCTGCGTGCCATCGCCGGAGGCGAACGGGATGCGCGAAAACTCGCGAAGTTCCGGGATATGCGCTGCAGCAAAAGCGAGCAGGAAATTGCGGAACAGTTGAGCGGACACTGGCGGGAAGATCACGTGTTCAGCTTGCAGCAGGCGCTGAAGATGTACGACGCAGTGGAAGAGCGGACCGCGGCGTATGAAAAGGAAATCCTCCGGAAACTCACAGAGATGGAACGCGAAGGACAGCAGGGACGATCGGCACCGCCGCTGAATAAAACCAACAAGGCCAAGGCGATCAAGCAACGCGGACAGGAACCAATGCAGGCGCTGTACCGAATGAGCGGTGTCGATATCACGCAAATTGATGCCATCGCCGTGCAAACGGTGGAAGTGGTGCTGAGCGAATACGGTGCCGATTTGAGCCGATTTCCCACGGAAAAGCAGTTTGTCGCCCATCTCACTTTGGCGCCGCGTGTGGCTACCAGCGGAGGCAAGCCAGTGAAGAAGAAAAAGCGGAACAGCGCGAGCACGCGTGTGGCGGCAGCGTTGCGCATGGCCGCGCTGTCGCTCCGCCACAGCCAGACGGCTCTCGGAGCGTACTATCGAAGAATCGCGCAAAGCCGTGGCGCAGATATTGCCATCTTCGCTGCCGCCAGGAAGTTGGCTACTCTGATTTACCGGCTGCTTCGATGGGGCCAGCCCTACATCGACCAAGGTCTAGCCGCATACGAAAACCGCCACCGTCAACTCCGCATTGGACGTTTAACCGCCACAGCCAGACAACTCGTCTACCAACTGACTCCCCTACCCGCTTAATATCACGCTCGGGAAGGAGAAGTCACAGAGCAGCAGATGGTCCAGTTTTCGGGGTCGGGTCAGTAAGTCTGATTTTGGCGAAACAGTTGTTTGGCTCCTGGTGGTGGCGTGAACGTTCGAGGATGGAAAGATCAGGCGAGGCCCAGAGGGCAAATGTTGAGTGTAACTGCCATAACCAGACGTAGCACTCAAGTTTCGACTTCTTTCGATTCAGTTCACATCTGAACCATTTGAAACTGGACGCAAGGTGAGTGCAATAGCGATGTTTGTGCGCCGGGATAAACCGCTATCAAGTAGAGGATGGAAGAGCCTTACAAGAAAGGAGTAGCTATCCATCACGAAACTGCGCAGCTTGAAGTACATACCCTGGGAAGCAAACCACCGCCCCCCTGTTTCTGTCCAGCTGCAAGCGAATATTGGTGGCAATTCGAGTAACATAAACGGCGGTTCCACCAATGGTCCGAACAGTTCAAGCAGTTCATTGAGTTCCGGCAGCAGCCGCTTTGGTTTGGGAGTTCAAGGAAATACAGAATCAAGACGATCATGCGGAGCCCCTCGATCAACCGAACCCCTATGGTGTCTCACGGTGCATGGAGTCGTGGTGTTCTTTGGGACCAAGGAGAAAAACTCTAGGGTTCGCTGGCCTCCCTGCGACGAAAACATTACAAGTTGTTGACAAGAACATGACAATGTTTCGCCTCTTCTCGACGAGGATTATTTGATTTTCGCAAAAGGAATTCTCGTTAGCTGGTCGTACTAGTCTAAACAACGCTGCTTAGCCATGAGCCGTCGCGGTTTTCTTCACAAGAACGTCGAGACTCCGCTGTGCGAGCACTACATAGCCGCCGGCGCTTTGTGTAGTCTGACGACGAATTCTGAGCAGCTATTAGAAGCCGCTCGCACAACGTTCCTGCCGCTGATTTCTCCGGGGGCATCGGTTGACTTCTCCTTACGATTTTGGGTTGACGACGCCGCCACAGCGGCGCCGCCTTGGCCAAGGCCTTATGTTCGAGGACTTGGTCATCTGGTGTTTGCAGGATTCGATGGGCGAAGCTCATTGCTTGCCAACCTTCGCACCCGGCGCGTGATTGGACGATTTTCCACCGGTATGGCCAGCGATACCCGACACTGGAAGATGGTGATCTTTCCCATGTTATTGTCCATCCTCGCCGGTTCAGTGGGACTTGTCGAACTCCACGCCTCATGCGTTGCCAGCGGCGAGCAGGGTTTGATCCTGTTGGGACCGTCCCTTTGTGGAAAATCAACGCTAGCCATGGCGTTAACCAAGACCGGCTTCAGATTCCTCTCGGATGATCGAACCTTCTGTTCGGTGAAGGACGGAGAATTGGTCGCGTGGGGTCTGCCCAGGCCTCTTAAGTTGCGCCCCGACACTGGTGCCTGGTTCGATGATTTTCGCGATCGAGAACCAACTGACATCCAGAATGGCGACCGGGTCTTCCATTTCGACCCAGGACTACAACGCGCCTCGCAATGTGAACCGCGACTGTTGACTTTTTTGGAGAGGGATGAAAGCACTGTCTTTGAGATGACACCTATGACATGCAGTCAAGCCCGTTCTCAGATCGAACAGGACCTGCTCGCGGAGTCCTCTGAGGCACTCCGAGTGCAAGAGGAAACCTTGGAACAGTTGCTTTCCGTACCGAGCGTCGTGCTTCGCTACGGAGGGAGACCGCAACACGTTGCTGAGCAGCTGGCCGTGTCATTCTTCGACAAAACCCGATGACCACAGGCCGGAATAACTTAAGAACCATGGCAGAAGATGTGGCGGAGCCTTCCCCGAAATGTGATTCGACTGCCCACCGGGGCAACGGTTACAGCAAGGCAACCCGACAGGATCTGTTGCGTCGTTTTGCAGCGATTCCGCACACATTGGATGTGCAATGGATGGAACGAACAGTGCGACTGGAGGCCAGCACCAGCGCCATGTTGGAGCTTGCGCGGAGTTTTTTCCAACACCATCAGGTGGGAACCGCCGGAAACCCTGATTTTTATTGGCGCATTGTTTGTGAATCCGATCCGAGAGCAGAGTCAACGGCCACGCCTCTATGCGCGTTTTCAGATCCGGGCCTTCAGTACGTGAACATTGGGCAAAGAGGATTTCTGGCGGTTGACTTGGAGTGTCGCGAAGCAACCGCTTATCTGTCCGATCAATTTTTGAAGAGGGACGCGAGATACCGGCAGCGGCCGCCGCTTGATATCTTGTTTTGCATGACAGCTCCAAGCCTGGGTCTGACCTCTTTGTCCGGAGGATGCGTCGGCATAAACGATCGCGGAGTTTTGGTTTTCGGACCACCGAACTCGGGTAAGACGACAGCCTGCTACCTAGCAGCGAGATGCGGGATGGAGTTTCATGCCGATCAAGTCGTATTCCTTGATATGAAGAGCAACTTGCTTCGCGCATGGGGAGATCCCTTTCCGGCAGTGTTCCGGCCCAAAACTATAGAGTTCTTGCCGGAGCTGCAGCCAATTGCACGCTACTCGACCTACGAGAATCTTGAGTTTTATTACTTCGACAAGAGTCCGTTACAACGGCGTTTGGCGCGACCCGTTTCGCCCGTCTGTGGTTTGTTTCTGAACCGAAACACGACATGCGAGAACGAACTGACGAGAATTGCGGCGGGGGAGACTCTTTCGCGTGTGCGCGACTATCTGCTATTCGACGAAGACAATCGGTTTGGCTCTCAGATTACCGTGGCATTGACCGCTCTTGCCGCAATACCAATCTATAACCTGCGATACGGAGAGGATCCGAAGATCGCAGCGGGGGTGATCAAGGAACTGCTGTCATGAGACGAATGTTCGGGAAAACTCTCGTGTGTTCTTTCGCGTACCTGGGCGTGGCCATAGCATGTCTTGTGCAGTGGCATTCGCCCAAGCCGTGGGCGCGACTGGACTGGTTCGCAGGAGCCTACTTTACACTTCGCTTGGCAGGGTCGCTGCACTCGATCGTCTCCAGTCTAAGTGTGTTTCGCTCCGGTACTCTGCGGCAAGAATGGTGGGCTCTGAATTCTGATCCCGCGGGACCACTGTGGGTGATGGTTTTGATGGCGCTTGACCTCGTTGTCTTCCTCGATTACGGCCACTGGCGATTCGCGCCATGGCTGGCACGCCCGACACTCCAGATCGCCGGCATTGCAATCTATTTCAGTGTTACCTTCGGGCAAATCTGGACTGACTCCTATCTCGCCCGCTATTTCAACCAGAATCAACAACCGCCCCTGCCGATGAATGAGGGGCCCTATCGCTACGTGCGTCACCCGCGGTATGCCACCGCGATCGCAGGAAAGATAGCAATGGCACTCATCTTTGCAAGCTGGGTCGGGTGGTTACTGGTGATCGCCTGGGGCCTGCTTCTGCTGAACAAGATTTCGGTCGAAGAGATGCACTTGCGGAAATTGTTCGGTGTGCGATATGAGTCCTACGCGCGCGAAACAGCTAAGGTCATTCCTAAAATTTACTAATGCGCGAGCGGGGGCGAGCCGCTGGGCGACAGATCCCGACCATTAATCAAGGACTGCGGGCCAACCAGCGCCACACAAAAGGGTGCAAGCAGCGCGTTCCCAGTCCGCAGTCATTCGGCCAACTTGGAGAATGCCAACAATCGAGCGAGCGATGACGAAAATCAGACTGGCGCGGCTTCTCCCAACTTACGGCGGGTGGAATGCGAAGTCTGGGGTCTCGCCTGGGCGAAGCGCCGTCTACGTGGTCAGGCACAACGCGCGCGCAGTATGACGAGTCTCTCAGCCAAACGACCGAGCCCGTCTAGCCAGCAGAATCTCTGCAGCCGGGGCCCAAAGACATCGAACTTCATCTCATTGGTTCATCGACGTCTTTTCCACCATGCAATTCTCCATGACCAGACAGTCCATCCCGCTGTGAGAGAAGGTGTGAAACGCGTCTGACGGGGAATTGACAATGGGCTCGCCTCTCAGATTGAAAGATGTGTTAAGGACCACCGGAACGCCAGTGGCCTGCTGGAAGCGCTCGATCAGACCGTAGTATCTCGGACTATGGTCAGAGAGAACGGTCTGTAGCCTTCCGGTTCCGTCTACGTGCGTGATCGCCGGGAGTGCGTCGCGCTGGTTTTCTCGGACCGGGACCACATAGAGCATGTACCGGGCAGGGTGGTGGCATTGCGCGTGCGGAAAGTCAAAGTAGGTCTCGGCATGCTCGACCAGGGCTGACGGAGCGAAAGGGCGATAAGGTTCACGGAATTTAATCTTGGTGTTGAGGATATCCTTCATTTCGGGATTCCGGGGATCGGCCAGGATGCTGCGGTTGCCGAGAGCGCGTGGTCCCCACTCGAATCGTCCTTGTGACCAGCCCACAACTTTGCCTTGCATGAGGCGCTCAACCACTCGGTCAAAAAGTTCATCGTCATTCTTGAGGCGGCGGAACGGAATGCCGTTGCGATCCAGAAAGTCGGTAATCTCGGCGTCAGAATTAGCACGTCCCCAACATGCGTGCTGCATCGCAAAACCGCGAGGCTTGCCCAACAGTGCGTTGTAAGCCCACAATGCAGCTCCGAGCGCACCTCCCCCGTCGCCCGCTGCAGGCTGCACGAACAGCTGCTCAAAAGGGGTTTCCTTGAGGATGCGCGTATTCGCGACACTGTTCAGGCCGACACCGCCGGCTATGCAGAGCCGTTTCATTCGGGTCTCGCGATGCACGTGGTGTGCCATGCCCAGCAGCAGTTCTTCAGTTACTAGCTGAATGCTGGCTGCCACATCAGCATAATGCTGATTCAACGCGCACAGTTGGCTATAGTTGCCGGGCAGCGAGCCGTAATACCGTGGAACCCCTGTGCCCGTTGTGAAAAAAGGCAGGCGGCTCGGTCGCGGCTCCCCAAACAGAGAAACGAATTTTCGGCTAAAGGTGCGGTCGGCCGAATGGTGAAACGTGAAATAGTCCATGTCTAGCGAAAACGATCCGTCGCAATTCTGTTGGACTACCTTCCACACCCGCTCTGCGTAGCGGGGAACGCCGTAGGGCGCCATGCCCATCACTTTGTATTCGCCCTCATTGACCTCGAATCCAAGAAATGCGGTGAAAGCGCTGTACAGCAGGCCGATGGAGTGGGGAAACTCGATCTGCCGCAACAGGCGGATATCGTTTCCTCGGCCAACACCATAGGTAGCTGTAACCCATTCGCCGACGCCGTCCACGGTGAGAATAGCGGCCTCTTCGAAGGGCGAACACAAGTACGCACTGGCCGCGTGCGAAAGGTGGTGTTCGCAGAACAGTACTTTCTCCCTCCCGACGCCTAGCTCATTCTGGAGCGTCAGACGGATCCAAAGCTTGTCGACCATCCACGAGATCATGGAGTCACGAAAGACTTTCCAAGACTTCGGATAGGTTTGCAGGGCGGTCAGCAGGATGCGGTCAAGTTTGCGGAAGGGCTTCTCGAAGAAGACCACGTAGTCGAGATCCGTTCCCCGGATTCCAGCCTGTTCGAAACAAAATCGGATGGCGCCGCGGGGAAAACGGAAGTCATGCTTCACCCGCGAAAATCGCTCTTCCTCCGCTGCCGCAATGAGAATGCCATCATGGAGCAAGGCCGCAGCGGCGTCGTGGTAATAACATGAGACTCCAAGCACGTACACGGTTCACTGCCTTTTGGCCCACTCCAGATCGTGGGTCTCGCCAGGATGTTCAAGCCAACATGTCGGACGGCGCTTGATTCGCAAAGGGTCTCGGAACAAACGGGAGAATGTTCCGAACGGCAGCGCGACTGTGGCATAGAACGCCGTAAGCAGGATCCGCGCCTGAAAGGTTCCGACCGCGTGGGCGGCTCGTTTCCATGACTGCCAGGTTTGTTTCAGCACGGGAGTGTCCCTAGAACAGCGTATAGATAAATGGTCCAATGGCGGAGCTCTGCGCCAGAAAAATAACGGCACCGCATAACAACAGGGCGATCAACATGGGCACGAGCCACCATCTCTTATGCGCCCAACAGAAGGAGAATAACTCGCCGACGATTCCAAAACGGCCAGTCACAGCTCGTGCCGCACTGATCACGCCCATGATGATTCTCCTGAGAAACCGTTTTCACAAAATGACTCGGTATACCTGTGGGCACCCAGTCGCTGAAGGCTGGATCGAGGCCGACTCCTGGAAGCCATTGCACCTAATTCTCCAGATGGGCCCGGATGCGAGCGACCATGGCCTGGGCTACGATCTCGTTGCCCCGCGGTCCAAGGTGCGCCTCATCTACATACAGCGGTTCCCTGGTGGAATCGAATAGCCCCCCCAAGAAAACATAACCGTCGGAAGAAGCGTGGCGCTCGGCTTCTCGATAGACTGCATTCATAGTCAGGAACCAAGCGCTCTCCGCCGAGGTTCCCGTTGAGTCACGAGCGCCCATTTGCTGTTCAAACGGGACCAGCGGCTTGTGACCGTAAGTGAGCAGGGGCTGCCAAAAACAGTACAGCTTGAATCTATAGGCTTCGCCCAGAATCCGGGCGAGGTGCATGTTGGCCTCATAATTGCCAAAGGCCGAAATTACATTCAGTTGTTGTTTGGCAATTAGGGCCGCGAAGGCATTTGCCGACTGATGGCGCGCCAGAGCGGCCCGAGTCAACCGCAATGCGTAAGACTTTTGTAGAAAGTCGAGCCGCGCGGAAATTGATCCCTCGATGCGGCTCTTCACCATTCCAAACATAAAGTGAGGGGCGGGATGATCTAACGGGGCCCACGCCAGGGAGGAATCGTTGACCCCGTCGTAGAAGACCACTATGTCGGGGCGGCCGCCTGCTTTCAACTGCTCCTCAAGCAGGATCAGTTCTTGATCGCTGACGTAGCCTTCCACGCCGAAGTTAAGGACGACGAAGCAATCCCGCGACCCGGAATTCAGTTCGCGTGACAGATAGGAGGGGATTGTCGCGAAATCGGGTACGGCGGTACCGTACATCGTCGAACCGCCAAAGGTCCAGACGGTAGTTGGGTGGGCCGCGCCACAGTTGGCGGCGTCCACGGTTCTGCGCAGTATTCCCATCGCACCCTGGTCATTGTTGATGAACTTGCCGTGCCACTCGGTAACGCCCCAGATTCGGAATGGCACATAAGCCCTCGATTGCCGTCGCCGCAAGGATTCCTCGCGCCAGAACTCCCGCGCCCAGTCTACCTCCGCATACACAGGACTGGATCCCTGATTCTCAAGCTCGGCCTCTCTGCTCACGGGATGAATCGACCAGATGGACCACGATGCTAACTCAAGAAAGGCTGCGAACAGCATCACCACAACAATTGCATAGCCGAGGAAGGAAAAGAATGGTGGCAGAGATCGGGAGATGAGCCGGCCGAAACGAGATTGTGTCTTCAAAGCACCGACTGTAGGGGTTGTTGAAGGCCCCTGGTCCGTCTGCGGTAACGAATCGCGTTGCAGTAGCTCAGTCATCGCTTACTCCGGGAGAACGACGCGAGCGATGGTGGTTAACCCAACACCTCGGCCGCAGTCGGTCGCATACAAAAGAGTTTGAGTATCCGCCCACGACGGTGAAAGCGCATTGCACCAGGCATGGGTTAGTTGCCGCTCCGACCCAGTTGCCACGTCGCGCACATAGAGGTGCCAGGATCCATGATCGCGCCGACAAAACGCCAGGCGCTGGCCGTCGGGAGAGATCGAGGGATAGCGAGCGGGATGGAGAAACCCGGAAAGTGGCGAGAGCTCTCGCGTGCTCCGAACGAAGCGTAACAAAGAAGGATCGCTGACGTTACCCGCGGCAGCGATCACATCCCCGTCGTTGGTGACCGTCAGATCTAAGGGCTGGTAAGCGCTGGGCACGATCGTCTGCGGGGCATCGCCTGGTCTGAGTTCCTGCAGCCATGCTGTTCTCCTCCCATGGTCTTCTCGAATGAACGCAAGCCACTTCCCATTCGACGACAGAGTCGGTTCCTGGCCTTCGGTCAGCCTTTCAGGACTCGACCCTAGTTGTTCGACGGGAACCTCCACCAGAAGTGATTCTCTGCCGGTCAGTTCCGAATAGAGAGCAGTTGCTTTTGAGGAGCCGGCAAGCGACAACGCATCTCCAGAGAGGGATACTTCGTTGGCCGCTCCGCGTCTTACGAGCCCGACCGCATACCTGCTCGGCAGCATCTCCGTGTACGCCACCCCCCCGGCGACGGGCACGGGATTCGCGAAGCGGTATCCACTGCCGAGCGTCGGTAGGCGTCGGTTGAAGTCCTCTTCGCGGTTTCGAGCCCATTGGAGATTGCAAAAAGTCAGCACCCCCGCCGAAATCAGTCCTGCCGCCAACCAGCGTCCTGCCGAGGGTCGCTTACCGGCGGCACGGGCACAATGCAACAACCAGACAAAAAGAGCAGTCGTGGCCAGAAGCCGCATTGGGAACCAACTCGAGATCCTGGCGGGAAGCGGCGCACACGCCGCTACATAGAGGAGCAGCAGAATGAGCGCGCTCCCGTCGTTGCCTGTTGCCAGAAGAGCGTCGACACCAACGATTGCGCTGAAGATGACCAGGCACCAGTAGTCGGGTGCCGTGGTGGTCGAGAACAACAGCATCAAAGGAACAAACGCCCCCCACTGCAACGCCGTGGCGCGCGTGGTTCGGTCATCCTCGACGAGCCAGAGAAAAACACAGAGCAGGGCCGCAACGCTAATCGCCATTGCTGATGCGAAAAGCAGGGGGGAATTCACCAGCGGAAAGGGATTGAGCTCGGGCTCGGTCAGGAATAGCCGGCTCCAAAGCGTAGCAAAGGAGTTTTGCGCTACCGTGTAGGGACCCAGCCAGTCACCGCGCGATGCCTGGCTGAGCACCTCGCGGAGAAAGACTCGGTGGACTTCGGCCCCGAACATCACGACGGAGATGAGCACAAGAACGGCGAGTCCGATCATGAAGCCCACGAGCGCACGTACATTCCGTTTGCAAAGGAAGAAAATCACCACCAGGGCTGGAAACAGCTTCATACCCGCAGCAACGGACCAGATTGCTCCCGATACTACATGGCGATCCGCCGACGCGGCATAATAGCTGGCGCAGACAAGAGTGAGGATAACTACATAGTGCCGGGCGAACAGAAAGTCGACATTCAAGGGAAGCATACACAACAATGTAATCAGCGAGAGGCGGCGCCAACTCAGAGTGGTCACCCGGCGCAGCATCGCAACAGAGAGGGCCAGCGAGGCAAGGCTCAAAATCAGCCAGACCCGCTTCGCGGCAAGCGGTTGCAGTCCCGCCAACGGGACCGACGCTAGAATCAAGGTGGGAGGATTCGGCGAAAAGCTCACCAAACCATCCCGCACGCCCCAATGATCATTTTGGCGTTGAAACCAGGTCCATTCATAGATACGGTCCAAGGGAATGTTATGCCGATAAAGCTTGGCGGCCAGGTAGTAGTTGGGGAATTCACTCTTAAGCGTTTGCCACGCTGGTACGAAAGTGCGCGTCCCGAATGCGACGGCCAAGGCCGCAACAACCGTCCATTCCAGCGAAGACAGCCAGGCGGGACTGGGTTGCACAAACCTTACCACCGAGCCTCCCTGGCAGGCTTCGGATTCCAACATTTCCGCACTCTGTCTGGTCGTCATCGATTCAAGCAAGAAGGCAAATACCTTCTTTGTTGCTGAATCACAAGCTCCGGAAACTCCATTCTGGCCTGAAGTTGTCCCTGAGACCTCGCTGGATCATCATGGTTCAGGTGCAGTTGGGTGCAGTCTCCGGTTGCAGTCTCTTCGCATCCACACTTGGTTTGGGAAGTTTGACAATGTTCTTCAACTGGCGATTGATCCACAGCTCGATCGGGAAGCTGTAGAAATCGTTGTTCAAGCGCACGCGCGCCGGGTATGCGGTAAGGTGCTGGATTGCCTTCGCAAACCGCCCGTGGCCAGTGGTCGCGATCGGAGCGCGATCAAAGGCAATCCGCAAGTAATCTCGCATGGTTTGCACTCGCTGGTGATCCGTACCTTTGAGCCATGGGAGGACTGTGTAACGCGGGAAATAATCCGCCCAACCCTCGAGGGAAGTTGGTACTTCGATTCCCAACTGCGCCGCCTGATGGAAAATTGGAGACCCCGGATAGGGCGTGAAAATGTTCGTCCAGAATTCCGCGCCACTGAACTTCTGGCAGATATCCATCATGAAGTTCACGGTTTCGCGGCGTTCTTTTGGCCCCTCGCCGGGAAAACCGAAAATAATGTTGAACGACGGAATCACTCCCGCTTTTATGCAGCGCTCTGTCGACTGATAGATATCGCCGAGGACCTGAAAATCCTTGTTCATCAGTTTCATAACGGTCGGAGAGGCAGTTTCGATCCCCTGGCAGATCTGATGGAGCCCGGATCGGCGCAACAAGGCTAGTTCCTCGACGCGGAGACGTGCGGTCAGATTCGTCGTGGCTTGGATGCTCCATTTAAAGTTCGCCCCCGCCCGGATCAGCCCTTCGGCAATTTTGAGGGAGCGATCTAAATCCACAAGAAAGTTGTCGTCCGCCATCCACAATAGCTCCAGCCGATAACGTCGCGTTAATTCAGTCGTTTCGGCGACCACTTGTTCGACGGGAAGGGCGTTCCACTTCCGACCGTAGACTCCGGCGTTTGTGCAATAGGCGCAATTGAAAGGGCAAGCCAGGCTAGAAACGTACATGGCCCAGCGGCGCCCGCAAATCTTCTCGTAGGCATCGAAGTCTGCAAGTTGATAGGCTTTGGTTGGCATCTGGTCCAGACGCTTCAGCGGGCGTTCTAGAGTGAAATGAATCAAGCCATCGACTTTGAATCCAATGCCGAGAACGTCGTCGAGCGGAGCTTTGTCGCGCAACCTTTCGGCGACGCACAACATGCTCTCTTCGCCTTGAGCGCGAACGACGATGTCTACGTAAGGAGCCTCAAGGGTCTGGGTAGGCAATAACGACGGGTGCCACCCACCCAGAATTACGGGAAAATTGGGATCCCAGTTCTTGATCGCTTTCGCCACTTCAACCGTCTCGCGGATCATGGGCCCGGTCACCAGGGAAATGCCTAAGCAAAGGGCATCTTTCACCTCATCCATAATGCGCTTTTTGTAGTTGGGCGTGATCGACGCGTCGATAATGCAGATTTCATATCCCGCCTCCAACAAGGGAGTCGAGATGGCAAGGATCCCCAGGGGGGCGGTCGCCTCGATGCTAGAGAAAGAGGCAACAAAAAACACAATTTTTTTCGATGAATTCACTGGATGCCTTCCCTGTTTAATCTCGCCGACAGAAATTTATCCCCATCGGTTTGATGCCGAAACCGTCCAGCCCCTGGAGGGGCGTGGCTTGTCACAGCTACGGGAGAATTCCGCACGTGCACACTTAGCTGGACTGTGGGCTAAAAAGCTACCAATGACCATCCCGGAATTTGTCTCGGAATTGTCAAATTCCTGCAAAATTCGCCCGCTGGCGACCGCTCCATTGCCAGCTCGATCAAGTGTTTAAGCCTTTGCGAAATGGACAGTTGTTGGAGACGGTCTTGTGCCCTTGGCTTTATTTTGAAGCCAACAATTCCACGAAAGCATGCCATGACGCTGGACGACGGAATCCGCTGCTAAGCAGAGTCCCCGCCAACCCAGCGCAATACAGAATTCCTCCTACCGCGATTTGCAACAGCAGTCCCACCAGCGTGTGAATCGGAAACGTATAGCTAACAAACCAGAGCACCGCGGTCAGCAATAACCCCATCATCAATGGCATCCGGTACGCTCTGTCGAGAAAAGTCCAAAGTGGAACGTCAAGGACACGGCAAAGGTGGCGGGGCAGAAACAAAAGGCTCGTGCAGGCCAAAGGGATTGCGGTACCCCAGGCGACACCGACGATGCCAAAACGACGCGCCAAGAACATGCTGAGGAGAAGGTTAACTATTCCTTCCAGTAACAGAACCGAGGCGAGCAGGCTATGCCTCCCCATTCCCAGAAGAATCCGGGTTGAAGTTGATTGAGCAAGGTACAGAGTCCTTGGAACGATCAACAGGACCAGAATCGGATAACTCGAAACATATCTGGCTCCAACCCACGCTTCAACGATAGGTTTGCCAAGGATCACTAGCACGACACAAAGAGGAAAGATGATGAACGCGCTGGCGCGGTTCCCCGCAATGAAGGTCTTCCGCAGACGTTCCAAATCTCCCACGGCGTGGAACTGGCTGGACATTGGTGTGAATATCTGCGACATGCTGCGAACGGCATAGCTCGAGTATTCGACCAGCCTGGCGGCGATAGAAAAGGAGGCAATTCCGGTGGAGGAGAGCAGCCCACCGATGACCAGAGAATCCGACTGGAAACGGAGTTTTTCCGCGCCGATTATCGCAAACGAAAGAGCTCCATAGCTCGCCATCTTGCGAAATGCCTTCCCGTCTAACCGCCACAGGTTGAGCCGAACCGGCAACGCATGCCAACCCATGTACGCGATGACCAGACAGCTGAGCAAACTTACGGCGACCGTGACCATGCCAACGGCCAATAAGCCTCCCCCGGTCAGGAGTGCAGCGACGATCAATAAGGCGCGAAGGAGTGCGACTCCGATCTGGCTCAACTGCAGCCACGTGAACTTTTGCAGGCCTTCCAACGCGCCTGAGAACGCGGTGAGAGGAAAGGTTGCCGCAATAGTAGCGCCAGACATCAGGGACAGAATCCGCGCCGACCTGAGCAATGCGGCAGGTATTCTAAACAGAAAATCCAGCCAGAAGAATGCGCCGACCGTGAGAAGTAGAACTAACAACCCTACAACGGTATAGAACGAGAAGCTAGTGCTGAGATAGCGCGAGAGTTGCTCATCATCGTGAGTCGCGACGAAGCCAGCTGTGAACTTTACGATCGAGGACCGAATCCCAAAATCGAGAAGTCCGAAATAACCGGTGACAGCAAAAACCAGGACCCATATACTAAACGCCTCGTCACCCAACTTATGGAGAATGAAGGGAGACAGGAAAAACCCGACAATCGCATGCACCAGCAAAGCCAGCCAAGTCGCACTGACGTTCTTGATGGCTTGCGCTTTCAGGCTCATAAGAGTTTCTCGGTCGGTTGGTTAAGGAGAAGCCGCTGGGTTTCTTGTCCGATTCAACGATCGCCAACGAGGCACCTCCCAGAGATAGCGAAGCCCGGCAAGAATGTGAAACATGCTTCGTCCGACAAGGCGTTGGGCTCTCCACCAACCTGCGCTCAAAGCCAGAGACGGGTCTTTTCTTAAAGACCTCACGATGCACAAGAGACGCGAGGACGGAAGCAGCCGCTTCCGGACCACGTTCTTGCCAACTTGTGCATCCTCTCGGTACTGCTGATGAAGAAAGACAACAAATTTCGCCGTAGGAAATAGCGTGAACTGGTAAGCCGGTAGCTCCGAAAACACGCAACGGCGCGCGTAGTGGTTAATCCATATGCGAGACGCGGGGCTGATCCGTGCGCCCCATGCGTGAACTATCGGAGGAATTGGTGCTGCAAAGAGTCTCGATGCTAGCTCTGTCACAATGACCACGAACTCGCGCAGGATTCGGCTGTCGCCGATACGCTGCTCCATCAGACTCCAGAACTCAGGATCATTAGCTTGCCGGCTCAGAAAATACCCGATTTCCAACAGGCACGACATCCGAATCCAGAGATTGAACAGATGATGGCACGAGTGCAAAATCTGCACGAGAAAAGCGTCCTGCTCATCGAGAGCGGGGAATGTCAATCCATTCCAGCGATGGGTGATTACTCGGTCCAGGAAGAACAGCTTCGGAATTTGCGGGAGACGGAAGAGGTCGCCATCCCATAAATCCTTGTGCAACTCGACTGCATGGGGTGCTCGCGGAGAGTATTGCTCTGGGCCCCGAGATGGCCTACCGCCAGGAATGACGAAAATTGTTTCCACGCTGGAAAGTGAATCCTTCTCAACGTATCCGACTTCAACTAGCACGCGGTGCGCCGCCGCGACGGACTTGTCGGCAATCAAATAATCGAAGTCTCCTTGATGCCGAAGAGGAGCATAAGGACAGAATTGAGGAACCAACGAAAAACCTTTCATCGCCGCGTAGCGGATCCCTGCATCGTTGAACTTGTGATTGATCGAGTCGAACCGTTGCGCCATTGCCTCCACGCGAAGCTGATTCGACCTGAAATTTTGTTCCAAGCGACACAAGGCCGAAGCTGGAATGGTGCCCGTGGCATTGCAGTCTTTGAGCTTTTGCAGGAAGTAGAAGGACAAGCCAACGTCGTCCAGCCACCGGACAAGACGCGGCCAGGCGCGCGGCTTTATTTGTGCAATCGCCTTGAGGTGACCACAGAGATCACCCGAAAAACTCAAGAACTGAACGATGGCTTCCGCTTGGGTCTGTCTCATCACGAATCCTCCGTCCGTCGGAAGTGGCACACGAGGACTGCAGGCAGTCTGCAAGCCTCGGCAAAGAAATGTGCTTTGCCCGCTCGCGCGAACAGTGGTTCCTCCAGCTCACCCAGCCAGAGCGCTTCATTCGCCTCGCAAGCGAAACCATTTGAGCAAAACGTCTGGATGATCTCCTTGGCTGAGCGATACCACGTTTCGATTTGAACAGCCGTACGGCCCTCGCGAAAACCAACGCGCCATCCCCGCGCATAAGCTTCGGGATGCAGATCACTCACGAAGACATCAGCACCGGGTCTCGTGACGCGCGCCAGCTCGTGCGCCATGCGTCCCAGATCCTGTATATGTCCCATCGCGAATGAACAAATGACCAGATCGAACGCCGCCTGGGAAAGCGGAAGGTTCTCGCAGGAGGCTCTGGCAAGACGCCCTGTTGATCCTTTTTTGTTTCCAGCGACCCGTAACATCGCCATTGATAGATCAACCCCCACGCCTGCCCTGCTCCCTCGTGCCATGAGATGTTCGAGCCATCGGCCTGTGCCACATCCCGAATCCAGGACCGATTTATTGCGCAGTTCTGGCAGCAAAGACAACAAATGACGCTCTTCCCGGGACAGTAACGGATTGGGTGTTTGATCATAGAGCGGAGCCCAACGCTCATAGCCCTCCGCTACTCCAATAGAACACCGACCATCCCCTCGCGAAGGGTGAGGCTCCTCCGCCGCTCTGGAATCCGAATCGGTATGCGTGGCTCCACTCATAGGCTCTCTGCTTTAGGCTTTCGCAGTTCGATCACCTGCTGTATCCATTTCAGCTCTAATGGTGCGGTATAGACCCCAAGGCGGTAACGCCAACTGCTCATAGCTTTCAACGTGAGTCGCCCCCAATTGGGTAGCCGGATGTCCTGGACGGTCGGCCAACGCGATGACACCACCAACTCAAAATTGTCGATCAACTGTTTGGTGCCGGGCCGCAGCCATGGAGTCTGCGGGTCTTTCTGGGTGGCGAAACGTTGCCAGCGCTCAGTGACCCATTCATCGGCAGCGGTCGGGAAATTCATCTGGTCCTCAACCTCGCCATACATGCGGGCACGTTGCGGTACCGGCGTATAGTGCTCGAATATAATCTCGGCGTCGGGGTTCAGCCGCTTCAACTGCCTGATGAACACAATGCATTCGCGCGTATCACCTTCCGGATCTTTCGGATTTCCAAAGATGATGGAAAACTCGGGGATAATACCGAACCGTCGTATGCGCGAAGCCAGCTCCAGTGTGTCTTCGGCGCGGAGATCTTTGTTCATCTCCCGCAAGATTGCGTTATTGCCCGATTCGGCCCCAAAGAAAATCATGGTGCAGCCGGCGCGCCGCAACGCCTCGAAGGTACTGTCCGAATACTTCATCATGATGTCGGTTCTTCCTTCGCACCACCAGCGCAGGTTGAGAGGCGCGAGGCGGTCGGCAAGGTCGCGGGTATGATCCTCTCGCAGAAAAAAATTGTTGTCGTAGAACTGAACGGCGTCGACACCGTGGGTCGTAACGAGATATCGAAGGATGCCTTCCGTGCGTCGCGGAGACTCCATCTTTTCCCGGCTGCCCGAGAATGTCACAACCCCACAGAAGTTGCACCGATACGGACAACCAATGCTCGCCTGATGAACTGCTGTGCGCCGCCCCAGAAACGTAGGCAGAAGGTAGCGGTCCACCGGTACGCTGTGATAGGGATACCAAGGAAAGTCGTCTAGGCAAATCAGGGGACGCTCTGGGTTGTGATGTTGTGTTCCATCGGCGGTTTTGTAGGAGAGACCGAGTATGTCCTGGAGGTCACTGTGGCCGCGCTGTGCCTCAAGAAGCTGTAAGAAGGTCTGCTCTCCCTGGCCGCGGATGGCATAGTCTACATAATCGGTGTTGAGCGCGGCTGCTGTATAGTTCGAAGCGAAGTATCCTCCCCAAACGATTGGCAGCTGCGGGAATCGAGAACGAATTTCGCGGCAGCTTGCCACTGCGCCCACGGTTTGCGGACCGGGCATGACGGTAACGGCCAATAGTTCTACAGGATTTTCCTTGATGATCCCAATCAGGCTTTCGGTGGGATTTGGGTCGACGTTGCCGTCGACAATAGCGTACTTTTCTTTGCCTTCTATGATCGCAGCGATAGCGAGGACCGACAGTGGTAACCGGCGATTGCGCGGTCGGGTTGCTCTCGGATTATAGAAAAGGATCATCCCCCGACACTCGACCTTGCCCGTCTGACAGCAGACTGGTGCACCGGGCTTGAGAGTTCAATATGGGACGTTAACCTACCAATGGCAAGCTCCCGATTTGTCTGGATTTTGTCAAAATTCTGCAATTTTCAATATGCCTGTCAAAGACACAGAGATGCGACTCCGTTAACGGGATGAGAGCACGATGTTTCGGCACCCTTAAAGTGACACGAATTTGACAATCCAATGACAACATCAAACCCCACTCGGCCTATATTGCTTCAGCCAATCTCCAGACGCGTGCGAATTTGTCCGGGGCCAACAAAATCGTGCTGTTCTACCCGCCCTACGACGGACCGCCGTTAGGCGCGCCGCTCTCGCTGCTTTGTCTCGCTGCGCCTCTGCTGCAGGCCGCTTTCGAGGTCAAACTCATCGACAACCTGATTTCTCCAGACATGGAGAAGACCATCCTGCATGAAGTAGAAGACGCTCTCCTGTTGGGTATTTCGGTGCTGACCGGCCCGCACATCGGAGCAGCTATCCGAATGTCGAAGGCAGTTAAGAAGAAGCGTCCAGCTCTGCCCATCGTGTTCGGCGGTTGGCACGCAAGCTTGGCCACCCAACAAACGCTGCGCGAGCCGTACGTGGACGCCATCGTGAGGGGGCAGGGAGAACTCACATTGCTCGAGCTGGCGCAACGAATCGCCGACGGTGACGACTGGCACGGAGTTCGCGGGATCTCATTCAAGGATGCCGATGGACAAATCGTTCACGAGCCAGAGAGGCCGGTTGCGGACATTAACACTCTGCCACGGCCCGCATATCACCTGGCCGATCCCCGGATATACGCCGCCGTATCCGGCGTTCGCCAATTGGCGTACACCAGCAGCGTCGGCTGTCCCTACCAATGCAATTACTGTACCGACCAGGTTTTCTACAAGCGGCGCTTTAACGCCTACCGCGTGGAACGTGTTGTGAGTGACCTTGCCGAACTGGTTCCGCGCTACAACATCGAGCACGTGCCTTTGTTCGACTCGAACTTTCTGGTAGATCGAAAGCGGGCGGTTGCAATCGCGAAGGGGATCATTGCAAGCGGCGTGAAATTTCAGTGGGATTTCCAGACCTCCACCGATTTCCTGGCCTTAATGTCCGAGGAGGACGTGCGATTGCTTGCGGAGAGTGGAGTGCACCACATCGGCTTTGGCACCGAGTCCGCCTCCCAGGAAGTGCTGGCTCTGATGAACAAGCGTTTTCAGCACGTCGAACAGATGGTGGAGACAGCGCGCAAAACCAATCTTGCGGGCATTCACGTCGTTTTCAACATTATTCTCGGGTATCCTGGCGAGACCGAGGCGCATCGCCAACAAACATTCCGCATCATGAGCGACATCGCCAAAGAGTATGCAAATGTCAGTTTTTCGCCAAATATCTTCACTCCCTACCCCGGCATTCCGATCTGGCCACAACTCAGGGAGATGGGCGTACGGGAACCGCAGTCTCTCGAGGAGTGGGAAACCCTCGCGTTGGGCACAAATATTCTTCCCTGGCTGCGAGGGGAAGAACTGCGACGACTCCGGCGGAGTTTGGAGTACTTCCTCCTGAACAACCAGATTCGAAAGGTAAGCACAAAGATCCCCTGGGCGCGGCGGAATGTGCGCCGTCTCCTGGGAGCGCCGGTACGGTGGCGAATCGGCAAGAGTCGATATTCCTTTCCATGGGAACTGTGGGTGTCGCGCGCGGTGGAAAAAGTTGTCACTCGACGATCGCTTTTGACGGGGCGGCCGCTGGCTGAAAGCACCCAGGAAGTGTGTTGATTCGACCATCGGTGATAGTTAAGAGGCAATTGACATGGCTGCTGATGTCTTACTTACCCATTCCTATCACCTGTACTACGACCGCAAGCAGGTGCGGAAGATGCAGCCCTATCCCCCCCTCGGCACGCTGTATGCCGCCGCTCTTTTGCGTACCGCCGGGATTTCCGTCGCTGTGTTTGACACCATGCTCAATGATCCGGAGGCAGGATTTCAGAACGCTCTCCGTCAGCATCGTCCGCGAATCGTGGTCGTCTTTGAGGACAACTTCAACTTCCTTTCCAAGATGTGCCTCACCCGCATGCGCGAAGTCGCATATCATATCCTCGACACTTCTCTGCAAGCTGGTGCAACGGTACTGGTCAATGGTTCGGATGCTTCGGATCACGCTCTCGACTATCTGCAGAGAGGTTTCCGGTTCGTGCTTCTGGGAGAAGCGGAGTTTACCTTGCTCGAGGCGGTATCACATCTCCTCAAGCAAGATGAAGACGCTTTAGATCGCGTTGCCGGCATGGCCTACCTGCACAAACAGTCTGCGGAGTTGGTGAAAACCCCTCAACGCGCGTTCATGCGCGACCTGGACCATCTTCCCTTTCCTTCCCGCGACCTCGTTGACACCAATCAGTATCGAAGTGCATGGAAGGCGGCACATGGATACTTTTCCCTCAACATCGTGGCTAGCCGTGGCTGCCCCTACCGCTGCAATTGGTGCGCCAAGCCGATTTATGGAGATTCATTTTCGGTTCGCTCAGCGGCGGCAGTTGCCGCGGAGATCCGGCAACTCAAGTGCAACTTCGGCGCCGACCATCTTTGGTTTGCTGATGACATTTTCGGATTGCGTCCAAAGTGGGTTCGCGAACTCGCTGCCGAAGTGGAAAAGCTCGATGCTGCCCTTCCTTTCAAGATGCAATCCCGCGTGGACTTGATGACGCCCAATAACGCGAGTGCTCTGCGCCGCGCCGGTTGCGTCGAAGTGTGGTTGGGCGCCGAATCCGGTTCACAAAAGATCCTCGATGCCATGGACAAGGGGACACGGGTAGACCAGATCGCGAAGGCGCGCGAGAATCTGAGGCGCGAAGGCATTCGCGCCTGCTACTTTCTGCAATTCGGATATCCGGGTGAAACCTGGCAGGATATTCAGAGCACGATCCGGCTTGTCCACGACACCCGGCCCGACGACATTGGTGTTTCGGTGTCATATCCTTTACCCGGAACCAAGTTTTTTGAGCGCGTTCAGGCACAACTGGGAGAGAAGACTAACTGGTCTGACAGTGAAGATCTGTCCATGATGTTCCAGGGCGCCTACACCAACGAGTTTTACCGCGCTTTGCATGACGCTCTGCATGCCCAGGTCGATTCCTGGAATTCAATTCGCAGCAAGGCTACGCACAGGGAACAGCTCGAACAACAAGAACCAGACGAACTCTGGAAATGCGTCATCCAGTTGGAGCGAACGTGCCGGAATCCAAGGCCCACAGTCCTGGGCAATTACTCCGAGAACAAACTGGTGCAGCTCCAGCCCCATGGTTACGACACAAGTTTCGACGATCTGCTTAGGATACTTGCCGATTAATAGAATGATGGACCTTCTTCTCACTCACGGTTACTTCCTCTACGAGGATCCCAAAGAGCTTCAGGTCATGAAGCCCTACCCACCGCTGGGCATCCTTTACATCTGCTCGCACCTGCGAAAGAAAGGACTGAACGCCGAAGTTTTCGACTCCACATTTTCCTCGCGCCAACAACTGTGGGACGTCCTCAAGCAGAGTCCTCCTTCCGTCCTTGGAATCTATGCGAACTTGATGACTCGCCCGAATGTTGTGGAAATTCTCGGCGTCGCAAAGGCATTGGGCTGGCAGACGGTTGTCGGAGGTCCCGAACCGGGTGCGTACGTCGATGAATACCTCGGAGCAGGCGCCGATGTGGTCGTGATCGGTGAAGGCGAGGTGACCTTAGAAGAATTGGTGCCTGCGCTGCAAGCGCATGCAGGCAGGAATTTGCAGCATATCGATGGGATCGCATTCAAGTCGCCCGATGGCTCAGTGGTTCGCAACAAGCCACGCGAGCAGATTAGAGACATCGACGCGCAGCCGTGGCCGGCGCGCGAGTTGATCGACATGCCCCGTTATGTTGACGTCTGGCGTCAGCATCATGGTATGGGCTCGGTTTCACTTATCACGGCGCGCGGTTGTCCCTACCATTGCCGCTGGTGCAGCCACGAAGTCTTCGGTAAAACCCATCGGCGCAGAAAACCAATATCGGTCGCCGACGAACTGGAATGGCTGATAAATCGCTACCAACCGCAGATGGCATGGATGGCGGATGATGTCTTCACCATTCACCATGGCTGGCTTTTTCAATATGCGGCCGAGCTTAAGCGGCGCAGGCTGAGACTTCCCTTCGAGTGCATCTCGCGGGCCGACCGGCTCAATTCCCAGGTCGTTGAAACATTGGTCGAGATGGGCTGCTTTCGCGTCTGGATTGGTTCCGAGAGCGGCTCTCAACGGATTCTCGATGCCATGGAACGTGGTGTCACAGTAGAGCAGGTTCAAACGGCCGTGGCTCTCTGCCGCTCAGTCGGAATTCAAACGGGCATGTTCTTGATGTGGGGCTATGAGGGCGAGGAGTTGTCTGATATCGAAGCGACTGTCGAACACGTAAAGAGAACAGACCCCGACATCTTCTTCACTACGGTTGCCTATCCCATCAAAGGCACACCCTATTTTGGAGACGTCGCGGATCGAGTAGATGCCTTCCAACCCTGGAAGGAAAGTTCGGACAGAGAATTCCGTATTCGCAACCGGCATTCGCGCCAGTTCTACAAGTTCGCGGACAGACTGCTTCGCAATGAGGTCGAGCTAAGACATTTACAGCTCAAGGCCGAAGCCGACGAGGTAAGAATTGCTGCACTGCGCAGCGGTATTGCCGAGGCACGCGCTGGCCTGAAGGCCACGCACGCGGAGATCGAGGCTTGAAGGAAATGTCCGTCACCCAATCGCAAGCTGTTTCGGCTGCGTTTGACGCTATCGCCGCCCGATATGACGAGACCTTCACTTCTTCCATGATCGGTCAGGCTCAGCGTTCGGCAGTCTGGGGCGAACTAGCGACTACGTTCCGTGCCGGAGAACGAGTGTTAGAGATTGGGTGCGGAACCGGGATCGATGCATGTTTCCTCGCTGAACGCGGGGTTCAAGTTGTCGCTTGTGACGCTTCCTCCGAGATGATCCAGATGTTGACGCGAAGAGTCGAGCACACGGGGTTGGAGAATCTCGTGCAACCGCGTGTACTCGGCGCCGAGCATATAGCGTCTTTGCAACCGCATGAATTGTTCGACGGAGCATTTTCAAACTTTGGTGCAATCAACTGTGTTGAGGATCTCGGGAAGCTAGCCAACGACCTTGCCCAATGCCTCAAGCCCGGCGCGACCGCCCTTTTGTGTTGGATGGGCCCGTACTGCTTGTGGGAACAGAGCTGGTACCTTCTACAAGGACGACGAGATAAGGCGTTCCGCCGTCTCAAGCGTGAAGGTGTCCAGGCCAGAATTGCCGATGGGGTATTCGTCCACATTCATTACCCTTCGGTCGAATTCCTGACGCGAGTGTTCGCGCTCGCGTTTCGCTTGAAGTCGGTTCGGGGAATCGGAGTTGCCGTTCCGCCGAGCTACCTTGAGAATTGGGCTCACCGGCATCCGAATTTGCTGCAGATCTGCGAACGCGTAGATTCGTGGCTGGGACGCTGCCCGGGCACAAGGTTGCTTGGCGATCATGTATTAGTCCGCTTACAGCGCGAAAGGCGTTTCGGTGGTGACTGAGCGGTGAACTCACTAATATCCATCTCCGCTACTCCCGATGCTGCGGCTGTTACGGTGCATACGATCCACGAACTGCCTGTACTGGTGATCTTCCCCCATAACCAATGTAATTGCCGTTGTGTGATGTGCGACATTTGGCGGATCCGGCAGGCTGAACAGCTCACGCCCCAAGATCTCGAGCCGCAACTGGCTGGCTTTCGAAAGCTGCGGGTGCGCTGGGTGGTCTTTTCGGGAGCTGAGCCACAACTGAATGAAAAGTGGAGTTACCTGGCGCAACTCGTTCGTTCCGGTGGAAGCCGCGTCACTTTGCTGACGGCGGGCCTTTTGTTGAAGCCCCAAGCAGGACTTGTCGTCGAGAGCGTAGATGACGTGATCGTGTCTCTAGATGGGCCACCGGCGATCCATAACCACATCCGGCGCGTTCCCGATGCGTTCGAACGACTGGCTGATGGCGTCAGCACATTGCGCCGTCTCAATCCGGACCTGCCAGTTCGCGCGCGGTGCACTGTGCAGAAGGCAAATCACTCTTCCTTGCGCGCGATTGTCCGAACTGCGAAAGAACTCGGCCTGACCTCGGTTTCCTTCCTGGCCTCAGACCTCACTTCAACTGCCTTCAACCGCCCAGCGGGCTGGTCAGCTGAGCGAATAAGCCGAGTCGCTCTTACCAATGAGGAAGTGGAAACACTGCAGTCGGAAGTCGACCAATTGATAGCAGAACAACACGCAGATCTGCAGTCGGGATTTGTCGTTGAATCCTGTCAGAAGCTGGGCCGCATCGTCGAGCACTTTCGTGCTCATCTGGGCAAAGGCCAGAATGTCGCTCCTCGCTGCAATGCCCCTTGGGTTTCAGCCGTGATTGAAGCCTCCGGTGATGTCCGCCCATGCTTCTTTCATCCGGTTCTGGGGAACATCCATCGTGACTCACTAACCGACATAGTCAACAGTCCCCATGCCCTGCGCTTTCGGTTAGATCTTGCCGTGGCCAGCAACGAGATCTGCAAAAGGTGCGTGTGCTCCCTTTATGTGCAGAAACATCAAGACGCCGCCCAGAAATGGACCGAGCAGCCGATGATTGAAGATTGAAGTTCACCACGGATCTACTCTTTGAAGGTGAAGTCTAGCGTTTCTTCCTTGCCCGCCGTTACAGTCACCTTTTGACTCTGCGTTCCAAGCTTCTCCTGCCACGCGGTGATCGTGTAGGTTCCTGGTGGCAGGTTCTTCATTTCAAACGAACCGCTTTTGTCAGTCACCACGTAGTACGGATGTTTGAAGACCGCGATGTACCCTTTCATCCAGGGGTGTACATTGCATTTCACTGGAATCGCAATTTCTTCCCGAGCAAAGGACTGTTCGAGAGGCACGCCGTGTGGTTGGCTCATGTTCCATTCGCGGTTGTTGTTGGGCATCGGATGGATGTTGTGCGTTGTCTCATCGCTGTTCACGATGTTCAGCTTCTGATTGGCCTGGATCGCGATGACATGCGGACGGTACTGGCAGCCTTTCTGTTCAAGCACTGCTGGCTGCTGGGGCGGCTGAAAGGCGTGGGATGTCAGCCCTTCTGAAACATAGACGACAACATTCGCCAAACCTCCGTCTGTCCCAACTACAACCTCCTCAGTAGTTGGAAGAGTGGAGCGTGCCTTGGCGCAGAGTGGATCTTGCGACATGTCGATGCGTGCACCTTTGGGTGGAATGCCTTCGAACTTCACCACACCCTTGACCGAAACCTGTGCATCCGCGTGGCTGGCCCAACCTCCGATGATCAAGCTGGACAATGTTGCAAGTGCACATGTCGAGATAAATGCGAATTTCAGTTTCATTAAAAACCTACCTTCATGAATATTGCAGGGGCTATAGTTGCCTGGAAACGGTCCAGTACCGATCTTGTCAGCGATTCGGTGTTCACCATCCGGATACGCGGGATCAAAGGCTGTCAAGGCGCTATCGCTTCAATTTTTGGTTTTGAATGGACTTATGCGCGCTTAAAGACCGAATATAGTGCACGACGTCCCACCTTTGTTCTGTATTCATTGCGCTTGCAAACGACGGCATGGGAGTACCGTCAAGACCGGTCAGCAAGTCGCGGAACATATCACGATCGCTGTCACCGCACTTAAACCGGAAGCCGCTGGTGAAGTCAAAAGGTGTAATGGGATAACCTCTGCTGTCCGTCAAGGTAGATGCCGACGGCCCATAGCCTCGCCCATCCTTCCCATGGCAGGACCAGCAATTCAGGCTCTGGAACAGCTGCGCGCCGCGTGCAATACTTTCCGGAGAGGACGCCGGTTCCTGCGGAATCTCAACCGGTGTGCCGGGTTGCTCTTCCTGAAATGCCGAAGAGAAGGTCTTGATATAGGCGACTAGGTCCACGCGCTCCTGCTTCAACAGCGGTTTCCAGGAAGGCATGCCGCTGGCATGAATGCCACGGCTGATGGTGTCATACAAATCGCTATCCAGAGGAAGGCTTCCGCTAGGCGTGGACCGACACTTGAATACAGCTTTCGTGAAGTCGCGGGGCTTCGGGTCAAGATAGGGGGCGCTTTCACCTCGCCCATCACCAAAGGGGCCGTGGCAGAAGACACAGTAGCGTTGGTAGAGCGCCTTGCCGCGCTTTGCGTCCCCAACACGATTGCCGACGTGGGCCTCTCGGGCAATGCTGATCACGCTCCACAATATGGAGACGAAGATCAACATCGCATCTCGCACCCGCATTTGTCTGCGCAAGAGACGTCCTCCTCAGAAATCAAAATCGAACCCCATCAAATAACTGCTGCGGACAGCGTCTTTGCCTGAGAGTGGCGCGGCATTGGCGTTCGTGACGCGGGAATATTCCTGCACCCACGCAAGGCCGGCCCGCGGACTCATAATCGGATACCAGCGATAACCGACGGTCCACGAATCTAGATTTCCTGTGTTCTTGGGGACGCTTGGATTTGCTTCTCGTGCCATTCGGGTTAACTCATACCGTCCGAGCAAGATCAATCGGGGATTCGGATTATAGTGACCCTCAACAAATCCCCCGTTCCATGTCGGACCGACTGCCCCGACCGGCAGCAATGCAGGCTGGTTCGCGGGTACTGAATTGCCCAGAAACACGTTATCTTGACCATGCATGAAGAAGGTAAAAAAGTCGAACTTGTCAACGTACCAATGCCCGTACGCGCCAAGTCGATAAAAGCTACGGTCCCCCTTTCCCGTACCTGGGATGGGGTGCCCTCCGCTGGTTTGAAAGTAGGTTGGCGACTCACCCCAATAGCCGTAAGCGCCGATCTGTTGCCGTCCGAACCGCGGGACTTCAAATGCCTGGTTGAAATTTGCGTAGACGTCATACTTTTGGTTCGACGGCAGACCAGTTTCACCGTTGCTGTCGGTCACAACCGCGACTGAGTACCTTGTATAGTCGTTGTCGGAGTGCCCCAACAGCTCCACCCCGAGCTGAGTTAAACCGATTCCCGCAAAAACGTTGTTGTCGCCTGGCGGAGTGAAGAAATAGTTGTAGTAGAGCCCTCCGGTATTGTTGAGTGTAAGGATCCGCTCCTGCGAGATTGGTTGGTCCAGCTCAAACTTCCCCATTTTGACGTTGAGCCAGCGCGAGTCTGCAAGGTTGTCGAAGCGGGCCCATGCCTGCGTTACGTTGATGCTGCTATTTCCTATAAATGGTTGCACAAAGAATGAGATGTTCTTGTAGAGCGTTCCGGCAGTGATGAAGTCAAGGCCCTGTAGGTCAAAACCCGAACTAGTTACGCCGGTCTCGACCAATCCGCTGCTGGCGCTTCCGGGCACGCTGTCGATCGCCTGTCGGTTGTTATTCTCGCGATGCCAAATCGGGGTCGTTCGAAACATGATCGGCCAATAGGAAGGCTCCTGATAGATCGGGGCATCCCGGTCATTCCCCAACTGGTATCCGTTGTCTTTGAAGGTCTGGCCAAAATTGTTGAGCATCGGCCACGCCTCGTGACACGCCGAGCAAGGCAGACCGTATTTGCGGGCGAAGGCAGGGATGCCATAGGCGGCTTGCAAGCTGCTCAGTAGAATTCCAACGATCCCGCATGGAATGCCGATCGATCGTATTCTCATTTGTTTTCCTCACGTGAATCAAGACTCTGTGAGAGCGACTGGGAATCTTCCGGAGGAAAAAACTTGTAGCCCACCCCGTGAACCGTCCGAATGAAAGCAGGACAGGATGGATTGCTCTCAACCTTGTGACGAAGCTGGGCGATGCAGTTGTCTACTGTCCGGTAACTCGCACGCTGACGCTTTGGCCAGGCTGATTTGATAAGTTTTTGGCGGGAAACGACGATTCTGGGTCTCGACACCAGGAACTTCAGCACTTTGAATTCTCGAAGGGTGATTTGTACAGGTTGGCCCGCACGGAACATTTCCATCGTTTTGAAATCGATAGAAATCTCCCCAAAATTAACCCCGCAAGTGATTGTCCGTGCTTGAAGATCTGACATGTCAGGTTCGGGTCGACGATCCGAAGTGTCGCCCACCTTATCGCCGCAGAGGTGGCTGACTTGTCACAGAACCGTCACATTCTTGTAAAATTTAGGTCGAGGCGCTTATCTGCTGCTACACCAGCTATGGGTTCTGTGTATCGCGCCGCTCCGGAGGAAAAACTGGAAATCGCAGAAAGGAAAATTTCCGAGGTTCTAAAAAGCTCGGAGTCCAACTATTCAGCCATGGCGAAAAAAGGCAGGCCGAATTGACCGATACACTCATTCGCTCATTCTGTTGAACCGGATCTAAAATTGCTTTTCAGAGCAACCTGATCCACCAATCCGATGACTCAGCGTCCTACAAGGAATCGCCGCTAAAAGACGATCCGCGTAACCTTGATATAGGTATCTACAAATGGATGCAAAGCTCCATCGCGAAATCGCCATTTTGGAAGCTGAAGCGTTAATGATCGAAACGCACGCCGAAAAACTTTTCAAAACTGCAGCCCAATTGCCTGAGTCTCAGCAACATCGGGAGAGGTTAGCCCTCGCAGAAGATGAATCGCAGAGAGCTGCTGCCATTAGAGCGAAATCTACTCAATCAAGCAGTCTGTCTGAGTCTGATAGTTGGATTCTGGTGACCCGGCGCCGGCGATTTCCCAGTCGATTCAACTTCCGGAATGGTCAACGACCATCGCGCCAACCATCTTTCACAACGTCTCAAGTTTTGCAGGGCGATGACAACATCGAACGTTCCTTGAGATCGCTGCCGTCGGGTTCCGCCTCGTGCTGGCGGAGCCCAAGCAGGAGGACGGAATCCATGGCTCGACCGACCCTTCGCACACCCTTTCGCCTCTCACTGCTGCTCATCGTCGCCGCGGCAGTGGTTTTGCCCTTGGGCCACCGTTTACTGCGGTTCACGCCTGCGCTCTCTTCTTCTCCGGGCATGCTCCGACCCACGAAACGAGATTCTTGGCCGAGGCGAAAGACCCTGCCGTAGGACCCACTTCGTTCATCACGTTGCTCCCTACAGACTCGCCGAGTCGCACAAGAAAAGCAGCGGTCGAACCGCCCGACGAACGCAAAGAATAGATCAGCGGCCCGCTTCACGACGATCTTCTGCAATCATATCCTCCATCCTTGGCAGTACTCCTTGTTGCGAGCTTCGGGCCGTCAAGCAAGCGTCGTCACTTCGATTCACGGACAGTGCTGCGACGGCAGAACCAATGGTGGTTGCGACGGCTGGTTGAAGTCGAAGCTGTCGAGCATGTCGCTCGCGGCGGCATCTCTTGCCGTCAAGCTGGGAAGGTGATACAGGGTCTCGACGAACTTCAGCATGGAAGAATGCTCGTAGAGCGTGTGGCTGACGTATCTGGGCTTGGCAAACGGAGAAATGATCAATAGCGGCACTCTCGGGCCCATCCCATCCCGATCCACCTGCGGAGGAACAACATGGTCGTAGAACCCTCCAAAATCATCGTAGGTGATGAACACTACCGCCGAATTCCACGCTGGACCCTGCATAACGGCATTCACAAACTGCGTTGTCTGATTCTCACCGGCGCAGATGCTGTTCGGCGGATGTTCGCTCTCCATATAGGGCGGAATTACCCAACTCATCGCGGGAAGCTGCCCACTTTGTGCGTCTTGGAGAAACTGTGCAGATGAATGTTGGGTATTCGTCCACATTGGGCCGTTGCGAATGTGACGGATCAGCGCCAAGGTACCGCCTCCGCCATCAATGTAGTATTTCCACGAAAGCCCTGTAGCTTCGAGCCGGTCGGCCAGAGTCATGAAGTCAAAACACGGAGACTGCTCGGTACGATTGCCGTTCGCGTCGATTACCGTGACGGTGCCGCTGGGGGTCCCATCGCAAGCAACGCCACCGCTGGTACCAGACACATTGTCGATCGTTCCTCCCGACTGAGCCGCCAGCGTAAAGAAGTGATTTGGGAGACTTGGGCCATGGACGGAAGTAAAATAGCGATCCGCGAGGACGAAGTGTCGTGCGTATTGCCAGTAGTTCGGAATCTGCTGTTCGTTGGCTTGGGTGTAGGCTGACAATCCACTGCTGATGAGGTCAAACTTATTCATCTCGCCAGCATTCATGGCCTCGATGGCACAATCCCAGCTGTTACAGACCGGCGCCTGGTCGGCGTCGGGTATCGGCGTGAGAGGAACCGCGCCGATCGAAGTGAGGCCCGCGGTTACACCGTCCGCCCCTGGAAACGTCCCGAAATAGTTATCGAATGTGTGATTCTCCTTCAAGATGATGACTACGTGCTCGACGGCGTTCGGCCGCTGATTGGAACACGCCAGAAAGGCGCTACAGCCTAAGAAAAATCCAGAGCCGATGGCAGCCTTCCATCTGCAGTCACGGTACATTCGCACATCTACCTCCAACTTCTTCGGTCATCTGCTGGGCCGATGCGTTTCAGCCGACCGGAACTAATACGCCCAAGGCTGGTGCAACACGCCCGAACAAAGTAACTGCGCCTGCGCTTGAATGCGAGGCCAGTGGTGACACTCACGATCTACATCATGCAGGCGTTCCCCCGAACAGCATAAGAACACGTTCTATTCCGAGTTATGAGACCGCATCGTCAACTTTCGTCGCACGCGAGTATGATACGGCAAGCCGATGGACCGGGAGACTCCTCTGTCCAATTCGATTCCGCAATTCCCAATGGTGATTTTCCCGCACATAGGTCAAAGAAGCAACCCTTGGGCCTGAGCCTGTCCTAGTTCCCACAATCGTTGTTGGGAAACCCGATTTGTGTGTTGGGATTTGACTCCAAGGTTAAAGTAACCTTCTTGGTGCTGAATAATGGCCATGGTCCGAACGATGTTCCTTACTTCGTGGCTTGATAGAGCAATCCCATGACGGAAATCGCTGTTAGCGCGTAAGGCCACATTCGACGGCGTGCTTCAAACGGGCGGATTGGCGGGCACTAGAGACAGCTCACCCGAAAAAACTCATTGGCAATTTTACGCCTACCTTTTTTGAGTTTCGGTCAGATTTGTCAACTGACGTTATCCACAGCGGGAATAAGGCCCGCCCGGGAACTGGATCGCTCCACCCGCGAACAAGAAAGTGTCCCGGACGCCGGGGTTCTCTCGTGGGAAGCTTTCTGAGTGCAACGCTAGGGATTGATCACGCCAAACTCTCCCGTTTCATATGCGCTCGTTCCGGCTGCAAAAAAGAGTTGGTTGGTCTTTGCGTTAGTGGTTGTTCCTCCTCCGAACAGAAATCCTCACAGTAAGGGGATACTAATCACCTTGCCGGTCTTGTCCTTTACCACGCCAACCAGTTTGCCTGTCGTCAGGTTAAAGCCTGGATTCTGCCGTCATCCACGTCACCCACGAGCAACGATCCGCGGAGCGCATCAAAGTTGCCCGGTGCGATAGCCAGCCCCCATGATCCTTTGAGCGTAGAGGTCGGGGCAATCAGCGTCTTCACAAATTTCCCGGCAGTGGTGAAAACATCGACAGCGCCAGTCGTCGATCCACTGAACGTGACGTAGACCTGGTTTTTGAGAGCCGACACGCCATAGACTTTGAGCCCCGACAGCTTCGTGTCGGTAAACGTCTTCACCAACTTGAAGACTTGAAGCCGCTGTTGTAAACCTCAATCTGATTTTTCGCTGAGTTGGCGGCAAAGAGGAACGTTTGCGTTCCCGACTTCCCAATGGCCAAGCTGGTGTAGTTTGCAGCGGCGTGATTGTTGACGGCGATCACAGCGGAACTGGCATCCACGCTGGAATTCCAACCACTGCTCGTGCCATCGAGAGAGTCGAAGATCAATGCAGCGGGCCGGGAGTTGCCGTTGTGGGTCACGACGAAGTCGGAAGCGGAGTTTCCAACAATCCCTGTGGGTGTCCCTGTGCCAGTGGCTGCCGGCGGCACGGTCACGACTAGCGAAACGATCGTACCATTAGCGTCATAGAGAGCGGACACACCGGTGTCTTCATCGGCGATCCAGAACGGTCCGCCGGGTAAATGAGCAGTTCCCCAGGCATTTTTCAAGTGTGAATCTTTCGTGGTCGTGACCAGACCGGTGAGCGTGAACTGAGCCAGTGCGCGATCGCGGTGCAACCGTCAAATGCGACGCATTCTCAATCAAGCTGCCAATGCTGCCGTCAAACACAAAAGGACATTTTCGAGATCGTCTATCGTCGTTTGGTGCTGCGTTTGGTGCTGCGTCTAGGACACAACAAAACCATCGGAGCAATTGCACCTCGCCTCTGTCAGTTGATCTGGATCATTTTGCACAACAGCGTCCGCTATGAGGAACGCCGGCCCACAATATGTGAAAAGGCTAAGCGAGCCCGCACTCTCGCAAATGATTCGGACACTGCGAACGCTTGGCTACCGAGTCGCACCTGTAGGTATTCCGGCATGAGGAAGGCGTTTTCGATCGTGTGAGCGGCTCGGTGTGCAACTGCCCGGGCCGACTCGGCATTAGGCCCTTAGTGCGAAAGCGGACAAAACAATTGTCGATATCAAGCCGCGATTCCCAGGTGGTGGAACATGCCGCACATCGCGGCTCGGATGGTGTAGTAATGAGCGTCGATTGGGGCCGGGTTTCGGGGCCGTCGGCTCCTCCGATGATGCTTTGCAGCAGCCAGTAGGGGTTTAATGATTTTCTCGCGAAGTAGAACCAGAGCGGTTATTGCTCTGAGGCCCTCAGCGACGACCTCGTACCGTGGGGTCTTCCCTATCCGTGAGACGATTTGTTTGCCCCGAAGCTTCTTGAGATCGTAAGCGGCACGAGGTGGCCCATATTGGAATTCCTTGTCTCGGCTCTGCATACGCACGCGTTCCGCCAACTGGGAAGCGGTGAAACCTTCGGGGGAGGCCGCCAGTGCAAGGACTGCACTTGCGACCCAACGCATTCGTGGCTTGTTAAAGTCAATGCCACCTACGCTGGTCTTCCCCACTTGCGTCGGTTGGGGCAGTTGCCCCAGAGTCTGGTCGCCGATGAAGCACTGGTCGATATACGAGAGGGTATCAATAAAGCGTTCCAGTAGGCTTTTCAGAATGGCGACGATTTCGGGAAATTTTTCCAGAGAGCGCCCACACTCAAGTTGCTCTGTATTATGCGCGATGGCTTCGATGCGGAGTACACGTTCGCCTTTGGTATAGATCTTGAGCGTCAACTTGCCGCAGTACAGCTTGAACATCGTCAGATCATACGTAGGTCTCTCGAGCGTGACTTCCCATTGCGCCGAATGTCCTCTGCGTTTGTGATATTGGGGACGGCGCCGGTATCCCAAAATGGTTTTGACGGTCTGCATATCGAGCGGTGCACGGCTCCGGTCAATCAATGCTTGAAACACTTGCTCCATATGCCCGCCGACTTCAAAGAGCAGATTCCGGCTGTACTCGATCTGATGATTCGAATACTGATAGCGAAACCCGCTCTGCTTCTGCTCCTCAAGCTCTAGAGCGAAGCACAAACAAGTGGTATAGATCCAACGCTCGCAGACTTGGCTCAGTCGCCCTATAGTCCGCGATTCGGACAAGGTGTCTGCGATCCTCGCCAAGCCTGCGGCGTCAGAGATATGAGTAAAACAGTTTCCTTCCTTCGTAAAGCGAATTCCCGCTTTCTTTGCTTGGCAGGCCACGTACTCATGGCCGTTCAGGATCACTTGTACTGGAAAGGTGTCAGGGCCGGTGATAAAGGGAGCCATTCTGGCCGGTTTTGGCCGGAGCCAGCGATCCACCCGAGAGAGCCCCGGTCGACGGAGACGCAGTAAGAACTCTACAACAGTTTCTAAATTGACTTGCAAGCGTAAGCACGCTTCACGTATAACCCCGTGCGAGAGAACCAGTTGAATCCTTCTCCACACTTTTCGTTAGGGAGCGCCAAGTCTACTCTTGCTCAGGTAGGAGGGAAATGCCGAACGAGTATCGTGTTCGTTCAGGTAAATCGCCTTGAGAATGTTGGGGCGCCGGCTGTGAGAACTTTCCAAGCACTCCAACGCTCAGGCCAAGGGCCCTGCATGCGGTTAGGAGCGGCGGTTCGCAGCGTGGCGGAATTGCAGCCTGCTCTCTCAATCGGTCGAGACGAATATCGACGCCACGGGAATTCCGCAGTACGGGCTGGAGTGGACGGCGCGGGAGGAGCATGCGTGATCTGAGAGTTCGTGCTGAAGAACTCGCAACTGTGACTGCTGACGTCTCCAAGTAGCGGTCAGAGTCGAGGTGTGCATCCGCACTGTCGGTCAGCGAAGTGGCTCACCCTTAAACCGGCCGAACTGGCTCCGTTTTAATTCGGCGCTAACAGGAAAGGGAGGATGCCCGCTGATTTTGATCGTAATGTGGCCCCATTCGGGATCCAGAATGTGAAACGAGTAGTGGTTTACGTAGGGCATCGGCTTCTTGCGCTCCAGATGGTGAGGTGGACGGATGTCCCATACTGGTGCTTGGGCACGGCCAATTAGGACGAGAAACAAGCCTTGGGTGATCTTAGTCTTGGCCAGCCATTCTTCGGCAATATCGTGTTTGCGCTGCCCCGCCGCACAATCGACGCAATCGTAACTGTATGCGCAAGCGCACGGTATTCCGGTGATCGAAGCCTTATCGTGGCATCCCTATCAGCAGCGTCAATAGCATTCCCATGGCCGTTCAATCGGCATCTCGTCACGTAACAGCGCTCATCCGTAGCCTCTTCTGGCCCGATACACTTGAAACGTTTGCGTCACGTTCTCTGTCATTTTCATCGAAGCCAATGCCATCGTCAGCGTCGGCCATCCTTTTTTCAGTGGTGCCTATGAGAGGAGTTATCTCACAAATTTGTAACCTAAACCATGCACTGTGAGAAAGTGGAGCGGGTTGCCGGGATCCGTCTCCAACTTCTTCCGCAATTTGAGAATGTGATTGTCTACTGTGCGGGTGGTCGGATAGTTCTTATATCCCCAGACGTCGTTGAGCAGCTCATCTCGCGTAATTACGCGCTCTGCATTTTGTGCCAGGAACTTCAAAGTCTTGAATTCCTTTGCCGTCAAGAACACGCGCTCGCCATTACGCCTAATCTCCATCTTCCCGAAATCTACGGAAACGCCATCGAAAATCACCACTTCCGCGTTATACTCGCGGACTTTGGGCGCGCCGTCTTTCGCGGCACTGTGAACAATGGCGGCAATCGACGGAACTTGCTGTGTAATTTTGTGGCAACTATCTCGTTGCGAGATCAAGCGCGGTCCCAATTTTGCCGTGAGTGTAGCCTTCCGCGAGATTTCCACCGCCCGCGTACCATTTCCTCTGATCTGAATTTCAAACCCTTCTGTTTTGCGAACATGCTTGAGCACACTCTGTGATAAAGCCCATGCTCCGTCCTTTTTGCCCTTTTGATAAACAGCTTCCAACAACGTTCGCAAATCTGCTGTCACTCTCTGAAAAGCGCCTGCGGCACTCATTCCGAGAACGTCGTTACCCGAAAATGGGGTCAGCGCTTTGATCAACCTGGGATTGCGGTTTCGCTTGGACATGGCCCCCTCGCCTTCCGAAACAGCACACTCTGACCCATGGCTCATCTCAGAATCAAGAATGGAGTATTGAATCTCCCGACTTGCGTTGCAGCCAATCCTAGCGCAGTGTCGATGCGATGCTCAAATCTGGTCTCATCGTTAACCAGCTGTGAGGGATTGAGGAGAAACCGGTTACCAGCCCTGACGAAATAAGGAATTTTCCACAACACAAATATGTCGCATTGGGATTGAGACTGCGTGCTGGTTTGCCTGTTTCGCCAAGGAAATGACTGTCGCAGATTCAGCAAATCTGGCACAAAGCGAGTGACTGACGTTAGCAGGCGATAGCGCTCATCAATTCGGCTTTTGTATGCGTCAATGTTTGCTGCGGCGTAATCGTCGGTTAGCTTCATCGACAAATCCTTGGACCTACAACTGCTTGTTCGGATTGCTGGCTACAACCGGTATGCGAATCAGTGAAGCGCTGAACCTGCAAACAAAAGACGTGGATTGGTCGGAAGGAGTGCTCTTGATTCACGGGAAGTGTGGCAAGTTGCGTCTGGTCCCCTTGCATTGCTCCACTCTAAAAGTGCTCTCCGCATACTCGGCGCGCCGAGATCGGTTGTCTGGCAAGGAAAGCGTTTCCCATTTCTTCGTCTCACGTCGCGGCACGCGCCTGGACGGCGGACATATTCGCCGAACTCTTTACCACCTATCACGTCAGGTCGGATTGCGTGCGGTTTCTTCCACCAATGGCCCACGTCTTCACGACTTTCGCCACAATGCCGAATCCCGGAACATGCCGCATCGAGTGTTCGCAAAACTGAGACAAGCGTTCAAGATCGCAGCTGATCCGATCCGCAACGCAGTCCCGATGCGGCATAGTCCGGTCTGCTTTCAGCCTTACAAGAAGCTGCGGTTCCTGCGCGGATGGGACGGTTTTCGCTCACTCCTCTACTAGCAGTGTCCCTTTCATACCTCTATGGCCTATGCCACAGACGCTCGAGCAGCGAAATTGGAAAGCGCCAGCCTTGTCAGCGGTGAATTCCACGACAACGGTCCTTCCCTCAGGGATTTTCTGATTGATGTCAAATTCGTCTAGCTTGAATCCGTGATCGTGGTCCGCGGCGGTCATGATTAGCTTGACCTGCTCGCCCTTTCTGACGCGCAGTGAACCAGGGCTAAATTCGTACTTCCTTAGCGTCACCTGAATTTCATGTTTCCCTCGTATCGGCGTCCCCACATCTTTAGCTACTTGCGCAACTGTCCAGGCCGATGCTGCGGACAAGAACGTGAGTCCTATTAACATCGTCACCCTGTTCACGTTGAATTCCTTTGCTTGAAACTAGGTTGCCACTCACTGGAGATAACCAAAGTCTTGATCTTTTATTCCAGACGGCACGGGAGTGCGTTTTCATTAGGTACGCTGCAGTTGTTGGGGAATTCTCTCGCAGCGAATAGCCGCCCCGATCGCGCCCAAGGTTGCAAGAATCGCAGCCTATGAGGGAATGTCGGGAATATTTTCTTCGGCCCAGCGTTCTTGGTAACAAAGGAACTACGCAACGTAGAGGGAAGCCCATGCTAGATGACTGGGATGAGCACGATGAGTTGGTTGCGGCAGGGGCGATATGCCCAGTTCCCGACTGCGGAGTATGGGTGATTTCCTACAGACCACCACACCGCGCGGGACGCGTCAATGCCAAATCATGGTGTCAGTTCACATGTTCATGGTGCGGCATCGACTTCAACGCCCCCTGAAGATGAACTAATTTTTCAGTCAGTACCGAAGGAATGGCTGTTGGCGAGAGTCCAAGCCTGTGGTCCGTACAAAAACCTCGTGCAGTCGGGAAATGCACGGGGTTCGGTGCAAATGGCCAGGATTTTCTTAAGTTGTGTTCGGCCGCTGAAGTGGTCTGTGCGAAGCTGAATGGGGATGTTCTCGTCCCGTCTGACTCCTTGGCATAATCCTTGCTCCGTTTTCTCCACTCTGTGGGAACTGCTCCGGGAAGGCCTCCAGTTCTTGCGGGCGATTTCACAGTCGCGGGCGGCTTTGGCCGCCGAGATCTTGTTCCTGCGAAAGCAACTCGCCTACTACCAGGACCATCGCATCCGACCACGCCGACTCCGCGACGCCTTCCGTTAGTGCCTGTTGTTTTGGTCGCAACTGTTCGATTGGCAGGGGGCGCTCGTGGTCGTCCAGACGAGTACTTTCCTGCGTTGCCATCGCAAAGGTTTCAAACTCTACTGGCGTTGGAAGTCGCGAGGTGGCCGCCCGCCGCTCCCGAAACAGATTCGCCAGCTCATCGCTCGTATGGTCAGAGAAAACGTGACCTGGGGAGAGGAGCGCATCGCGGATGAACTTTGCTTAAAACTGGGTATCGATGTTTCCCCGCGAACCGTCCGCAAATATTGGCCGCAGCCACCGGGGACGGGCGGCGGACGCCGGCGAACTGCGTCTCCATCTTGGAAGACCTTTGTCCGCAATCATGCTCCGGGCATCGTGGCCTGCGATTTTCTCGTGGCGGTGATCGCGCGTTTCCGGATTCTGTTCGTGTTCCTGGTCCTGGAGATCGGAAGCCGCCGCATTCTGCTTTGCAATGTGACGGCTCATCCCACGGCGGAATGGACACTCCAGCAATTGCGGGACGCCATCGCGAGCGATCATCCCTGTCAGTTCCTCATCCACGACCGCGATACGATCTTTTCGTCGGAGTTGGACGCAGAAGTAAAGAACACCTTCGGACTGAGAGTATTGCGTACGCCGGTCCGGGCACCGCAGGCGAATGCCTACTGTGAACGATTGATGGGAACGGTACGACGAGAGTGCCTGGACTTCATCATGCCACGCCACGAACGACATCTCCGTGGAATCCTGCGGTCGTGGGTGGCTCACTATAATAAAGGACGACCCATTCAAGCCTGGGTCCAGGAACTCCTGAGCCGATGCCCAAGCCACACCTTTCACAGCTGCACCCGAGACATCGACTGCATCGCGATTGTCGGATCACAGTTGAGGACATCTTGGGCGGTTTGCATCATGAATACCAGCTGGAAAAGTGTGTCGCTTGATCCTGGACGAGGTTTCTTCCCGGAGGGACAGAGCGTGGCCAGGCGGTTCAACACACCCTGTTTGTTGAGAAAGCGATTGAGAGAGATAAAGCGGGGTACACGCGGCTCATTGTGGCGCTTGGACACATCCGGCTTGAAGCTGGAGTCTACACGAGGAAGCGAAAAATCTCGGCCAGAACGGACGAGGCTCTGCACGGTAGTTGTCGTAAAGGAGAATGCGGATGCTCTCTCGGGGGAACCGATCCAAGTATCGCTCCACGCTCTCGTAATACAAGCCGGTTTCAAGAATCGGCCACCAAAGAAAAATTTTGCCGCTTTCATAACCAGACACGATTCTATTCCACGTACTTGCGAAACGAGCATCGCAGCGCACCAGCCGCAAGTGCTTCCAGATATTCTGAGAATGCCCGAGCCACCGGATCTCTCAGGACCATGAGAATCTTGGACATGTGGAATCTTCGCATGGATATACGCTGCGACTGTCTTCGACCAAAGATACCTTACGCTAGCCTCTCCTATGGCCGTCTCGGTCTTCACATTCATGAACAGCTTCATGTAGTCGTTCCAATCCATTCCCATACTGCCGAAGTGTTGCTCGGTCATCGGACTTGCAACTATTCCTGCTGGTCTTCGAAAGCCGCTTCCACCCCAGCCCTCATTGTCGCTGAAGTTTTCCGGTGCCGGATTTCGGTTGAAAAGTGGCAAGGCTCTTTAATGAGGCTCATGTAAATCTGGGGATGCTGATTAAGGTAGTGATACAGGGAGGTTGTCCCGGCCTTGGGCGCGCCACAAGGAAGAAGTTGGGCAGGCGATAAGGCGTGGCCGGCCATGCGTGTGTGGTAGGTCGATTGGAACACCGTTTTCTGCGCCTGTTGCCGCATCTCAGTCTTGCGCAACGCACTCTTAAGAGAAGGCTCCCATGGGCGGCACAGCCGGGACCGTGAACCTCTTCTGAAATTCCCAGTCGCCACCGATAAAGCATTTCTGCCATCTCTCAATGAAACAAGTTCAGCGTGTTGGTGGCGTCGTCTACGTAGTAAACGTTCGGACCAACTGTGACCAGACCGAAGAGGGCACCGGCACCCGGAGGATTCCCGGAGCTGTCAAGCAGAACCGTTGCAACCTGCAACCCGTCCGGCGTGGTTTTGACCATGAAGCCATCGTCGCCGTTCACCGTGAGGACGTCACCGTTCGCTGCCACGGTCAGACCCAACGGATCGTTCAGCGCGCCGCCTCTGGTGACTGTGAAGCCAGTTTTCGCCGACGACTGGCGGGTCAAAGGAAACGGGATAGCTGCGATCCGGTTGTTCAGGCTATCGGCCACGTACAATGAGAAGCCGTCCTTGCTAAGCCCGACCCCCGTTGGCCCGATGACGAGCGCCGCAGGATCAGTTCGTTCGGCAAACCCAGAACCAATCACGGTCATCGCTTCGACGAACGGAGAGCCGCTGGTGCTAAGAGTGAGGTCGATTCTAACAACGGTCCCGCCATGTACGACACTTCCATGTGCAGCCACGGTGCCATTGAGCACGTTGGTGACGAATAGTGCAGCGCTTCCACCGCCATTCACGCTCGAACGATCCAGTGCCGTCATGTCCCAGGGGCCGTTGATAAGTGTGCCGTAGATGCTTTCGACAACCCTTCCCGAGGAGTCCAGCACGAGCAGACAGCCGGCTTGCGCCGTTGCCGCAGTTCCGTCTGATGTCGGCAGACTGCCCACGATCACCCAGCCGCTCCGCAATGCGACTAGTGCCGTCGTAAGCCCCACGCCGCCTGTGCATGTGACAGGAAGATGGTCAGCGTCAATGTGAGCGAATAGGGTTCTATGGCCGCTTGGAGAGATTTGTACGATGGTTGTTCCAGTGCCTTGAAAGTTGGAACTCGCATTGAAGTTGCTGATCAGCAGGTTGCCCTGGATCAGTTTTCCGATTGTCTGTGGAACAACGACAATGCCGTAGGGATTTATGTCGCCATTGGCAGGAACTGTCGACGCGATGGTCGTGATCGTATGAGACGGCCCAATTGACTGAGCTACCGCAAAAACAGAACCGAGGCACAGCACTGTTACAACCGCTCTAAAGACGTGACTAAAACCAGAAATCTGATCTTGATCTATGCGATTCATTTTCTCCTCCATCTCGTGGAAGGCCGGCTTGGCGGGTTCCGCGATCCGTCGCGTGACGATTTGTGATTAAGCGAAGGGTTGAGAATCTGTTGGTGCGGACGAAGAAGTTAGCAAAGTAACCCAGGAGGAATGTCACGGAGTTGTCAAAGGTTTGTCTTTATTACGTAGGGACTGCCCTGCATGATCACCGGCTTAGTTAGGTCGGTGCAGAATTCAGGTCTGAGAAGGTCACCGACACACCTGTCATCGGATCTACAGCAGTTAGGGGAGACGCGTTGCTGCCTTATCGGACCAGGTTTGAAAATGCATTGTTTCCGTAGGACCGATGCTAATCAGGATACGCAGCACTTCCACACTGGTAGCTCTTTGTGCCAACGCTGGGTAGAGAGTGATGCCACCTTGTTCGATGGTGGGAAATCCGGCCGTGTTCGCGATGACTTGAAGAAAACTTGGATCTTTTGTGTCATCGTCGGTCCTGGGGATTGCTGTGTGCTGCCCCGTGAATAGGGTTGGCACTGACGAAACGAGGCGCATTGCAAAGGGCGTGTTGAAGTTCCTGACGGACATGGGACTCTTCATCGGCCAATCGGCGGCGTTCTTTGCTTTCCTGAATGATCTAGCCGAAGACGCCGATGAAGCAAGGCGAGGCAGATAAAGAGCGGCTCTTCGACTCCGCCGTACGTTTCCTGAGTGCAGCGGCTTTCAACTCCTGCAATGAGGAGCGTCGTTTTGAACAACTCGATTTCGGGAAAATGCTCAGAAACACTTTGCACGAGGATGCCTTACAAACGACGATTTCAAATTTCTGAACATTTTGCGTCTCCCAGATTTTAGTGTTTTTCGGAGGGGAAACACGGGGACTTTTTAGTAGGCACAGGCGATAGCGCTCAAGATTCCTGGCACGGAATTTCGAACTCAATAGGTAAAAAATCATTCGGTGGAAAGGCTCGGGCTGTATCCGAAGGCAATCAGCCCAAGTCGAAACAGCAAGCTTCGAACACACCTGAGGCATCCGAGTGCCACTATCCCTCACGCTGCCCCTGGATTCTCAACCGTCCCGGCGACGACGAAATCTGTCGAAGAGCAGAGGACGTAGATGGAACTGTTAGGTTCGCCAACTGCCAATCGAAATCGGCTCGGGAACGAGTTTCCTCCGACACTCACCAATTATTAGATCTTCAAATTACATTCCTTTGACAATCGGCTGACACAGTGCGGCATTATCTCAAATACCCTAACCACCGGCATGGCTCGATGTGCCCGTTCGCCATCGCGGTAAAGGCGTATGGAGACGATTCTCATCGTCGATGATGATTACATCATTCAAAAAGCACTAAAGCAGCTCTTCGAATACGAAGGATATAGAGTCGCAGTTAGCATTGACGGCCCGTCCGCGTTGCAAAGCTTTCGCAAACTCCTTCCCGCTGCCATCATCTTGGGCTTGCCTTTGGTACTAGGGAAATACGTCTGCCACGAAATCAGGCTCCAATCACGTTCTGTCCCGATAATCGTCGTTAGCGCCTCAGGCGAGGACACAGATAAGGTTTTATTGCTGGAGTTGGGCGCTGATGACTATATCACGAAGCCATTCAGCCCGCGGGAGCTTCTGGCCCGGGTGCGCACCGCAATCCGTCACTGCCCGACAGAAGAATCGGCCAGCCCCAAATACGCAGAATTCGGCGCAGCTTGTGTTGACTTTGCTGGAATGGAAGCAAGCTTTCACGGTGAACACGTCGCGCTTACTGCGAGCGAGTTCAAGACTCTCAAATTCCTCGTGGAAAATGCGCAACGAGTTGTTCATCGCCACGAGATACTCAATAAAGTGTTCGGCTGTAAGGCCGAGGTGGAAACTCGCTCGATCGACAACCAAATCCTCAAGCTCCGGCAGAAGCTCGAACAAGAACCTAAAAATCCAAAACACATCGTTACCGTACATGGTAGGGGTTACAAGTTCTTACCATAGTCATGAGGCCGTTGGACTACCCAGGGGCTGCAGACCTGACTTCGCGGGACTCTCAGAACTCATCGGAATCAGACGAGTTTCCAGACCGTCAAGGAGGCGTTTCGCATGGGGGAGCCGAATCCGGACAAACACAACGCCTACCGCGATTCGGGTACCGGCAGCAGTGGCGTGCATTTTAAGAAGCCAGTTTATGGCGGGTATAGTTCGGCATCAGCGATGGGAGTAAGAGTCCCCCACTCATTTCAAGGATCTCGCCGCCCGCGAACAGCACCTCTCCATTCAACGTTGCGGCAGCGGATGGAAGCATGGCGCCAGCGGCAACATGGCAAGCAGAACACTTTGTCCGACAAGAGCGCAGAACCGACTTGACTCCGACCGGCATTCTCATGGAAGGCGTCTACACTCATTAACCGGCCAATGTGCACTCATTCTTGGGAGGGGCGTCGAGTACGTGGTCGACCTTGAGCAGCAGCTGTGTGGACAGCGAGCATTACGATTTCCCTTATCCCACGTTCTGCTGT